>LFCJ01004289.1_pt1 | contig 10448 bp, 10 predicted proteins | sample 643141 | NCBI WGS metagenome assembly LFCJ01 (sample SAMN03766243, study PRJNA286221) | soda lake metagenome | biome: soda lake; feature: Kulunda steppe; material: water; isolation source: sample B1-Br-g2 brine of Lake Bitter-1 | place: Russia: Kulunda steppe | collected 2010-07 | reverse complement strand
CTGCTCGCGCTCGATCCGTTTGCAAACGACGATTTCGAGGGGATCGTCGACCAACTGATCGCCACCCACGCCAACAAACTCGAGGCGAATCCGCTCGAGCACATCACGCTCTCGTTGGCTGCCGACCGACTCGCGACTGGGGCCTTAGAGATCACGATGGCGACCGAAACGGTACCTGGCCCGTGGCGCGAGCGGCTTTCAACCACCTACCTTCCGGATCGGCTGCTCGCTCGTCGGCCACCCACAGAAGCGGGTCTCGAGAGCTGGCTCGAGCAGCTGGGACTCGATGACGCACCACCAATCTGGGCCGACCGCGAAGCCCGCGACGGCGAACCCACGCTGTACGTCTGTCGATCCTTTACCTGCTCACCGCCGACGCAGACGATCGAGGAGGCCCTCGAGTGGGTGACCGAACTCGAGACGACCACCGACTGAGCGGTCTTCGTTCGGTACTGGCTCGACAGCTAGCGACGCGCAATTCGTTTTCCTGCCGCTTCGATATCGGCCGCTTGTGAACCGAATTTCGATCGCAATCGCTTTTTTGCTTCGTCCATTTCGACAGCATCATACGTATCGTAGTGACTTGCCACCCATTTTTTGGCGGCAGTCACATCGTCTAAATAGGCACACCGACACGGAACTGCACTGAGACCGGCAATGTGACTCGCCCAGAGGCGCTTGTGGCCGTCAATCACCTCAAACCGGTTCCCACAGTGACGAACGTACGGCGTGGGATCGGGATAGCCTCGGTCACTAATTTCCTCAATGAACGTCCTGTTTTGATCGAGATTATACGTTCGTGAATGGAATGGTGAGGGCTCGATTTTTTCAAGCGGCAACTCACTGGGCTCGAGTTTCCCAACCCGTTGAAGTCTCGAGGCGGGAAACGCCTGTGGTTCGACGGCATCCCGATTCAGTCGATCCATCCGAATCGCTCCCGCATCGGCGTAGTAGGGATACTCCCGCTCAAGAACCGACCGCTCGAGGACGATGACAACGCCGTCGGTTGCCGGATAGTCGGGGTTGAGTCTCGACAGGCGTCCACGACCGGTGACGGTCCATTCTGCAGCCTCGAGTTGTGGCGTGTTGACGACGACGGCCTCCGTTGTCGGATCGGCTTCCGTATCAACGACGATGTCACCGGGCGAAACGGAGGGGCCGTCTGTCTCTGCACCTGCACCTGCATCTGTATTTGCATTTGCACCGGCAGCGGTTGGTGACCAATTCATGCGATAATACACACAAAGAACTATACTAATTTTTTATCTTCATAATATGCATTTTTATATAGGAAGCAGATACGCCGTGTACAAAAAGAGATTCTCGGTACAGTCAACCACCCCAACCGACTCACTCGCTTCTTGGCGATGGAGTTTCACCGACACAATCCACTGCAGCCGGACTCAGGCGTTCTCGAGTGCTTCCTCGAGTTGCTCAGCAAGATAGACCGCCGGTGGGAGTGGCTCTTCTTCGACGAACCGGGTGACCTCTTCGCCGTCGCGTTCGATGACAATTGTTGGAATGTACTCGATACCGTATTCCTCGACGCCGGGGCCCTGTTTGTCCTGGTCGACGGCGATATCCTCGATCCGTTCGTCAGGGATCTCGGCGGCGGCAAGCGCGGCCCCGAAATCCGGTAGGAGTTTGCGGCAGTCTTTACACCAGTCGCCACCCCAAATTTTGTACGTGAGCTCCTCGCGGTTGGCAGCGAACGTCTCAACAGTATCCTCATAGGAAGCGGCGTCCCACGCAGGATTTGGTCGCATGGTCTCGAGACTCATACCCTCTCTTCCGGTGCCATGGCTTTAATCGCCCCGTTTTCCGGGGCGGCGGGCCGCTGGCTTACTCACCAGCCGCAAGCTGACCGAACTCGGCCTCAAGAAGGTCTGGGACATCGCCCGGCTGGACGTCGGAGTACCACTCGTTTCGGGGCTGAATCGTGAGTGCCGTTCCGCCTCCACTACAGAGACCGAGACAGCTTGTCGTCGAGACGCCGACCGGACTCCAAAACAGGTCGCGGTCTCGAAGCCAGGATTTGATCGCCGTGAGCGTCTCTTCCGCGCCGGCATCGTCACAACAGGCGTAGTCGGAATCCCGGGCGTTCGTACAGACGAAGATGTGTGACTCGAGGCGGTCGCGTTGGTGGTCGGTGCGGCATTTCATGTGTGTTTTGGGGTGGAAGTCTGCTGGGTACTCGAGGCGGTCGAAGCGGGAAACTCACTGCGCCCGTGGAGCCACGTGAACGTCCCGGTGATTACCAGCCAGAGTGCAGCCTGACTCAAGAGCGCGAGCGACTGGTAGGCGGTGACGAGCTCACTCGAGAGCTCCGGATGGGTAACGACTGTCGGCGTCACAGCCGGGACGATGAGGACGAGTGCGACGACGGGAGCCAAGCCGGCAATAAGGGCCAGCCCCCGCTGTCTCGGCTCAAGCCGGTTGTACGCACTGACCGCCGTAATCGAGACGAGCGCCCCGAGGATGACAAGCCCGGTGTACAGTCCAAGCCGAAGTTCGACGGTGTACAACTGTTCGGCCCCGGGAGCTGCTGGTGGGAGGACGAGCCACGGTGTTACGGAGACGGTGAGGAATCCGCTGGCCGCAAGTACGGCCGCCTTCAGGCCACCACGACCCGGAAGCGCTGGCTCGAGGAAGTAGAACGCGGTCGCAAAGAGTCCCCCGAGGAAAATCGCCCAGAGGACGCCGCTTCCAGCGCTGACGACGGCGGTTGTCAGCTCCGAGACGGCGTGACCGCTCTCGTGGCTATGGCTGTGATCGTGCCCATGATCGTGACTGTGCCCCGCATCGTGGGCGTATTGGCTGAGTGGGTTTCCCACGAGAACCATGTAGAGTCCGTAGGCGAGACCGGCGATGAGGCCCGCGAGGACGCCCTGTTTGAGATAGTCAGCAATCATCAGTGGCAGGTGATGCCGGCTGCGTGCCGGAAGTTGTGCATGGCATCATGGGCAAGCGGTTCCTGCAGAAAAACCAGGACGAACGCGATTGCAACGCCGAAAGCGACTCCGGCTGCGATCTGCGGTACTGAGAGATTGGTGCGGGCAAGGTCGATCCGATCCGCAACGGTTTCGTTCGAATTCATAAAGTCAACTTGTTCTACTGAAAGTGTATTTGTAAAGGTTGTGATTCACCGGACCCCAATAGTCCAGTACGGGTTTACGTTCTCAGTGCGTAGCAGGCCTCAATGAACGGCAGTATCTTAGAGACCATCGGCTCCCCGCTGGTCCAACTCAGATCGCCCCCAGGGGTGACGGTCGCCGCCAAACTCGAGTCGTTCAACCCTGCTGGTTCGGCGAAAGACCGACCGGCGATGGAAATGGTTCGGGCCGCCGAACGCGACGGAATAATCGAGTCCGGCGACCACCTTGTCGAACCGACCAGCGGCAACACCGGCATCGGACTAGCACTCGTGGCGGCGGCTCGTGGCTACGACCTCACACTCGTGATGCCGGCCTCGAAATCACCCGAGCGCCGCCAGATTATGGCCGCCTACGGCGCCGACTTGGAACTCGTCGAAGGCAATATTTCGGCCGCCAGAGACCGAGCGGACGAACTCGAGGCTGAGGGCGCAGTACAGTTGGGTCAGTTCGAGAATCCGGCCAACCCCGATGCCCACTACCGGACGACGGGACCGGAAATACTCGAGCAGGTCGGCGACCGAGAGATCGACGCCTTCGTCGCTGGCGTCGGGACCGGCGGCACGATTTCGGGCATCGGCCGCCGGCTACGGGAGGCGTTTCCCGATGTCGACATAATCGCCGTCGAACCGGAGACGAACGCCGTGCTCTCGACCGGCGTCGCCGGTGAGGACGAATTTCAAGGAATGGGTCCCGGCTTCGTCAGCGAGAACCTAGATCAGAGTCTCATTGATCGGGTTGAAACCGTCGGTCTCGAGGAAGCCGAAGCCGAATGTCGCCGCCTCGCCCGCGAGGAAGGGATTTTAGTCGGCCAGTCAAGCGGCGCAATGGGAGTTGTCTCGAGGCGGATCGCTCGAGAGATTGCCGAACCCGAGGCGCAGTGTCCGGAGCCGCCGGATGCGTTCGCCGACGAGCGAGTCGCCCCCGAGACCGACGGCGGGGCAGTCGAGGACTGCCCGCTTGTTGTCACGGTGTTCTGGGATAGCGGCGAGCGATATCTGTCGACGGGACTGTTCGAATAGCGGTCACCGGATCTGTCGACGGGACTGTTCGAATAGCGGTCACCGGTCTACCGTCGCGGTCAAGAACACAGGATCGACCTGTCGCTTTCGTTTCGTATCGGCAAACATGGAGTCAAGCCGGGTGTACAGGTCCGTACACGTGCCTTCGACATCCTGCCGAAAGGTGTAGAAGTCCCCGATAACCGCACAGTAGCGTTTCGCTCGAGTGAGCGCGACGTTCAACCGTCGAGGGCCGTCATCGGGCCGGCCTAGAAACCCAATTTCGCCGCTCGAGTTGCTCCGAACCAGAGAGATGAGAATAGCCTCCCGTTCGCCACCTTGAAATGAGTCGATCGTATCGACGGTGACGCCGTCGCCGCCATCGACAGCGGCCCGAAGCGCCTTTCGGATAACGGTTACCTGGGCTGAATACGGAGTAATAACGCCGATTTCGTCAGGAATGAGTCCGGACTCTGCGAGCAACTCACCTGTGAGGTGGGCGATCAGTTTTGCTTCGTTCTCGTTCGACCGGGAGTGGTCTGCAACCGCGACGGGACCACCGATATCGAACGCCTCAATGGCGTGATCGCGTCCGGGAAGGGGGTCGATCTCGAGACCATTTCGGAGCTTTCGGTCGTAGAACTCCCGGTTGGAAAACCATGCGATATCGCGGTGCATCCGATACTGTGTGGTGAGTGTGACCCCGACGTCTTCATAGACTCCGCCGTCGGCATAGAGGTGCTCAAAGAGGGACAGTCCGAGGCTGGAGTCGGGTGGCTCCTCGGTCGAGCTAAACGGTGGGAGTTGTTTGTGGTCACCGGCAAGGACGACCCGGTCGGCGTTCGCGAGCGGAATGCAAGAGGACGCACACGTCGATTGGGTCGCCTCATCGAGAACGAGCAGATCAAACGACCCCGACACGTCGGCACTGCTGTTGTTCGTCCCGGCGACGACATCGGCTGTTTCGGATACAGTTCCGTACTGTTTGACCAGTTCGTTAGGCCGTCGGGTTCCGTTGATGCGGTTGACAATCAGTTCCCCAGTTCCGTGTTGGCCGTAGGCGTGGAGCGACCGAGAATCCGCTTTTGTTGGCGTCGAATCGCCGACGAGGATGTTATCAACCGCTTGATTCGAGTCCGCACAGACGAGCACCCGTTGACCGGCTTGGACGGCCCGGCGGACGATTTCGATGAGCGTTCTGGTCTTGCCTGTCCCCGGTGGCCCGTGAATACAGAAGAAATCGTCCGCCAGCAAAGCGAGTTCCACCGCGAGTTGTTGTTCCTGATTGAGATCCGTATCGAGTGGCTCGCTTCGTGCAGCCCCACCGTTCGTAAACGTGATCGGGCGACTTCCGGTGAGGACGCCCGCAAGCGGCGCTGCCCGAAGCTGTTCGACGGCCGCCAGTTCGCGGTCCGTCGGCACTGGGTTTAAAAGGAGCGAGAGACCGAACACCGACTCACTTCGAGCGAACTGGCGCTCTAATGCTGTTGGCGAAGCGACTGACTCCCAGTCGACGCCGACCGTGAGTTCGAGGCCGTGGATGTTCTCGACGACGCCCCGAACGGGGAACGCGGTGCCCGATCCGTAGATTAGCACTTCGTTGCCCTGATAGATACCGTAGGTTTTTGGGACATAGTATGACCAGTCAGTCCGATTTTGGTTTCGAGTATCCGTTGTGTCGCTGTCGCCATCAACCCCATCGACAGCAACTTTGAACCGAACCTGCTTCTTTTCGCGGTCAATGTACGTCATCGACGGAATCGCCGACTCGCCCCGTTTGAGCCGTTCAACAAGGTCATTTCGGTCCCCTTTCGCCCGTTCGATTCGATCGTCCCGTATCGCCGCCCGTTCGTCCCGAATCGCGGTCTCGAGGCCGTCGAAAAACGCCTCAGGATCGACCGGATTCCGTGGCTGTTCATTGTCGTCGACCGGTCGATCGTACCCCGGCGGGTACGAGTCAGGACGGTAGTCCGAATGCCAGAAGCGAATCCGTCGTGCCAGTTTCGTCTTGGCAAATTCGTCAACGTCAATTGCACGTCGCTTATCGCCACGCCGATAGATGATGATCTCGCCTCGCAAACTGTCCGAGGCGTACGCCAAAAACGAGCCGGTGAGGGCCGCACTCGTTTCGCCATGAAGCGGTACGCAGGTATACGACGGATCAAGGTCAGGATGCTCGAGGTCGTGGTGGGAGGCAAACTCCACGATCGGCCGCACTGGAATCGCTTCCCCGGTTGGCTCGAAATCGCCATCCGTAGCCGTATAATGTGTCTGGGACTCGAGGTCGAGCGTCGAGAGTGCGTGATCAAAGAGGAGTGACATTTGTGCCGCTGTTATTCGCTATGTGTAATATATGTTCTCACCACTCGAGACGACGACGTACTAGTACTCCGCCAAGCGTCGATTGGTGAGTCGAACCGACACCCGCCAACAGGTTCGACTCATCAGTTCAGGCTTGTCAAAGCACTAGCGACGACAGCGGCCACTGAGTCCAGTCCGACGATCACTCGAGAAAGGTACACAACGCCTCGTTGAACGCGTCGGGGCACTCCCGTGGCGTCCAGTGGCCACAATCTTCGAGGACGACCAGTTTTGATTCCGGAATTTGTTCGTGGGCCCGCCGGGACCACGCAACCGGAAAGAGCGGATCGACTGCGCCGTGGATCAGTGCCGTCGGCACTGTGAGCGTCTCAAGCACATCGGCGTAGTTCGTGACCGCCCGCCCGTCAGCCGTCACCTCTCGCGTTTGGAACCGTTCGAAGGCACCGCCGGCACCGGCGGCAGCCGCCCGCGCTCGAAACGCCTCGAGAAACGGTTTCGGAAGCGAACTCGGGTCAGCGACGACACTCGAGAGGCCGAGGCGAGACGCCTTGAGTGAACTACCCATCATCGCCCAACCGAGGCTGTTGGCACCGGGGACCGATGCAATTGTCTTCCACAGCGACCCGGCCGGAATGCGCTCGCCCAGTCCGTAACTGTCGACAAGGACAAGCCGGTCGACTGCCGTCGGATACTCGAGCGTATAGCCGAGCGCCACCGCCCCACCCATCGAGAGCCCCACCAGCGTTACTGACTCCAGCCCGACAGCATCAAGAAATCCAGACAGCACGTCGATGTAGGCCTGTACCGAGGGCTCACTGATCGGGGCGCTATCGCCGTATCCCGGCCAGTCGGGGGCATACACCTGATAGTCGGGAGCGAGGGCCTCGATCGTGTGCTCCCAAGAGAGAGTCGAGTCGTCAATGCCGCCGCCGTGAAGTAAAACCACCGGCGAGCCGTCGGTTCCGGCTCGTTGGTAGGCAATCCGGGTGCCTGAAACCATTGTGACGCCGTGACCGCTGGAACTGTCACTCACGACGAAAACTCCTCCTCGGTGAGTCGGACGACCACCGTCTCCTCGACGGGTCGGAGATCGTAGGCCGGCAACTCCCCGTCGGTCCGGTAAACGTAAAGCGGCTCGACGAGACGGCCGGCTGGCTGTTGGCCCCCGCGGTCAGGAGGTGATTGAGCGCTCGAGGTAGAGTTCGGATTCGAATTCGAGCTCGAGGTCAAATCCGGGTTTGAGTCTGATCCAGAATTCGAGTCTGGGTTTGCAGATTCCCCAGCCGCACTCACACCAGCGGGCTCTGGGCGCTCGAGCCCATAGACCTTCAGATACTCACCAGTCTCGTGGGGATTGCAGTCGCCGTTTCGGATCGCCTCGGCTAACTCGCGGGAGAGCCACTCGGTTTCACTCACGCTTGGCTCACAGACGAGTGCTTCCTCGACGAACCGGACGATGTACCACTGGAGGTCATTGAGCAGGGAGACCGCCGCGCCGACGCTTACGGTCTGGACCGCCAACGAGTTCTCGAAGGGGCGTTCTAAGTCATAGGTTGACAGCGCCTCCCGAGAGGTTTCTCGAGAGAGCAGTTCGTACTGGAGGTTCACATCCCGTGAGCCGACGAGACAGACTCTGGTCACTGTTTCCTACTGGGTGGCTCCGGGTAATGTGGATTTCGTCTTTCCCGCGGCCCGACTGCTACGCCAACTCGAGCACAGTCGCCTCACGGGCCGCCGCCGCCGCCCGCTCGAACAGATCGTCCGGTTCGACTTGGAGGAGGACCTCGAGCCGAGCGTTCGTCTCGGTCTGATCGGGGACGATGCGGTTACAGCCGGTCGGAATCGTCGAGTCGGCGAACGTGCCCAATTCGCGGGCTCGAGAGACGATTTCCTGTTTGTCGACGGTGAGCAGCGGCCGGTGAACCGGGAGCCTGGTTGCGGGACTCGTTACCGCAAAGTTTCGGGCCGTCTGGCTCGACTTTTGGCCGACTGCTTCGCCGGTGACGATACCTACGGCACCGGTCGTCTTCGCAATCTCCTCGGATACGCGATACAGAAACCGTCGGACAGAGAGCATGCGCCCGGTTTCCATCGTCGCCTCGAGGTGCGTGAGTGTCTCCCCGCCCGGCACTTGGTACAGCTCCATCCCAAAATTGGGGGCATAGCTCGCAAGCGTCCGCACCGTTTCGATGGCTCGGGCTTCGTGATCGGCCCCACCGAAGGGGCCAAGGTCGACATAGACCGGGATAATCGGTGAGCCACGGCGCATCATTTCATAGGCGGCGACCGGCGAGTCGATGCCGCCGCTGATGAGCGCGACAACGGGCGCTTGGGTCCCAAGTGGGAGTCCGCCGGGGCCGTCAATCGTCTCGAGATAGCAGTAGGTGGTGTCGTTTCGAATATCAACGCCAAACGTGATGTCGGGGTTCTCGAGGTCAACTTCGGGCTCGAACCGGTCCTCGACGGCCTCCCAGATCGCTGTCCCACCCTCACGTTCGATATCGACAGTCGTGAACGGCAGCGATTTGTCGGCCCGATGGGCATCGACGGCAAACGCCCCCTCAGTATAACACGCTATGGCGATTTCGGCAAGGGCGTCGACAATCGACTCGAAGTCGGTGTCGACGGCGATGGCAGCACTGGCGGAGACGACACCAAACGTCTCGGCGGTAATAGCAGTCGCTCTCGCCACGGACTCAGGTTCCGTATGGACCAGCGGGCGCGTCCAGTGGCGCTCGACCTCGCCGGGAACCGACCGGTCGGCCAGCAATGCCTCGAGGTTCGTACACAGCTGACCCACCATCTCGCGTTTGACAGGGGTGCTCTTGGTGTTGAGTTCCCCGTGGCGGACGAGGACGGTGTCGGCTCCCGGTGGGTGCATGTGGGTGGATACTGTACGCGGGGTATATGAACGACAAGGTTCGCCGGCAGCCAGAATGTGACTCGAGGGCGACGATCACGAGCGGTTTTGGGCCTCTGTCACTGACGGACTAACCTGTCCAGTGTGAACGTAGACGCCGACAACGAGGATGAGTCCGGCCAGTACCGGCAAAAGTGCGCTAACTGCGTAGACGACTCCGAAACCAATGAGTTCGACCACCGGGAGCGAGATGAGGGGTCCAAGTGCGCCACCGACATCGCCAAGCACGTTGTTGGTTCCCATGGCTCGCCCCATATGATCGTCGGGGGTGAGATCCGCGAGCAGTGCCGTCAGCGGCCCATTGACCCCGCCCTGTCCGGCTCCGATCAATAGACAGGCCCCGATCAGAACCTCCGCACTCGAGGCGACCGCGAGCGTGAGGAATCCAAGGCAGTTGCAGATGAGGAAGGCAACCATCACGGGAACCCGGAGACCAATCCGGTCACTGAGCATACCCCCAGCAAGGGTAAAACTCGCTCCAGCGAGGACTGTGACGCCCATGAGAAGCCCCGACGTAGCCTGTGAGCCAAAGCCAAACATCGACACCTCACGCGCTCCGAGGACGAGCACCAGCGTCGAAAAGAGGACGCCAATATAGACGAAGTAGAGCCCGAAGTTGACGAATCCGACGGTCAACGCGGGAACGCTCAGGTCGATATCCCACGGTTTGACCGCCGTCTGTGTCTCCGTGACGTGCGTTTCGGGGACGATGAGATAGGCAATGACGCTCGCCAGCCCGGCGAACGCCGCCGCGAGGACAAAGGCCTCGACGTTTCCCCAAAGGTCGCTGACAATACCGCCCAACACGAGCCCGGCCGGGAATCCAAACGTGATTCCCGCTCGCACCGTCCCCATGCTCGTTCCTCTCGAGTCAGCGTCGCTCACATCGGCTGTAATCGTGTACGCCGTCGCAAACACCATCGCGCTGCCGACACCCCATAGTACGCGAGCGACCAGAAACCAGCGTTCGGGTGCCACCGAAAGAATCGCGACGACGTAGCCGACCGTGGCAAGTCCCTCGATTGCCAGCCCAATGACGAACGGTTTGCGGGT
>LFCJ01004288.1_pt1 | contig 10449 bp, 15 predicted proteins | sample 643141 | NCBI WGS metagenome assembly LFCJ01 (sample SAMN03766243, study PRJNA286221) | soda lake metagenome | biome: soda lake; feature: Kulunda steppe; material: water; isolation source: sample B1-Br-g2 brine of Lake Bitter-1 | place: Russia: Kulunda steppe | collected 2010-07 | reverse complement strand
GTGAGCAGTGGCATGCAACAAGGTGGGCATGCAGGCGCGAGATGAGCGGAAATGCAGCCGCGCGAGAGGTGAGCAGTGGCATGCAACAAGGTGGGCATGCAGGGGCGAGATCGGTGTGCATGTGGGCGTGAGAGCGTGGGCACTCAGCTGTACACATGGCAGAAATGTGAGTGCGGTGTTGCGACAGCTGGTACGAATACAAGACAAGCAGAAAATCCAAGCAGAAGACGAGTGCAGTTGAAGGCCGGGTGCGCGCACTTGCAGGCCTTAGCCCCATCTCGCCAGTCAATACAAATCTTGGCACAAAAATCCAACCACGTGAAACCTCCCACTCCCTCTTCTCCCTTCTCCCACACGCTCTCACACACATGCATGTGAGTAGGGTCGCTGAAAACAGCACATGAACGCAGTACACTTGACAATTTCTGTGCTAATTTGCCTAAATATGAAGTATTTGTACAGTTTTCAGCGACTCTACACAAAAGTTCTTGCGTGCACACACGTATACATACGCACACATATTTGAGCAGGCACAAATACGCACATACACACTAATACGCACATACACACTTGCACACGTGCACGCGTGCGCAAACACAAGCACGCACTCCAACAAAAGCATGCTCCCACCTTACCCCATGATCACCTGCAGCAGCTTCTGCAGAAGCGCCACCGTTTCGGCCCCCCGCATCGTCGCGCTGTCTGCCAGCTCCTGCTCCTCCAGCACTGTGCCAGGCAGCGAGATGGTGATGCGCCGAAATTCTTGCAGCTTGGACTGCGCTGCCCCCCTGGCGCCGCTCACAGTATCACCACCTGGCCTAACCCAGCTGGCTTCATTGCCGGAAACACCCCCTGCGCCTGGCTCCCTTCCCCCTCTCTGGCCTTCGCACTCGAGTCGGGAGGAGGAGGCTGGCTGCTGCCGCTGCTGCGGCGGCTGGCTATCTGATGTGCTGCGCCTGCGGTGGGGCGGCTCAGGAGGGGATGGGGCGCGGTTGCGGTTGCTGCGCGAGCGGTACAGGCCTAGCAGGCCTAGGGTGAGGGCAAGGCCCAGCAGGCCGGGCGGATTGCCGTGCAGCCAAGCCAGGAACCTCCTGAGCAGCTGCCACACAAAATCAATGGCCGCCATGTGCGATTCAGGATGGCGTGGGGAGAGTAATGAAGAAATCAAAGAATGGGCGGTGCGCACTCTGTGAGTGGACTGCTCACAGCCCTCGTGTCAGGTGCTCTCCTCAGGGCTGATGGCTTTCCCCTCACTGTTACAAACTGGCCCTCTCTCACTCCTGCGACAGGTGGATGTGCTAGAGCTAAGGCCTGTTCAAGAGCAGAGCTGATGGGATAGGGAGAGGGACAGACAACATGTTGTTTGCAATCCTTTCCTGCCTGGTCACCTGCATAAAAGCTGAAAGGGGCCTGTGTGCCTGCGGCTGTCCCAAGCAGAGCACTCCTCACAGCAAAGCCCCTGTAAAGCCCTGTAAAACCTGTTCACCTTGGCTTGCCATCAAGTTATCACTTTCGGGTACACACCAAATGATCATATTACAAAACAATCACATTTTCGCTCGTGAACACTGGCACTTTACACAGTAGTCCTAAATTTAGATTAAAAGTAATCCTAAATTTAGATTAAAAACACTTTGTCAATTATTCTCCGGTAGTCCAGAGAGCCAGGTCATCCCGTCACACTTCTTCAGCATTTCCTCCACTTCTTGCATGACCTCCTCCTCCAGTGCAGCGTTTGGGTTTGGATCCAGACCGAGGGCCTGGGAATGTACATGATATTGAGGACTGGTTGATTGACAAGATTGCCTATTATCTGCGAGCTGATGCGTGTTTCAGAGGGTCTCAGAGGGCCAGTAATGATTACATGTACTTGCTTGACTGCTTAGACACGCCCCACCAAAACCCAGAGATCCAAGGCTAGATCTTTGATGGCTTGCAACACAGGCCCATGAGCATCACGCACCTGGCGCGCATTGGCAACGTTGGCGTCAACAAGGTCTGAGGTGGCCATGCCCACTAGTGTGCTGGAGACGTCACCCCCCCTGCAGTCAAATCATCCGCGATCGCAAGATGCCAGGTCCCCCATACTTTCCAACTTGCAGGTCCTTCTGGAGACGAGGGCGCTCTCACTGAAGCACCTTCACCCTGTGCCTCATCAATTCCATGTAGCTTTATACAAATCTAGCTGTCTATATGGGAGCTGTCATGATCATAGCTACGCGCGCCAGAGCAGACCTCATTGCTCCAGCCTGAAAAATGAGATGCTTGGCCTGCAGATCAGCCATGTTTCCAGCCATAGAGCAAGCTTGCTTTACAAAAGGCGCCCCTGAGCACACCACATGCAAGTATTGACCATGCAAACAGCCATCGATGAAGTAGTTTGCCGTATCGGTGGCTGCAGCATGCGCAGCGTCAGCTTGCCGCAGGCGCCTTTGTTTGGGAGAAAGCTAGGCATGCAGCTGGAGGACGCCAAGCACCCCTACAACACCCTAACCTGAGTGCAAACATGAGCGCCAGCTTGGAAATGTCCACCCCTCGCTTCTTTGCGTGCTCCGCAGCAGCGGCGCAAGCAGCTTTCAAAGCGTCAGGTGCAGGGTGCCATGCTGGGGGGCCCTGCAGCACATGCGGCGAATTCAAGCAACATCTGCCATACGATCACCAGGGCACGTGCTCAGAGGCAAAGAGGGGCAAAAGAGGGATGAGACCTGCAGCGCACCACAACGCAAGCACATGCCCATCTGCATTTCCTGCCAAGTCTGGGCGCACATGTCCTTCTCAATCCTACGGAGTTTTAGAGGAGGCCCATTACCAACAAGGCAAAGATGACCTCTTGCCTGGTTTGTGAAAAGGCCCATCGACACCGTGTGGTGGGGATCAGAGGTCCAGCCTCACACGGATCACACACAAAACCGCAGAGATCACATGTAAGCCCAACAAGGCCATATCTAAGCCCAACACGGATCACGCACAGAACCGCAGAGATCACATCTAAGCCCAACAAGGCCACATCTAAGCCCCACACGGATCACGCACAGAACCGCGGAGATCACATCAAAGCCCAACAAGACCACATCTAAGCCCTACACGGATCACGCACAGAACCGCGGAGATCACATCTAAGCCCAACAAGACCGCATCTAAGCTTAACAAGACCACACCTTGCCCTAAGTCTTACTCGGTTTGTGAGGAGACCCATTGCCAGCGGGGAAGCAGAGATCACACCCAACCCTTTGGCCTGGAATTGGGGCATCAATGCCAGCAACGACTGGTCTGCCAACGTGTAGTGGCTCCAAGACAGGACAACATCAACCATGCCTGCAAGCAGACAGGAAGGGCAGGCAAAGTGAGCAGGCTGCCGCCTGATCATGTGATACAGGACAGAAGACAGAAGCTCATGGTGTGCCTACATGGGCTGCAGGGACTCTAGGTGAGGCCATTCAATGGAGGCTCCTGCTTGATACCAATTTAGCCAGACACTCGAGCACAAGTGGCGTCTTTGGTAAGGATTTATAAAGACTCCCAGGGCCAATAGGCGCCTTCACAATCACGCGACTTCGCTGTGCATACCACCACGCGCACGCTCTCTGTTCCTGCCTTTTGCCACCCCACCTGGCTCCACAAGATCCAGTAGTTTGGTGAACATCTTCAGGGGCAGGCCTGAGAAGCCCACTGCCTTGACCAGGCCCGCTTCCCTTAGCTTGACCAGGGCAGGAATGGCCTCTTTTGCCACCTACAAACGTGGGCAGTCATGGTGGAGATGAGGGCAAAATGTGGTTGGGCCACAAGAAATACAGCAGAGCAATTATTCAATAGCAACAACAGAGCAGCAAGAAGCAGAGCCACAGGCAGGTTCCTAAGTATGAGCGCACAGCTCACTCTTGACCTGGGATTCCGTTCAGACTGATCTGGGCAGTCTTACATAACATGCTCTGCAAAAATACTTGTTGCTGTAGGTATGCAATCCGTTAGGAGAGTGCTTGCATGGTTGGCTGACATACAACAAAACAGATGTACCTGGGCAAGGTCGACATTTTCGACGTCATGACAGAGGACAACATCCAAGTACGGTATCTGCATTTGAGAGGCAGCAGGGGTCAGTCTAAACAATCGGTCCTCGGAGCTTCAGGTGTGCAGCCTGCCTGCCCTAATACTGTATTCCTGGTCAATGAGCATTCAAGGCCACCGAGAAAGGTCAGACGGGCATGAGTGTCTGCGCACTTTAACTGTACCTGCAGTCGTTGAAGGGACTCATGGACTGAGGCTGTCACACGAGCAGCTGAAAAGTCAAATGTAGTCTCGCCATACCGCCCAACCTGCCAACAAAGGAGGATGTCTCATGTTAATAAAAAAAGCAACTATTTTCTGCAGCTCCAGAAGCAAAGGGATTCTGTGGCAGGTGTGAGCCTCAGGACCCGCCTGGGATGCGTCTGAGCCCACACAAAGAGAAATTCATGATGCTGGGGCCCTTGTCACAAGCTTCAGAGACAAAGGCTGCCGTGCACTTCTTTTCATGCAAAACGTGCAGTGTGAAGCGTGCGTAGATGCCTCTGCCCATTCCACTTCAGATAGTCTGTGTTGCGGAGGGGAAACAATGTAGAAACGATAGTTTTTTTTTCCAACCACCTTGCCGTTCTCACCAAACACAGCCCTAATTTTTCCTAATTCACAACAGCACATCAGCTGGACAGACACACACGCATGGGACAGGCACACACAGTGGGCACATATGCTGGACAGGCACACACACGCATGCACGCACACACGCTCACACACATGCAAGCGCGAGCGCAAACTTACATGCAAGCACACAGTGGCAGAATACATCAGGCAAGCGCCCACTGGATGAGTGAATTAAATTGGCTCGAGTCGGGAGCCCAAACCTAGCCTGGAGGCACAGCAGCCTGGGTGCTTGGCTGGCTGTGCAGGGTGCTCAGAAGCCCCTGCAATCCGCACGTCCCTCTTTGCTTGCGCATGTGCACTGATGAGGCGAGGCACATGCCTCTTTGCTCGCACAGACCCACGCATGCCTCTTTGCTTGTGCATGTGCACTGACGAGGCGCATGCTTGACGGGTGAGGCAAAGCGCACAAAGGTCGCTGTTGAGCTTGCAGTTCCATCAAGCATTGCCAAGGGAGTGCCACACCTTTGAGGAGACCACAATCTCGGAGCGGGGCAGGTCCTTCAAGGCTTGCCCAAGCACCTGTTAAGCACATGGTCCAGCCGAGGGGACGGGTGAGGGTGTGAGCAATGCCACGTTGCCAAGCCACCCAGCAGCTCACAATTCGCCGGTCACTAGGGCAACAAGCGCCTGATGAGCATGATGGATTGGGCTCAAGCATCGAGTGCAGAGGTGCGCAATGAGCAGTGATGAGCATCAACGCCCGTGCAAGCTTGTGCACTCTACACGCACAGAAATCAATCAATCAATCAATCAATCAATCAATCAATCAAGAGTGCACACTTTCCAGCGTGCTGCAAAGGTCGTAGGCTCACAGGAGGCAGTCCAGCTGAGCCAGCGAACCAGGTGACCAGAGGGATCAGGGAGTGAATGACAAGCGTCTCCTTCATTATGTGGCCCTGCTGCAGACTGGCAATGACCTGGAACTGGTTTGTCTACTTCATGGCTTGGACCAGGCTGCTCATGCAGCTGCGCCCTGGTAGGGCAAGCAGAGCAGGGCGAAGAGGCATGCTCACTCCTCACCTTCTCTGAACGAGTGGATCCGTAAAAAGGCGAGGTGTCAAAGTAATTGATGCCAGCAGCAAAAGCCCTGTGCACTGCTCTCACGCCCTCGGCCTCGTCAATCTCCTGCAGTGGCATGTGCCAGGCAGCGATGTGTGCTGACTGCAACTAAAAAAAGTACAGGCTCCCTTCACAAGCCCTGGAAAAGTGCCAGGGGTGCCCCTGCCCCTTCCTGTGGTGAAATTGCAGAGTGCATGATTCATACAGTATAGAACAGGACCTTAGTAACAGCGTCCTCACATCAACCAGCAGGCTATAGCCGCACGACCACAGGGTCACAAGACACTCTTGCCCATGCATTAGGGTCTCTGTCGCCCGAGTGCAAGGGTCAGGTGAGGCGCCACCAATGACCACAGAGGGGGCGCCACCAATGACCACAGAGGGGGATGGGATCCCTGGTTGGGCTTGGGCCCTTACATCAACCAGGCCAAATCCCGCAAGTCAAGTGCGGCGTGGCCATCCATGCTCGGCTCACCCACAGCTGCCCTTTCTCATGCACATGCATCATCACCGTCATCATCATCATCATCATCATCATCATCAACAACAACAACAACAACAACAACAACAACAACAACAACAACAACAACAACCACAACAACCACAACAACAACAACAACAGCAGCAGTGGCCAGTCGAGGCCGAGCTGTTGCTGCAGCACCTGTGGCATCTGGGGCGGAGCCTTGCACCTCTTGCACCTGTGACCGAGCCCAATACCGCTGACCATTGTGGGGGAGCCCTGCACCTCAGGGGCACCCGCGCCAGAGCCCAGCACTGCTGACACCTGTGGCAGACCTGCATGAGGACCATGCTTTTCATGGGACACCCCCCCTGAATGACACAAGCCAGTGCACAGGCCTTGCGTGTACGCTCCTACCTCAAAGACGCCTCCAAGAGGGGATGCGCCAAAGCCCAGGATGGACACGGAGAGCCCAGTCTGGCCAAGGGTGCGCCTTGGAAGTGCAGCCATGCTGGACAGGCTGCGCCTGTTGAGAAGAAGACATGGCAGATGCACCTTCTATAATGAAGATGATGATGATGATGATGATGATGATGATGATGATGAAGAAGATGATGATGCCGAACTGCCCGGGTGCGCAGGGTGCGCGGGCTTGCATGAAGCGCAAGTGACTTTTGACCTTGAGGTGGGGGGTGGGAGGCCTGAGATCCTGGCGAACTGCTGCTTCTGCTTGTGGAGGTCTACTTGAGGTTGGCCAGTCCAGAAGCCTGCGGAGCATGACAGGCCCGCAACAATTGGCTGTAAGGGTGCCGCGCAGCAGCTGGCATGACTGGTCTGAACGGGGGCATCTCATCACCTTGTATCATACAAGTAAACCCTACTAATGATTGTGTCTTTTAAAACTTGAAAGCAGGGATGCTTTACGTTGATTTCCTTGGAGCAGATATTTGATTTAAAAGTCTATAGTCCAATAGTGTCTTTCAGTCAATGAGCAGAATGATAAATCACTAGAATTAACCATGCGTGTTTACCCAGAGGGATAGGGCAAGGCAGCGGGCAGCAGAAGAGCCAGAGCAAGTGGTCGGGTATATGGCTCAGGCTGAGCCAGAGCAAGCTTTACAATGTGCGGATCAGCATCAGCAGCAGACAGATGTCCTGTGCTTTGGGGCCCTGGCGGAGAGCGTGGAGAGGAAGATTGCGGAGCAGATGAAAAGTGGCAGTGGGCACCCCCACGCGCGCACAAACACGCCGTTCGGGGTGAAGGCGCTGCAAGGTCAGCGGCCAAACATGGAGGATGCTTACAGCGTGCAGATGACCCCCCCTCCTAGCAGCAGTGCAGGGCCTGGTGCAGCAGAGGCCCCTAGCACTCCTCCCCAGGAACCCCCCAACGGCCCTGCCCCCGAGGCCAGCGCTGCGCAGTCAGACGACACCATTCCCCCCGCCCCGACGCTGTCAGAAGATCACAATCTTGCAGTGCTTTCTGTGTTCGATGGCCACGGGGGTAATGAGGTCGCAGAGCACTGTCGGGAGTCCTTGCACAGGCACTTTGCGTACCAACTGAGCCTGCAGCGCGCCACCGACGACGACAGCAGCAGCGGGAACGATGACAGCAGCAGTCAGCAGCAGCAGCAGCAGCAGCAGTATAGCCATCATCATATCGCCGAAGCGTTGCGGGCGTCGTTCCTTTGCACGGACCACGAGCTGAAAGGCACCGAAGCGGGGGACTACGTGGGGGCAACAGCGGTGGTAGCAGTAGTTGGAAAGACGCACATTATTATCGGTCATGCAGGTGCGGGCTTGGACTGCTCGCCGGGAGATGGCTGTTGGCAGGGTGGGAAGCCATGTGTCTGCTAGGATCCGAGTCATCACCCAGCCCCTGACCAGCGCCTCCCTGACCTATGCTCTGTGCAGGTGACTCCAGGGCTGTCATACAGCGTGGGGGTAAGGCAGAGTCTTTGACGCGCGACCACAAACCTGACAGGGAGGATGAGGCGGTGCGTGCCAGGGCACTTGATGCGCATGCAAGGCAGCATGGTGCCACTTGATTATTGTGCCCTCTAGTCCTGCTTGGCTTGGATTGGCTCAGCTTACGCAAGCTGCGGCTCTTATTCACGAGGACAATTGCTTACACGCCCTGAGCCCATGTGCGTGCCATGCAGGCCAGAATTAGGGCAGCAGGGGGGCGTGTGGTCTTCAGCAACGGCGGACACAGGGTGATGGGCATGCTGGCCATGTCCAGAGCCATAGGGGACCACTTCCTGCGGCCCTACGTCATCGCAGACCCGGAGGTGAGGCGCAGGATTTCCGCTGCCCGCGCATGTTTCAGGGAGAGGAATGGACAGTACCCAGCTGCTAGACGTGGCCTGCATGTTCCTAGAGAGCATAGTTCTCTACCTGCCGGCTGATGCATTCTTGTAGGGTGCAGGTGGAATCGTCATGGCTGCCGCCCTGCATGCAAAGCATGCTGTTCTGTCCCCAGACGCACTGTACTCGCATGGCCATCGGTCTTTTAGTCTCCAGAAGTGCTGCGGCACTGTAGCCGAAGACACACTAAATTATGTGCGTGTATGACCAGCTGACCTGCTCTAGTAAAACTGTGCTTGCCTTGCGCCCAGGTGGTTAGGCCTCCACTTTGTGCCAAATGACTGTGCGACACAATGCTTGTTTCCTTCCTTGTTACTTTTGTGTTCAAGCCAAGCCCCCACCTTGCTCTTGATGTAACACACATGCTCTGTGACTTCAAGCCTCCATGCCTCATGTGCAGGTGGTCTGTGTGGAACGGACACCACAGGATGAAGTCCTCGTGCTCGCGACTGACGGGCTATGGGATGTGTTCAGCTGCAAGGTGCGCTGAGCCCCTGTGCGCATGCACTGTGCAGAGCTCAAAAAGTGGTGTGCCAACGCTGACCTTGCCCTAGTTGGAACTGCCAGCACCTACAGCAGCACAAGGACAGGGTGCGTCATTGAAACCGCCGCATGCGTGTTGTTGCAGCAGCTTTCCCTTGAGTGTTCTTGCATGTGTGTGTGTGTGTGTGAGCGCGCGCGCATGTGTGTGTGCGTGTACCTACAGGTATGAATGCCCAGGCGCATGTATGAAACGTGCACGTAAAAGAATCATACAGCAAACATTGGTGCAGGCATGTGCAAGAGTGCACTCATGGTGCTCTGTATGCGTGCCTTCATGCACAACGTGCACTCAGAGCGCCTAAGCATGTGAGTGAGCTAACACACACACGCGCACACACACACACACATACACACACAAATACACACATGTACACGTGCAGGAAGCCACAACACTGGCCATCCGTTGCATCGGGCGCTCCAAGGAACGGGGAATGTCTCGGCATGGCGCATGTCGAGTGGCCGCTAGTGTGCTCACCAAGGTGCTGAGGCGCTGCATATGTATGCATGCACACATGCATGTGTGTGTTTATGTTTCTATGCAGAATTTTCATGTTAGCCGGAATAGAAGTCTGCGCGCGTGCATGTGCGTGTAAATGCTTGCCTACGAAGTAGGGCCCAACTTGCCCGGCAGGGCAAGGGGAGGCCTGCTGTGTTTTCCTTCAAGCTGCATGTGCTTGGCAGGCACTTTGCTTTGTTGCTGTACTGCCATGCCTGCTTGAGCACAAGCTCGATCGCTCAGCGCAAGTCAATGGTCAGTGGTGCCTGAGATGAGAGAGTGGTGATTGTCTCGGAGCTACCGCCGCCAGAGGCCGTCCCAAACCATGGCCCAGATGTTGGCGGCGGTGGTGTGGGGCATGGCGCAGGTCTTGGCAACCATGGAGTGGGACGCCCTTCTCGCAGCTGTGGCATCCAAGGCATTGACCTTTGGCCCCACGTCTCACGGCCCCACATCTCACAGCCCCACATCTCACGGCCCCACATCCCACGCCCCACACAGTAGCAGTGGTGTGACCCCGTGCCTGATGGGCTGCTCCTGCGCTGCGGCTGCATGCAGGTGGCCTTGGAGCGCGGCTCGCGTGACAACATCACTGTCATCGTGGTCGACATCACGGTGCAGAAGCAGCAGCTGCAGCAGAAGCTGGAGCCACAGCAGCAGCTGCTGCAGGATGCCCAGGCCCCACTGCCGCCGCAGCAGATGCAGGCGCAGTTGCCCAACCCGCTGCAGAAGCAGCTGCAGCAGAAGCAGCAGCAGACGCAGCTGCTGGAGCAGGTGAAGCTGCAGCTGCAGGAGGCGGCGCAGCAGCAAGAGGTGGCGCAGCAGCAGCAGCAGCAGCAGCAGCAGC
>LFCJ01004287.1_pt1 | contig 10450 bp, 9 predicted proteins | sample 643141 | NCBI WGS metagenome assembly LFCJ01 (sample SAMN03766243, study PRJNA286221) | soda lake metagenome | biome: soda lake; feature: Kulunda steppe; material: water; isolation source: sample B1-Br-g2 brine of Lake Bitter-1 | place: Russia: Kulunda steppe | collected 2010-07 | reverse complement strand
GGGCGACTCGGTGCTGATCCCCGCCGAGACGGTTCACTGGTATCACAACGACGGCGACGAACCGGGCGCGTTCCTCTGTGCCGTGCCCAACGGCGACGACGAGATCGTTCTGGCCGACGCCGATCGGTAGCTGTCCCGGACGGCCACGCCGTTCCCTGCTCGGCCGCCGTCGACAGCTGACTCGGACGGATGCGCGTTTGCCCGTTCGGCCGCCGACGGCAGCGAGGTGACCGATCCGCCTCACGGACGAGTGAAGGAAAAGAGCCAAGTTTAGACTGGATCTAAACCAACGCATGGCGGAGGTGGCCGACGCTCGACGCAGGTTCTCCATGGCGGCGGCGGCGAACGTCGTCGGCAACGCGGCGAAGATCGTCGTCGAGGGAGCCGTCGGGCTCGCGTTCGGCAGCGTCGCCTTGCTCGCTGACGCAGCACACTCGGTCGCCGACCTGGTCGGGAGTCTCGTCGTCCTCGTCTGGGGACGCAGTTCGTTCGAAGCGCCCGACGACACCCACCCCCACGGCCACACCCGTATCGAACCCCTGACGGCGCTGTTCGTCGGTGCCGTCCTCGCGTTGCTCGGCCTGTCTCTCCTCTACGAATCCGTTCAGGGCTTGCTCGTCCTCGATCCTCCCGAGGCGAGTCCACTCTTGCTCGCCGCCCTGGCGTTCGCGATCGTCGATATGTACCTCGTCTACCGATACACCGAGTACGTCAACGTCGATCTCGAGTCGACGGCACTCGAGGCGCTCGCTACCGACTGTCTGAACGACATCTACACGTCGATCGCGGCTGCCGTCGGGATCGTCGGCGTCCTGTTGAACCAGCCGCTTCTCGATCCGATCGCCGGTGGCCTCGTCAGCGTCCTGGTCGTCTACCAGGGCGTCGAGATCGCTCGCGAGAACGTCGACTACCTCACCGGCGCCGCGGCCTCGCCCCAGAAACGTGCGGAGATCACCCGAACGCTCTACGACCACCCCGAGGTCGTCGGCGTCCACGACCTGACCGTCTTCTACGACGGTACCGTCCTCGAGGTCGAGGTTCACGTGGAGGTCGACGGCGAGATGCCGTTCCGGCGGGCTCACGACGTCGAGTCTGCGCTCGTCAGTCGACTGCGCTCGGTCGAATCCGTCGGCGACGCGCACGTCCACCTCGACCCATCGGGGATCGGCGAGTGGAAAGACCGGCCCGACGAGCACTGATCTCGCCGTCCAACCGAGCGCTCGAGGCGGGCACGACGCTCCAGTCGTGCGGTTCGGTCGCACAGTTTTTAACCCGTCCGGTCGCACCCTCTCTGTATGGAACCTGGTGACGTCAGCGAAGTCACGATCGACGGCTGTTCGGACCTCTACTACGTCGATACCGGCATGTTCGGCACGGCCGGCTACGGCGCCGCGTACGTGCTGGATGCCGAGCGGCCGGCGATCGTCGAAGCCGGCATCGGAACGAACTACGAGTATCTCCTCGAGGCACTCGACGAGATCGGGATCGACCGTGACGCCCTGGAGGTCGTCGCCGTGACCCACATCCACCTCGATCACGCCGGCGGAGCCGGCTTTCTGGTCGAGAAGTGCCCGAACGCCGACGTCTACGTCCCCGCGGTGGGGGCAGGGCTGCTCGCCGAGCCGTCGCGACTCGTCGCCGGAACCAAAGCCGCCGTCGGCGACCAGTGGCGCTATTACGTCGAACCGGAGCCGATCCCCGAGGACCGGATCGTCGAGATCGACGACGGCGACGTGATCGACCTCGGCGACCACGAACTGCACGTCCACGCCGCGCCGGGTCACGCCTTCCACCAGGTCATCTTCGACGATCCCGTGAACGAAACCGTCTTCGCGGGCGACGCCGCCGGCATCTGGATCCCAAACCTTGAGACGATCAGGGAGACCACGCCGCCCTCTGATTTCGACCTCGGGGAGTGTCTCGATGACCTCGAAACGATCCGGGGGCTCGACCCGAACGTCATCTGTTACACCCACTTCGGCCCACGCGACGTCAGCGACGACCTCGACGAGGCGCTCGACGAGTACGCTGCCGTGCTCACCGAGTGGGCCGAGGCCGTCGCCGAGAAGCGCGAGGAACTCGGGGACGACGAGGCCGTGATCGACCACTTCGGCTCGACGGCCGACCTTCCCGGGGCGTGGAACGAACGAAAAGTCCGCACCGAGGCCGAGTTGAACACCCGTGGCGTCCTCGACTCCCTCGAGGAGTAACCGGGACTCGCGGCGGCCCCCGTCGCGTTTCGCACTGGTCCGTTCTATCCGGAGTCCGGACGCTCGAAAGTTGAAAGCAACGCTCGAGGGATTTACGCTGCAGCTCGCATTCCTCCACAGAGCCGCCGTTCATCGGGTTTTCAGGTTCGATAAACGCCGGTCCCGGTGAAATCAGTTTCATCATGTTTTATCGCGGGGAAGACCCTCTCTAGTACGTATGAACTGGCGGGAGGCTGAACGAGAGTACGACGACGAGGTAATCGGGGAGACGACGCTCGGCCGGCTGTTCGAGGAGTCGGCTGAACGGAACGCGAACCGGCCGGCCCAGAAGTACAAGGGCGGCGTCTACGATCGTTCGTTGACGGACTCCGTCCTGCCGTCGGCGACACCCGGTGAATTCCGGGCGATCTCCTACGCCGAGATGCGCGACGTCGTCCGCAACCTGGCGGCCGGCTTCCGTGACCTGGGCGTCGAGACCGGCGATCGCGTCGGTATCTTCGCGACCACCCGGATGGAGTGGGCCCAGTCCGATTTCGCCCTCCTCTCGGCCGGCGCCGTCATCACGACGGTCTACGAGAGTTCCTCGGCCGAGCAGGTCCGGTACTTGCTCGACGACCCCAACGCGTCGGCCGTCGTCGTCGAGAACCAGGCCTTACTCGAGCGCGTCCTCGAGGTCGAAGCCGACCTCGACCTCGAATTCATCGTCTCGATGGACGACCTCGATGGCTACGACGACCGCGACGATATCTTCACGCTCGACGAAATCTACCACCGCGGCGAGGAGACGTTCGACCTCGAGGCCTACCAGGAGTGGGTCGACGACCCCGACCTGGACGATCTGGCGAGTCTGATCTACACGAGCGGGACGACCGGCCAGCCAAAGGGCGTCCAGCTTACCCACTGGAACTTCCGGTCGAACGTCAACGCGATTCGCAAGCGATTCGGCCCGCGTCCCGACAAGTCAGACGACGTGCCGACGCTCGACGAGGAGACGCAGGCGGTCTCGTACCTGCCGCTGGCACACGTCTTCGAGCGGACGGCCGGCCACTTCGTGATGTTCGCCAGCGGGGGCTGTGTGGCCTACGCCGAGGATCCGGACACGCTTCAGGAGGACTTCGGGTTGGTCGGGCCGACGACGGCCACGAGCGTCCCGCGCGTCTACGAGAAGATCTACGACGCCATCCGCGAGCAGGCCAGCGAGTCCGGAGTGAAACGCCGCATCTTCGAGTGGGCGACCGACGTCGGCGTCGAGTACCAGCGCGCCGACGATCCCGGCGCGGTGCTCTCGCTCAAGCAGTCGCTGGCGGACAAACTGGTCTTCTCGACGGTTCGCGAGGCGCTGGGCGGCGAGATCGAACTCCTGATCAGCGGCGGCGGGAGCCTCTCGCCGGAGCTCTGTCGACTCTATCACGCGATGGGGCTGCCGATCTACGAGGGCTACGGGCTGACCGAGACTGCGCCGGTCGTGACGACCAACCCACCCGAGGAGGTCAAGATCGGCACGATCGGCCCGGCGCTGCCCGGCGTCGAGTTACGGATCGAACAACAGGCCGCCGACCAGGACGCGTTCGACGACCCCGGCGAGGTCGGCGAACTGCTCGTCCAGGGACCGAACGTCACGCAGGGCTACTGGAACAAACCCGGCGCGACCCGGAGCGCCTTTACCGACGACGGCTGGTTCCGAACCGGCGACATCGTCCACCTGCGGCCGGACGGCTACCTCGAGTTCCGCGACCGCCTCAAGCAGATTATCGTCCTCTCGACGGGGAAGAACGTCGCCCCCGGACCGATCGAGGACAAGTTCGCGGCGAGCGAGATCGTCGAGCAGGCGATGGTCACCGGCGACGGCGAGAAGTTCATCGGTGCGTTGCTCGTTCCCAACGTAGCCCACATCCGCGAGTGGGCCGCGGAGGAAGGGATCGACCTCCCCGACGATCCACAGGAGCTGTGTGACGACGACCGCGTTCGCGAGTACGTCGGCGACGAGGTCGACCGGATCAACGAGTCGTTCGAGAAACACGAGACGATCAAACGGTTCGAACTCGTCCCGCTCGAGTTCACCGAGGAAAACGAGATGCTGACCCCGACGATGAAGAAGAAACGTCGCGTCATCTTAGACGAGTTCGACGACCGCGTCGAACGGATGTACGCCGAAGGGTAGTTGCTTCGAGGGCGTTCTCGAGGATCCGGTCTCCGGTCCGACCGACACTCGAGTCGGCCGACAGTGGTAGTGAATCGGTACCATTTTGCTGACGGCGACTAGATCTAGGTGAACATGAAACACGTACGAGGACCGCTGTGTTCGGTCGACGTCGGGGAGCAGACGGCCGAATCGGTACCGGTCGACGACCTCGTCGAGACGTACCTCGGCGGGCGTGCACTCGGAACGAAACTCGCCCACGACCGGATCCCGTTCGACGTCGATCCGCTCGGACCGGACAACAGCGTCTTCTTCGCGACGGGACCGCTCCAGCACTCGACGATGAGTTTCACCGGTCGGATGTCGGCGACAGGTGTCTCGCCGCTGACCGACGGCTTGCTCTCGTCGAACGCCGGCGGCTTCCTCTCACGAAACTTCACCGGCACGGGCTACAGCGCCGTCGAGATCACCGGCGAGAGCGACGACCTCGTGATCGTCCACGTCACCGACGACGGCGTCGCGTTCGAGTCGGTGCCGGGACTCGAGGAGGCAACCGTTCCCGAGACTTGCGAGTACATCGAGGACGAACACGGTCTCGACGCCGAACACACCGTCGTCATCGGCCCGGGTGGCGAGAATGGGGTTCGCTTCGCCTCGATCATGACCTCCGAAGAGCGGGCGTTCGGCCGCGGCGGTCTCGGGGCCGTTCTGGGTTCGAAGAACGTCAAGGCGATCACGTTCGACGGCGACTCGGCCCACGAGGTCGAGATTCCGCCGCTCCAGATGGAAATCCACGGCGAGGCCGCTCAGTCCGACCACATCATGAAACGCCAGGGGACCTCCTCGATGACGGAGTTCGCGAACATGGTCGAGGCCCTGCCGACCCACTACTTCTCGGACCTGTCGTTCGACGGCGCCGAGGGGATCAGCGGCGACCGCGTCGAGGAGAAAAAGTACAAGAAAGGGACCTGTTCGGCCTGTGCGTTCGCCTGCAAACTCCCGACCAGAGACGAGGAGTCGGGTCTCGAGACGGAAGGCCCGGAGTACGAGACCGTGATGGCGTTCGGCTCGAACTCGGGCGTCGACGACATCGTCGACGTGATGAAATCGAACAAGCTGTGTGACGAACTCGGCCTCGATACGATCTCCGCGGGCGACGTCGTCGCGGCCTACCTCGCGAGCGAAGACGAGTTTGGCAACGTCGAGCTGATCCACGAACTCGTCGAGCGGATCGCCTACCGCGAGGGGATCGGCGACACGCTCGCGGAGGGCGTCGAGCGCATCCACGACGACCTCGGCGTCGACAACTGGACCGTCAAGGGACTCGAGTTCCCCGCCCACGACGGCCGCACGCTGAACGGCCAGGGACTGGCGTTCGCCACCTCCAACCGCGGCGCCGACCACATGTACGCCGAGTTCTACCCCTACGAGTACCCGCTCGTCGACAAAGACGACGCGTTCGAGAAGGCGGGCCTCGAGGACAAACCGCCGAAGATCGTCGAACTCGAGAACCTGAACGTGATCAAAGACAGCGCCGTCCTCTGTAAGTTCTCGCGGGACTTCGTCGACGCGGACCGTCTCGAGACGCTGCTCGACGCCGACTACGAGGATCTGCTCGCACTCGGCGGCGAGGTCGTCTCGCTCGAGCGTCACTTCAACAACCAGCGCGGCTTCGACCGCGCGGACGACACGCTTCCCTACGAGATTCCCGGCTTCGAGGACGGCCTCGAGGCGTACTACGACGAACGCGACTGGAACGACGACGGCACGGTTCCCGCCGAGCGGTTGGGGGGCTCGAATGGGGCCCCTGCCGACGACTGATACTGGGTCATACGGTCCGTTGGAGTTCGTTACCGGTGATCGCCGCCCCCGCTGGAGCGATCACCGATAACACGCTACACCGACCCGTCTCACTCCGAGTTCTCGTCGGCTCCGTTCTCGTCGTCCGGCGACAGCCGATCGTCGCCCCGCGAGCGCAGCGGTGCGTCGTCGGCACGAGAGGGGTGAATGTTGAAGTTGTGTCCCTTGTACGGGTCGCTTTCTTCCTCGTAGGAGAGCTCGCTGCGCTCGAACAGGTAGATGAAAAAGCCAAACAGCGGGATGCAAAAGGTGATCGCCGCCCACTTGATCGGTGGCTCGAGGCCCACGCGACCTGCATCGTAGTAGGCGACGGCCGTGAGCCCGAGATGCCAGGCGAGCGGTATCCCCACGATCGCCGCCAGCAGTAGTCTGCTCATACGGGTCCTACGGCTCGGGGCTACTAAACTGTCGGCCGGCGGTCGACCTCCGCTCTGGCGAAGACCCCGCTCGAGGGTCGTACGCTCGGCCTAGCCGAACGGCCGATGGCACGGGGGTGGCTTGTCGGCGCCGTCGTCCCGGTCGCAGCGTTCGGGAGTCCGCACGAGGTGACGTTCCAGGCACCAAAACGCCCGTTCGTGGCTTTAGCACGCCGTTACAGGATCGAAAGTCGCCGTTCGTTCGACGTACAGTCTCCCTGCTTTATTGGTCACAGCATCGATCCGTCACTGCCCGTCGAGGGTGAGATACGAATGACAGGAACGGGAACGAATTGTCTGATACGGTACCGACGGTCGATCGCGCTGACGCTCGCGCTCGTCGTCCTCGCGACCGCGTTCGCCGGGCTCGCGATGGCGGAAGACGGCGACGACGGCGTCGAAGTCGTCGACTCCGTCGAGGAATCGAGTGAGGAGCAACTCGTCCAGGAGGAGGTGACCGAATCGGAAGAAGAAACCATCGAGACGGTCGTGACGAGCGATGATACGGAGACCGACGTCGACGATATCGATCCGATCGACGACGAGGTGACGGACATCGTCGATGATCCGCTCGGAGACGACTTCGACGAGACGATCGACGACGCGATCGACGTCGACGTCCCCGACGTGTTCTAGGCCAGTTCTAGCCAGGCGACTACGACGCCTCCCGTATCGTCCGAGCGGATCGACGGCCGGGCCGAACGACTCGGCACCCGCTCGCTCGATCGGTGGGGCGATCACCACATCCTGGCGCGACCAACTCGTCTCGGTCGCGACATTCGCGCTTCGCGTCCGTTCTCTCCGATCGTCGTTCGCTGCCACGGCTCTCGCTCACTTCGTCCGCTCGAACTCCCCTCCCCTCGCAGAATTTGGACCAAAAGGCCCAGAGCGATCGTCTTAGGCAGTCCGTCGTGATCCGGCACCGCCGATCGGTCGACCGGGACGGCGAATACCGGCGACCCGGACACCGATCCGTATCAGTAGACCTCGAACTCGATCGCCGCACCCTGGCCGAAGCCAACACAGAGCGTCGCCAGGCCGAGTCCGCCGCCGCGCTTTTCGAGTTCGTGGAGCAGCGTCACGGGCAGGCGGGCCCCCGAGGCGCCCAGCGGGTGACCGATGGCGATCGCGCCGCCGTTGACGTTGAAGATCTCGGGATCGATCCCGAGTTCGTCGCGGGAGTAGACCGCCTGGCTGGCGAACGCCTCGTTGAGTTCCACCAGGTCGTACTCGTCGATATCGCGGCCGTTGCGCTCGAGCAGGCCGCGGGTCGCGGGGACCGGGCCGATGCCCATGACGGTCGGATCGACGCCGGCGACATTGTTCATGCCGATCTCGGCGACGATCTCGAGGTCGTGTTCCTCGGCGAAGGCCTCGCTGGTGACGAGCAGGGCGGAGGCCCCGTCGGAGATCTGCGAGGCGTTGCCGGGCGTGACGGTGCCGTCGGATTTGAAGACGGTCGGGAGGCCGGCGAGCTTTTCGGCGGTCGTGCCGGGACGGATTCCCTCGTCTTCGTCGACGGTGCCGTCTTCGGTTTCGATCGGGACGATCTCGTCGTCGAACCGGCCCTCCTCGGTCGCCTCGGTGGCGCGTTGCTGGCTCCTGGCGGCGTACTCGTCCTGTTCCTCGCGGCTGATACCGTACTCCTCGGCGACCTTCTCGGCGGTCATACCCATCTGGAGCTCGCCGACGTTGTACAGGTCGGCGAGTCGTGGGTGGACCTTCGCGGTGCTCTCGCCCATCGGGACGCGGGACATGCTCTCGACGCCGCCGGCGATGATCGCGTCGCGGTTGCCCGCAGCGATCGCGTCCGCCGCGGAGATGACGGCCTGCATCGAGGACGCACACCAGCGGTTGATCGTCGTCGCCGGGACGTGCTCGCCCAGTTCCGACAACAAGGCGATGACCCGCGCCAGGTTGTTGTCCTGTTCGCCACGCTGCTGGGCACAGCCCCACATCAGGTCGTCGACGTCATCGCCCGTGAGGCCGGTCTCGGCCAGAATTTCGTCGATCAACGGCACCGAGAGGTCCTCGCTGCGAAGGTCGGCGTACACGCCGTCTTCTTTCCCCTGTGGCGTCCGTACCGCCTTCACAACGACTGGTGTCTGTGACATACAATAACGAACATTCCTCACGGACTTAAATCCGGTCGAACTCTCGGGGATGCAGACGGAGTTTATGTTCTCCCCGCGTCCCCTCGCATCGACGCAGTAGAACGGTACGCGAGAACAACCCTTATTTCGCGGCTCTCGGAATAGGCGGCCATGACAGACGACGGACTGGAGCCCCCAGAACGCGACGCCGACGCTCGAGCCCCGTCGCTCGAGGACGACGACCGCGACGGAGACGTCCGGGACGGCCAGGCTGGAGCGGACGACGGCCCCGACGGACGCGAGGCCGACTCCTCAGGTCCAGCGGTGCCGACGGCGGTCGAACCCGATAGCGCCGACGACGGCGGGGCCGAACCCGACAATGCCGACGACGGAGAGACCCCCATGCCGGACGTTCCCGCGCCAGAGCCGGACGATTCTGCCGTACCAGAAGACGTTCGGAAGTACGCCCGCTTCAAGAAGATGGACGGCGCGCAGTACGACCGGGTCAACGAGTTCTTGCGCGATCGGACCTACGTCACGGCCCGCGAGTGGGCCATCGCCCGCCTCTGCTCTGACTTTCGGACCGAGACCGGCGTCGAGATGACCAAAATCGGCGAGAACCTGCCCGAACTCGTCCCGTTCATGACCGACACCTACACCCCGCAGGCGGTCAACCAGGCCCGCTCGTCGTTCGACGAGAAGGTCCGCAAAGCCGGGGCGACCTTTCTCTACGGGGCGATGTGTGACTTTTACACCGCCGAGGAACTCGACGACGTGATGTACGAGGTCACCGAGGTCGCCAAATTCCTCCTCGAGGTCGAGGGCGTCGACCTCTCCGTCGAAGACGAACTCGAGGCCGAAGAGCGCATCTCGAGTGTGATGCGCGAGGTCCGCGAGGCGAGTAAGGAACTCCGCGACGCCGAGGTCGACGAGTAGTCCGCGGTCGTCCCACTGCTTCTCGCGTAACCGATCTCCTCACGCGCGAACGTCGCTCTCGTCGAGAAACAGCGACGGATCGCCGTGTGAGAACGTGATCCACTCGTCGGTTGCCGACCGCGCAGCCCCCGGCTCTGTGTCGTCGGCAGGCTGGACGTACACCAGCAGTTCACCCTCGAGGAGCGCCGTCTCGAGGACGGGACGGGCTGTCTCGAACGAGTAGGTCAGCGGGACGCAGACGGCCGTCTCGCTCGCGGAGGCGCGCTCGACGACGAGGGCGAACCGTCGGTCCGCGCCCTCCGCCGGGCGGTAGTACACCTCGGCGTCGTCGATCACCACGTCGCCGTCGACGAGCGACGCGAGCAGGTCGTACTCGGCGTCGGAGACGATCACGTCGATGCCGACCCGGTCCTCGGCGGTCGCCGGCGAGACCGCGATCGGTTCGCAGACGACGGTGTCCCACCCCGCCTCGCGGTAGCCGTCGGCGATCGTTTCTGCATCCGCGAGCAACTCGTCCCACTCCGGTCGGGAACCGGGCGGCTCGTCGTCGGTCATCGTTCCTCCTCGGGGGCTCGTACGCTCATTGGAGGGGCAACGGTGGGCACGCCGAAAACGGTGTCGTCCGCGGTGGTGGGTTCCGCCGGTTCTGTTGAAATCCTTTACTGATGATACGTTTCAGTAGCCGTGCTGACTCGATGGAAATTCTGCTATAGCCCATGAGAGCGTGAAACAAGTATGGGACGCAAGAGACCGAGGTGTATTCCGTGCCCGAGAGCACGTGGTGCTGACTGGTCC
>LFCJ01004286.1_pt1 | contig 10451 bp, 13 predicted proteins | sample 643141 | NCBI WGS metagenome assembly LFCJ01 (sample SAMN03766243, study PRJNA286221) | soda lake metagenome | biome: soda lake; feature: Kulunda steppe; material: water; isolation source: sample B1-Br-g2 brine of Lake Bitter-1 | place: Russia: Kulunda steppe | collected 2010-07 | reverse complement strand
GGGGGGGTCAGCCCAGCACCGCGGAGACCGCCCCTTTCCAGGTACTTGTCTTTTTTGTACATCTGCTCTGCCACCACACGCACGCAGGCTCGTTAGCTCAAGCCGTTCCCCTCCACCTGCACACAACCGTTGCAAAAGCCGTGCGGCCATGGCTCTGCCCTCAGCTGCCCAGCTACTGCTGATGTCCCTGCTGCTGATACCGCTGCTGCTGATGCCACTGCTGCTGATGCCACTGCTGCTGATGCCACTGCTGCTACTGCTGCTGCTGATGCCTCAGGGCCCAGGAGGCCGCCGAAAGTGGCGCAAGGCTGCCCGAGCCGCCCGAGGAGTTTGTGGACCCCATCACAGCCTCCATCATGGCCGACCCCGTCACCCTGCCAGACTCCCAGGTCACGCTCGACCGCAGCACGGTGGAGCGCCACCTGCTGTCTCAGGTGCGCACGGCTCCACGGCACATGCTCTAGGCATGCGTACGCACTTCTTGAGCCGCGGCCGGGGCTCACCATTTTTCCTCAGGGCACCAGGGGAGAACTGGGTTGCGTCCCCCATCCATGCGTAGGTGCACACTTGCACATCGAGTGCATGTTTTAGGTGCGCGCTCACGTGCACATGTGCTTGCAAGTGCCAAAAGTCACGACTCAATGCCGACCAGCAATGGGCAGCGTCCTTCTCCTTCAAGGAAAGGGTCATCTAGTGTAGCTAACAATTAAGCTCAAGAGCACACACAAATGAGGAAAAAGGTCCAAAGGGCCACAGATGTAAGACTCATGGTGTCTGGTGGGTTGTCCGCCACGCGTCCCGGGGACCGCACAAATTAAGACGTACGTGCTTGGCCAGTGCTGCTTGGTGTGACCTGCACAGTCCTCCTTGCTCCTGCCCCAGCCTCTGGACCACCAGCAGCAACTCCTCCCCTTGATTGCTTCTTCAGTTAAAATGAATGAAGTGAAGCACCTTGTAGAAAAAAGCATGCGCGAGCACATGCACCCACATGCCCTCTCGCCCTCTTCGTGCATGCACCCCTAGCGCACGCAATCATGCTGTGCCCCTGTAAATGCAGGCCACGGACCCTTTCAGCCGCAAGCCCCTCAGCTTAAACATGGTCGTGCCTGACACGGCGCTGGCAGCACGCATCCAGCACTGGAAGGCCACAGGGGGCCGCAGCGAGGAGGACATGGCCATGTGAGCATGCCGTACAAGCAATGCTTCTGTCAGCATGGCGGCAGCCTCGGCAGCCATGAAGGCTTTTTTGGCATTTCCTGTACAGCCTGCACAAATGTAAGGAAGATCTGTCAAGGTGTCTTGTCAGGGGAAGAGATTCCATGACTCAAAACCCTTCTCAGCACAGGTGTCACGAGCATTAAAGACTGAATGCATGAACGGGCAAGCGTATGCATTTTAGTCGACAGGCCCTCATGTACTTCATGTGTGCAGTCACACTGGTTAGTCAAATAGCATCATGCCGATCATGCATTTCCTTCCAAGCTTATTTCAACAATAGGTTTTAAGCCCATCATAATAGCATCAGATGTTCATGGAATGCTGTGAGCACGGAAACGTGTGCTTGGAAGTAGATTGCATCCTTGTTAACTGAGCAGTAGTACTGAGCAGGCAAGTAGTAAACTAATTGATAAGAAATGACACAGACACCACTATTACCGTAACAGTGACCCCTAGCGACTAGGAGGTGCATGCACCTCATGAATATTTGTTGCTTGAAGCAAGACATGTCCTGCTTTCTCTCCCTCAGGGCCTTTCCTGAAGAGTCTTAGACCATGAAGACATCGCAGTCCTCACGGATGCGGCCTTGCCCTCTAACATTGCTGGCTTTTTGCTCTCCTTTTCAAGTGGCCATCCGGCCCTCAGGCTCAGTGCAATCTTTGTAGCTTGCGTTTCCTGCCTTTCATGCTTTCTTCTGGGCATGCCTCCTCACCGGTTCCTTTCACATGAGCTTCCTCTCTTTGCTTTGGCCCTTATGGGAAGTTACTACCTACTGAGCCCCTTGAAGAAAATAAACCAAGAACATGTGCCCCACCCAGGCTGCATAAGGTAGCGAAATTAATTCTCAACTTCAAGTTCAACTAAAGTTGAAGGAAGAGACCGCTTTCCTCAGGAATCCCTCAGGGACTCCTCGGAGGACTGCTCCCTGGCAGGGAGCGGCTTGTCAACCTCCAGATCCTCACTAGCTTTTCTTTTCCCTGAAGGAGACTCACGGCTCTTGGGCCTTTATGTATCATTATCCTTACTTTACGTGGGGAGTGGTTTTCACTGCCTAACTAGTTTTTCTTTTCTTTTCTCAGGGAGGTAGCACGATTAATAAAAAACAAGACTCGCAGGAGCACCCAGTAAGACCTATACACAAGAGAAAGGGAAAATACATGTAGACGTTAAGTGAGGAAGTTGAGGTTAACCGCTAACTTGGGCGTCAAGCTGATTGGTTTCAAAGTCACTTGAGTTGTGGCTTTGCCTGCTTGAAAGCGCTGGTAGTCCATGATGTCTGTAATAAAAATGCAGAATTTTGCCATGCCATTGAGAAAATAGAGTGTGAAAAAGCATGTGCTCCTTACTTTGCACAGTAGCACAAGAGCACTATTCACAGTGTGCCAAGTTGGCAACATTCATTTGCCTCACCAAAGGGAGGATTCCTCTGCGTGTGTGTGCATGCAAACAAATCACTCATACTGCTCAAAAAATGCTTAGAGAGGTCAAGTTAAAAATAGCAAGTAGCAGCAGAGAAGCACCCCCACGAGCATGTGAATCAGCCTGAAGACCTAGGAGGGGAAAGGCAAACCAAGACTCTGATAAGAGGCACAAGACATTTGTTGTTACATTCCTGAGGGTCCATATTAGCAACATCCCGCTGCACTCTCCGCAACCTAAACATCAGGTTAGCAGTAAGATTTGAGGAACAAATAGGATTCCCCTGCATCAATTAAGGGGCCTCCTATCTATCAAAGAGATCTTCAAGAATCTGTGTATCAGGCAGCATACTAGAGGCCAGCATTGATGGCATGCATTCACAGCATGTTTGCATCATATGTCTCAGCACACTAAGGTGTGAGTGCCATAATGCAAACATGAGAGCATCAGGATTGATCCTCATATAACCCCCGATATGCAATTAAGAAGATGTGGATGTCATTGCTTGATGCGGCCCCTCATCACCACTGCCCAGGCCCGGAAATCATCTTCAGATACTTCGATAACACTGCTCTCCTCCGGTGAGGACCGCTGATGCTCTTCAGGAGCTGTGTCTTGGCTGCAGCACACGCAATTTCCCATGTTGACTACTAAGTAGGTGGCCAAGCCCGCACTGATGCCGTGACACAGAGCACAAAAGCTTACTTTGGCTGTCACAACTTCTCCTGTATGACCCTTAAGTCAGCAATAATTTACAATCAAACTGGAGTTGGTTGGTCATCTACTTGTATTCTGACTGCGCAATGGCAGGTTCTTAGTTGTATAGCATGCCATGATGCTTCTCTACTTGGCGTTCTTTTTACCTGACATGGCAAGGCTAGCGAGCATCTCGGTTCTGTGCCCTCACTCCATGTTCTCACACGCACACATGCTCGAACACACAAGCACGCATTCGTGTTGGAATACACTGAGAACCGGACAAAAGTGCTGGGGCGTGTGTGCGCACGCGCCTTTGTGTGAGGATGTGCGGGCACAAGGCTAAATTCGTGCGGACACGCCTCACCTGCTGCTTATGCCCTGGCGGCCAGCGCTGCGCATGGCCACCTCAAACAGCTGCTGCACCCTCTGGAACCCCTCCATGTCTTCGCTGGTTATCTCCTGCGGCAGCGCTTGCACAGGTTCCCCACCATGATCGCTACCATGGCTGGCGCCGCTGGCTGCAGCTTGGCTACAAGTGCTGCTGCCACTTGTGCCTGCGCCCACCTCCACACCAGACCTTCCCTCATCAGCAGCTACAGTGGTCGAGGTGGAGGCAGGAGGCACAGAGGAGGCGCGGTCGCTCTCCAGGCTCTGCGCCTGTGCCATCAGGCGCTCGATTGTCCAGCCCTGCATGGCGGTGGTGGTGCACAAGGGCAGAGGTGCACAAAAGGGCGGACTCTTGTGATTGTGCTGATTGTGCAATTGCTAGAGCAGAGGTTTGCACAGGTGCACAGCAGCCGCCTCGCGCTCCACTACAAGTGGGTGATCCCACCCACCTTCTCCCCAAACCAGCCGAGATTGTCCGCTATCAGGTGCAGGCTCTCGCATGATGGGCAGCGCACCTGTGCACAGGTATGCAAGGGTGTGTGGTTGGGTGCAGGCTCTTGCATGACCATGTTTCAGTGCACTCAGCACTTAGGGGGGATGCTCGGCCCGCACGACCATGTTCCCGTGCCAAAAGTGTCTAGCAAGGCTGCTTGGCGCGCATTACCAAAGAGCTTGTGAGGCTCTGAGGCATCGCAGGGAGCACCAAAACAACCACACTGGGCTGCCTCCGCGCTGCAATGCTGTTCATCCCTTGAGCAGAGACTAGGTCGTGGATCCCGACACTGCGCTGATGCCTTGAGGGGAGACGCCGTGGCTGCGTGGAAGGTCTGGTGGTGCTTGGCTCATATGCGCAAGCCTCACTTTGGGATCCCTCTTAAAATTCTGTACACAGAGCCTTTGGTCATACTGTACGACTCATACACATGCAATAGTACACATTCATGGATACATCTACATCTCATAAGCTGTATGTCTAGCCACTAGTCATGGTGCGTGACACATGCATCTCCAGAGGCGCCTTTTGAAAGGAACTCGTTAAGGCATGATGACACATGATTCTTTTACAGACAGTGCGCACGTGTAAGGTCATCCGATCAATGCATGCACAGCCTGCTTATTACTAGCGTGTCCAGAGAGAAAGCTCAAGATTCCAGGAGTGGCACCACTCACAGGTGCCAAGAAATAATCGATGACTAAGGTTAAACCCCTCATGCACGCATTGACCAGCGGCTGCAATTCTACAGCTCGTGAGAGATCTACATGATGAACGCGCATTCGGGGCGACATTAACCCACGATTACGCACCAAAACAACGCCATGCCTGTATGCCTGGTGTGAGAAGGTCTTGGCGCTTCTGGTGTTGCACTTGCCGCAGGTGTAGAGCATGGCCAAGGTAGGCTTCACCCTGCCGGCACCGGTACAAGTGTGCATTGAGCTGGCTGACACACACTGACAATGAATAGGAGAGTGTGCGTGCGCATGCGTGTTGCGACGAGTGCGCACATGTGTTGGGGTGCATGCCGGTGGTTGCAAGCCCGTGTGAGGTGTTTGAGAGGCTCCCACTGAGAGCTAACGCGATCTCAAGGCTGCCGCTCCTGAAGCCTCAGCCTCATCAGCTTCCAGAAGGATGCGCGGTCAGGGCTTGCCTCTGACGACCACTGCGTCAGCCTCTGTGACCCATAAACAAAAACCCATAAAATTCTGGTGAAGCATGGGATCAGAGCAAGGATAGCCCCCAAAGAAGCTGTTTTTTGCTCAGCCTACAATCCGCCATAACAGGTCGCGCATCCATGTCTGCTGGTGAGACTTCCAGCTTGGTTCTTGATTGTACAAGCCAGCAGATAACATTGGTGTTTGGGCAGAGCTGCTGCCGCAATATGCAAGCATTGACAAGAGATTGCAATATGCAAGCATTGACAAGAGATTGTGGAATGCGATTTGCTCATGTGTTCACACCTCCCAAGGCCTGCTCCTGATGTTCCTGAAGCCCCGGGCCCTTGTGGAGCATCTCTTCCACTTGAGGAGGGGCTAGATTGGTCTTGGCTGCCTGGCGCACTTGCATCGCTGCCAGAGGCTGCAGCCGTTTGCGCCGCCGACGCTGACACACCTCGTGATGTGGCCCAAAAATGCGCGCTGCTGTGGCTGTGTGCATTGCACATGCTAAAGCTTGGTGCAGAATTGGTAGGCAAAGGGTATTCAGGGTACTGGAAGGTGTGGGGCAGGAGAGAGCAGGGGCCAGGCACCCAGGCGCGGTGGAGTGGGCGCAGCATGTGGAGCGCTCGACGCATGGCTGACCCCAGAAGTCCCCAGGAGTGCTGCTCGCCACGTGTCTTGTGCCTGAAGTTGAAGTACGTGAAGGGTTGGAAGCAAGTAAGTTTCCACTTAAAAGAAGTAAATCACGGTGCTGCACAACTGGCCTACCCTAAGGCCTTAACCTTACTCTGCATTAAGAGCTTAACTTACTGTTTCCTTTTCTTAGTGTTCTCAAGCCCGGTTTCAACGTTCCTCCTACTTCATTTCCAATATATCTAAATAAAGGGCCGCACTAGAGCCCAAAAAAATATTTATTTTTTTCCCATCTTAGCCCTTTATAAAATGGTGAGTCTCGAGGCTGGATGCATGCCCCTCATGTCATCTCCTGGACCTTGCCCAACCATGATTCTTTCATTTGGTTTTGAATGAAGGTCAAGAAGAAGGTAGGGGGTGGAAAGCGGTTCAAGGCGGCGCAGAATAAGGTGAGTTGCTCCTTTTGGACCGTCCGCTTTCTCTACGTTGGCATTCATACTGATACACATATTATTGCTCTTCAATTGAATGTATGATTCTGCGCTAGCTGCATGCACAAACACGCAAATGTACATGTACATTGCGCGTCATGCGTGACTATGATCAAGATAATGCACCGAGTGTGCATTAGAAAAATCCATGAAATATAGTCATAAAAGGGAAATATATCCATCATCTGCTGTCTCAATATTGCCTTGACTCCTTTCAACTCAGTGAAGCAGTGACTCAGTTGTTCCAACAGGATTGAGGTCTATCCTTGTGTCCCAACATTCATCCTTTTTGTATCACAACCGTGACAGGTGGATGGTAAGGAGCCTTCAAAACCATCCAATCCCCAGCCGCCACCACCAGAACATCTACAAAGAAAAATCACTAGAAAGGTGTGTTCTCACTCTTACCTGGTCACCTGCGATATGCTGTCTGCCTGGTTGTCTGGCCTGATGGCTGTGTTTTCCAGCCACCAGCGCTTGCTGAGATCCTCAATTTCTCAGCCAGGGGGCTTGCCTGACTGCGTCCCTGACGTATGTTGCGTGCACAACCGCCTTGCCAGCTGTTGATGCAGAAGGCCTAGCTGCCTGGTACACTTGGTTGTGATGAAGAAAGGCCCTTAGGGCTGCTCTAATGAGCAAAAAATTGGTTTGGCTTATTGTATTGTGGTGCAGTAAGCCAGTTTGAAAAAGTCTCTGATGATGCAGAAAGCAAACAAGAGGCGGCAGCTGGGCTTGTCCTCGTCTCGAGGATGCACATTTAGCAAAGGGTGCTCTTTCTGATTGGGGTGCTGGTGGCGAAGTCAGATGCAGGGGCAAGCCAGCCAGCCAGCCAGCCAGCAAGCACACTGAAGGGAAGAGGGTGCCATCACTGCACACATGCTGTCCACATGGGCAGCCTCCGATGAATGTCACTCCCCACATTCAGGGCATGTACGTGCCTCCCAAGCCCATGCTCCTCAATGACGCACAATCTTAAATGGATGCATTCACGGGGGCAGGTTGGGTTCCTGGACCGTGTAGCTGCCAGCCAGCCGGCCAGCAAGCTCGGCCAAAAAAGCGGAAGTGGACTCCTGGGCGCGACGCCCATCATCTCCAAGAACAAGACAGCGGCACGCCGCAAGCAAAAGGTGTGCAGGGCCACTTGGCCGGGGCGGGCCTGCTGGACTGCCTTGGGCTGGGAATGTAGTTTGTGCAGGCGCCCTGCACATGTTTGGAGCCTGCCCATCACGGGTCCTGCGCCGGCAGACACCGACGAGGAGCCCTGACACCCACGAGGAGCCCTGTCTCCCACTGAGTGCAGAGTTGTTGAGCGCCTCTGAGCTCTGAGCTGGCGCCGCATGCCAGCGCCGGCATCAGTGCTCAGCTCAATCAACCAACCAACCAACTCAACAGGGTTTTTCAAGTCGGTCTCCGCCTGTGGAGTTGCGTGGCTGCCTTAGCTTTCCTATCTACAGCTAAGCTGCCTGTGACACAAGCGTGCCCAAACCGTCAATACGCCCTACAGCTTGCAGGATTTGCAGTGTGCATGTCAGTGAGATCATGCCACGCACGTTATGTCAGTGACACGCATGTCATGTTTGCCTGGCCAACGGGTCTGCTTCCCTGCCTCAGTTTCCGGCTTGCGCAGTCCACAACACTGCCCTTTGACCTGCAGAGTGCGCCCGCATGCTCTTTACCTGCCTCACCTCCTCAACTGCCTGGCTGCATGCACAGGCCACGAAGACGCTCCTCAGTTTGCAACCCCTGGCAGGAACTCTAGATGAGTTGGAGCAGGACTTGCAGCAGCAGCCTGGTCAGCTGTCAAAGGCTGCGCAGCAGCGCCAGCAGCGACGGCAATTTGGTCAGGCTGTAAACAGCAACAGGGCACGGGAAGCAATCATGTGCGTACTTAGGTATCAGTTTGGACAAGCGATGGCGTATGGAATCATGCATACGTACAAGTCTAGGCAGGGGGAGAGCAGCAGCAGGGGAGCACTCGCAGGCGTCCTGCAGGTGCTGCTGCTGCGTGCCTTTGCTGGAAGAGTGTGGGGTTGGCATATGAACATGCTCACATGGTGGGTATGTGCAGGTGCCCACAAGCGCAGGCACGTGGGTGTGTGTGCCCACAAACATGCACGCTTGACAAGCAGCAGAACAGTCAAGGAAGGCATGGCAAGCTTGCATTGCTGGTAAGATGCCTGTAAAATGCTTGCTTTGTGTGCCAGTGTCGCTTTGCTGTCGTACCTAAACCCTCAACAAGAATGCCTTGCGCACCACCCCCAGGTCCAGCCAGCCTCTCTCTCACAGCCCTCCACACATTGGAACCATCGGTGCATGGCACTTGCCTTTCCACCTTGGGTATCGCTGTTCCATTGTGACAAGAAAAGCAGGGTTACTCAAGCTTATGATGTTCCCACCCTTTTGTCTACAGGGTGCACCGCTCTCCTTGATTTGATTATGATGTTTTCACCCTTGATCTGAGCATACGATGCTCTTGCCCTTTTGTCTGCAGGGTGCAAGAAAGCGGGCGCATACAGCAGGTACTACAGCATCCCACTTTTAAAGCTAACCCCCTCCATGCCATAACAAATCATCTCAAGGCAAGTGATTGTAACTATTGGAATGGACTATGTAGCAGAGGAATCCTTCAGCAGCTGCTGCTCAAGCCAGGACACCAAGGCTGCTGTTTTTGGCAAGTTTCTTTTTTATGATGGTCATGCTGCACTTCAAGGTTTGTTACCCACTATGCGCACATCTTTGGCTAGCACTGTTCTTAGCACTCCTCTCAAGCACTTCTCCCTTGTTGAAGTGATGCTGGCATTGCCCAGTCCTCGTCACACGAAATATGCTGCATTTACATGGGCGTGCCTGGCACACTGTGCCGCTTTTGTGCTTGCGCGTGCTGTGCTGTATTGGAAAGGCCTTAAGCCTTGAAGGTGCTGCACCTCAAAGCAAGTCTTTGACTGGGGGTCATGAGGTTATTTTGTTTTGAGTGTGGAAACGATTGCCAGTCAATAATAGCTGTGAGCTAGTTTCCACTCGCCCTGTGTTGTCCTTTGTTAGGACTCGTTCAATCCAGTGCAGTGCTTGTGTAGGCCATGCAGCCTTCCTTGCTGTCCTTGGATGGCCACTTATTCCCTCTCTTTGATGTTGCATGCCCAACCCTTGCTGTGCAGGCCACTCAATCCCTTCCTCTGAGATTGCATGCTCAACCTTTGCTGCGCAGGCCACTCAATCCCTTCCTCTGCTGTTGCATGCCCAACCTTTGCTGCGCAGGCCACTCATTCCCTTCCTCTGATGTTGCATGCCCAACCCTTGCTGCGCAGGCCACTCATTCCCTTCCTCTGATATTGCATTCTCAACCTTTGCTGCGCAGGCCACCTTGCCCCCTGCACCATCGTCAAATGGACAATCAAGTGCATCAAGAGCAAAGCAGCAACAGCAGCAAAAAAAAAAGAAGAAGGCCAAAGCAAAGGCAAACAGTGCTCCTGGAGGGCAGGACATGGAAATGTGAATCGTGCATTGCTTGCCAAACAAGTGCAGTGGAATACGTACTTCAAGAAGTTCTTGATAAGTACTGCTGTTTGTTTGTCTTGCATGGCACTACGCCATCACTCTCAGTGTATTTGTTTTCTTGTTTCAGAAACAACAACGCATTTATTCATTGCATGCGAAGTCTTCGTGTGTGGATGACAGGTAGTCACGGCCTGACTACCTGTCATGTCGTCGTCTGAGCCAGGCAATCCAGCCGTCACTACAAGAGCAGCGCACAGCAGGCTGGCTCAGACGACGACGACCCCCGCCCCGCTGCAGTAGCATCTGGCAGCCCTTACTCCTCAAGTGGTGAGGAGGAGGAGGAGGGGGAAGAAGGCGCTAATGGCAGCGAGAGGGGAATTGGGGGAGGGGCTAATAGCAGCGGGAGGGGAAGTGGGGGAGGAAGGGGAGGAGGAAGGAGGGGAGGGGAGGGAGGGG
>LFCJ01004284.1_pt1 | contig 10454 bp, 4 predicted proteins | sample 643141 | NCBI WGS metagenome assembly LFCJ01 (sample SAMN03766243, study PRJNA286221) | soda lake metagenome | biome: soda lake; feature: Kulunda steppe; material: water; isolation source: sample B1-Br-g2 brine of Lake Bitter-1 | place: Russia: Kulunda steppe | collected 2010-07 | reverse complement strand
TGTTTACCTTCATCATCCAGCCACCTCCTTACTTCGGGCTTTACCGTTGCGCTTACCGTCTTTTTATTTCCCATATAAAATTATCCGGAGTGCTATGATGTTACTGTTCCCCAGTTACACGGGCAAAGGATATGGCGCAACACATCAATAGAATCACATGGTCGAAAAATCATACATGGAAAAATTAGGAAGAGAAGAGCTGACTGAAGAAGTTGTACAGAGAATGGCGGCGGGTGAATTTGTCGACGGTCTCACTCTGAGTCACTGTAACCCGCGTCTCCCAGGAGACATCAAGCCTGAGACTTGGAAAAACAATATGGGCAGTGTCAGAGAGTGGCTTCGAACTCCCGAAGAGTTCGAAAAAGTCTCGCTTTATTGTCTAGATTAATATAATATCTTCGGCGTGAATATTTATTATAAAATCGTATGTATCATATCCGGGCATAACCGCGGAAGGGCCTTCCACCTTTTTGCCTCTTACCGTTTTCATACTACCTCTGAACAGGGGAATAGCCGTATAGGGCCACTTATATTACATCAATTAGCAAACAGACCCGTTCACTTTATTGATTTTTCTAGCCAGTCTCCAATTTCTCGTTTTCCAGTAGATTCGTCTGGTAGAGGTACATCAAGCGTCAAACGACGCTGCGCATCTGTTGTGTATGTGGCGACGCGGGCATCGGAGACAGCAGATGGTTCAGTCCAAATACGAGCGCCGCTTTCGTCGAAATCGCCCGCGACACGGACGACCTCATCCTCGATTGTCTCGTCAAGCTCTACCAAGAGTTCCTTGAGAAGGTACTCGAAAAACTCCTGCTGTGGAAGCGGAATCATGACCGAGGGATACCACTCCAGCACCTCTGGGTCAAACGATACTAAAATCTCATTAGCGTCCGCATATATCGCTTGTACCGTGTCTTCTGGGGGATTGCTGGGAATTGGTGGGTTCGCGTCTTCAGGAATGCTGAGACGGTAGAGTTTCTGATAAGGTGCATCCTCCTCTTCAGTTAACTGCCGGTCAAGCATCTCGAAGCTCCAGCCCTTGTTTCGCAGCACTTGACTCTGGGTGAAGAGACGCCTCACGACATCCGGGTCAACGAGCGGGTCAAACGGCCTGTCATCGTATCCAATATCTCCAACGTCCGGATGGGAGGTGGTCCATCCGTAGAGCTTAGCTTCGTCGATGATGTCGGCGGGACTGATTTCGTCGAGGTCCTGTGCTAACCCGACCCTCCTGACTTTCTGCTCTGCCTCCGCGGATTTTGCCTCCGCTTCGGAAGCGATATCCTCACCAGATTTCACTGACTCTCCCATCGCGACGCTCTGAACTTCACCCTCCAGTCCTTCGAGGATGGGTCTGAGCGGTCCGACTGCCTGCTCGAAGAGATTGATACGCTCACCTAATCGTTCGTAGATGTCCTCTTCGACCGTCTCGTCGTACACGTAGTTCCAGACGAGCACCCGGTCGTTCTTCTGTCCGATGCGGTCAATCCGGCCGATTCGCTGTTCTACTCTCTGAGGATTCCATGGCAAGTCATAGCAAATCATGGCATCACATGTCTGAAGGTTTAGTCCTTCACTGGCCGAATCTGTACAGACGAGAATCGAGAGGTCTCCGTCAGGGTCGGTAAACTCGCGCTTGACACGTTCTTTCGAGACGGTGTTCCACTCCTCACTATCCGGCTTGTAGATTTCACCACCGCCCCCGGAGTAGGTACCGACATCGCTGTGGCTGAGACAGACCTTTTGCTTGATTGAGTCCAAGGTGTCCGTATATTGAGTGAAAATGATGACTGTGTCTCGGCCCCTAGCGCTTAGCTTCGTCAAATCCTGCATCAGCTGCTCCAGTTTAGGGTCCTCCGGAACGTCATAGAGCTGGGAAATGAAGTCCTCCAACTCGCTCAATTCGAACTCTCGAACTCGTTCCCCCGCAGAACTGTTCGCCCCAATCTGGTCGACACGCAGTCCGTATTCACGCCGAAGCACCTCCTCACGGTCGGTGATGGTCCCTGTCTGGAGGTCACTCTCGGAGACCTCTGAAGCGTCGCTCAGCCCGGACCGAAGGTTCTCACGTCGACGCTTGAGTGACTCCTCGATTGCGTGAAGACTAGAGGTGAGTCGCTGCCGATAGGTCGTCATCACGAACCCAAGAGCGGTTCGCTCCTTGCCCTCCAGCAGTTTCTTCGACTGGTCGTACACGTCGCTTATGTACGTCTCTACACGGTCGTAGAGTGGCTCAGCTTCCCCGAGTTCAACTGACCGGGTCTCGATTTCGCGCCGTGGAATGTTCTCATCAAGGAGGTCGGCCTCCTTACACATCCGGAGTGTCTGTCGTGTATTCCGGAAGACACGTGATTTGACGGGCGTCGTCTCGTCACCGAGTTCGAGGAGGAACTGAAGAGTCTCCACTGAAAGGTTCGAGAACTTGTCTTCCCAGTCGCGTGCGCCAAGCCTCCCAGTTCCTAGCACGCGATTTAGCCGACGGCGTTCGCTCAGTCCGAACTCGCTATCGTCGACTTGTTCGTCGACCCACTCGGCCACGTCCTCGTGCTCCTGTACGAACGCCTGTATCATCCCAGCCCACGTCCGGAGATGAGTGAGTCCTTCATACGGTTCGTAGCTCAACTTCGATGCGAGGTCCGGGAGGATTTCTTCAACAGTCCTCGATGGGTCGGCGTCGATTTCCGCAAGCGCCTCGCCGAGGTCCTGCTGCATCTCAAAGTACGTGTCGAACGATTCCCGGTCGTTCCATCCGTCAGGCAGGTCACAGAGCCGAAGAAGGTCGAACAACTCGGTGATTTTGAGCTGCATCGGCGTTGCCGTGAGCACGTAGTTACAGGTGGTGTCGTTTTGGAGCTCGGTGAGCAACTCGTAGAGGTTCGTCCCTTCGCGACCGTGATGGGCTTCGTCGACGAGCGTGAGGTCCCACTCGAAGCGGTCTGCCGGTGGCTCGCCCGGATGTTCCTCCTGCCAGTGGACCGTCGGAGAGAACATTCCCATGTTCCCCGAACGTCGGGCGGTGTGCCATGAGGCAAGTACGACGGTCGGCTCGTCGCGGTCGGAGACGAACTCGCCGATGTGTGAGTCGTCCCACGCATCGAGGGTCTCGTAGTCAGAGAGTGAGTGCTCTCTGCCGTAGGCGTCCCGCAGGACACGCTGTGCGCCGCTGTACTCGTAGGAGTAGGCGTTGATGTTGAACTTCTCCAGCAGCTCCTCCTGCCATTGAGGTTGGACCGTAGCGGGTACAAGGAGCAGGGCATCGCTTACCTCGCCGATGGTGATGAGTCGAGAGATGGTGAGCCCCGCTTCGATAGTCTTCCCGAGGCCGACCTCGTCGCAGAAGAGGAGGCTTTCGGGATAGATGCTCGCCGCGGTATCAGCGATGACACGTTGGTGAGGCCACGGTTCTATCGAGCTGATGTCCTCGGCGATATGCATCGCACCGGGGAGGAGTTCACGTTCGTTGGCGATACGGGTAATCGTCGCCTCGGAGGCAGGCGGCTCGCTCGACTTCTTCAGGCGTTCGACGTGCACCTCCACTTCCTCATCGGACTCGGGCTGCCAATCGAGAATGTCTCGCTCGATGGCGTCGTCGATATCTGTGACCTCGACATCCTCGTGCACCTCGTTCCAGAGCCGCTCGAAGGTTTTCACGTCCTCCTCGACGTACTCGTTCTCAACCTCGTCCCACGAGCGGTGGACTTTGAACCGCTCGTAGTTCCGGTACCACGCGTTGTAGGTTTCGTTGATACTGCCTTCAAATGTGATTCGGTTCCCATCGGCGTCGGTTGCGATGCCGAGCTTGGGATGGAAGATGCCTGAATCGGAGTTGTTCCGAGGTTCCCCGATTTTGAGCTGGAGTCGCCCCTCATCCAGCATTTGGGCGATGAGCGCGAGCCGTGACTCGCCTTCCTCTGAGAGTGGGGCGTCGTCGCTTAGGACTGGCTTATTCTCCTGGCTGAGTCGCTTCGATGCGATTATTCGGATTTTACCCTCTGATTCGAATGCTGACTCAATGCCTCGGAGTGCGTCGGCTAGGTTCTGTAGGCTCAGATAGCCTGCGAGACGGTCATACTGGGTAATCTCTGACAGTAGAGGTCTATAAAAACCGCTGACAAGATTCTTGTGCCCCCGAAAATTGCTTTCGTATACACGCTGCCATGGATATTCTCTTAACGACATACAATATCAGTATTCGTCTAAAGAGTGGTTATCTCCGTCACTTTCACCGTTAGCAAACAAATCAATATCTAAATCCAATAATTCGCCCGTGTCTCCTGAAAGAAGATTTATCAGGGAGTCGAAATCGTCATGGGTCTCAGGCAGGACTTGTGCGAGACTCCGAACAGTCTGCCGGAACGACGGGTCATTTTGGTAGTCTCTCTCGTTTAGCCAGTTCCAAGCGAAGTCACTGCCCTTGGTTTCAATTACATTTAAAACAGCATGTGTCGCATCGATATTGTAATCGAAAGATTCCTCACGGGGGTCAACGGGGAATGCTCGTTTTCTCCGTTTCTCTCCCGCTTCAAGAGCAGTTAGGTCACGGACCCTATCGGATTGACTCGCCAGAATCAGGGAATCACCGCTCTTCTTCCAAATCTTCGTTGTCCGTTTCAGGTCATCAATGCTGACACCGACACCCATTCCCAACTGGTTTGCTTCGTCATAGGGAACAGTCTCCCGCTCGTAAATCAGGAGCATCAGGATATACCATTTTGTGAGACCGTCTACACCTTCGAGATTGTTTTCTAGTTCCCTTTCAATTAATACTTCAGTAACTGCAGTTCTAGCAGTTTCCAAAGCCTCTGCAGGACGAACGGGATTATCATGCATATCGACAACAGGATAGTTTTCCGTGAACACACGGAGAGTCGGCCCGAATGCACTGATGATAGTGTCCGTCTTGGTTAAATTCAAATCAGAGTCAAGTAGCTCAGTCGCCTTTTCCCGAGCAGCTCGTTCCGTTTCTTGCTTGATGTCACTCCAGAGCGTAGGTGCTCGGTCTTCACGAGCTATATCTCGGTCGGGTTTTCTACATGTCAGTAAGAGGGTACTGTCTGCGGAAGAACGGTCTTGCATTCCTATTCTATGTGGCATTTCACTCGTGATTGTGTGAGTGGCGGTTACAGTGAAACCGGAATTAATCAAGGACATAGTCAAAGCGTCCCACGCACCGGTTTCCTTATCAGTGAAGTATACCGTGATGACCCCTCCCGGTTCTAAGACACGATATGATTCGGAGAATATGCCACTCATCTTATTTTCATAGTGTTCACGAGCAGCATCACTAGCAGTCACTTCTTCACTATCCTCAAATATTTCAGAATTCTCAACTGCCTCATCGCTTTTATTTGTCTCAGGCTGACTGAACTGACTGGTAAAAGTATTAGAGAGATATTCCCGTAGCCAAACATAGAAGGCATCGCCCAATTCAGCATACATTACGTTATCCCCGTATGGAGGGTCAATAACAACAGCTTCTATCGACCCAGTGTCATATGGGAGGTCTGCTCCGTCGCCTAATCTTACGTCAGCTTCGGGTAGGTCATCTACGTCGTAAAATTCTGCAATTTCCTCGTATTTCTCTATGACCTTGTCTAGCGTGGTTTCGTAGCTGTACGCACCGGTTGTGATATTTGATTCGGGGAAATGCCACTGGAACGCGAAATTGTTATTCCCCAGCATATTCGCCGGGGACCCAAGTCGAACGTCTAACGGTTGAAGCCTTGAGTTTCGCTCAATTAGTTTAGCCGCAGAGAGCGACAGTAGAACGAGGATTGCTTCTGCTTTTTGTGAGTCATATTCTTCCCGAATCTGGTCCTCAACCTCTTCAAATGCATGTAGATATTTTGTATGGCTGAGGAATTGTCGCGGGGTATACATTTCACGCCATTTCGTGATACCGTATGGGGCAGCTCGGTCCTGTCGGCCAATGTATCGGTCACTATTTAATAGGGTGCTTAGATTCAGGTCGTTCTCAATAGTTTCCTCTGCTTTTCTGAACGCCTCTCTATCATCCTCGGTTGGGCCCCGATAACCGGACTTCCCATCCTTTGCTAGATATTGGACACCACACACCTCAAATTCAAAATTACCATCTGTCAGGAGTTGGGTGATTTCACTCCGTTCAGTCACTACATTACAGGTCGGGCATTCTGCATCGCCACCCGAGACCGTCCCTTCGCTCGGGTCAAATTCATCTTTAGTCACATCGCGCGGCAGATAGACATGTTCGTATTCGATATGATTCTCTTTTGGATGGGGTCTGAAGGCGTGCCCCTCTGAAGCAGATTTTTTTAAAAACCACCAACGATTGCTCAAGGGAAGACGGTTCCCGCAAGAGGGGCATTCTATGCTATACGAACAGAAGTAATAATTCGGCTCCTGCCCTTCTTTGGCAGAAGGGAAATACTCCTCAAGTTCAGAAGTGGCTCTCTTGTCAATTTCTGACGCCCATTTACGGACATCCCCCTCTACTGACCCGACATGGGGTGCATACTCCAAAATCGTTTTATTGAGAAGCCACGCTACCGGGTTCAACTCGTTGGCTTTCACAGGAAGCCCGTATCGGTAGGCTTCCATAGGAATAGTTCCGCCGCCTGCGGTTGGGTCTATAACTGTAGGCACATTTCCGTCCCAATGTTCACGTAGGACGTTATGCAGTTTCGAGACTTCTTTTTCAGTAGGTGAATTTGAGTGCGGGAGAGGATAGCCATAATGTTCCACTAACGACCCATCGCTATCTTCCCAGTTCTCTCGACGGTCTGCCACATAATCACTGGTACTTGTATCGAGAAGTTCTGGGTGGTCCGGGCCTATTTTCATCAGCTGAAGCAACTCATCGTTGGTGACTGTATCGGGTAAAACCGAAGCTAATACTGCCAATCTGGTTGCCGCAGTAGGCCGCCGAGCAAACCACTTGAACAGATACCGATGAGGTGACATCGTCGTCGGTATCGACTCTTTCATACACTCGATACCGACTGCTTTCACCGGCAGTACGTCCTCTACTTTCAGATTTCGTTTGGATTTTTTGTCACTCATTGATTATTCCCTATATATGGTCTGCCAACAATACTCGGAGGGACTTTACTCCATTTGGATTTGAGGGCGACCGACACTTCGCATGCCAGTAGTAGCACTCTTCAAGACTCATTCGGGCGATGCAGTCCGCTACGGTGGTCAACTTCTCGTACTTTTGAAGCCGTTTCATCGCTAAGAACGCGATTGTCAACCGAATCCCCGCACCCTCCGATAGTACGACGGAACCCTCTCCGCGAGTTGCGAAGTCGACATCAATTCCACTGTCATCTAAGACATCTCGAACTAGCCGATGAACGGCTTGCTGACGGCTATTTGAGAGGGTTGCGATTTTGAGCGCACACCAATCGTTCCACTGCCAATCGTTTGGAGCGCGAGCAGAAGGGGCCCCGACCTCTGAAAAGTCGAATACTCCATTCGAGTCTTCCCGCACGTCTGGAACAGCATCCGTGACCGATACCCGCGTGAGTCTACGATTGCTGTTCGCCTTTCGGAATCGCTTCTGGCGTCCGTCAGCAAGGTCTTCGGGAATTAACTCGTACAGAGTGAGACCAGCCTCATCACCCAGCCGACGCGTCAGCGCGAACGTCGGTCGGCCGCCGTACATACTACTACCATAGGCGAATGACTCCGCCTCAATACTCATGCGCTCACCTCTTCACTCTGCTCCGACGTCTCTTTCACGATACCAGAAACGACCAGTTCTACGTTGTTAATCCCACCGAGACTTTCCAGAGCTTTTTGCAGCTTGTCAAGCGTAGCCTCACGGCTATTGTCCTCCATCGACTCCGTATCGATAATTAGGACTGCCTCACCTTCGGAATCTCCACCAGCGCTGATGAAACTCTCCGGGATGTGATTCGTTCCGAAGTGATTAGCAAACTCGGCTGCAGACCCCTCAAATCCAGCTTCAAAGACACTAGTGGAGGTGTCGGCTCCTTGTGCGACGTATTCGAACACGATGGAGGTTGCTTCCCCTATCGTATCTAAATCTTTGAGCTTGTTCGAGATGAACCACGCCCGCTCCCAGACTTGGTCGCCCTCTAGTTCGATTTCGATGGAGTCCACCTCAACGACGACATCGCTGCTGGACACGTCGTAGTTGTCCCGCAGGCTCATCTTCTTCTGGTCGATAGTCATATTTACGTCGGAGAACGCCCCCGTTATAGCACTCGGTGAGTTGGTACTCGCAGTGAACGAGAGCTCGGGCGGTTCATCAGTCCCACCCGTATCCCCGAATCCGCCACCGGGAGTTCCACTACTAGACCCTCCTCCGTCACCTGTACTAGCGTCGGTGTCGTCAGTCTCGTCTTCTTCTTCCACGTCTGGCACCGGGAAGTCCAGAGTGTGGTCCTCAAGCAGCGCCTCTCCGTCGGCGTACACGTACTGGTCATCGCTGATGATGACGCTCGACATTGGGAGGTCAGACGACATGCCCTCAGCTTCTATGAGCGCCTTCGTCCCCTCGGGAGTGTCGACGGTTAGACCCTCCGAGCAATATCCCTTGCTGTTGGCGTCATCCCAGTAGACGTACGTCGCCATGTCGCTCGTCGTAACGGCCCGAATAGTCGCCCGAAGTGGTCGCGGGTCGAGGAGAATTCGAATGTCCGTTCGCTTCGCAACGAGCTTGCGGATGTCCAGCGTCGTCATCGAGTCCGGGTTCGATTGCCAGATACGGTTCCGGAACCACGTCGTGCCGAGTGCGCCTTCGTCCTGTGTGATGAGCTTATCGAGGCTTTCGAGATTCTCGAAGACGATGTCGTGGAGGTCAGAACTGTCGTTGACTGAGTCGATGGTTTCGTTCGACAGTCCGCCAGAATCCGGGTAGTAGAGATGCCGGTAGGACTGGCGGACGGACTCCCCGAGAAGAGCAGATTCCTTCTGGAGACGTTCGTCGAGGTCGTCACGTTGAGCGCTATTGAGCTCAGCCTCCCACGCTTCTCCGTTGAGAATCCGCTCCATCGCTTTCACGCGCCGAGCGTGGTCGAGCGCACCGTCTGTCTCCTGCTCGCCAGCAGCAAGGAAGACGATATTGTTGCGGTAGACTCGTTTCTTTTCTGACCCCGGCGAGTTCCCCGTCTTGTTAGCCAGCGTCTGCAGTAGCTCCGGTGGGTCATCGAGGTCGCTTGTGACAGTTACCGTGTCGAATCCCATTACACAGAGCCGAACTGTGTCGTAGTCGTCAGGAACTTCGTAGGGTGCCTGTGGGTCGTAGATTGTTTCGAAGACCCCGCCACCGAGTGCACCTCGAATCGTCTGTTCGAGACGGTTCCGAGCGACTCCCGGTTCGATTTGTTGTGCCTCGTTCGTGATTAGCTTCGATATTTTTGGCTCACCCTTGAATCGAAGGAGACCGTTCTCTGTCTCGTAGAGGAAGAACGCTTCCGTGTCCGGGTTCGACCCTGTCTCATTGAGATTCTTTAGGGCATCACGGTAGTGGTCGAGCTCGACTCCGGGTTCCAGAATCATCTCCCAGAGCTTCCGCCGGGTTACACCACGACCGCGGTTCCCCCCGGAGACAATGCTCTTCCAGAGGATGCTCGTCCCGAGATGGGTCGCAATCGGTGGGTGACCCATCGGCGTCCAGTTGTCGTCCTCGTACTGACAGGCCGCCTTCCCGTCACTTGTGTAGATGTCCGACTTTGAAGCCGTTCGAAGGTCCTGCTCGATATGCTCAAACAGGTCGAGAAGCGTGGACCAGACGTGGTCGTCCGACGGGTGCATATCGAACGCGCGAACGTAATGACGGCTCTCGTTCGTCTCCTCGTTGCTCCAGATGTGGTGGACGGCTCGCGAAACGAGTTTGAGCGCTCCACGCGTGCGCTGGAAGTTTGGGAGCGTGTCTATTTCTTTGCCGAGAAGGTCGATGAGCGTCGGGTGGAACGGGTATGTCTGTTCGAGCTGCTCGCGGAACTCTGCCTTCGTAACTCTGTCCGGGAGCTCGTCCTCGAAGTCCCGATAGTAGTTTTGATACTCCTCGGCTACCCGAGAGGAGACATCATCGTCGACCGACTCGAACAGTCGGTGTCGGAGAACCGCCGCGACTTCGTCGTCATCAGTAGGTGTGACCGCGTGCTCAGTGCGCTCTGAGATACCGTCGAGGTCAGTGATGAGCTCTTGGACTTCCTGTGCGCGTCCCTCGAACGCAGTAGCAGACACTGATAGGATAACCGTAACTGCGTCAGTGTTCTGGGTTGCACGCATCAATGACCAGAGGAACGAGTTCGTCTGGTCAGCCAACGTTGACCCCTCAACGCCGACGGCAGCAGCCTGCTCGAAGTACTGAGCCACCTCGTCGATAAGCACCAATCCGGGGTCATCCATCGACTCGAAGAGTTCGACGACATCGGACTCACCGGGTGCGATACGGTCGTTGTCGTACTCGCTGAACATCGCGTATCCCTCCGCCCCAG
>LFCJ01004283.1_pt1 | contig 10456 bp, 8 predicted proteins | sample 643141 | NCBI WGS metagenome assembly LFCJ01 (sample SAMN03766243, study PRJNA286221) | soda lake metagenome | biome: soda lake; feature: Kulunda steppe; material: water; isolation source: sample B1-Br-g2 brine of Lake Bitter-1 | place: Russia: Kulunda steppe | collected 2010-07 | reverse complement strand
CGGGCGGGCCGGTGGAGGCGTTCGACCGCGTCGCCCCGCTGCTCGACGTGATGGGCCGCAAGGCCGTGCATTGCGGCCCCGCCGGCGCGGGCCAGTCGGCCAAGATCTGCAACAACATGATCCTAGGGGCGACGATGATCGTCACCTGCGAGGCCTTCGCGCTGGCCGACAAGCTCGGCCTCGACCGGCAGGCGATGTATGACGTGGTCTCGACGTCGTCGGGGCAGAGCTGGTCGATGACGACCTACTGCCCCGCCCCCGGCATCGGCCCGCAGAGCCCCGCCGACAACGACTACACCCCCGGCTTCGCCGCAGAGCTCATGCTCAAGGATCTGCGCCTTGCCCAGCAGGCCGCCGAGAGCGCGGATGCCGACACGCCGGTGGGCGCGCTGGCGATGCAGCTCTATGAGCACTTCGTCGAGCAGGAGGGGGCGACGGGCAGGGATTTCTCGGCCATGCTCGAGCGCTTCGCGGGGCGCGGGCGCGGCTAGGCGATCCCTCGCGCAATGCGCCATCCGGGGCTTGCGGTGCGCGCGCCGATCCTGCACGCGCCATTCGGGAGCCAGTCATGCGCCATCTTCTCTCCGCCACGCTGATCGGGGCGGGTCTTCTCGCCGCAGGAGCCGCCACCGCGCAACCCGCGCACTGCCCGCCGGGGCTGGCCAAGAAGAACCCGCCCTGCGTGCCGCCGGGACAGGCGCGCCAGGGTGTCACCGTGGGCGCGCAACTGCCGCCCGGCGTGGACTATATCATCCTCGGCGAAGAGGAGCTGCGCCGCCTCGGCCTCGCGCCGCAGCCCGGTATCCGCTACATCGTCGTCGACAACGAGGTGTTCCGCATCGCCGACGCGACGCGCAAGGTGCTCGACGCCATCGGCGCGGTGCAGGCGCTCACGCGCTGAGCCTCAGGCGGGCTCGGGGCTGCGCGCCGCCGATGCCGCGGCCTCCTGCGCGATGGTGCGCCCCTCCGTGAAGTTGATCAGGTCCACCATGGTGAAATCGCCCGGGTCCGCGCGCGGCAGGGTCGGGGTCCAGTGCGGCGCCGAATGCAGGTAGGAGGCCGGATCATGCGTCAGCAACGCGAGGAAGGTCCGCCCGACGATCTGCGCGCCCACCCCGGCGAGATGGGTGCCGCAGGTCATCACCTCGGCCTCGCGCAGGATGTAATACCACAGAGGCGCCGGCCCGTGCCCGCCCGCCGTGCTCCAGATCTGGTCGTTGTTGAGCCGCTCCGAAGGTGACAGCATGGCCTCGGCCACGACCTGCCCGGAGGGCAGCCGCGCATCGAGCCCGCGCTGCAGGTTGCGCGCCGCGACCGAGCGCGGCGCGCCGGGCACCACCCCGTCGGGCAGGTTGAGCATCGGCGTGGCGATCTTCGTGTCGATCATCATCCCGGCCTGGGCCTGCGGCTCGCCGCCAAAGAAGAACGCCCAATCGACGGTGCGCTCGGCCGGCACCGGCTTGAAGCCGCGCAGATCGGGCGCCCCGGCCGGGCCGTCCGGCACCGGAAAGAGCAGCCCGCCCACCCCCTCGCGCAGCGTGTAGCCCGACCGCACCTGGCTGTGGCCGAAGCGGAAGCCCGCAACGCTGAACTCCACCGGGATAAAGGGATCGACATCGGACGGGTAGCCGAACGGGTTATGCGCCGTCAGCGCCGCGACGACCTGCTCGCCGATGGTGCGCGGCAGGAACTCGTGCAGCACGATCCACTGGTAGTGCCGCCGCACGATGGTCTGCGCCTCGAGGAAGCGCTCGGAGGCGGGCGCGTCCGGGTCGGTCTGGCTCTCCACGACGCGGTTGTGGAACTTCAGGAACAGCAGGTGCAGCTGCGAGATGAGCAGGTTCTCGTCATTGCGGTGATCGCCGATCAGCGCGCGGCCGTGGCGCGTGCGCGGCAGATCGCCGCCATCCTCCGAGAGCATGAAGCGCATCCCGTCGGGCTCGTAGAGATAGGGCTGCATGTCCGGCCCGCGCCCGTAGAGCGAGTCGAGTTCGAGCGCCGGGGTGCGGAAATTGTGCGTGGCGTCCACGTCGATCTGGCGTTCGAGGATCGAGGTCGCGTCGAGCGTGATGTCATGGTCGATGAACTGGCCGAGGAAGGTGTAGCCGGCCTTGATGCGCGGATTGTCCTGCGAGGTGTCATCCGGCGGGGTGAGCCCGCCATCCATCGGTCCGCCGACCGCGCCGAGCGCCTCGGGGCCGGGGTGAAAATACTGCAGGCAGGGCGCGGCCGGAAACATGCGCCCGAAACGTCCGGACACCGCGAAGCTGCCCGCGGGCGCCTGAAGCCCGCGAAGTTCGAAACCGTGCATGGGTCATCCCCCTTGGAGGCGCGCCGGCGGGAGCGCACACACGCCCGGGGCGCAGTTGACAGGACAGTTTTTAGTAGTGGCGAAAATTACTCCGAATCGCCCTGTCGCGCAACAAGTATTCGTTAACACAGCCTATTGCGCAGCAACACTGCGCGGGGTCAGCATCGCGCGCAGGTAGCGCCCGGTATGGCTGCGCTCCACCGCGGCGACCTCCTCGGGGGTGCCCGTCGCCACGATCTCGCCGCCGCCATCGCCGCCCTCGGGGCCGATATCGATGATCCAGTCGGCGGTCTTGATGACGTCGAGATTGTGCTCGATGACGATCACCGTGTTGCCGGCATCGACGAGCTCGTGCAGCACCTCCAGAAGCGCGCGCACATCGTCGAAATGCAGCCCCGTGGTGGGCTCATCGAGGATGTAGAGCGTGCGCCCGGTCGAGCGGCGGGCGAGCTCCTTCGAGAGCTTTACGCGCTGCGCCTCGCCGCCCGACAGGGTCGTCGCCTGCTGGCCAACCTTGATGTAGCCGAGCCCCACCCGCATCAGCGCATCCATCTTCTCGCGGATCGAGGGGACGGCGGCGAAGAAGTCCTGCGCCTCTTCCACCGTCATGTCGAGAACACCAGCGATGCTCTTGCCCTTGTACAGGATTTCCAGCGTTTCGCGATTGTAGCGCGCACCCTTGCAGGTCTCGCAGGTCACATAGACGTCGGGCAGGAAATGCATCTCGATCCGGATCAACCCGTCGCCCTGGCAGGCCTCGCAGCGCCCGCCCTTGACGTTGAAGGAAAACCGCCCCGGCTTGTAGCCGCGCGCCTTGGCCTCGGGCAGCCCGGCGAACCAGTCGCGGATCGGGGTGAAGGCGCCGGTATAGGTCGCCGGGTTGGAGCGCGGCGTGCGCCCGATCGGGCGCTGGTCGATGTCGATGACCTTGTCGAGATGCTCGAGCCCGCGGATCGTCTCGCAGGGTGCGGGCGTGTGACGCGCGCCGTTGAGCTTGACCGAGGCAGTCTTGAACAGCGTCTCGAGCGTCAGGGTGGACTTGCCGCCGCCCGACACGCCGGTGACACAGACGAAGCGCCCCAGCGGGAACTCGGCGGTCACGTCCCTGAGGTTGTTCCCGGTCGCCTTCTGCACGGTGACGGATTTGCCGTTGCCCGCGCGCCGCCGCGCCGGCACCGGAACCTCGCGCGCGCCCGACAGATACTGCCCGGTCAGGCTCGCCGGCTCGGCCGCGATCTCGTCGGGCGTGCCCTCGGCGACGATGCGCCCGCCATGAACCCCCGCGCCCGGGCCGATATCGAGCACGTGATCGGCCGCGCGGATCGCCTCCTCGTCATGCTCGACGACGATCACCGTGTTGCCCTGATCGCGCAGGTTCTTGAGCGTCGTCAGCAGCCGGTCATTGTCGCGCTGATGCAGCCCGATCGACGGCTCGTCGAGCACGTAGAGCACGCCGGTCAGCCCCGAGCCGATCTGCGAGGCGAGCCGGATGCGCTGGCTCTCGCCGCCCGACAGGGTGCCCGCCGCGCGCGACATCGTCAGGTAATCGAGCCCGACATTGACAAGGAAACCAAGCCGTTCACGGATTTCCTTGAGAATGGCGCGGGCGATCTCGTTCTTCTGGGCGGTCAGATGCGCGGGCACCTGCGTGGTCCAGTCATGCGCCTCGCGGATCGACATTTGGGTGACTTCGCCGATCTGGCGCCCGGCGATCTTCACCGCGAGCGCCTCGGGCCGCAGCCGGTAGCCGCTGCAGGCGCCGCAGGGGCGGTTGTTCTGGTAGCGCTCGAACTCCTCGCGCACCCAGGCGCTGTCGGTCTCTCGGTAGCGCCGCTCCATGTTGGGAATTACCCCCTCGAAGGGGCGCGTGACATTGTAGACCCTCCCGCCCTCGTCAAAGCGAAACGCGATCTCCTCGCCGCCCGATCCGTGCAGGATCACCTGCTGCGCATGGGCGGGCAGATCGCGCCACGCGGCCTTGGCGTCGAATTCGTAGTGCTTGGCGAGCGCGCTGATGGTCTGGGTGAAATAGGGCGACTTGCCCTTGCGCCACGGCGCCACCGCGCCGTTGCGCAGCGTCAGCGCCGCGTCGGGCACCACCAGCCGCTCGTCGAAGAACAGCTCATGGCCGAGCCCGCCGCAGTCCGGGCAGGCCCCGAAGGGCGCGTTGAAGGAAAACAGCCGCGGCTCGATCTCGGAGATCGTGAAGCCCGAGACGGGACAGGCGAAGTTTTCCGAGAAGGTGATGCGCTCCCCCTCGCGCTCGCGCGGGGCGGTCTCGAGCACCGCGATGCCGTCGGCGAGGTCGAGCGCGGTGCGGAAACTGTCGGCGAGGCGCGTCTGCATCCCGTCGCGCACCACGATGCGGTCCACCACCACGTCGATGTCGTGGCGGTATTTCTTGTCGAGGGTGGGCGGCTCGTCGAGCTCGTGAAACGTCCCGTCCACCTTGACGCGCTGGAAACCCTGCTTGCGAAGCTCGGCGAATTCCTTGCGGTATTCCCCCTTGCGGTCGCGCACGATCGGGGCGAGCAGATAGGCGCGGGTGCCCTCCTCCATCGCCATGACCTGATCGACCATGTCCTGAACCTGCTGCGCCTCGATGGGCTCGCCGGTCGCCGGCGAATAGGGCGTGCCGGCGCGCGCGAAGAGAAGCCGCATGTAGTCGTAGATCTCGGTGACCGTGCCCACCGTCGAGCGCGGGTTCTTGGAGGTGGTCTTCTGCTCGATCGAGATCGCCGGCGACAGGCCGGTGATGCCGTCCATGTCGGGCTTTTCCATCATGTCGAGGAACTGGCGCGCATAGGCCGACAAGCTCTCGACATAGCGGCGCTGCCCCTCGGCATAGATCGTGTCGAACGCGAGCGAGGACTTGCCCGACCCCGACAGCCCGGTCATCACCACGAGCCGGTCGCGCGGGATGTCGACATCGACGCTCTTGAGATTGTGCTCGCGTGCGCCGCGAACGGAGATGAACTTCTGCTCGGCCATGGCTGCCCTCGTCGGTGCGGTGCCACAGATAGCCGAGCCGCGCCGAGTCTCCAACCGGGAATCGCGAACGATAAGCGAACATCGGCGAGATTCCAGCGTGCGGGCGCACCCGTCAGTCGCGCGGGCGGGCCAGGTCGACGGGCAGCGCGGTGGTGCTCTTGATCTCCTCCATCGACAGGAGCGCGGTGACGTTGTGGATCTTCACCTCGGAGATGAGCGCCTGGTAGAATTCGTCATAGGCGCGCGCATTCACCACCCGCACCTTGAGCACGTAATCGATGTCCCCGGCGAGCCGGTGCGCCTCCATCACCTCCGGCCGCGCTTGCAGCGCCTCGAGAAAGCGCCGCTGCCACTCCGTGTCATGCTCGCTGGTGCGGATCAGCACGAAGAAGCACGCCTCCAGCCCGAGCGCCTCGGGATCGAGAATCGCGGTCTGGCGGGTGATGATCCCGGCCTCGCGCATCTTGCGAATCCGGTTCCAGACCGGCGTCTTCGACGAGCCCACCTGCCGCGCGATCTCGTCGAGCGACTGGCTGGCGTCGTCCTGCAGGGCGGCCAGAATTCTGCGGTCGAGGGCGTCGAGGCGGACGGACATGGCGCTTGATCCCGCTCAAAGGAACATCGGTGCTGCGTACGCGCCTATCTGGGACATGCATCCTTTGCTTTCAAGCATTATGGCGCTGACATGGGACAATGTTCTATGATCCGGGCAAGCGAACACATCCTGCGGAGTCCGTCGATGCAGCATTTCCCGATCTTCCTGAACACGTCCGGCCGGCGAGTTGTCGTCGCGGGCGGCGGGGCGGCGGCGGTGGCCAAGCTGCGGCTGCTGCTCAAGACCGAGGCACGTCTGACCGTGATCGCGCCCGAGGCCGATGCCGAGATTGCGGGCTGGGCCGCCGAGGGGCGGCTGCGGCTCGTCGCGCGGGCCTTCGAGCCGGGCGACGCGCTCTGCGCGACGCTGGTCTATGGCGCGGCCGAGGACGCCGCTGAAGATGCCCGCGTCGCGCGGATCGCGCGCGCCGAGGGCGCATCGGTCAATATCGTGGACAACCTCGCCGGCAGCGACTTCATCACCCCCGCCATCGTGGACCGCGACCCAGTGACCGTGGCGATCGGCACCGAGGGCGCGGCCCCGGTGCTCGCGCGCAGCATCAAGGCCGGGCTCGAAGAGCGCCTCTCGCCGGTGCTCGGCACGCTCGCGCGGGTCGGCAAGGCGTTTCGCGGCGCGGCCGATGCGCTGCCGATGGGGCGCAAGCGGCGCGACTTCTGGGCCGCGTATTACGACGAAGTCGGCCCGCGCGTCCACGGCGAGGGCGGCGCCGCGGCGCTCACGCCAGCGCTCAAGGAGCTGCTCGCGCGCCACCTGCACGCATCCGAGGCGCCCGGCCATGTCGCGCTGGTGGGCGCGGGGCCCGGCGATCCGGAGCTGCTCACGCTCAAGGCGCGCAAGGCGCTCGACGCGGCCGACGTGGTCATCCATGACCGGCTGATCGCGCCTGAGATCCTCGAGCTTGCGCGCCGTGAGGCGACGCTGATCGCGGCGGGCAAGCAGGGCTTCGGCCCCGCCACCGCGCAGGAGGATATCAACGCGATGATGATCGCGCATGCGCGCGACGGCGCGCAGGTGGTGCGGCTGAAATCCGGCGATCCGGGCGTGTTCGGCCGGCTCGACGAGGAGACCGAGGCGCTCGACGCCGCCGGGGTGGCCTGGTCGGTGATCCCCGGCATCACCGCCGCGGCCGCGGCCTCCGCCGAGATCGGCTGCAGCATGACCCGGCGCGGGCGCAACGGCGCGCTGCGGCTCATCACCGGCCACGACATGGACGGCTTCGCCGAGCAGGACTGGCGCGCCCTCGCCGCCCCCGGCGCGGTGGCCGGCATCTACATGGGCAAGCGCGCGGCGCGGTTCCTGCAGGGGCGGCTGATGATGCACGGCGCAGCCCCCGACACGCCGGTGACGATCGTGGAGAACGCCTCGCGCCCGGATCGGCGCGAGATTGCCGCACGGCTCGCGGGGCTGCCCGATGCCGTCGCGGGGCTCGACGGCCCCGCCGTGCTGCTGCTCGGCCTCGCCCCGCGCGCGGCGTCCCGCATCCAGCTCGAGGAGGCCGCGCAATGAGCCGTCAGTTCACCGCCAAGGTCGTTACCGCCAACGCCCTGCTCGAGGGCGACGTGGTCTACCTGACCGAGGATGACCGCTGGTCGCGAGATCACGGCGAGGCCGAGCTCATCGAGGACGAGGCCCATGCCGATCTGCGGCTGCTGCACGCGCAGCGCCAGCCCGGCGTGGTCGTCGGCGCCTATCTCGCCGAGGCCCGGCGCGGCGCTGACGGTCCCGAGCCGGTGCATTTCCGCGAGGCCTTCCGCACCCGCGGCCCCTCCAATTACCCCCACGGCAAGCAGGAGCGCCCGGACGGCGCCTGAACGAGGTTTCCCATGTATCGCTACGACGATTTCGACGCCGCCTTCGTGCGCGACCGGGTCGCGCAGTTTCGCGACCAGGTCGAGAGGCGCATCGACGGCAGCCTGACCGAGGAGGAGTTCAAGCCCCTGCGGCTGATGAACGGGCTCTACCTGCAGCTGCACGCCTACATGCTCCGCGTGGCCATCCCGTACGGCACGCTGCGCAGCGCGCAGATGCGCCAGCTCGCCTTTATCGCCGAGCGCTGGGACAAGGGCTACGGCCATTTCACCACGCGCCAGAACATCCAGTTCAACTGGCCGACGCTGCGCGACGTGCCCGACATGCTCGACGCGCTCGCCGATGTCGAGATGCACGCCATCCAGACCTCGGGCAACACGGTGCGCAACGTCACCGCCGACCATTTCGCAGGCGCGGCCGCCGACGAGATCGCCGATCCGCGCCCGGTGGCCGAGCTTCTGCGCCAGTGGTCCACCGACCACCCCGAATTCCAGTTCCTGCCGCGCAAGTTCAAGATCGCCATCACCGGATCGCCCAATGACCGCGCCGTCACCAAGGCGCATGACATCGGGCTGCGCATGGTCGAGTGCGGCGGGGAGCCCGGCTTCGAGGTGATCGTGGGCGGCGGGCTCGGGCGCACGCCTATGGTGGGCAAGGTGATCCGCGAGTTCCTGCCCAAGGCCGAGCTTCTGCCCTATGTCGAGGCGATCCTGAGCGTCTACAACTCCTTCGGTCGGCGCGACAACAAGTTCAAAGCTCGTATCAAGATCACCGTGCACGAGCTTGGACTCGAAGAGATCCGCGAGCGCGTCGAGGCGCGCTTTTCGGAGATCCGGCCGGAATGGAGCGGGGTCGATCAGGCGCTGCTCGCGCAGATCGAGGCCGCCTTCGCCCCGCCCGCGCTGCGAGGCGGGCCGGTTGATGCCCATGACGCGGCTTATGCCGCCGACCCCACATACCGCGCCTGGGCCGACACCAACCTCGCCGCCCATCGCGACCCGGACCACGCCATCGTCACGATCAGCCTGAAGGCCCACGGCGCCACCCCGGGCGACGCCACCGCCGATCAGATGCGGGTGATGGCCGAGCTCGCCGAACGCTACGGCCATGACGAGCTGCGCATCTCGCACGAGCAGAACGTGATCCTGCCGCATGTCCACAAGGGCAACCTGCCCGCGGTGCATGCCGAACTCGCCCGCGCGGGGCTCGCCACGGCCAATATCGGGCTGATTTCCGACATCATCGCCTGCCCCGGCATGGATTACTGCGCGCTCGCCACCGCTCGCTCGATCCCGGTCGCGCAGGACATCGCGCGCCGCTTCGAGGAGCTTAAGCTCGAGCACGAGATCGGGCCGATCAAGCTCAAGATCTCGGGCTGCATCAATGCCTGCGGGCACCACCATGTCGGCCATATCGGCATTCTCGGCCTCGACCGCGCGGGGGTGGAGAACTACCAGATCACGCTGGGTGGCGACGGCACCGAGACCGCCACGATCGGCGAGCGTGCCGGGCGCGGCTTTGCCCATGACGAGCTGGTGCCGGCGATCGAGCGGCTGCTGCGGGCCTATCTCGCGCATCGCGAGGGGCCGGAGGAGACCTTCCTCGAGGCCTATCGCCGACTCGGGGCCGAGCCCTTCCGCGCAGCGCTCTATCCCGAGGAGAGGCGCCGCGATGCCGCGTGATCTGCCGCTCGCCCCGGTCAGTGAGCGCGCTGCGACGCTGAATGCGCGCTACCGCCACCACGCGGCTGTGGCGGTGCTGGAGCATGCGCTGTGCGACCCGGAGCTCGGGCGCGTGGCGCTGGTGTCGAGCTTTGGCGCGGAGTCGGTGGTGCTTTTGCACATGATCGCGGTGAAGGCGCCGGCGACACCGGTGCTCTTCATCGACACGCGGATGCTGTTTGCCGAGACGCTCGACTACCAGGCGCGCGTGGCGCACGAGCTCGGGCTGCGCGACGTGCGCACGATCCGCGCGGGCGAAGCCGCGCTGGTCGAGCACGACCCCGACGGCATGCTGCATCTGAGCGACCCGGATGCGTGCTGCGCGCTGCGCAAGACCGCGCCGCTCGAGGCCGCACTCAAGGGCTTCGACGGCTGGATCACCGGGCGCAAGCGCTTCCAGGCCGGCAGCCGCGCCGCGCTCGACTTCTTCGAGCCCGACGGCCCGCATCGGCTCAAGGTCAACCCGCTGGCGCATTGGGACCGCGACGACGTGGCCGAGTATATCACCAACAACCGCCTGCAGCGCCATCCGCTCGTGGCGCGTGGCTATCCCTCGATCGGCTGCGCGCCCTGCACAAGCCCGGTGGCCCCCGGCGAAGACCCGCGCGCCGGGCGCTGGCGCGGGCAGGCCAAGCAGGAATGCGGCATCCACTTCATCGGCGGGCGCGCGGTGCGCGGCCCGAAGGAGGACACATGACCATAATCGTGCGCGATGACGGCTTTCACGGCGAGGACTGGAATGCGGGCTTCGCGCCGCCGGATGAGGGCGCGGCGCGCGGGCTCGATCTGGCGGGCGATGCCCTGCCGGAGGATCTGCCGCCGCTCGACGAGGTCGCGGCGATCCGCGTGACCTTCCCGAGCTTCGCCGACGGGCGCGGCTTCACGCTGGCGCGCCGGCTGCGGCGCATGGGCTTTGCCGGGCGGCTGCGCGCGGCGGGGCATGTGCTGGCCGATCAATACGCGATGGCGCGCCGGTCGGGCTTCGACGAGGTCGAGATCGACGCGGCG
>LFCJ01004281.1_pt1 | contig 10456 bp, 15 predicted proteins | sample 643141 | NCBI WGS metagenome assembly LFCJ01 (sample SAMN03766243, study PRJNA286221) | soda lake metagenome | biome: soda lake; feature: Kulunda steppe; material: water; isolation source: sample B1-Br-g2 brine of Lake Bitter-1 | place: Russia: Kulunda steppe | collected 2010-07 | reverse complement strand
GCGTGCCCTTCCCCTGGTTTGGCCGATGCAGCGAGTCCAGCGGATATAGCTCTTCATAACCTTGCACAACAAGTCCCGCAACACTCTTTTCGCGAGGGGGCAGCACCGGAAGGTGCAGTCCAAGGACAGCCCTTGGGCGCTTAGCCCGGCTAAGCGCGCTTAAGCGCCTCTTAAGCGCCCCGGCATAGGGACAGTGCATGGGGTTTTAAAGAATGTCCTCATTGCCCTGCAGTGGATCAAGTGTGAAGTCCTGCACAGCAGGAGAGTAGTTTGATGAGGGAATGTGTCCAAAATCCTCTTTTTTGAAGTGCGTTGCTGCGTGACAATCTGCAGTGGTTGGAATCCTGCTTTACAATGCCTGCACATTCATCGACAGCTGTGACAGCACAATTTTTGACTCCATAGAATGCGCTGGGAAACCAAATTTGCTATGGAACTTGCCAGGTCCATCTGAGGTCCTATATGTATGGGCCAGGGCCGCAGGGGGCACATCTGGGCGATCTGACTACTCCCGGTCCAGAGGGGATGGGTGCTTTGTCCAAATGTCTACCATTGTAATCCAAGAAGTTTGAATCTATCAAATTTCTGAGTCTGGACTTTGAATCTGGATTTATCAGGATTGGGTTTCCTTTTCCTCTCGCCTGGACCAGAGTGAATCAAAACATTATCATTTTTTATATTTATTTATATTCCATTTTGAAATTTATATTTTGAAATCTGGCCTGAGAAAACGGGCAATGTGCAGTCCAACACAATTTTTTTAACCGCGATATAACCATGGTAGAAGAGAACAACCAGTCTTTGGTCAAGTGCCTAGAGGCAGCTATCTCCGAGCCCGACCTCGTGGCAGACATCATCGAGGCCTGTCGCCTGAGCAACACATCTGCAGGCGATCTAGCAGGATGGAGCCTGGAGGACATTGTGAGTCTGACCGGCCATACGGGCAACCTGCGATCGCATTGCCCTTGATGTCCGCCCCTTCCACTCAGGGTGTAGCGCTCACCCCGTCTCTGTCCCTCATCCGGAAACAGCCTACATTGGCCCGAATAAGTGTGCAGCGGCTGCGCGTGCCGCAGCTCTGCACCCCGCCCCTCATTGCGAACACACCTTCCGTGCGAACGTCTTTCGAACCCTGCTTGCACGCCCCTCCCAAAACCCACGCGCAGGCTTCCAAGCTGTTCCTCACCGAGGCTGAGGCTGCAAAGCTTAGTGATGTGTGCAAGCAAGTGTGTGAGGGCAACTTGTCCGTGCTAGGTGGGTGGAAGTGCAATGTGCTTGCACCGGTCCAGGTGAGCGGCACCCTTGTGTGTCCTCGTCCTCCTCTCCTCCTTCTCCTCATCCTCCTCACATTCTGAGTGATTAACCATTCACGAAACATATTGTGCGTGTGTGTGTGTGTGCTCGCATAGTCTGCGTCCTGAGAGCGTCAGCCCCTGAAGAATCGCAAATCCAAATCCTGTCTTTCCCGGCAAACTGGGCCAGGCGAACGCCATTGCAATTTGTCCCATCGCAGCAATCCTGCGTGTGTGTGCGTGCGCAGACCCCAAGGAGCACCCTCCCCAGGCTGAGGAGGTGGGTGCGACAGCTCAGGGGGCCGCTGCAGCTGCTGAGCGGGACGGGGCGCTCCCTTCAGAGCAGCATGACAGTAACGAGAAGGCTAAGCAGGAAGGGAAGGGTGAGGACGAGCAGCAGGCGTCACCGGAAGAGCGCACACCTGAGCCGGAGGACAGAGGATTCCCCCCGACATCCACCGAGGATGCCTCAGAGGAGGTTACCCCAGCACCTGTTCAGAATGGAGATCACCAAGATGTGGAGAACGGACATCATGAGGAAGAGGAGGAAGACCAGGCCGCTGGGGATCAGGAGCAGAAAAGCGCAGCAGCTGCAGCAGCTGCGATGGCCGCAGCAGCTGAGGCCGTGCCCATGCCCTCCTCCAGCCCTCCCTCAGCCAGAAGCCTGCACAAGCAAGAGTCATCCACCAAGAAGAATGACGGCTACCAGGCCCCTGTCATGGAAATCTCCCATGAGAATCCTGACAGCTCCTCAAGGGTGCCCTCATACCTGCGCCCCACCACGTCCTTCAAAGCCCACACTGGCAAGCTGGTAGGTGATGCCTTGTTGAAGTGACACTGTATCATGGACATGGACATGCACGTGCAAGGATGGGTTCCCTCCAGACCCATTTTCCCAGTTTAAACCGGGAAATCTTGGGACAGGTGCCTTCCTTTCTGCATTTTGCCCAGGATGCGCCCTGCACGGGCTCCTGCCTGCACGGGCTCCTGCTTGGATTGATTTGAAGATATGAGTCACGACTTCCAGATTTGGAAACTGATTTCATAAGTCCAGGGCATGTGGTCTAGCAGGTGCTTGCCTTGACATGCTATCCTGTTCTCATGACACTGCTCCTTCTTTGACTTGGCCAACACAATTGCGCTGTCTGAACAGCAGGTCCAAGAGAAGTCGCCCAGCCCTGAGGCGTCCCCCTTAAACCGCTCAGGGTCTGCTCGCAAGGTCAACACTGCCTCCTCTCGCTTGTTGGCACCCACTGCCTCCTACCTCACACGTGTTACCAGCGCACGTAAGGAGAGCAAGGCAGCTAGGGAGGCAGCAGAGGCTGCAGAGCGGGAGAGGAAGGCAAAGGAGCTGAAGAAAGTCATGGAGAGCCCACAGGTGTGTGCTCATGCCCACAGAAATGAGGCCCAAACAAGCATCTGTACATTGCCAGACCTGCAAAGTGCACATGCATGCTTAAGCCTGCATGTGGGCTTACAGCCGTGTGCTTTTAAGGGTTAAGGAGTGAAGAGTGTGCAGCTGTACTCGCCAACTAAGGGTGGCTCAGCTGAAGCCCATAGGGCCCCGTCCAAATCTAGGCAAGTGCTCCTTGCTGTTAAATTTTAAGTGCCTAAGCCATTGCATGGACTCAGCAAGGCTGTTTCTAGCCTTAGTGCTGGTAAGCACACTAGTCCTCTACACCCTAGTCACAGAGAACACAAGTGGTGCTGCACCTCATGAGTGTGTGTAATGAATATGCAGTGCTTGAGCGTATAACCTGGTACGTCCAATACCGCTACTTTCTTTGCTCAGTAAATGTGTGCGCACATATTTGTCTTGCAATGATTGCGGGCTTTGTACTGAGTTATGCATCCTCAGCAAGTGCTTGTGTGGGTATGTCATGCAGGGCCAGCGCGTGACCAGGGTTGAGCCTTTCCGCTTCAAGACAGAGGAAGTACCCAAGAGTGCTACGCTATCCTCGGATGAGCGGGCACTGCTGGAGGCTCAGAAGAACGCTTTCAGGCGCCATGAGGTGGGGCCATGAGTTGCATGTTGCAAGGGTAGGTTATTTGCATTTATGTAATTGTGGGAGGAGGAGGAGGTGTAAGCCGAGGGTAAAAGTGACATGGAATTTAATTTGCTACAAAAAGAAGGACTAACTGCTTTCTTCAGGGCTGGAGCATGCGTCCAACTCCTTTTGCTAATGCGCATATGATACGTATAATGCGCGTATTTGACACCAATGTGTTTGCATGCACGGGTCAAAAATGAGAGTTGAGGTTGAGATGGAGGGCTGTGGACCCTCAACTGCCTTCCCAGCTACCCCTTAAGCACCCTTACGCAGTGACATGTAAACAAATTCAAAGTCCAAAGGCTGTGAGCAGAACTGAAGTGCTTTCCTTCATGCACAGCGTCAGCCAGAAACGCTTGACCACATTGTGTGCAAGCTGGTGTGAATGTACCAGTGAATGTACAGCAAGTATTGCTTGACTGAGCGCGTCTGGATTCATGAGCAGCGAGTCCAGGCAACAGCATGGGAGGTCTCCAGCGGGGAGAGCCAGGGCGGTGATACAGAAGAAAGCAGCAGCAGGAGCAGCAGCAGCAGCAGCACAGACTTCTGATTTGAAGTCCCGCTCAACCTTTTCATTTGCATATGCTTACATAGAGTTTTACAGAAATGAGCGGGAATGAGGGAACAGGTGGACGGGGTGTCACATAGGACAAATATGGGTTCTCAATGTGTGAATATAAGACAATTTTACCGATGTGAAATGCAGTAAAATGCGCTTGACCCAGGCCGGCTTCCTTTTGAGGTTAGGGAACTTGGCCATTGGGGATTGGCTGTGATGCACTGTGCATGGAAAGATAAAGGGGTAGCTTTGTGCTCAGATACATCCACGCCAGCGCTAAGTAGCAGAGGGCGCACATGTGTTTTGACCAGGAGCTCTTTCGTGTCGCGTGAGTATGCCTGACAGCGTCTTTGAATGTTGCAACTCTCCATAGCCCTTGCACAGAGGCAGCCTTTTGCTGGTGTTATTTGCCTTTGACCACCAGGGTTTGAATGACTTAGCGCAGTGGATTAAGCACCCAGCAATATGCCTCTTCCAGTGCCAGACAATCTATGAGGCAGAAAGCAGTGTGCTGACAGTGACCAGTTCCCTTGTGGCACTCAGCTGCCCATGCCTGCTTGCCTCTTGCTGATAATGAAGAACACACTCGTACACTTGTGCATGCTTGAATTGCAATTGGCCATGCTAGTTTTCACAGGAAAATTAGCGAGGGTACACCACTGCATTGTCAGGATAGGGCCATGCCATGCATACTCACATGCAACGGTATGCCCATGGTCGCAGGTCCCCAAGCACGTCAAAGAGCATAGGCCTATTGAAGGCAAGCGCGTTGTGTCCACGCCCAAGAGCCCCCAGGAAGTGTTCAAGCCATTCCAGTTGGCCAGCCTGGAGAAGCACGAAAAGTGGGTAGTTATTGCTTGCATGGTCCAGGCCCATCCTGCTTGTCATTTGGTTGGCAATCCTCACCTGTGACCCTGGTCATCATCAATCTTGGACATGGTGCAGTTGGCTGCTTCTTTGTGCCTAATGCATGCTGTGGAACCCAATGGGCGCTGCAGTGACAATGTGCAAGGATAGGGGGCAGGACATGACTCAAGGCATGCAGCTGCTGATCATGTGGACTTGCTAGTCTTGCTGTGAGACACGTCTCATTCCATCCCCACTCAGGGTTTGCCTGTGAGCGGACTCTCAATGCTCGTAGAAGCCGCCTTGAACCTTGGGACCAGGGTATGGCATGGCCTCTCATGGAAGAGGGGCGCAATTGTGAGTCATTGTCACTTGTCACCGAGAGAAGTGCAAGCTGCCCACCTCATTTTCTTTGGCTCAGCGGAGGTGGCAGGGGACCTGGATGCTGGGGCCTTTGTTTCACCTGCCCAACTGCAGCGCCTGGAGTACTTACATACCTGAAGTCACCCCCTGCCTGCTCTGTGCAGGTACCGCCAGATGGCTGAACAGCGGAAGGCGGAGGAGAAGCGCAAGGAGGAGGAGGCTCGCCGCTTCCATGCGCAAGAGCTTGACAGGGTGGGCGTTGCTGGTGGCGGGGGCTGTCGCCTGATCTGAGAGGGATGCCCTGAGAAAAAAGCTTGCCGGCATTGGGTTGGGTGGCTGGTGCGACCACAGTCCAGAGTGGCAGCTTACCATTTGCTGGCAAGGGGCATAGCGCACATTCCCACCGGCATATGCACGATCACAGGTCTTACTGGGCCAGAGCCACTGGCCTTTTGGCAGTGGGCAGTGCTCCCTTAGTAGTTGGGGAGAGGGAAAGGGAAGGCGACAAGATCTTCCCGCAGCAAGGGCATTACAAGTTGCAGTGCGTGCTTTGCCCGAGCCGCCACTGCTGGCCATGGCCCAGCCTGTTGTGCACACATGCTGAGTGCGCTTGCGTGATGGTGCAAGCCGGTCGATTGGCCCCAACGTCCGCACGTGCATTTCCTCGTCTCAGCAAGACTAGGGCTCCCCTTGTGTCTGCAGAGGATGCTGGAGCAGCCCAACAGCCCCAAGCCCCGCTCTCCCCCTCCCGTCACTCAGAGCCAGGAGTTCAAGTTTTCCAGCGAGGAGCGGGTCAGGCTGCACAAGGAGGTTCTGGAGCCCATGAAGAAGAGCAGGCTGTCGCAGGCAGAGCGTGAGAAGCTGGTGCGCGTGCGTGTGCACGTTTCAGACATTGTTGAGTCTGTGGACTGCCCTTGCTCATTTTGTGGATGGGTGTGCTTTCCCCCTCCTGCATGATAAATAACTTATCTGACCTTGAATGCGTTTCCAGGAGGCTCACGAGCGCGAGGTGCGGGAGGAGGAGTTCCGGCAAAAAGAGGCCAAGGCTATCGCGGTAGGTGTGCCTGGAAGGGCGCGAGCGCATGGTGCTCACCCTCTTTGTCGGCCTCCAGTGTGCCCGGGGTGGGGGGGGGGGAAGGGGGGAAAGGGTTAAGGTGTGACGGAGCAGTCCCAGGGTAGTATTACCAGGAAAACGCTACTCTGGAAACTTCTCCTTTGACACCACAGAAAGGATGGTCCTCATAATTCTACGTGACAGCGCATTAAGTGGGAAGAGATGCATGTCGGCATTTTCCTGGAATTGAATCTTCATCAAGTGGGTAGTGAAGGGAGGAACAAGCCCAGGCTTGTAAGAGCATCTTTCTCATTAAGCTTTCTTTGTAGGAGACTTGATATTGGATGTTAGTTATGATTTCAGAGCTTACATACTGCCAATTCACCCTAGACCAAACATGCCAAGACCCACCAGTACTCTGAGTCCCAACCATTCCGGAATGGCTGGGACTTTTTAGTACTGATGGGTCTTGGCATGTTTGGTCTAGGGTAAATGGGCAGTATGTGAGCTCTGAACTTCCAATGTCTCTTATAAGTGTAATAATCAAATCCTATTAGGTTAGGCCAGGTGCTGTACCATTTGCACATGGAGCACTGCGAGCAGAATGGCTGGTATTAGACCTGGCCTGGAAGTAATGCACTGTGGTTTATGTGCAGTGTGAAGGCATCTGTCAACAGCTTGCTTACAATTCATCAACTAATGGAACAGAGTAACAATTGAATGGTTCAGTGCAAGTTGGGATTAGCGTTGTGGAGCGAACGCAGCGGGCACAGCGGTGGTTGGCCTGTTGACTTTCGAACAAAGCGCCAGGGAAGTAAAGTCTCATGAGCTGCTGTAATCCTTCTTATTTGCGTTGGAAGTGAGATGTTCATTTGAGTAGGGAACTGGTGCTGTTCCAGGCGGGGCAGGTGGCTGAGGTTGCTGGCTATAGAGAAAACTGTTGCAGGGTGATGCAGTGCACACAGGCCTTGCGGCTCATTATGGGCATGAACCTCGAGCTGCATGCCCATATGGTCCAGCTGTGTGCAGCTGTGCTCGTATACTGCTGAATGGGCGCTTGCCCTAGAGCTAGAGAGTTCAGCAGGTGCCAGAACCCCTGGTAGGTAACCATGTTATGTCCCGGCAGCTTGCTTGTATATGACATGGTGATGAATGCATCCGTGCATTCCTGCGATTGCTTACAGGCTGCACAGAAGCAGCGTGAAAAGGAGCTTGAAAAGATGGACATCAGCGAGTACCGCAAGTCGCTGACCTTCAAGGCCGGCAGCATGCCCACCTTCAGGTGAGGATCAGGGCAAGTGTTTTTGGGAAATCTCTTGCTTTCGGGCCAGCTGCGTGCTGTTGCTAGCTGCATGCTTGGCTGGCAATTCCCTGTAAGGGTCAAAAACGCAGGTTGCTGGATCTGTACTAACAACAAGCTCAGAAATGGTCTCTAGATCTGGTTCCAGTAATCCAGACTGTATTGGTCATGTATCGATACTTAAATGTGTTGCCACATCTCCAGGCACATGCGAGGGCAGCTTTTGAACTTAATTTACAATTGCATTCTCAAGGTCGCAATGGAACGCACATCTATAGCTGGAGCTGGATCGTGATTGGCCTGGTCACCACAGCCTCTGCGCACTTTCAGGCACCATTTAACCCTGTATCATAGCATCCTCAAGAAGTGATTCGAGAACGATGCGTTGCCAAACAATCGCATTTTGTTTACTTTTGTGGCGATGCTACGACAGAGCACCCTGTGTCACCAAATGATGACACGAGGAACGCTCAAAGACCACCCCGCGTCGCCAAATTTTTATATGTTCTTATCGGTTCTGTGAAATAGCGCTGAAATGTACTTTGGAAGCTCATTTTCCCCTCCAAGCCAAGGACAGCTGAAAATCGAGCCCCCCATGCTCCCTCACCTCCCTCATCCTTCCATCTCCTCGCAGCCTCAGCAAATTTGCTATGGCGGCACAAATTGTCAGCAGAAGCAACCTAGTGTTGCCAAATGGCGACTCATCCCAAAACCTTCCCAAAACCTTAATCAAAGCACTGTCCTCAAGTACATAGTGAGGCCTGACTCGCGGGGCTTGCACCCTCCTTGCTGTTTTGGGGAACATGCGGCCACACTCCAAGCTTGATGTTACAGGTGAAGGAGTATGATTACTTGCCTGACCTGGCCAGTAGCAATTTGGCCCCTTTCAAGGAGGGTTTAGGCTAAACTCCTAACCCAAGAGCGTGATCCCGCATCATAACCAACTCGCAGGCTGGACCAAACATCCTTCAAAGCACTGGGAATTTTTCATTTCCCTGCAGGTCCCCGTTCTCCCCTGATCTGTCCAAGTCACAGCGAGTCACGGACTCCATTGAGTTCAACTTCCACACCGACAGGTGCGCTAGCATTGCAATAAAGAAAAGAAGATGTTCGCATGCAACACACCCATGTCACACCTTTCACTCACATGCACAAGCATACACACGCACACAGGCACGCGCGTACGCGCACACACAACCACACACAACAGGCGCGCACGCAGGCATACACACACACGCCCACACATGTATGACATTCATACAATTGTGCCTGTGCAGGAAGCTGGGCAGGCCTAAGACAATCAGCGAGCGAGAGGATGCAGCAGCACCCCAGCTTCCTGGCGGCTCATTCCTCAGCAGCTTGCGTGCCAGCACCAACCAGCCCATTTCACCTTCCATGCGCGCCTCCATGCGCTCCTCCATGCGCATGAGCTCCGCACGCAGCCCCAGTGGCGGCCCAGGTGGGTGAAGCTGTGGGTATCAGATGGAGATCTCACTGCTCCTTTGCAAGGTGACCAAGTGGCGCTGCTCAGTTTTGACAGTAGGCTGACCATGCATCAGCCAGGAAGCGCTTGCAGCATTGCGTGGTATGTGAATTACAAGCAGAACATTTATCTGCCCGCCACTTGGCCTCTTCTGCGCAGGCTCCCTCAGGAACTCCACCAACAGCCTGCCGCTGTCGGCACAACGCCATGGCATCAAGCGCCCAGCGTCTGCCAGGGTGGGTGGGTGCACAGGCCAGCGGGATTACAAGTAATTAGTGCGCATGCGCAGATGCTAGTGCGCTTGCGCCTGAACACATGTGCACGTGTTCACTTACACACATCATACAGCTATGTTGATGTGATTGAACACTGATTGTGTATATTTGGCATGTGTCCACTTGTCTTGTTGCTCAGGCACCAGATGCTAATGCAGCAGCCATTCCAGCAACCAGCTGACTGATCCATGGATGGGTTTATGCCTGCAGGTTGGCAGTCGCGCAAACCAGGGGGTTGAAGCGCACTGAGGCACCAACAGGCAGACGCAGCTAAAGATGAGGATTGTGTCTTAAGTGCTGATGATAGAATGTCCATTAGGTGGAGGGCTGGCCAGAGGGCAACGCTGCTGGGGTTAGCAGGGGAGGTTGCTGCTGCATGCTTGGGCTGTGGTCATCCTCCAGGCAACACAAGCATCCATTATGGTTTGGCCCTATGCGTGGCGGTAAGCCATGTGGGACACCGGGCTGCCTCTGCAGCCTGCACAGTACGATCTGTCTGTTGATATCTTGTTGGCCAATCCGCCTTCACCAGGGAAAAGTGTTCGTAGTTGTGAATGATCAGGTAATGAGCATTAACAAATGGAGTTGGCATGTTGTTTGCACATCTGTGCATGGCAAGGCATGCTCTGTATCCTTTTTTCTTTCTACTCCTTATGCGTACGCAGAGCAGGCAAAACAGGCTCTCTTTCCAGCATCATCACACAATAATGGACCTGTATCAGTGCTGTACTGAAGCGAGGTCTGCACAGACACATGAAATGCGTGCTGCAGGGCAAGGAACATGCAACCAAGATGAGAGCTGCCTTCAGCTTCTAGGATGCTTGCATTTTGCGCTAGTTCAGTTTGCACAATGGCTCACTTCTCTTCTTCTATGGGAGCATGCTCGCCCGTCCTCAAGCTGCTTTCTCTTCTATGTTTGTCCAGTGGATGTACGCACAACATTCTCCCAGTTTACAGATTGAGAAGCTTTCCCTTTTTATACTTGTTTAATAGAGATCATCTTCTTGAAGCAATTAAATTAGTAACCTTAAGGGGTTAACCACCAGCCAGGTCGTTAGGCTGATTGGTTTGTTGCTGATCTTCGCCAGCCAAAAACTAGTCCATATTGTCCGAAATGAAATGGCAGAGTCTATTGTGCCGTTGAGAAAGAAAATCAAAGACAGTCTGACTAGGCAAGGCATGTGGAATATAAGGGGCCTCCATAGAAAAGGATTGGCAGAAAGGGAAGAAAAG
>LFCJ01004278.1_pt1 | contig 10463 bp, 9 predicted proteins | sample 643141 | NCBI WGS metagenome assembly LFCJ01 (sample SAMN03766243, study PRJNA286221) | soda lake metagenome | biome: soda lake; feature: Kulunda steppe; material: water; isolation source: sample B1-Br-g2 brine of Lake Bitter-1 | place: Russia: Kulunda steppe | collected 2010-07 | reverse complement strand
TCGCGGTGTTCACGCATCGCGATCGATACTTCGCGCTCGGGCGGGACGGATACGTGTATACCGCTGATTCTCCCACGTCGCCATTTACTCGGACGCGCAAGCTGTTCGATCGGCATCGACACTTCGGTGTACACGTAGTTGGCGATCGGCTGGACGTCTACTACTCTCGACCGACAGACGAGCCTGAGGGCATTCTTCGAACGGGGGTTGAGCTGGGTGAGGATGTTGACGACTGGGAGAAAGGAAATACCGAGAGAATTCTCGATCCCGAGATGGAGTACGAAGGTGCCGACATCTCCGATCGGAAGTCAGAGAGGGGGCCTGCGGACAGACGACGAGAGCTCAGAGATCCCGAGATATTCGTCGAAAACCGAGAGATGTATCTCTTCTATGCTCTCGCCGGTGAATCCGGTATTGGAATGGTAAAGTTAAGGAACTGATAGTTGGTTATCGTTTCAGCCTGAATTTTGAAACAAATTTGTGAGTACTGAGTGGATACGTTTATACCAGACAAGCATCTTACCACATCTAAATGTTCGTTAAAGCTGCTGTTAAACGAGTCGGAGAATTGTATTCCGAAGGAGGTGTATCTGAGGTCGCCCGTGGAGTGCGAGATTATATCAGGATGGATCTCGGAACAGACCCCTACTCCGACCGACGAAGTGACAATGATGAACGTTGGAAGTTCATCAGCTCACATTTTTCTGACTCAGACACATCCTTAATTGACGTTGGTTGTGCAGAGGGAGAATTCGTATCCCGTGCTGCTAAACATGGGATGACTGCTACCGGATATGATCTGAATGTGAAACGAATAACAGCAGCAAAAAAGCGACACTCGGATCTTTCTGAGGCAAATTTCGAAGTTCTTCAGTTTGATCCCGAGAACATCTCTGACCTTCCGGAAGTAGACGTCATTTTGTTTTTAACTATTCATCACCACTGGGAATCATTCTATAATGTTGAAAAGTCTATTGACATGTTCAAATACTTGTTGGATAGATGTGAGAAATTATTCTACGAACCACCGGGCCATCTGAAAATGATGGATCTCTCCACGTCTGACGCCCTAGATCCTGATGTTTCCGTTGAGTGGTATCGATCCCACCTCAATGAGCTGTTTGGCGATGAGATTCGTGTGGTCGATCACGCCATGTTTGATTATAAAGAGGGGAAAGAGCGTAAAGATCCCTTGTTCTATATTGACTGTTCAGAATTTTCGTTACAGAAAGGCACTCAAAAAGCATAAACATCTATCCGTATTTTGCGAGCAATATTCAAGCCTCAAAAGCAATCGCGGATCTGGATGCAGTATGATTATTACACTCATTAGCGACACTCACATCCCCTCACGCGCTCGCAAGCTCCCGGAGTGGGTCGAGACGGAAATCCGATCGGCGGATCACACGATCCACGCGGGCGACGTCGGCTCACGAACGGCGTACGAGGACCTCGAAGCACTAACCGACGGAAACCTGACCGCGGTCCGAGGCGACAAGGACCCGCCCGACCTGGAACTCCCGACAGTGACCACCGTCGAACTCGGCGGTCGATCGCTCGTCGTGATCCATCGCGGCGATGGAACAGGCGATCGACTGCCGAACGTCCGGAAGGTAACGCTCGAACACGGAGGGACTAACGCGATCGGCGTGACGGGTCACACGCACCAACCTGCGGACGAGACGATCGACGGGGTTCGGATCCTGAATCCCGGGAGTGCGACTGGGGCGTTTCCGACGACGACGATTTCGATGATGAGGGTAATAGTTACAGACGGCTCTCTGACTGTAGAGGTCCTCGAACGCGACAAAACCTTCCGACAACGCGTCTCTGGTTACTGGGCGAGACTGAAGACTACGGTTCTCCGGTGAGACCCCTTACCTCGGTTCGACGGACGTTCGACTGTACTCCTCGATGATCTCCCACGTCTCCTTGTTGTGATCGTAGTTATCCGTCGAGTGGATGATGAGGTTCGCTGATGGGTTGTCGGTCACGATCCGTGGCGTGAACGTCTCCCGGACGCGCTCTTTCATTTGCAGGACCTCGTTCGAGAAGCCCTCGCGGATGCGCGGGTCTGGGACCTCGTAGCCGACGACGCGGATCGTCTTCTCGTACCCGTCCATCCGCTCAACCTTCTCGTCGATATGGTCGGGGTTGAGATCCTGCTGGGACTCGTAGAGCGCCCAGACGAACTCCCCGAACTCGTCTTCGGGGATCTCGATCTCCGTCACCAGGTGCACCCGCTTTTCACCACGGATCTGATCGACGATCTCGTCGAAGTGTTCCTGGGCGGGCGGCCACAGGATCGCGGGGAAGAGTGCGTTGCTGTCGTACAACAGTTCGGAGAACGCCTCGTCGATCGCCTCTCGATCCTCGTCGGTAAACGTCGATGTCTCGAACCACTGCCTCTCGAACGTCTCCGAGGCGGATCCGGACGTAACCGACACCGGGACGGACTCCCGATCGTGGACTAGCGCCACGGCGAGCGCGTTCGGATCGAGGATGGTGGAGTCGTACCCGATCGGCACGTCCGGCGGCATGCCCGAGGCGGTGTACTGATCGACGTGATCCTCGAGATCTCGGAGGAACGATCGGTTGCTCCGTTCCTCGAACGTCCTGGCGAGTTCAGGTACGTCCTCGCCCGCGATCAGTGCTTCCGCGGCCAGCAGTCGGACCACGACGTCGAATCTGGTGAACGCTCTGTCATCGTCGTACTGGTCGGTAAATAAGGTCGCGGTCGGATACCGGAGTTCGAGTTTGCGTTCGACGAGCGTGCCGACTTTCGCCTTGTGGCGCAGGCGGCTGTATCGATCGACGAGGCCGGTCGGCTCCTTCAGCTTGACGAGGCGGACGCCGCGTGCGGCCGTCCTTTTGAGGCCGTCCTGTCGGATCGACATAAGCGCTTTGCCAGGGATGGTGGTCGGCTGGCCGCTGTAGTCGGAGTCGCTTCGGGTGAAGGGGAGGAACCCCGGTCCGTGCCACCGCAGGTACTGGACCCCGTGGCCGATCGTCTCGCGGACGCCGTTCTCGCGCAGCGAGTGGATCCCGCGTTCGGCGAGGTGTTTCGGGCCGGGCGTGTAGTCGTGGCGTTCGAGGTCCGGGTTCCAGTCGTCGGTCTCCTCGCGATACTGTTCGAGGAGTTCGACGTCGCGCTGGTCCTTCCCCCAGCCGCGGATTTTCTTGTGGGAGTACTCGATCTCGGGTCGAAGAAATCGGTACCCTTCGATAATGTCGACGTAACGATCTTCCGTACAGATCTCCTCATCGGAAATACCGAGGTGTTCGTATCGATTTGACGCTGAGTTAATTCCCTTAAACTGTGTAGTATCGAGATCGTCTGTGATAGATGGAGAAAAACAAACATCCAGATCCTCATTCTCGCGGATAGCTCGAACAGCTAGCGTCGTACTACCAACAAGACAGAATTCATCGTTAGAGAGATCGTATCGGTCGATTAATGCGTCAAGGGATTCTAACCATCGGATATCGCAAAGAGAGTATGGCATACGGGGATTCTACAACGAGACTGGACGATGTGGGGATGTAATCTTTACGTTAAGAAAGTACTGAACAGGAATGGCTAACTACTCTAATTCGATCCACGAGAAAAGACTACTACGGATAGTTAAGCGAGGAGGCGAATATGTTGTGGCACGAACGCCGATCATTAAACGTCTATACTGGCGTTTCGCCCCACGATACTATCGTTGGAAACTTCACCGAAGCTTTGATCATTCAGCTCCGATCGACCTAACAAAGATCGTAGATGTAAATACCGACAATTTGAATCGGATGACTGGTCGCTATGAGTCAAATATCGATCGCGGAATGGCACTTGGGAAGGTAAAAGAAGGCGATTGGGATCAACGACCGAGAACAGATACGATGATCTCGGGTGAGTTTTTCGAAGAAACTATTCTCCATAGGTCATTTCGAGATCACTTCGTGAACGGATTGGACTGGATGGATACAGATCTTTATGATAGCATGATGTCCGATCCGGAGTTTCAGCAGAAAATGGGAGTATCTAATGAAGGGGAAGTGTTGGAGCGGCTGCATCGATATGAGCAACTTTATCAAGAGATCCAATCCACCGGGTATAAAACACAAAAACAGATTCAACGTGAAGCTGGTATAAAACCTGATAGAGTAGGATATCTTGATCTCCTTGCCGATGAGATAACTGTGGATATCGGCCGAGATGGATCACTATTATTTGTGGATGGCAATCATCGACTTTCGATCGCAAAGATCCTGGATCTGGACACAGTGCCCGTTACTATACTTGTTCGACATAGCGATTGGCTGGATAAGAGAAAAGTGTTGTATCGGCAATTCGAACGGAATAAATACACACCAGACCATCCAGACGTGGTTGAATTCGGCACGGAGTCACCAGAAAGCGATCATCAGAGATACTCATAGATTTGGAGGAACGTATTTACCGTCTCGATTCAAATTAAGTAGATATAGATCAAATAAACAATCATCCGAGCCGATTGAGAAGCGCAGATACCCGTCTACGTTGTCTTTCGATAAAGGTTCTATTCTGAGTTCCATCGGAAATCTCAAATAGTCGGTCAAGCTCACGTTGTAACTCTTTAGTTCGTTTATCATCTAACAGACCCGCCTTGATTTTCAGTGCTGTCTGTATCGCATCAATATGTGATCGGCATTGCAATTGATCCAAGACTGCTAGGGCTTTCTCATGATTTGCCTTGGAACCTGCCACACCCCGAGTGAGCCGATCGATTTCGAGAACAGGATTCGACAGAAGAGATCGAACGTGACCAACTCCGTATTCAGTGAGGCGATCGTGGTACTGATACCGATACCCGTCATGATAGTACAATCGGTCAGCAATATCCTGCCAGTAACTAAGATACGATTCGTCGTCTGTAACGATCGCTGAAGATCGTTCCAAGTACGTTCGATAGGACGCTGCCTCATCGTCCGACATGAAGTCTACAACCCCATCAGTGACCGAGAACAATACGGGAGAAAACGCATCCACACCAGACTCGTTCAGGGTAACATTGACGCCATAACTCCAGTGGGTACTAGGCCGAACAGAATTGTACATTAAAAAATTCCCGAGACTGTAGAATATCGGAGTCTCTTCGTAAACTTCCCACCCCTGTGGAGTATGTGGGTGGTGAGCAATAATTCCGTCTGCACCGACTTCTGCTAAGGATCGAAGATGTGACCGCCACGATTCGGGTGGTAACGGGATGTATTCGAGTCCACCGTGGGCAACAACGAGCGTGACGTCAAACTTCGATGCAGCTGTCTCGATTCGATCGTGGATTCGCGGCTCGTAGATCCATCCTGCACCTGCTCGCTGTGATGTCGCAATACTTTCTTCGTGTTCACTCAATGCGAAAATGGCGATCGAACAGCCCCCAATTTCTCGAACCAGGGGCGTTAATGCATCTTCCCTAGTGGTTCCGACTCCAAACGTGCTCAATCCCAGTTCGGCACACTTCTCTTGCGTAGCTTGTATTCCCGGAGAACTGTAATCTCGGACGTGGTTGTTCGCCAGTGATACAGCGTCGAATCCGATCCGATCAAGTGTCGATATAGTTTCAGTCGTCGTAGATAGATTAGATCCAAATTTTTCAATAGGTGTTCCACTCGGTAACGGTGCCTCGAGATTGGTCACCGCTAAGTCGATCGAACTGAGGTATTCTATAACTTTTCCTGTACATGGTGGTGCGCCCCAATGATTTGTGCTTAGGAATACGTCTCCTGTGAGGAAAATTGATCTTTCTGAGGGGGGTGAGAGTGTTGGCTTATTTGATATTCGGATTTCTCTCATAACGGGTCCTCACTGCGATTTTTGAGATTGGCTCATATTTGTAATGTTGTTATCTTAGATAGAACACCGACCAATGGTCATATCACAATTAGGTTCTTGAAATAAGGTAGCTACGGATGGAATACAAATGATGATTTAAATTAGCACCGATTTTCAGTCATTATAAACGGCCGGTAATGGTGAGTTTGTAACTTGAAAATACATACCAGCACTATTAAGAATATTGATCATTGGGGGATTTTTCGGCTAAGAAGAATTGACATTCCATGATCTCATGATTCCTGTAGACTGCAGTGGTCGGTCGCACCAGTTGGAGACGAGTTTAGGAGACGACGATATTCGACTAGCAATTCGTTATAGTCCAGTCGGGGTTGTAGCCAGACCGGAGTAGCTACTCAAAAGAGCAAAATCAGAGAGGACTAATTATATGTATGCAAATAATACATCCACTCCATAATGGCGACAGTGAGTCAAGCGTGGAGAGTTCTCCGTGATGACGGTTTATTGAGTCTGCTTCAGAGCAGTACACAGTTCGTGAAAAGGAAATTGTTGATCTCCTATTACCGGATTTCTGGTTGGAGAGAACTATCCCAAAGCCCTTTTTCAGATATGGTTTACTTCGAATTGATTGCAAGAAAGTGAGTATATATTAATAATCGGTGTGAATAATAGTATCTCTACTAAAACCCGGCTGAGTCAATTTCCAAACACTCTTACCGTGCCGAAAATGTGTAGATTGTAAGTAGAATGGACATCCTCCGTCTGTTTCAAAAAGTAATGAGGAAATATCGTTCGGATGGTATCGTCCCACTATATCACTCAACTAAATTGTACTTGCCATTTTATGTCAAGAGGCTACTGTTTGGTGGCGAAATGAGACAGGATGCTATCATAAAATTCAGATATTTGTCTCAAAAAATTAGGTATCATTCTCCATCACATCCGCTTGATACAATCCAAGTAGATCCAAATGATATTCTTGAATATAATGACACTATTCAAGTTGAATATGGTGTGGGACAAATAAAAGAGGGAGAATGGGATCGTAGTGAAAACCAACAACAGCTCGAAAACCATTGGATAGTCAAAGGGTTACAGCAACGGTTTGAAGAGGGAAAAGATTGGGAAGAGACCAGATACTACGAGAAAGCGAAGAGTGATCTCGAAAATGGATTTAATAGGTGGGGTTATCAAAATCTTATTGAATTCCGAGAAGTGCGTTGTGCATTTGTCGATGAGTTATATAAATCGATACGCGACAAGGGGTATCGACCTAATCTTAAGGCCGACCATAATGTTCCTGAGGGGGACTCTAAGGGAAGTAGATCCAGTTGGAAACATCGGTTAGAGCCCTTGGTTGTTATTGGTAGAAACGGGGAGATATATTGGCGTGACGGGTATCATAGATATACAATTGCACGAATTCTCGAACTCGATTCTATCCCTGTACAGGTTTTAGCTCGACATCAAGAATGGCAAAAAACGCGTGACAAAGTTGCCCAGGAAGACACAGTCTCAAACTTGAATTTCAATTTAACAAAATACACAGATCATCCCGATTTACAGATATTACTCTCGAATTAACCGCATAATCATCTGAATCGATTGAGAAGCGTGGAAATCCGGTTAAGTTGTTTTTCGACAAATGTTTCATTTTGAGTTCCATCGGAAATTTCGAACAGTCGATCTAGCTCCCGTTGTTGTTCTCGAGTTCGTTTATCTTCTAACATACCTGCCTCGACTTCTAGTGCAGTTCGCATCGCATCAATATGCGATGGGCATTGGAGTTGATCCAAGATTGCAAGGCTTTCTCGCGATTTGCCTTGGTACCTGTCACCCCTCGGGTGAGCCGTTCGATTTCAAGAACGGGATTCGACAGAAGAGATCGAAGATGACCAACCCCGTATTCAGTGAGACGATCGTGATACTGATATCGATAATTGCTTTTGTAGAACAGTCGCTCAGCGATCTCCTGCCAGTAACCATGATATAATTCCTCGTCTGCAATGATCGTTGAAGACTGTTTTAAGTAAGATTCATAGGTCGCTACTTCATCGTCCGACATAAAGTCTACTTCCCCATCATTGACCGAGAAAAATACTGGAGAAAATGTGTTCTCGCCGGATTCGTTTAGATTAATATTAACACCGTAACTCCATTGGGTACTAGGACGATTAGAATTGTACATCATAAAATTTCCGAGACTATAGAAAATGGGTGTTTCCTTGTAGATCTCCCACCCCTGAGGCGTATGAGGATGGTGGGAAATTATACCATCGGCTCCGACTTCGGCAAGCGATCGAAGCTGGGATCTCCATGTTTCTGGAGGGATAGGGATATACTCTAGTCCACCATGTGCGACAATAATCGTTATGTCGAATTCTTTCGACGCTGCTTCAATACGATCGTAAATCTGTGCCTCATAAATCCATCCTGCACCAGATCTATCAGGAGTTGCTATACTCACTCGATGTTCGCTAAGCCCAAAGACTGCGATACTACAACCATCTATGCAGTATTTGAGGGGAGAAATCGCATCGGAACTATCAGTACCCACACCGAATGGTTTCAATCCATGCTTATTGCATTCCTTTGTTGTTTCTATCACACCATCGGAACCGTAATCTCGAATATGGTTATTTGACAAGGAGACTGCGTCGAAGCCGAGTTGGTCCAATGTAGGAATAGTAGTTGTTGTTAAGGATAAATTGGTACCGAACTTTTCTATTGGAAAATTTGTTTTCACTGGCGCTTCAAGATTTGTAATTGCCAAATTCTTCGACCGAATAAATTCGGTTACGGTGTCCGAACATGGTGGCGAATTCCAATAGTCATCTTGAAGAAGTACATCGCCTGAAAAGAACACGGAGTTGCTTGTAGAACTATATTTTTCGGTCATTATTATTATTATTAGGGTGTGTATATCGAACATATAAACTTATAAATCCTTCTTTGACCAAGAGAGGAATATGGGAGACAAGCTCTTATGACTAAAATGGATCGTCTTCTTGAAATATATCAACAAGAAGGGGCAATTTCCGCGATTCAAGGTATCGGGGCACATATTTTAGTTGAAAGTCCAGCAGCCCCCCAATTAAAGCGACTCCTTGGCGATGTGCTTCATCATAAGGTGTGGATGTATTGTAAATTAGGATACTGGCCTCACATCAAGCAACCGCGTACATTCAATGAAAAGATAATGCATCGAAAACTCTTCACAGACAATGACTTGTTTTCTACTGTTGAAGATAAGTGGCTTGTGCGAGATCACGTTGCGGACAAAGTCAGTCCAGACATACTCCCAGAAATATATCATGTTACGACGGATCCCCATTCTATTCCATTCGATTCTCTCCCACCAGAATATGTTATAAAACCTACTCACCTTTCCGATAGCTCCATTATTTTAGTAGATGATAATGAGGATATCGACCGAGATGTAATTCAGGATACATGTGAGGGATGGCTATCCCAAACACATGGACAAATTAAGGGGGAATATTGGTACGAACAGATCGAACCAAGAATTATTGTCGAGGAACGATTACGTAGCAATAAAAACAATGTTCCACTCGACTACAAATTCTTGGTTTTTCATGGAGATGTAAAAGCAATACATGTTACACTCAATCGCTTTTCTCACAAAAAGACAACAAGAACATTTTATGATCCGAACTGGAACTCTCTTGATGTAAAGTTGCATTTTGATAAAGGTTCAAAAATAGCAAAGCCAGAGAAGCTAGATGAGATGATACGTGTTGCAGAGAAATTGGGAGAGGATTTCTCTCACATACGTGTTGATTTATACTCTCCAAATGATGAGCGTGTTGTTTTCGGAGAAATGACTGTGGCAGAATCAAGTGGAGCTAACCCCTTTGTACCAAGAGAATATGACTTCAAGCTTGGCGAATATTGGGATATATGATGTTATTTTAGATACATTAACACAATTGTTTCAATCATATGGATACAGAACTAACGATCTCCACCATCATCCCCGTCTACAACGATCCCGAAGGCCTCCGCACCACCCTGGACTCCCTGCTCACCCACACCTCGATCGATCACCTCGATCTAGAAATCCGCATTGTCGACAACGCCTCCACCGATCGCACCCCCGAGATAGCCGCCGACTACGCCGATCGTCACGCCCACGTCCATCACCACACCGAGTCGGACGTCCAGTCCTCCTACGCGGCCCGCAACACCGGCATCGAGCACGCGACGGGCGACGTTTGCTGCTTTCTCGACGCCGACCAGACAGTCACCGAGGGCTGGCTCGAAACCGCCCTCCAGGCGATCGACGAGCGCGACGCCCACTACCTCGCGCCGGACGTCCGCCTCGTCGAACCCGACGACCCCACCCTCGCCGGACGCTACAACACCCGCACGGGCTTTCCGATCGCCGAGTTTCTCGCGCGCCACCGCTACGCCCCGACAAGCTGTCTGTTCGTCACGCGCGAGCTGCTCGACGACGTCGGCACCTTCGACGAGCGACTCGTCTCGGGCGGCGACCGCGAGTTCGGCAATCGCGTCCATAATGCAGGCTACGAACTCCACTACGCGCCAGAGGTCGTGGTGCGCCACCCGGCGCGTAACTCGATGCGCGCACTCGTGAAGCGCAACCTCCGGATCGGCCGCGGCC
>LFCJ01004277.1_pt1 | contig 10464 bp, 12 predicted proteins | sample 643141 | NCBI WGS metagenome assembly LFCJ01 (sample SAMN03766243, study PRJNA286221) | soda lake metagenome | biome: soda lake; feature: Kulunda steppe; material: water; isolation source: sample B1-Br-g2 brine of Lake Bitter-1 | place: Russia: Kulunda steppe | collected 2010-07 | reverse complement strand
GGAGGGAGGGAGGGAGGAAGGGAGAGAAGCAGACTGGTGCTGGGCTCTAGGAGCAGAGCACGGCTGACATGAACACAGCAGCTGCTGGCGCCTTGTGTGCAGCTGTTCTGGAGTGCGCCTTGGTGCACAGCGCAGCACTCCTTGGCGGCGGCCTGAAGGAGGCAGGGGCTGATTGTTACGTACATATGATCGATGAGAATCGATGTTGTGGCATCAGCCGACCATCCCTTTTCCCACGTAACACTGATCCCCTTGGCCCTCGACAATGGCAGTCATATAGCCTGCAGGAGCTCGTCTGCTCTGGCAATGCGTCATATGGCAGAGCCCCTGGTTTGGCAATGCATTATGTGGTAGAGCCCCTGTTCTGGCAATGCATCATATGGCAAGGCCCCCCTTCTGGCAACGCATCACATGGCAGAGCCCCTGGTGCTCAGTTGTTGGTGCCTTGACTATCGACAATTGACTATTGACTAAACCAGGCCCTTCCCTGCTGGCTGGCTTGCTTTTTGCTTGCCCCACACCCGCGTCTCACCTGGCAGGACATGCGAGGCCTCACTTGCTTCTCGCCGCCCGCGCCTCCGTGCGCCTCTATGCTGCTGCCACTGCTGCCGCCACTGCTGCTGCTACCCAGGAGGGCTAGGCAGTAGGAGGGCAGTACCTGGGGGAATGGGCATGGGGCGAACGCAGCAGGTGGTGTGAGGGCAGCAGCAGGGGCGCCGGGAAGGCTGTAGCAAAGGAGAGGAGGATAATGGAAGGCAGCACCTGATAAAATGGCAGCCAGTAAGGTGCAAGGGCATCAAGAGGGCTTTGGGAGGGGCAGAGCCAGTATAATACTCTGCTGTGAGGGGATTCCAATAAACAAATCATCGGCAGTGATGGATGTTTCACCTCTTCCACAGGCAACACAAGCGCGCCGTCCGAGGGTTACATGATAGGAGGCCGGCACAAGAGGGATAGGGAGGGAGGCAACAAATGGGGTAGAAGGCAATGCACACTGCTTGCCATCACACAAATACAAAGGGTCTTACCAGTCACACATGCAGCCAACATGGAGGCCCTGGCTGCTGGTGCACACCTACATCACCAGTGCACCATCACCATCACCATCGTGATGACCCACGTCACCATCGTGATGACCCACATCTCCATCATGATGACCCACGTCATCTTGCCATGCCCCTGCCAGTAATGCATGCAGCCAACATGGAAGCTCCAGCTGCCAGTGCACACCGCCTGGCACCAGGCTCATCCAAAACAGGGGCATGCAGGCTGCAACAGGCCATGCCGGCGTGAGCGCCCGCCCGCTCCCACTACATGTTTGCAACGCTGTCGTGAGTAAAGGGGGTTGGCCAAGGCATCAAGCCCTCTCTCATGCCCGCACAGCCTCGAGCTGCCGCTTGCATTTCTTTGCTCCCATTTGCTGCGGCTGTCACCTCACAACAGGGATTGCAGACTGGACGCCAGCCCTGTTGCACGTTGCGCAAGGGCTACACACCATCCCGCCTGCTGTCAGCACTTTAACCCAAGCAAATGCCAGCCTGCCCCACCTGTGGCGGGCTGTTGGGCTTCAGTGCCTGCATCCCCAATTTCACCACACCCCCGTTGCGGATGAGGCGCACGCGGCTGCCCACGCGCATGCCCAGGTCCATGCCGGTGGCGTTGCTGCTCGCGCTGCTGGCCAGCAGGCTGCATGTGTATACTTGCACCTGGGGGAGGCAACCACACGACACACGCAAAGAAAAAATCAATGCAAGTGGCATTGGCATGCAAGTGGCGTCGCAGAGGCAGCGGCAAGCAAACACACTTATGCTGCGTGCAGTGGCACCTGCACCCATCCGCACACAGCCTTTGGTGTGCTGCTCCAAGCAGCAGACGCACAGGCAACCACAAGTAGCATGCAGGCGGTGCCATCAAGGCACACAGGTAGGCACGTGAAGGCGCGCAGGTGGTGTTGTGAAGGCACACACAGGTGGTGTTGTGAAGGCACGCACAGGTGGTGTCGTGAGGGTAAGCCGGTGGTGTTGTGAAGGCACGCAGGTGGTGTTGTGAGGGCACGCACAGGTGGTGCCGTGAAGGTACGCAGGTGTTGTCATGAAGGCATGCAGGGGGTATGTTGGAAGCAGCAGCGCGTGCGCACACACAGATTGCGCTCTGATGACATGCTGCTGATGGGCGGCAGCATGCCAATGCAAAGCAAGCATTGTAATGGCATGCACATTCACATGACACACACACACACGTGCAACACAAGCAACGCCCCCCACATCTGCGTGTGTGCTTTCCTCTTTTGCACTTTTGCTCCCGACCCGCACGCACCTCTCCCCACTCCGTGAGCGCCACCACCGAGCACGGCGCGTTCCTCGCGCTCCCCTCCACAGCCGCCGTCGCCACGGCCATGATCGGGCCGGCGCCCACGCCGCCGCTGCCGTCAGGGCCGCCGGTCAAGGCCTCTGTTGAGTATGAAGGCCTCCGAGCCGTCACGTCCTCGCCGCGCGCCTGCTGGTCGTGCTGGCGCGTGTCAGGGGTAGCAGGCAAGAGGGTCTCTGTGGGGTGTCGGGCGGGCAGCTCCTCAAGGTCCCAAACACACACGCCGCCCTCCGCCATACCTGCGCGCGCGCCCATGGCATGCTCTTGTCACCTACGCAAGCATGCCGCTCACACAGGTGCGCACCACACATAGGCTGTCCACACATTTCTGCACACACGCACAACCTGCACAGCCACGCCTGCCGCTGTCCCACCCACCCACACGTCCCTAGGCGGTGCCTGCGCGCGTGCCTGCATGCCCAGGTGGGTGCACGCGCAACCAGTCCCTCCCGCAACTTGTGAGCAAGGAGAGGAGTGTGAGCCTTCTGCATGCCAGTGCGCATGTGGCCCCTGATGCCAGACTTGGGGGTTCCTCGGAAGAAAGAAAAACAGCATGTGCATGTGGTGCGCAGGTGCGCAGCTCGTGCATGGCGTGCAGCTAATGCTGCAGCATGCCAGCCGTGGTTGTACTGCAACATGCTGCTGTAGGAGTCCTCAGACCTCATAGCAACCTTGGCGCGTTCCCCGCAACGCAAGTGTGCCCCTGCTGCCGTCCCAGCGCTCGAGGGGAAGACCACACCAAAGACGGCTGCTGTTGGTATTATCCTCTGCTTGCTACGCAGGCATGCCCGTGGAGGCATCAACAATGTGTTTGTGTTGCTCCTGAGTTTTCTGCCTTCCAGTCCAGAGCGCGCTATTCAACCAATTGGGAGCACCTACACCCCGCCCCTGCTGCATGCACGCACCTGGCTCTGCTTCCAAGGACACCCCACCGCCACCAAGGTGCACCCATGCACCCGCCCCTGCTGTGCCCCTGTCTCTGCCCCTGCTGCCCCCAGTGCAAAGTCTCAGCGCCCATTGCTCCAGCCACTGCTGCACCCCTGTCCTCTGCTGCGGCCCATACACCAGCACCTGTCCCTGCAGCAACCAACCACGCACCTGCAATCACAAGGTGTGTGTGCGGCGCGGGCGCAAACGCGCAGCAAGTGGGCGCCCCCTCACTGAACATGACATGGCGTGGCCGTGCCGGCTGGCTGAGGTCCCACAGGCACAGGCAGCCCTTGGCGGCCAGGGAGTGGTCCTGCAGGAGGCATGCACACAGGGCGAGCAGGGGCCTTGTTACATGTTGTTATTACGCGCCCTCAACACTACCACCCTCACTCAACTGCCGCCTTTGCCCATGCCGTACCCACCTTCAGCAGGCCAGCGCCACCCCACCTGCACCCACGCTGCACCCATCGATAACAGGCCAGCGCCGACCCACCTGCTCCCAAAGTACACACATCTTCAGCAGGTCAGTGCCAACCCACCTGCACCCACGCTGCACCTACCTTCAGCACGTCAGCGACGGCACGCCTGTACCCACCTTTATGCACACCGCATCCACCTCTGCCCACCTGCACCCTCCTTGATCCAAATTGCACCTACCTTCAGGAGGTCAGCGCTGCTGCCTAGCTGCGAGCCCACCGGGCCGTACGCAACAAGCACAGCTGAATCAGAGGCGAGCGGAGAGAACGCCAGCGCTGCTACAGGGCGGTTGGCAAGGAGAGCATCCCACACCAGGCGAATGCTGCCCTCACTGAGGCTGCCGGCAGTGGTTGAGGGGCCGAAGGTCAGTGTCTTCAGGCCTGCAGGCGTGCACGGCATGGCGGCAGGCGTGAGAGTGCACATGCTGAGTGGAAGCGTACGTGTGTGCGCACGTGCGGGATAAGGTGTGCACGCACGCACCAAGGTGACTGTGGAAGCGCGGGTCCATCAAAAGGCACACCCGTCTTGGATAGGTGTGTGGGCTGACGCGCATGGGTATGCATGCGCAAGCTCAGCGTGGATGGAGCTGGGTCTTAAAAAGACGCGCGTCTCTTCAAAAAGAATAGCAGGGGGTGTCGGCCTGAGCTGTGACTGAAGGGCTAAATTGCCTCCTCACTTAAATGTGCTGAAGCCTATGCAAGCCTGCGTACATAGATGCGCACACACTTGCTTTTATACATCCACATATGCACGTACATTCACGCATACACACACACGCAAACATAAACTCACACATGCACACATTAAACTCAGGTGTGCACGCGCCAGCATACAACCACACGAGCGCAATGGCACACACGCACACGCACTCAAGCATGCATGTGCACCCCGCGCGCGCCACACTCACTGGGCGCCATGCCCAGCCCTGCCATCACCAGCGGCCCCGCCCACTGCATGAATGCCCCCAGCTTCTTCTGCACCGAAGGGTCCATGACCGGGAAGGCCGCGGCTGTGCCCCCCCCTGCGGCCTGGCTGCGCGCAGGCGGGGCTGCCTCAGAGGACGACGGCACCGCGGCGGAGGGGGGGGCCGCAGCAGCGTCCGCCTCCGCGCCCTCGGCGTCTGCCAGGTGGCTGCGGTCCTCAGGCGCTTGGCACGCATACGCGCGGCTGGGGATCTGCGTGCACACCATCGGAGACACAGGCAAAAACCATTGGAGACACAGGCAAAATACCATAGGAGACACAGGCAAAATACCATAGGAGACACAGGCAAAATACCATCGAAGACACAGGCAAAATACCATCGAAGACACAGGCAAAAACCATCGGAGACACAGGCAAAGTACCATAGGAGAGCCGTGCTTGACGTGCGACCCCCCAGCCGCAACTGAATACCCAGCCAGCTGGCAGACAGTGCGGAGTTTGGAGCATGGAATGCGTTGTTCTGGAGGGACATCAAGGCACACGAGTACACGTGTGCGTGGGATTGATGCTGCCCGGGCCTTGAGCAAGCGACATGCACTTGGGCCGGAACGCATGTGCACACTGGGGGGTGGCGGGCGACATCATGAGGGGCAGGAGCCAGCGCCTTCATGATGTACACCTCTGCATCATCTTCCACTTGCTGAGCGCGCTGCCCAACTGCAGCAGAGCTTGACGGCTCTGCAGCAGTGCAGGCGTGGATGTCATAATGCGCAGGCCATCTGCGGCACAGACTGTCTGCGTTTCGGCCGCACTCGTGGAGAGCCAACAGCAAACGACCCGCCAAAAAGTCGATGTCAGCACTGACCACATGAAACGCAGCGCGCAGGAAGGACAGGCCCCCTAGTGGAGCCGCTAGACAGCTGCTAAGGGCCCTGCAGCGCACCTCGTCTGTCTGTGCCCCCTCCTCCTTTGCGTCGTCGTTGGTCTGGCAGGCGGCAGGCACGAGGCCCGCGTAAGTGCCCCGCCCCATGCTGAACAAGTCGTGCAGCGACAGCTCTGACATCTGAAACAGGTCGTCCATCTCCACCACCTGCGTGCGGCAGTAGGCGTGGCGTGGCGTGGGTGAAGGAAAGGGCCAGGAGACAGGTGACGCTTGCCCTGCTGTCTGTACTCCAGCCAAGCAGAACATGCGTCAGCCGGCCAGACGCCAGCCATCAGCAAGTCAAGCCAATAACCCCAAACACAGGCACAGCCTCCCATGCCCACCTGCCCGGCAGTGATGGCGGGCTTGGCCCCCAGTACTGACACAGCCTCCTGTGCCGTTCTGCCCAGCTGTGATGGTGGGCTTAACCCCCAGCACAGACATGGGCTCTCCTGCCCGCCTTTCCAGCTGTGATGCTTGCTTTGACCCCAAGCAAGGACAGACTCCCCTGCCAGCCTGCCCAGCTGTGATGGTGGGCCTGGCCCCCAGCACCCCCGCCTCCCGCACCTGCAGGCGCTTCCGGACTTTGGCCATCTTGTTCACGGCAGCCACCAGCCGGAACCGCCTGGCAGCCATTTCAATGTCACTGAGCTGTGGGGCTGTGGGGATAGCCAGTGGCTTTGGGGCTGTGCGCAACAAAGTGTTGGCAGGGCAGTAAGCAGGTGGGTGTGTGAGGTTTGTTAAGGGGCAGGGCAGCAGGGGGGGAGGGCGTCGGGCAAGGGGAGCTGGGGCAATGCTCACTCTCCACTCAGATGCACAGGACGAAGAAGGGAGTTGGGGTTGCAAGTGCACCCAAGTGCCATGCACCACATCTGCACACTTGCTGGCAGCAGCAATCATTGCCAAAACACAGGCGTAGAAGACATTGGCATGTCCATCTAAATAGCAAGCACAGCCATGTGCCTCTCCTTTGCATCGTGGGGGGGCCAATAGTAACACAGAATCAAGGAGCACAAGTCCTCAATCAGTTATCGTTCCTGGGGCAGAGCCTTTTGGCTGCGAAGCCAAATGCAGTGCCAAACCAGGCTCCCTCCAGGTCCCACAATGCTCCATCCTTAGTCAGGCAGGGCTTAGTCGAGGCTAATCATATGAAGAGCAGAGGCACCAACCAATAAAAAGTGCCAAAGGATCAGATCTCAAGCACAGTTCCCATGAGGCGACAGCTCATGCACTAATGTGTGTGCTGCAGCGCGTGCCAGGCTAGGCCGCTGTGCCCGCAACACAAGCAATAGCTTTGCCCAGCTCTTGATACCACCAGAACAGCAAGCAGCCATGCAAAATTGAGCACACAGCCGGGGCATGGCACACCTGTAAGAGGTGCACGGCCACCGAGGGCCCCCAAAGCGGACGCGCGCTTTGCAGGAATGGCCTGCTGCTGTATCTGAGCTGGGGCTGTGCCAGGAAGCACATCATAGTCATCCTCATCGGGCTGGGTGGGGGAAAGGCGATAGCAATGGGGAGGATGGTTATAGGCATTTACGTATGATGTGCGCTTGTGCCAAGTGTGCTACCTGTTGCTGATCCTATCACACCGCTCGACTACGTGTCTTGACAAATGGACAGTTCTTGTGCATGGAAGGAATGCTGTGAGGGTTGCCATTGAGCAAGCAAGCAGGGTTCAGCTGCTGATGTGTACCTGTCATCGTACATGTAGCACACGCATCGCCGGATGCAATCCAAAGCAAAGACAACTTAGGAAAGCCAACTTATCAAGCACCAAACAGATTCAATACTTTGTCACGAGATGTGTGCGAGCGTGCAAATGCAGCCAAAATGCAGATATCCTGACATTTAACTCATTGAAATTTGAAGCATGGCGCTATTGGCGTGGGATCGTGTGTGTAAGCAATATAAATACGGATGCATGCTCTTGTTCAAGGCACGAGATCAATGCAGTTGTTACTGCTGAAATGAATGTCAGTTTGTGAGCAGGCCCTCTAAGAAGGCATGCTCAGGGAGCATGATGTGCATCTGTTTCTGGCACAGACCTACCTCTTCAAACTCTTCGGCATCCTCATCATAGTTCTCAAAGTCATCCTCTCCTGAATAGTCACTCATCTGCTCCAAACACAGGCTAGTTCACATCTTAAATAATTTGAAGTGATTTTTGGAAATAATATCAAACTGCAGTTACTGCTGAAGTGAGAATACAATCAAGTCAGGTGGTCAGCGTTCAACGAGAGCAGAAACTTGTTTCCTTGCGGCATGCAGATAATTTGAGCTGTGCATCGTATACTCAGATTGTATCGGTTTGCTTTATACTGAACAGGCATTTCTTTCTCAGAACCTTGCTTGAGGGGCTGTTGCTGAACAGCTCAGCAGTATGAATGTAGTGCTGCAGCACTCTCCTTTAGTGGGGGCGGGTTCAGGCCCGGCAGGCGCCAAGCCGCCTCTTGCAAGTATCCAACCACGGCGCAGGCCCGCCCGCAACCCTCAGTCGCCCAGCAGCGTCCAGCCGCTCAGCACCTACAGCAGTATCCAGGGTGTCTTGCCTACATGGTCAAGTTTGGTACGTTGGCGCAGTGCTTCTGCAGCAGGCAGCGCCCCCAGCTCTTCGTCTGCCGCGTCTCTTTGGCTTGTCAGGTGCCTAGGGGATCCCCTAACCTTGCACTCTTAAGACGTGTTTTTACGTGTGGTGCAGGTGCATCCCCCTTCTAGCAGATGTGTAGCAGCTGCTGGAGCTAGCTCCGACGGTGCCAGTCCTTTTGTTGCCAGCAGCAGCTCTGCAGCCACCCGCAGCCCGTACGATCACGAAGAGGACTTCGACGTGATTGTCGTCGGAGCAGGTCACGCCGGCTGTGAGGCAGCGTTAGCTTCCGCACGCATGGGCTGCAAGACCCTGCTGCTGACCTTAAACCTGGACCGTATTGCCTGGCAGGTCCGTTTGTGGTTTGGAGGCAGACCGACACAGGTGGAGACGGATGGGAACCCAAACAGTGCTGTGTGCTTGCGCAATTTCGGCCACTACTTTTGTGTATAGAGGGGATCGTAGTGATGATGGAGGTTCACAGCATGGTTCATGTACTCCTGAGACAGAGCTGGTGTGTCTGATGCCTCAAACAGCCCCTTTTTTAACTTGCTGTGGAGTGCATAGCCAAGTGGTGTAAAATGCCATAATGTGTATTTGTGTGTGCATGCGTGTAGGTGTGGGTGCGCAAGCCTGTGGGTGTGGGTGTGTCTGTATTTTTATGTGCATTTATTTGGATGTGTGCATTGTGTGTTTTTGTAATTGTGTGCGCGTGCCTGTGTGTGTATGTGTGTATGTGTGCTATGTGTGCACGCGCATGTGAGCTTGTCTTTTGATGTGCAAGGTTAAGAAATTGAAGATGTGCATACGAATGCATGGAAAGGCATGCCTACTGGCGCAGAGACAGGCTTCTAGAGTGACTGAGGGCGCACCTTCACCTATTGGCATTTCACATACGCGCGGATCCTGATGTCTCTTGCCTACTTGTAACCATGCTTTGCCATTGCGTCATGCAGCCATGTAATCCAGCTGTTGGTGGACCAGCCAAGTCTCAACTTGTGCATGAAGTGGATGCCTTGGGAGGGGAGATGGGCAAGATGGCTGACCGCTGCTACCTGCAGAAGCGCATACTCAACAGGTCCAAGGTGAGTTCTCTGGCTGGTCTGCGCAAATTTCTTGGGGCTACAAGTGTTCACAAGTTACAAGAAAAGGCTTTCAGTCAAGAAGTGTGACTGCTCGCGAGTGCAGCTCATGCAAAAGCAGGAAGGCGGTGTGGTCCTGGTGACCTGTCACACCCCAGCTGCGTAATACCTTAAAGTTGAAACAACCTCTTAGTTTGCAGCTCTAATTCCCTGCTTAATCCACCAACCCAGCGTGGAAGCACAGTGACTCACCATCGGTGAGCCAATACCACCAGCGCCTGAATGCTCTTCAGCACTCCACCTCCACTTCCTTGCGGTCAAGCAGCTAATTGAAACCAGGCTCTCCCCAACCACCAGATCACCGACTGCTTGACTGAACTCAGAGTCAAGCTGGTTGTTGGCCAGCGCTTACCTGGGCTCCTCCCCTAACAGCTCATTTCGATACCCGTGCACTGCATTTCCTGCGCATCTATCCTTGGTTTTGAGGCCAGTACCCAGGCTCCCTTTTTGAAACCTGGCTTCAGCAACCGAAAAATGGATGTACACATAAACAAATGTGCGATCGATGATCTGCAAAAGCGGCTAGTCTGATGTGGGTTTTAATGAACAGATGCTCCCCGCTCACACATGTGCTGCTCCCTGCTCATCCCTGCCCAGCACAAGCAAGGGAGGCAGGACGCATGCGCTAAAAATTGCCAGGCTGCCTCACCCTAACACGTCACTCTCAGTCTGGGCATGAATGTGCCCGCACTCAACCTGCAAGAGGAGTCCCTGGTCCGCGTCAGCACTCACTTGCACAGCGTATGCTTCTGCGCTTGAAAACAGACGAACAATCGGACTTGCTGCGCACACATAACCATGCCCTCGGTCGCAGGGCCCGGCTGTGTGGGCGTTGCGCGCGCAGACGGACAAGGTGGAGTACGCGCAAGTCATGCGCAGGGTGCTGGAGGCCACGCCCAACCTCTCACTCAGAGAGGTGCGTGTGCTGAAACTTTGCGAGGAACACTGCGTGAGTAGCACATCAGGGCTGACGGCCAGCTGTGCTCAATGACGACTGGTCGGGCCATCATCGAAGGGCTGGAGGGTTAGGGTGCATCTCAGTGCGGGGGCAGGATGCACTTGTCAGCGGCAGGGTGCGTTCTGGTACAGGGTGCGTGAAGCTGTTGTCGGCCTGT
>LFCJ01004276.1_pt1 | contig 10467 bp, 12 predicted proteins | sample 643141 | NCBI WGS metagenome assembly LFCJ01 (sample SAMN03766243, study PRJNA286221) | soda lake metagenome | biome: soda lake; feature: Kulunda steppe; material: water; isolation source: sample B1-Br-g2 brine of Lake Bitter-1 | place: Russia: Kulunda steppe | collected 2010-07 | reverse complement strand
TGAGGAACCTACCACTCAGGAGCCGGTGCTTTGGCACGCCCGGACGGCACAGTCAGCATATCATCGGGCGTTCCCATCCCACTCGAGCCAATCGAGTTCCCATCCGGTACGAGCGGCCGTTCGTTGGGTCGCAAACTCGAGGTCCTCGCGGTCGGTCCGGTTGCGTTCGACTGAACCGAACTGTTCGCCTTCGACGAGGAGTGGTTTGAACGAGACGGAATCGAACGTCCGTCGCTCACCATCGGCGTCGACCGCTACAAGGTGTTGGCCTCGAGAGCCGACATGTGGATAGACAAGACGTCCCGTCTCAGTTAACTGCTCTATGAGCGCTGGTGGTGGGGAAACAGCTGCCGCTTCGATTAGTATCCGATCAAACGGAGCGTATTCGGGCAGCCCGGAGGCCCCATCACGGCGGTCAACGAGGACCGCCTCATAGCCCGCACGGGCAAGGTTTTCTCTGGCTTCAACAACCATTGGGCGGGCAATGTCAACGGCGTGAACGTTCCTCGAGCCAACGAGTTCGGCGATCACTGCAGCGGAGTAGCCGACGCCAGCACCGACGACGAGGACGTTCGTGTGCCCAGCATGGACCTCGTCAGGCTCAAGTGCAAGTGCCTCGAGCAATCGCGCCACCGTTCGCGGGGCAAGGACACGGGTCCCAAGCCGTTCGTGCGCGCAGTCTGCATACGCCGAGCGTTCGTCCGGAACGAACTCGTGACGAGGGACCTCACGCATGGCAACGGCGAGGGCCTCGCTCTCGAGAACAGCCTTGAGATCGGACTCGAGTCCGTCGACCATATCCTCTCTGAGCGCCCCGAAATCCATAGCAGTGGTATCGGACGGACGGTAATCAATGGCGCGCTTGCTCCCCGAAAACGCCTCACGCCGCCTACGCTACCACGCCGACCAGGCCGTGCTCGTCTCATCCCACGCATAAATGCGTTTGATGTCCTTTGCAAACACCATATCACCATCGTGGTCGAACTTGTCCTTCCGGTAGCCGTCACTGTCGCCGCGAATCGCAATCCCGTCGATTTCGAACTCGTCGTCGCCAAAGGACTCTGTCTCGCCGACGACAAACTCGTAGTCGCCGGGGACGTACACCGTGATGCTTCGGCTTTGCTCTCGGCGACCGTCCTGGGGATGAATCGTCACATCGACACTGACGTTATCGATTTCTCGTGTCCAAACGGTCTCGACATCTTCGGCGAGCGCACTGTCCGCCCGGCGCTGCTCACCCATCTCGAGGCTCGTGACACGAACGGTCGCGAGCAGTTCCGCAGTTTCTAAGAGAAACTCATCACCGGTCTCGATGGTCTCCACTGCAGGCGTCGTGACGTTTGCAGCGAACGACTCGTCGTCCTGTGAGACGATGACATCGAGGGTTACCTCGCGTTCCCGGGGCGGCTGTATCTTGTGGACGTGGCCACACTCACCACAGCGAACGGTGAGGTTTCCCCCACCCGACGAAAGCACTTCGTGGACCGTCTCGAGGTCCGGCGAACAGGATGGACAGGTGTGTGGAATCCGGTCCGGAATATCGGTCATAGACCCCGATTGACGCCCCGAGCGTAAAAGGCGATTGGACCCACTCGAGCGTTCGGTTGGGGCAGAGAGCGCTCTCAATCGGAGGGAAGGGTCACCGGCTCGCCGTCAGCAGTTACCGTCGGCTCGCGGATGATACCATCGAGGTGAATCGGTGCCTCAGTCTCGCCACCGATTCCCGCATCGTCGCCAATCGCAATATGGACCGTCCCAGCAGCCTTCTCATCGAGCAACACCGAGCCAACGAGTTCGGTGACAGCCACGTTCGCGCCAATACCAAGCTCTGCCAAATTGTACGCTGCCTCGCCCACTTCCTCAGCCGCCCCCTCAATTGTCTCTCGAACCGCCTCGTCGTTGATATCCGTAACGAACCCGTCTTGGACTTCGAACGCAAGCGTCCGCCCCTCGAGCAACCCGTGGGGCGCCATTGTCCCATCGACAACGAACCGGCCGGTCGCCGTTTCCGGGCTGATAAACGTCTCCCCGGCGGGAAGGTTTGACATCGCTCCCGGTTCGTGGACGATGCCTGTGTCGACATACCACTCGCGGTCCCCAACGGTGAACGTGATATCGGTCCCGAGATCGGTCGTTACCCGAACCGTTTCGGCGCCAGCGACCTGCTCTCTGATTGCCTCACAGTGGGCGGCGATAGCCTCGTAATCGGCGTCGAGGCCCGTCAGAAACACGTCTTCGGTGATTCCAGGAAGGGTTGCGACCCGTTTGCCCGCCTCAGTTGTATTCGTTCGCGCACGCGTGTGAGTGAGGCTCTTCGAGGTTGGCGCGAGCACGACATCGGCGTGAGCCATCGCCGCCGCTACCGGTTCGGGTGGTTCCTCACCGTGTGTGTTTCCCGGCGGATATCGAATAATCGCGGCATCGGCAGTTATCTCGCTTGCAACCGCATACAGTGCCTTCCCGATCGGCGCACGCGTGTCGTCAGTGACGATCAAACACGACTCCTCGGCGGTGAGATTCAGACACTGCCTGACAGCCGTTTGGGCTGACTCATGAAGGTCGCTCATATTGGTCTCTGCGGGCGGGAATCCGATAGGTGTTGCTTCTCATGTCGACGTGATTTCGGCATCCTCGCGTGGCTTTGGCCCAGAGATCGAACCCACCTCGAGTTCCAGCGCCCGCGGCGTTCCAAGAACCCAAAGACGGTCACCGGCCTGAATCGGTACGCGGTCGGCCGGCATGGGATGTAACTCGTCCCCGCGTTCGATCACGAGCACCGTAGCCGGAAGCCAGCCGACGAACTCACCGGCAAGTTGGCTCTGGGCATCAACCGCAACGGTCGTGACCGTCTCGTCTGCGGCCCGGAGGGCCCCGATGAACTCGGCTGAGTCATCCGGCGTTGTCGGTCGGGTGAGGAGTCGATAGCGCTCACCGGCTGAAACCACCGTCGCGTCGTCCTCCCCAAGGATAACGGTCGCGACATCACCCGTTGCGGAGGCGAGCGTCCCGACAGCGACAAGTCGACTCGAGTCCGTGTCGGTCCACAGCTCGACTGGGTCACCGGAACGAGCGTCTGAAGGTGGATCCGACCGGATTGCGACCGCAACCGTATCAGGTGGGAGCGTTGATCCAAGGCCAGTGTGGCGACCACCGAGGGCGAGCGAGGCAATCGTCCCGTCGGCAGCCAGTTCAACGGAGACGTGTCCAACGACGTAGTCACGCTCGAGCCGCCGAGCCAGCCGATCGGTAAGCTCCTCACGCACCGACCAGCGGGGAATCCGAACGGTCTGCCCGGCCAGTTCCGTTTTTCGTTCGTCCTCAACGGGTGGATAGCCCGGCACGTCGTCGATCTGTTCAGGGAGAGTCACAACAGCAACCAACTGTGCGGCCCGAAGGTGGTCGGTCACCGTATCGGTCGCCGGCAGCCGAACGATTCCGGACACCTCACAGGCGAGATAGTCACCGAGTTGTCGGCCGCCGTAGACCAGTATTGAACCGACCGAAACAATCGAAAGGATTGTCATCGCGCTGGCGTGGTGGGTCAACGAAATGGTGCCGACAACCGACGCCCCAGCAGCTGCCTGAACGGTGAGCCAACTCATGAGAACGCCACCAGCAACGAGAACGGTCGTTAAAACGGGAAGCGGTCTGTGCGTAACGCGACGGTAGCTGAACGTACCCACCATCGCGATCAGCGCCCCAAGCAGTCCAAAGCCGAGAACAGCAATCCCTGCCTCCCGGAGTAGCTCACCGAGAGGGGATAGTGCCTCGATCATGGAGACACCTGCACATTGCCCCGTTCACTGGGAGTATCAATCGCTGCTGTCGGTCCATCAGCGACAACGAACAACGTGGTCGGCTCATCAATCGTAGTGAGATCCGGCTCAAACTCCCACTGGGCGTGCTCAGAGCCACGACACTGCCTCCGACTGGCAAGGATCGTAACGGTGTCAGCTGCCGCAAGCGCCTCGAGGGCCTCAGTATCGACTGTAATGGCTCTTGTTTGACAGCCAGCAGCAGCGAGCAGCGAACATGCCTCGAAATCGTGACGTGTGCCACTGGGACGGACAGTAAGGCGGGCGTGGGATGCGTGTAACAGACGAGTCGCATCACCGGTCGGCACGGCTAGCGTCACCCGGTTTTGCCCCCCGGAGGCAGCGGCGGTTCGGGAGGGCACGAGGGCGTCAGTGACCGTTTGCTCGAGGTGAGTGGCGCTCGCTGTCTCGACACGACCCTCGAGTGTCCCATCACTAGCCGGATGAGCAGTCCCTGTCCCCGAACCAACGGCGAGCACTGTTCCTGCAACCGAATCTGCGTCTGAACCCGAATCAACAGTGATACTGACACAGTCACCCGGCGCAAGCCCTAACGGAAGCAGTGCCGTAACCGATACCGCACGGTGATCGGTCGGAACGCGGCTCCCAACACCGGTCGGAGACGGTGCCACAGCTATTGTCGCCCGCCCTCGCCCATCGATCGAGACCGAGACAGCAGCGAGATCATACCGCCACCGAAGGCGTGTCTCGAGTCGAACCTCGAGTTCTGACAGCGGGAGGTCAGCCGGCAAGCGCCAGGCACCTGCCTCGAGTGCCTGACGAAGTGTCGGCGAGAGTGGTGGGTACCCATCGAATTCCCGAATATCGCCTGCCGCTTTGACCGTGACGTGACCGACCGCATCAACTGCATCGACCGCGTCGGGAGCCAGCGGCCGTCCACGAACCAGTGGAAACGGGGTGTTGCGCGGGAGTGTAGCTGCGATCCGGTCGGCTTGGCTGGTAGCACCAAGCCCAACTAGTGTGACGAGGGCAGTGGCGGCAGCGATCCGCGGAGCCTGTGACTGAATTTCCGTCGGGTCAACAACGCCGAGGGTGTACCCGATGACAGCTGCGAGCCCCAGGGTGAGCACGACCCCGCCGACTCGTGGGACCTGCCGATCGGTAGTCGCCCGCAACAGAAAGACGAGGAAGAAGACGACGAGCGCGGCGGCGAGCCCGAGCATGAGCCCAAAAGAGACGCCAAGGAGTGATTCGTATGGGAGTGTCATTGGGTATCGGACCTCGAAGTTCTGAGGAGGCGACTGAAACGGAGATGCAGACGTGAACCGACGGCCGCCGAACGGGCCGATCCCCGCCGCATCATGACGAACGCTGCAGCCACCGCACCGAAAACGGTGACGGCAACGAGAACGCCGAACAACACACTCACCGAAACCGGCAAGAACGCTTCTTCCTCAGAGTCGCCGGTCGACTCGAGGGCAGTGTCTGCAGCGCCAGCGGAACCACCCCCAGCGAGCAGTCCAAGCAGCACAAACACACTCACGGCCCCGAACACCAACCGAATGAGTCGTTGCAGTGGGACCCACTGACGCCATGTGTTCAGCCACCAGACAGGTCGGGGATTTCCCCAGCCATAGCCGGTCGGTGCCCGCGTATAACTCTCGAGACGGTCGAAGAGAGCCATTGCTACTGGCCCCCGCCGGTCGTCGCCGACGCCGTTGTGACCGCTTTGCCAGCAGTTGCGTTCGCGTTCGCGTCCACATGTGCACTCGGACTCACGTTCGCGTTCCCGTTCCCGGTCACAACCGCGTTCGGAGGCCCCTCGAGATCTTCGGTCACCGCCTGCAGTTCCTCGAGAGTCGGAATTGCGGACGGGTCACCGGCTATTCCATCACCGTCGGTTTCCTCGACAGATCCAGTTTTGACGGTAGCGGTTCTAGCAGTAGCGAGGAGCGCGATACGGTCGAGGCCTACTGCAATCGATCGGAGTCCGATTCGTCTCTGTTTTCCAGTCATTGTATATATTGAAAGGTCAGTTCGGGAGCAGGTACTCGAGGTCGGAGCCATCAAAAGGCTGAACGGGCTGTCTCAGTCCGACATCATGTTGTTCGATGTGGTGATCAGGTGTCGTCAATGATCACGATCTCCGTATTCGCCTGCTCGTCAACGTAATCACTGTCGGCTGGTGGGATGATTTCGACCTCGAGTGTGCCTCTGTTCTGGTCGGACCGGAGGTCAACGCCGCTGTCACTGGCGGCTGTGTCACCGAGTCTGAACTCAGCCTCGTGACTGTCAGGTCCTGTCTGTTCGGTAAGCGTTTGTTCCAGTTGGGCAGAGCCACCACTGACCATCACGGTTGCATCTTCAACGGTTTCGCCGTCTTCGGCGTACACCTCCATCTCAACCAGTTCGCTGTTGCTGTTTTGGAGGTCGCTCAAGTGCAGAACGTTCTGATCATCTTGATACTCAATATGGACCTCCGTCTCGCCGAAATCACCGATCCCGCCGAGCATGTTCATCATGATCGCCAGCGCAGCCACGCCAACGATGAGCGCGATTACCAGCCGGATAGGTAGTCCTTCAATTGCTCGATTGTCAGTTCCAAACGTGCCCTGTGACGGCTGGTCACTCGAGTCGGTGTGACCTACAGCCGTCGGGTTGTTCGAAGGCATACCGCCTCTGGTCCCGGTTTCGTATATAAAGGTTCGACCGGGAGTTTAAGTCCCACACTGCGGGCCTCCCTACCGCTGTAATCGGACGTGGGCCGGTCTCGAGGGTGGGACAGCCAAGGTTTGGCGTATCGGGTGCTTGTGAGATCGGCTCTGTATCCGAGTCTCGGCGGGCGACACGCGATGATACGCTCACGGAGGGAAGCGGGTCAACCGTGATCTGAGTATAGGCATGAACGTGAGTGCGGACGCGAACGGGGACATGGGCACAGACATGGACACGGACATGGATATTGATACAGCCGTTCTCGCCGAGAGAACACCGGTAAGCGACACAGCACCTGCCCTGTAGTTTAAATACGAAGCTGCGGGAACCGACCGTATGAGCGAGATTGAGCGCTTCGATCAACGGTTGGCCGCCGTCGAACGGGTCGTCGTCGATGGCGACATCGCCGTTGAAGAGCTAGCCGATTGTGCCGCCCTTGCCGAAGATATCGAGCGCCTCGAGTCACGACTCGAGGATCACGAACGGCGGCTTGCCGCGCTCAAGGGGACGACCGACGCCCTGGGTGGATTTATGAGCAACGTAAAGAGTGTCAACCAAACCGTCGAACGGCAGGCCAATGGAGCGATTGCCGCTGTTGATCGGCTCGAGCACCGACTGGGTGAACTCGAGCGATGGATGGAATCGGAGGTTGGAACGGACGGACGAATAGCAGCCGAGGAGCGGAGTCCTGATGTGGGCAATGCTGACGGTCCGGGCAGTTCCAAGAGTGTGTCTCAGAGTGGGGGCGGCGATGAAGACGGCAGAGAGAAACTGTGGCAAGATCCAGAGCGGACAGCGGAGTCAATCACAGTAGTGGAGCCGACAAATTTGAGTGGCGGTGAGAGTCCGTTTGCCACGGATATCGAGCCGCCGACTACCACACCGGAGCAGACAGCCGACCGCATCGTTGCTGGGACGAGCGACGGCGAATCGGGAGACGAAGACGAAAAGAGAGAGTCAGTCACTGAGCACACCATACAGCCGAAAAATAAGGGGACAGGCAGGGCCGAAACAGCGGTTCAGTTGGTTGACCGAAATCCGAGTGAAAATGAGGAAGAAAGTGTCAATAATAGGGATGGAAAAGAGGAAGGAGCAAACGTAGATGCGAGCTTGAACGCAAATAGGCCCGTAGAAACAGACAGAGACGACGAATCCACAACAGAGACGGGGATACTCACATCACTCCGCTCGAGATTATCGTGATTCGATACGTCCTCGCGGTGATCCTGACCGTTGCCCTGTTCGCACTAGCAGCGCCGGCAATCGACCGTGCGGGAACCGACAGCAGCGAGCGGGCGGTCGAAACAAGTATTTCCGATCTCGAGGCGGCGGCCTCCTCGCTGATGAACAACGAGGAACTCCCGCCGGCAAGTCAGGCCCACCACAGTCCACAACGGACTGTCACCGTTTTGCTCCCAGCGGAGTCGGTGACGAACGCCCCAGTCGAGCAGTTTAGTATCGAACGAATCGATAGCCAAACGACCCGAGTGAACTACCGCATACGGGGTGCAGGGGCCAAAGAAACAATCCTCGAGGAACCGATTGTCTACCGAGAGCCGACGGCAAACCGGTCGATGGAACTCGGTGGAGCCGGAAAAAAGCAACTGCAGTTGACACTCGAACCGGACGAGCGGGGAGAACCGGTGATCGTCGTCCAGCGTGCTAATTGAGCACCTACAGGTTTAAAAGACAAAAGGCGACCAGTACCGCTATGTCAGAAGATGGGAGCGCTCGCAGCCTCCGATCGATTGCCGATACACTCGGGCTCGGCTCGCTGTTCGGCAGCGACGACGGACACCACGGCTGTCAGTGTCGGGTTGCGTTCGAAGACGAACGGTGCTGTCTCGACGCCACAGATTGTGAGCAAAACGGGATACTCGAGCGATCGGCACCCTGCCGACAGACCGTCATCGGTGCCCTCGAAGATCGAGATGTCGAGGAAGTGTTGGTCCGACGAGGTGGGTTAGAGTTCCGATACAGCGGCGATGGTGTCAGGCTGCTCTCAGCAGCAGGACGGTTTGTCGAACTGCTCGGCGACCGAGACGAGCGACTCGCCGAGGCGGCCGCGACCGATCCGCTCTCGGTTTCCCGAACACTCGAAACGCGAGTTGGACCGATCGGGGATATCGGCGTCGAGTCCGGTCTGACAGGCGTTGAACACGATGGCAGGGGCTACACGGAGTTGTTTTCACCGACTGTTGGACTGCCAATCGCCTACTACTTTGTCGATCGATCAATCGGTGACAGCGCCAGACTCCGGAATGTCCGCTCGCTTGAGACCGGCAGCGACGTCCGGATATATACTCGAGCTGATCACGTTCCGCTTTACGCCGTCGATATCGTCGATATCTCCCTTTCGAGTGAGCAGCGGCAGCTAGTGATTGACGGGTATGAAGCGATCGCTGAAGGGATCGTCGAAGGAGAACGGGCACCATCACGGGCGATCGAATACGCCGCTTCTGAGCCGGTTGATCCGCTGTTGACCAAAGTATTAGCAAAGCACACGAGTGGATACGGCATTCTCGAGGACCTGTTTGCCGATCCACGGGTCACCGACGTCTATGCGACGTCGCCGGTGTCGCGAAATCCGATCCGGGTCGTTGTTGATGGCGAGTCGATGACGACGAACATTCACCTCACGGAGGCGGGTGCTCGAGCGCTTGCCTCGCGGGTTCGGCGAACGAGCGGCCGGGCGTTCTCGCGAGCGAGCCCAACGGTAGACGCGACGGCAGCGCTCGAAAACGGCAGTGGGGTTCGGATCGCTGGCGTCACTGATCCGGTCGCCGAGGGCATCGCGTTTGCGTTTCGGGAGCAGGCTGATGACACGTTTACGCTGCCGGGCCTGGTTGCAAACGGGACGATGTCCGCCGAGGTGGCGGCGTTTCTCTCGGTGGCGATCGAGCGCAACGCAGCCGCCCTTATTGCTGGCACGCGTGGCTCCGGAAAGACGACGCTGCTTGGCACCTTGCTCTATGAAGTCACGCCCGACACACGAACCGTTCTCATCGAGGATACCCCGGAACTACCCGTCAGGCCGCTCCAGTCGGTCGGCCGCGACGTGCAGGCCCTTCGAACCGGCTCCGGAGACGGACCGGAAATTTCGGCTGCCGAGGCACTTAGAACGGCGCTTCGCCTCGGTGACGGCGCGCTGGTAGTGGGCGAAATCCGGGGCGAGGAGGCCCGAGTGCTCTATGAAGCGATGCGAGTGGGGGCGAACGCCAACGCCGTCTTGGGGACGATCCACGGCGATGGTGCCGATGACGTCTACGAACGGGTCGTCTCCGACCTCAACGTCGAGCCCTCCTCGTTCGCCGTCACCGATCTGGTCGTTACCGTCCAAGCCTACCGCACCCCGGAGGGGCGAAAGCGGCGGGTCGCTCGCATTGAGGAAGTGCTTGGCTCCGGTGACAACGTCTGGTTTGAGCCGCTTTTTTCCCTCGACGGAGAACACGCAGCCTCAACCGGCCGGATCGACCGCGGCGAGAGTCGCATAGTCGACAAACTCACCGGTCCGACGGAGACGTATGCGGACGTTCGGACACACCTCAAACGCCGCCGGGAAGCACTGGCACAGTTGGCAGCTGACGGTCGAACGAGTCCAGCGGAGGTTGCGGCGGCATACGCTGGGCGGGGACGAAGTCAGCGGCCAGATCGCAATCGGGACCGAGAAGATAGTCGTGATCGACAGCAAGTCCGGGATCAGGGTCAAGATCAAAATCAGGGCCACAACCAGGCCAGAACACCGACCGGAATTGCGCACACGGAGCGTGATTGAAACGTGAACGGACCTACGAGCACACCGAATACCGGCCACCGCATCGTTCACTCGCTTGCAGCACTCTACCCACGGGCAGTCGACTCGAGTGACGAACTGGCCGAATCGCTTGCGTTTATTGAGTCGCCGTACGAACCGGCGACCGTTATGCGAGCCGGCTACGGTGCCGGTATCCTCAGTGTCGTCGCGTTGCTCCCACTG
>LFCJ01004275.1_pt1 | contig 10470 bp, 6 predicted proteins | sample 643141 | NCBI WGS metagenome assembly LFCJ01 (sample SAMN03766243, study PRJNA286221) | soda lake metagenome | biome: soda lake; feature: Kulunda steppe; material: water; isolation source: sample B1-Br-g2 brine of Lake Bitter-1 | place: Russia: Kulunda steppe | collected 2010-07 | reverse complement strand
CCAGGAACGGACGGTGGCTCTGGTACGATCGAAGTCGGTGTTCGACTGCTTCACGAGGTCGAATATGGTTCCGTGGACTTTCGAATCGGTAGCGACTCCATCCGCGGACAGTTCGTCTTCGACCTGTTGCCAGATTTCTCGCAGCGTCCCGTACCAGTCACCGAGTCGATCAACTGCTTGGTCCGCACTTATTTCGTTCTCGTAGAGATCCTGAATCTGCTCTCGCCACAGTTCTTCCTCCACCTCGGCTGGAATCGTTACTACGGTATCTCCGGAAGTGAGTGCCTCCGGACCGACCCAATGGTACTCTACCTCCCCGTCAGCCGTTCGTCTCCGGAGGATCGGATCGTGGTTCGTGAGCTTCATCACCTCGCCAGATTCGGTTCGGAGGGTGTAGTGCCGGATCTCCCTCTCGTACCGCCCCGACTCTTCACGGTACTCTCGACTCGAAACAGACTCCATCGCGTCGGCGAGGATTTCTGCCTTTGATTTCGGTCCTCGGCCTGCTGAACTCGCGGGGTCTAGTGACCTGATCTCATCGTGTTGAGGGTCACCATCGGCCACCATAGTATTCCCCGTAGGTTCCCCGTCGCTTGGCTCGTTGATCTGTTCTGGTTCAGTGTCTCCCGAGAGCTCGGGATACGCGTACGGGGAGTAGTCTGGACCCCCGACGACACCGTTCAGAGTATCGACGAACTCACGCGCGTGCCGTTCTACCATCGTCGCCCACGTACGGTCGTAGGTCAACACTACCGTCTCGGCTACCTTCGGGTGGAGATAGAACCCCGCGTTCTCCTTGTGTAGGGCTCCGAACACCACGAGCACGTCGTGGACGTCTATTCCTCTTGCCTCGTCAGGAGAAACGACGGAAACTAAGCCGGTGTCCAGTTCGTCTTGAGTTACCACTTCTCGTTTCAGTAAAGAGTATTCGAGAATCTCTGCGTGCTTCGGGCTCCCACTGAAGATCGCCAAACGTCGATCGTTCTCCCGGGCATCACGAACGTACTCCTTCAGCTCGTCGAATAGAGGATTCTGGCTTCGGAGTTCTCGTGCCATCTTTTGGAAGATTCGAACCGACCTGTTCAGTGGACGTACTGCTTGGAGATTCTCTACGGACCCTGCTCTCCGTTCGACGTCTTCAATCCTCTCATGAATTAGAGGCGGAACGAACCGTTCCCCTTCGTAGTAGCGCTCTCGAACCCACTCGTCGAAGTCTTCAACCGGTACGGAAAGTCGCTCGAAGAACAGTTGACGAGAGAAGATCATTCCTCCCGCACCATGGTCGTCAACGCCTCTCAGACTCGCCGACTCCTCAAACACCTGATCTAGCAGAGACGAGACTTCCTCCGCTTGGATGTGATCAATTTTGATTGACGCTGCGTTGGCCAACGAACGGACGTCGTCGTCGCCGAGTGACCAATTACTCGGGGGATCGAGATCTTCCGGTGAGTTAAACGAAGTGGATTCCACCGAGACATCTCTGGGGAGATGCAATCTCCACTCAAAGCTGTCGCCTCGTAGAACAGCGTCGATCGTTTCCAACCCTGGAACGGTAGAAGTCGAATCTAAACCCAGGGGCGGACCGTAGCGTGGCCGGCCGTCCCGTTCGTTCTTGACGTAGTAACTGTACGCATTGACGAACGTTGCTCCTGGGTGTTCTTCTTCCACGTCACGAAGCCGCGCCTGGATGTCCTCTCTCGTTCGGGAAGTCAAGTTCAACAGCACGACGTTTAGGCTGTTTACGTGTTCCAATTCGTGTAACTTCTTGCAGAGCACGAAGCGCCCTGGCCCCGTCCCACCGGAGTCGTCTTTCATTTCGCCGTCCCAAACGTACGCGTGAGGGACTACGTCGGGAATCGGTACCGCGTTGACTACCTCGCCTGCTACGTCCGACAGTGCGAACCGCTCCAGTTCGTCACGGATTTCGCCCTTCATTCCCCAGTGTGTCCTCGACCCAGGTGAGTACACCCCGATCTGTCTCTCGGCTTTGGGATCGTCAAGAACTAGAGCTAACGCGAGGAGAACTATGTCCCTCGGTTCATAATACGGGAAGACGGCGGGGACGTTCTCTGCTCTCCCTACAGCTTCTACAGTGCCCTCTACGGTACCTCGTCTAATTTCGCCGAGGTCCAGATCGCCCCACACTCCGTCTCTCGTGCGCCGTTTGAGGTGTAGCTCTCCTGTATCGCCCTCAAAGAGGCTTATCTCTGACCTGCCTGCTCGAAGTTTATCGACAAATGCCGGAGAGCGTTCCCGTTCTCTCTTCGAGAGTTCGTCTAAGGCTCTCGAAGCAGCCTTACCGGCACGGTCGTTCCTTTCAGCTAGACATATCAACTGACTCGGCGGCGGATGGAAACCGATCGCAGAAACGGCTTCCACTGCCGCGAGGACGAGGTCACGTTCCTCACTTTCTAACGCACGTACTGTAGATTTAGCGAGGCTGGTGTTAACCGTTGATTCGTGTTTTCCGAGGATCGATACGACCTCCAGTCCGTCTAAGGATACACTGGACTTGTTGCCGTTGATCTCCTCGGCTAATTCGTTGGCTCTTTTGAGTACGACTGGCGGAGTACACTCAGCGAGCGTCGAGACGACATCCCAGCCGAGGGATCGGTCGTCGGAGTTCCCATTAAGGAGTTCGAACGCCTCTTCTGCAGTAGCGTCTGCGAAGACCTCGTCTTCCTTCGCTATCCGACCGATCGCTGCCAACAACTGCTCTCGGCACTCGTGGTCCGACAGTAAGAGGTCAAATAGCAGGTGGCGACTACGTTCGACCGTTTGAGGGGTCGGATCTACGAACCCCGCCGAGTACAGTTCCGAGAAAGAAAGAACTGCGTCCGCAGTGGTCATACCATCTCCTCCATCCAACGCCTCTAAAACGAGGGTACGGGCCTCTTCCAGGGCAGTACCACGAGAACCGAGAACCGAATCCACTTCATACGAGAGATCCTCAGCAAGCTTTCGGATAGCTTCCGGACCAGCACTCCTTCCTAGCAACCGATACCCGAGTGATCGGTGTTCCGAATCGCCTCGGTTGAGGAAGGCATCAACGTCATCTGGGCAAATATCAAAGTGTACCTCTGAAGCAACTGTCCCTTCTACGACTTTCCAGAGTATCTCCGCACCCCAACTCAACTTTGTGTTATTCGAAGAATTTTCCCCGTCGTAGCTTTGAAGTTCTTCGTTCACTTCGTTAACGACTGGAGTGACGGCAGTTGCAGCGACGTCAGGGTACTCACGAGCGACCCGTCTCAATTGATCGAGTATCTGATATTCATTGTACGCCCCGGTTTCGGTTTCCAGAGCGTAGACGACGTCGTCAATCCATGCTGTAGCAAGAGAACGAGGAAGAGGGTCAATTTTTCCGATCAGTTCGATAGCCTTGAGTCTATGCCCTTCGGTTCGGAGAGCTTTACTGATTGTCTCTATCTTCTCCTCATCCATTTCCAGTTGGATCCTCCGGCACGCTCATCCCCTTTGTTGAAAGGAGTGGGACTTCGTGTGTCGTTTTTACACATACCAACACGGCAACATAAGTGTTGTGTCGAATTCGGAGGAGTCGTACGGGATCTACGTTCCACGGCTGGCTGGGGTGAGTGATTTGAGTTTGAACTCGGAACGTTCACAGTACCGTTCTGCCAGCGAAGCGAGTGCGTCAGTCCGGAGAAATCTACCACGATTACCCACACGCAATTCATACAGCTGCTGCACGGTTGTGAGTGAGAGCTACCATCTCTTATTTAAATGTTATAGCCGTTCGATTATCCGGATTCCCAGAGGGAAGCGACTCGCGTGAAACAGCTGTATGGGTTCACGAAATATCGTGACTCGAAATCGGTCGAAGAAAATTACTAATCGGCTGGTAGAAGCGCTGGGAATGCGAAAAAAGACGGAGTTGCAGACCGTACGTAGTTCGTATGGGTTGGGGCAGATTTGAATTGTGGGAAGATTTTTAGCTGTTCTATGGTGAAAACCGCCCGTATCAGTGGTCGTTCAACTGGATCAAATGGGGATTGTGGGCTCTGTTGAAACCCTCAGTGCGTGATAGGTTTGAACCACTGTGCTGCATACAGACCATAAGTTCATCGGATACCCGGAAGGATTACCAATAGTTATGATCGGTCGCCCTATATGAATTTACTATCTCACAATTGGCCGTCAGTTCCAGATGAAGCCAGAAGTGTAAATAAATTCGATAATGCAAAAGTAGAACAATTAATCCACGGTCTATCAAATAACGATTCAACTGTTCGGTTCCCTAAAATCACTCCGCCAGATGGTCCCAATTAAAGAACAAGATTACTCGGCGTTCCTATGAATTGATTTGGTCCAAGAAGTCCTTCAATGAAATCGTGGGGAGCACCAGATCCCCTTTAGAATCAAGTGTTGCCAAGTGAGTTACTCCAGCATATTTTCGTTCTTCTTGGGATGTAGGTCTTCTGAATGTAATCGTGTCACCACCGTAAGAGTAGGTTGCGTCCGCATCTGAGGATTCATCCGGCTCATCTCCCCCGAGTTCCCAACAGACTAAGAGGTTTAGATCCTCCCAATTCCTCGTTTGGTTAATAATATGTTTGATAATATCTACACCAGTGAGTTTGAATTCGGTGTTGATCATTCGATCGTGCGACGATACGTCGGATGACCCTGGCAAGACGCCCGAGAGTTCCGCGGGGGCGCGGTCGGCATCGTACATTAGGAAGGCATCAAATGCGCGGATACCACTGAAAAAGTGAATTTCGTAGCAGTCAAGTGCTCCAGTACCTGAAATTTGATTGAAGAGAGCTACCACATCTTGTTCTTCGGTAGGCGCATTTTGATGACGAACCTGGCCGTACTGTCCAACATCTTCCGTTGGTAGATCCTCCATTTCCAGAGCACGCTGTAATGGTGGTTTTTCCGGCTCCTGACGTGAGGACCGTGGAGTCGGCCTCAGAAAGTATTTTCCTTCCTCTACGGTGGTTCGGTGTAGAAATTGCTCCGTCCCTTCTAAGACATCGTGCACTTCGGGCGGGAAATCCTTTCGGCCGGTATCTGGTTTGACCCTCTTGAAATGATACACAAACCACAATCGCCTGGCTCGAGGAGCACTGTAGCTGAGATCAGCTGGTCTATGCCACGTCGAAATCATGCCATCGGTCGCAATCCTTACGCCTGGGCTGTGGTACTTTCTGTTGCCCCTGATACCCCACCGTTCCTTAATATGATCGATCATTTCATTCGAATATGTGTAATAAACATATACATTTAGGTCGTGGTCTCGGATGTATTCCTTCACATCATCGGTAGTTTGTAGGACTTCACCAGTATGATCGGAGGTAATTCGATCAGCTATCTCGTCTGCATTGTACCATTGGTAGACCCCATGGTACCGATTTCTATCCTCTGGCCGGACCAACCTGTCACCATCATCATCAATGTAATTGTATTCCCCGATATCAATCGTATCAAATGTGGGTTGACCGTCCTCCAAATCCTGATTAAGCTTCATGTGTGGGAACCGATAACTATCTTCTAACGTCAATTGGTCCCCTTCGTCGTCGGTTGCTACCTCCCCGTCCTCTACGTATTCCAGATATCCATCAACTGGTGGGTGGGTTTGATCGCTCGGTGGAACTACCCCAATTGCGGTTTGTGTTTCCAAGATGGTCTTGGTCATTTCCGCAGTGTTGAAGGCGTATGACAAGATGCTTGGTTGAGATATTTCGTCGGTCTGTATGGTTACTCTTGTACCGTGATCGTACGGGAAACCATCTTCCGGAAGGTATTCCCAGGTAGCCTCCGGGCGATCCGAATCAGACGATAACTCGGCCTCAACCCAATTTCGGCCCCCCTCAAGCGTCACTTGATGAGGTCGCTCTCCGGGGAGCTTTGCCGTGACTTCGAAGAAATTGAAGCCATAAGCGAGGAACGTCAAGCCCACCCCCTTGTGTCCTCGCACTTTCCCGTCGAGGAACCAATTGGTTTTATCGGTCCCTTCCGGCGCGATGAATGATTTAATATCGTCCAACGGAAATCCACGTCCGTTATCTAATATCGATATAATGTTGTCGTCAGTGTCGATTGTGACCTCTAATTTTGGCCTAATCCCATCTTCTGTATTCTCATCTTCGGTCAGACCATCGTACAGATCGTGATTCTCGTGGCCCCTCACGATCGCATCCATCGCATTTTGCACGGGTTCGGCGAGGACATCAACTGAGTTTTTGTAACTACTCACGATGTTCTCCAGCCTTCTCTTGACCGCCACATCCGCAGCTTCACTTGCCCGAGTCTCAAGGGGGTCGAAAGTCCCGCTTTCCATATCATTCGTTGAGGACATACCTGCTATGTGCATCCGAGTGGACTAAACACTTGCTTAAATTGCAACTAACTGTCCTGTGGTTACAATTAACTGTCCTGTATTGCTTAACCACCAACTCTATAATTCCGTCTCCGCAGGTGCTGCATTCGCGCTGTGTATTCAGCAACCAATTCTTATCAGAGTTGAAGGATTTCAACAGAGCCAGATTGTGCAGAGAGAGTCCTGTAACCGCCGAAACGTGGGTGCAAGCCTTTACCGCCTGGTGGAATTCGCTTAACTAAACACGATGCGCTGAAGCTACATGGATGAATTCTAAGGATAGCTATCCAACATTGTTGTTAGAAAGGGCGACTGAGTAGTGTTGTTGAGAATTGACGCTAACGTCTCAAACTTTCGCCCTACTAGCGAATGAAGCGAATTGAAGCAAGTATACCCCAGGCTATTCGGATGTTATTTACAGATCAATACTACGTGTACTTTCCCCTTCTTCCTATCGAAATTTCTCACCTCTGATGGTACCCACTATGCTGACTAACGCCACCTGAGTGTGCTTCCTAACAACGATGTTTGATAGAGTTGTGTTCATGGTTACGTTGAGCTGGGTTGGTCAGTCGGATCGTTGTAGACGTTTTCCATCGCTTCATGGAACGACTGCTTCGGAGCAGCGACCACGTTCGGCCGTCCCGAGCGGAATTGAACGATCGAGTGAGTACATTCGTCGATCTTCTCACACTCGCAATCCTCGAATTTTGCAAGACGTGAGACATCCCGCATTGAACGAGCGATAACCTGTGATCGACTCGCCTTTTTTACACCGTCAAGCAGATTACGGGCGTCTGAGTTGTATTTCCCGAGAAGAATTTCCTCAGCAGCACCAGACGTTAGCGTGTACATTTGTCCTGATGCATCAACTTTGTTAGCCTCGCCGTCTACGACTCTCTCAACGAACTCGCCGTACAGTCGCGCTGCTCGTTTCTGTGTGTCGTTGAGTGAATGCTCGGCACCGGTGATCAGATCACCGTACATCCGATGGATAGGTACCATCTGATTCCGATTCCCACCAAGGCGTATTCCTCCGTTCTCGTTACCCTGTAGAGCGGATTCGATTTCTTTTAGGCGCTTACGGTTCTCATCAATTAGTATTCCAACAGGGTTGCTGACGAGCGCGAGATCCCTGAGACTGGCCTCTTCTGGAGGTGTGTCACCCAGTGTCCCAACAAGAGTTTCTAACGATTCAACCCTGTCTTCCAGTTCCCGGAGACGAGCGACCTCCATCTCCAGTTCTTGGCGTGAGAGTTCCTCCGGTGCGCACGAATTAATCTCCATTAGAGACCATCTCCTACGCTGGAATGAGTGTGACATATGACCTGGCCGTCCGCAGTTCTCATCAATGCGACTTCCTGACCCACATTTTCTTCTAGCAATTCGCGGTCAATCTCGCCCAAAATCAAGAGTCGAGCATCGTTGACTTCTACGAATAGTCCCTCGTCTGCTTTGCTGACATCCTTGAGTGTTCCAACAATTTCCTCGAAGGGCTGTAATCGATCGTGGGATCTGAGACGAGAGGTCTCAAGTTCCATCGTCATGTTTATTCGATGGAACAGTGATTACAAAACTGGTTAGAAATTCCAGTCATCTATTTTTGTTGGATTAACACTTATTATAGTAGGGTGCCAAGTGGAGACAGACTGGAATATGGATATCGACTTACCCAGCATCAATAACACAGATGAAGCAATATTAACAATATTGTCCGATGGACGACGGCAGAATCAAACAAACATAGCCAAAATACTTTCCAAAGAAACCACTTACGTCAGGGATCGGCTCTCATATCTAAAGAGGAATGAATTAGTTGATCGAGTAGGGCCTTCCGAACGCTCTGGATTATATGAGATCTCACCAGCTGGCAGAGCTGCATTACGATTAAATTCACTTCCTAGAGGAGTGCATGGGATGTTCAACCCAAATGAAAATGGAGATCCTACAGGGCAATCGATCCTAATTCACCCATCACCGCTACTGTTTGCAGTTCTTGAAAGAATACAAGACGAATCAATTCCGAGTATTTCGGACATTGCGACCTACTTTACTACAGACCATGGCGTTATTAAGTATGTGATTGAGTCTGCTGAAAGACAAAATTTAATCAAACGCGAATTAAAAGAGATCAAAATAGAGGGGATAAGTGAGGCGGACGAAAAAGAAATATTGGAGCTCACAGATTTAGGTGAACAAGTTTTGAGAGTTCGAGCGCGGTGGGGGCTCTACGGGGATCGGGCGCTATCTGCGTCTATCTACACATGGGACAAATCTCATCTTTCAGTAGAGAATTGGATAGCGACCCAGGGTGATATCACCCTTGAACAAATAGAGCAATGGGTGAATTCGTTCCAGGTAGGGCTAACAGAACCGGGTGGGATGAATATGGATCTCAATGTGGAGTTTGCCGAACCAAAAGACAACGATGGTGAATCGGAATAACTAACAGATAGATAGTTTGACTGGATCGCTCTATATGTTCAATTTGGGAATGTGGGCCAGATATGCCTCTTTTAATTCCTCTCGGTCGATATGGTTATAAATATCTATTGCTTCTTGTTCACGCTTATCTCCACGAAGTTCTTTAATGTAATCACGGTTCATGCCAGATCGACGCAAATGAGTCGTAAACCAGTGACGACAACAATGAGGGGTGAATCGTTCCTCTAAATCGTCAGAGTCCGGATCGTGCAAGCCAACACGTTCTCCATTTTTTGTTACTGCATTGTATACTCCATTCTTCAGAAGGCGATCCCCTTGTTGGTTAATGAACAGAGCATCTGTCTCTGGTTCTTCACGCTCCCTGACCTTCATCCACTTTTTCAAATAGCGAGCGCATTCTTCATCAAAAAACACCGTGCGATTACTTCTCTTTGCCCTTGGTTTCAGTTCGATCGACTGTTCCTCCCAATTAATATCTGATACATCAATCAAGATCAGTTCCTTTCGTCGGATACCAGTTTTGGCTAATAGTAGTATGATCGCTTTATTTCTCGTATTTAGCGTAGCTATTATGAGGCCAGACATTTCTGAGACGGAGATTAATTGACGAGATTCTTTTGCAGCCGAATTATTCTTCTTCAAATATCGCTCCCGAAATGGAGGGATCGGATTTCGGCCCACTATTTCTTCGTAAACAAGATATCCGTAGAACGAACTAAGAGCCGAAAAATACGCATTTATTGTCCGGTCAGCCACCCCGTTTTCATTCCCTCGCCTACCCTCTTTTTCTTCTCGGAGATGGTATAGAAATGTTTTAAGGTCTGACTTTCCAACTTCCTCTGCTTCGAGGTTTGTATATTGGGAAAAGTATCGAAGGTTGCTTTCGTAAGTCGCTAGAGTTCCCTCTGAAAGACCCTGTAAGAGAGCGTCTTCAACGAAATCATCAATAAGATCCGGTTCGGAACCCGATTTCGAACTCATAGCTATCGTACCCACCTCCAGCCGTGGACGGTTTCCTCAACTAATCCGTATTCCTCCAGCCGCTCCAATTGAGATTGAATCCCTTGGATCAACTCAACATTTTGTGAATCTACATTTAGTCGCCGGAAAATCTCTTCAGAACGAACCGTTTCGGCTTCTTGAAGAACTTCTATTAGATCAGTATCAAATTGACGTTTTCCCTCAAAGTTTTCTTCAAGGAACGGCTCAGAGCGGTGCTGTTTTAATTCTGTTCGCAACTTTTCGATCACCATATCTTTCTCTTCCAAGGTATTCTTCTGACCCTGAATCCGCTTATTGAGATCCTGTATCTCTTCAGCGGCCTCCCCTGTTTCTAAAAAATCTGGACCACCTTGTGCAATCGCATACTCCACACACAATTGGACGAATTGTGAGAGGGACAACTCCGCATCATTAGCTAACTCAGTCCACTTCTCTTTTTGATCGAGAGAGTCGAGATACACATCGACCCGTCGATCTTTGATAGTGTCTGTTTTCCCCATCTGTAGCAAAACCTACTAGTGGGGGACCTCAGATAAGTTTACGGGTAAAATTAATGCTCCGTCTGGGATTTGAACCCAGGTCATCGGCTCGAAAGGCCGAAATGATTGGCCGGACTACACCAACGGAGCGGCTGCAATCATCGATTGCCATGGCCTAGTAAAAAGCGTTCCGTTCCGATT
>LFCJ01004274.1_pt1 | contig 10472 bp, 17 predicted proteins | sample 643141 | NCBI WGS metagenome assembly LFCJ01 (sample SAMN03766243, study PRJNA286221) | soda lake metagenome | biome: soda lake; feature: Kulunda steppe; material: water; isolation source: sample B1-Br-g2 brine of Lake Bitter-1 | place: Russia: Kulunda steppe | collected 2010-07 | reverse complement strand
GGTGACACTGAAAGGGCCCTCAGAAAAAAAGGTGAGGAAACAGAGGGAGGGGGGGGGGGACTGTACAGGCCTTCAGACAAAAAAGATTAGGAAACAAAGAGGGGGAATCAGACTGAACGGGGCCTCAGACAAAATGATAAAGAAACAAAGGGGGGGGGGAGAGGTGAGGCTGAACAAGACCTCAGATAAAGGTAAGGAAATAAAGAGGGGGGGATAAGACTGAACGGGCCCTTAGACAGAAGGTAAGGAAACACATGCCAGGAAGGAAGGAAAGAGGGGTAAAAAGGGCAGGCAGGCCTGCAAACTGGCAGATCTTACAGCATAGATGCCATGGCTGCTGCTGCTGCAGTTGCTGCATTTGAGTCCGCCTGCCTGGGCGCCCCATGCCCCCGGGGACCTATAATTCACTTTGGCAGCCAGCAGGCGCACTTCCTTAGTGCCGACGCAGTGACTCCGTAGGCAAAGAAAGAACTTTTCACATTTTGTTTGAAGGAAGGAAACACGTTTTGGGAAGAGGCACCGGCGGTGTGCACACCCACTTTTCACCATTTGTTTGAAGGGAGCAAGCACTTATTGAGCAGAGCCACCGCAGAGGCCGTGCGCACTTCATGCCCACACTCTTGGCTATGACTGGTCCCATGTGAACCCATGTGTGCCAGTGCGTGCTGCTCAGGTGACGTGCGCACCCCTTAGAGCAATGTCATGGAGTGCGACCGCATGGAGTGTGATCTCATGCGCCCCCTACATGTGCCATGCACACCTCATGTAGTGGTCCCATGAGTTGCTGGAGCATCCTGACAACGGCTGTGCACGGATGCGCTTATCCATGCAGCATCTAAGTTGAGTTTGTGATGCGCTGCGGTGCGCGATATGCCATGCGTACGCAGGTGGTGCATGCGCCTGGTGCGTGGGGTGGGATCCAAGAAGTGCCTCTAGTGTTGAATGGGTGAGATCCAAGAAGCGGGGCAGCGCACGACCCACGTTTGTGTGTGTGCGTGCGTGCGTGCGTGTGTGTGCGTGTGTGTTCGGCAGCGCACGACCCACGTTCTCTGGCTTGATGTCGCGGTGCATGATGCCGCGGGTGTGTAGGTAGTGCATGGCGTGCAAGAAGGGCGCCAGCACCATCTCCACCGCCTGGCGCTCGCTCAGCCTGCGTAGCACGCGAGCATGCACAGTCATGCCTATGTAACACTCATATGCACATGGAGAGGGGGCTGGGCCTGCAGTCTGCCAGCTGCGCAGCCCAGCGCATGCTCGGCACATGCAGCACGCGCGTGCCATTCATGAGAATGCAAGGGGGTGCAACAGCCACACACTGCACGGCAGAAGGTGCAACAGCTGCGAACTGCACACAACATGGCACAGCAGCGCACGCAGTTTCATGCTTGCAGCGCGCAGCACGGTGCAGCGACGGCACACGGCACGCAGCGTCGCGCAACAACCCCCCACAGCGCACCCTTGCAAGATGAGATCAGCCGCACCTGCCACCATTCTTGTACAAGAGCCTGTACAGGTCGCCCCCTTCAGCGTACTCTTGCACCAGCACGATGTCATTGCCCTCCTGCGAGCCGGCACGCGCATTAGCACAGGCATCAATGGCAGGGCACGCCACGCACAGGGCCAGCACAGGCATTGATGGCAGGGAACGCAGTGCACAGGGCTAGCATTGTTCTGCCCTTCTGCGAGGCAGAGACAGCCACAGCGCTTGCAGAGCTTCTCGGACAATATGCTGACCTGGAACGTACGCCTGAGCGTTCTAGACGGCGGGCACACTCATTTGGTCCACTGCGTGTGTGCGTGGCACAGCCAAACCGGAGGCTGGCCCACGCCCCGACACACCTGGAATGTGCAGAAGATGGTGATGATGTTCTGGTGCTGCAGGCTGGCATGGATGCGGATCTCCCGGAACACCTGCAGCAGAAGCAGTCGGCAGCAAAAGTGAATGATGAGCACTGGGGCGCAAGGCGCACGACAGAGGGTGGCCAGGGCTGCGTGTTCTGCTTTGCGTGTCCTGCTCCGCGTATTGGGCTCTTCCAGCTCGCACTCGCCTGTTAGCTGTTCGGTTTGCACCCAATTGGTGTGATTCTGCTTGCATCCACCGGGTGGTTGAAGAGCATGCACAGGCTGCCCATTTGGCAGGTCTTGCTTGAATTCACAAATTTGCTGGGAGGTGGGTCACAGGTGCTCCATGTGGCAGACCACCCAGCAGAGCACTCACCTGGTAGTGGTTCAGCTCGCACAGGTTCTCCATGTGGTAGATCTTGAGGGCCACTTGCTCCAAGGACCGCTTGCAGGTCGCCTGCGCACACAGGCGGCCATGCTTTGACCATCGTCTCAAAATACCTCGACCAAAATCGAATCTTTGGGCCGCTTGCAGCATCGCACACACGCGCACTGCTGAGTGCGCCATGCTTTGACCATGAGCTGGCTGTAATTGACGCACCAGACACGCCTGAACAGCTTCCACGGGCGGCCCTCATGCCACAGCCAGCTGATGAGTCCACAGGCACGCATAAGTGCACTGTCGCAGCAAGTCGAGGCATGCCTCGAAGGTGGCCTTAAGGCAATGATCGGGCGAGGTCGTCACCCTGGAACGTCCCTCCACGCTGGCCACTGGCCCAAACAGATGGCGGGGATGCTGGCTATGGGCCAATGAGGTGGTGCAGGTGGGCGCATGTGACTCCACGAAGCCCTTTTTGTGATAGACGAGCAAGGAATATCGCAACCCCCACCTGAAGACATCCTGGTCACCACATCATCGCCTCGCTTCAATAGGTGCAGGAGAGGGTGTGCAATGTGAATGCCAGTCTCATCCCATCACTGAACACCATACAGTCTACCCCTCTTCCTGTCTCCTTCATGTGCGGCAGGAGGGTGCACCCTGCGCACAGCCCCTGGAGCGCGCCACTGCTTCACCTGGCCTGTGGCAGATGTACACGGTGCACAGGCGGCGCACAGATGCCGCAGTTGGACCAATAGGCGCGGCGCTGCGCCCAGTCCCCCGAGCATGTCACCGCTGCGCCTGGCCCGTGGTGACCGCATACACCGCGCACAGGTGGTGCACGATATGCCGCAGCTGGACCAATAGGCGCGCGGCTGTGCACAGTCCCCACAGTGCGCGTCCCTGCCTCACCTGGTACACGGTGGATGCGTATCCGGTGTACAGCTTGCGCACGATGCTGTAGTCGGACAGGCACCAGTGCTTCCGGGCCATGCGGTTGGGCAGCGAGGCCGCCATCGACAGGATCTTGTTCTGCACGCGGCGTGTGCGCAGGGGCGGTTTACATGGCGGGCCTCGCTCAACATGGCCGCTCTACGTGACCGCTCTACATGGCCACTCTACATGGCCACTCTACATGGCCACTCCTCATGGCCACTCTACATGGCCACTCTACATGGCCACTTTACATGGCCGCGGGGAAAGGAGGAGAAGCTGGAGGCAGGTGGTGCGGCTTGCCCTTTGAGTGCCCACATGGGGGCAGCTAGCCTGGTAAGGAGGCGGCGCCCTGGTGTGCCCTGGCCATTTCTGTCATGACTCCTGGTGCCCATCATTGCCTCCATCGTTCACATGCACTGCCGTGCCCTGGCAAGCCACAGCCTCCACAGCTGCAGCACGCGCCCCCCTTCCTTCCATAGCAGAGGGGTACGGTTCCCTCCTCTCAAGGTGTCGTGGCACGGCTGCTTTGCTTCTGGAGCACATAAGCACGCCTTCCTCTGCCCTTGACCCTTGACAACGACTGCTCATGAACGCAAAACATGTTGGCCTCCATCACGAATACCCTGGAGGCGGTGCTGGACAGAAAGAAAGACAGAAAGAAAGAAAAAAAGGAAGAAAGAAAGAAAGACAGAAAGAAAGAAAAAAAGGAAGAAAGAAAGAAAGACAGAAAGAAAGAAAAAGAAAAGGTGCTGGACAGGTGTGCCCTCAAACCCCCCACACCACACCAGCTAGACCAGCTGAGCCTGTAAGCTGGAGGGTGGGCCTCGCATCCAAGTTCTTGGTAAAGAGCAGCCGCCCCCCCACCCCTCCCCATCCAGGGCACATGCGCCCTCAAATACCTCCTGCAACACCATCAAAACCACCCAGTCTTAGCAGTGCTCTAAAGCGGGTCGCCAGTCCTCAAATCAAAGCTCTCGTGAACAGCAGCCGCCCCCCCTCAAAGCACACATGCACCTGCTGACACTTCCTGTCCCACCAGAGCAGCTGAGCTTTTGAGGTGCCAGGCCTTAAATCAGAGCTCTGGGTACCCAGGAGCTGCCTGCCCCGCACAAGCAGAGGGAGCGAGCAGGGACACACACTGCAAACGTGACTCAGAATTTCAAACAACTGCTCACAGGCTAGCAGCCAGTCGATTTGACTGGAGGCCTTTCTTGTAACATACTAAAAAAACTGCTTAGGCACACTAGCGCACATGGGTCCCTCTCACATGGGGCAACGTGGTTCAACGTACGTGCAACCCTTGCACGCAGCGCTACACGCCTCATGCGCAGGGCAACGGCCCTCACGTGTACAAGAGCACACCTCTCGCACAGGGCAACATGGTTCACGCGCAGGGCTACATGGTTTGCCTGCAGGGCAACAAACCTCGAGCATCGCACCTTGGGCGCTTCATTGTCGTCGCTGGCCATATGCTTTGCGCGCGCTTCTGCTTCCTCACCCAAGCTGGGGTTCACCACGTTGTTGACCGGCTTTGGCTTGCGCGGTGATGCGCCTGCGCACACAAGAGCGTGCTGCCCATTCAACGCTCTGCACAATCCCATAAGGGACCGTTGGCTTCTTGCATGAGTCTCGCAGGTGTGTGTCGTGTGTGTGTGCGTGCGTGCGTGTGCGTCGTGTGTGTTTGGCACGTGTGTGTGATGGTGGTGGTGGAGTGTGCATGTGCATGTTTTCAGGGCTAAATGACTGTAGTGCCCCCTACAAGCGCACAGCGCATGTGCACTCATGCACAAGCTAATGGGTGCAGGAGGGGCTGGGCGTGACAAGGCAGCGTTGCAAAGGACAAAACACAGGTCAGGTACAAGGCTCTCCCGGCATTGCATGCTTGAGCAGCCTCCAGGGGGAGCGGGGTCTCAGACTCACTTAAAGCAGCAGCATCTTCACCCACGGCGCTAGTGGCCTGCGCACAATAGAACAGCCATTGGCAGTGTGTGTCTTGGCAGTAATTTCCATGATTCTCCTGTGAAAGAGCACCCCCTCTGCATCCACACAGGATATCCATGCATACGGCCTCTGCTCTTGTGGAGTGCATGAGATACAGTTCGGGTTTCCAAGACCGTCAATTCAGAACAAAGCCGCTGTTCTAGGCATGCAAGGATGGCCAAAGCCCTTGCCGTATGCTTGGGAGGTGACACAGCAAACAGTGCCTGTGCTTAAGGTAGCACTACCTTTGCCTGCAGCAGCGTTGCCCCTGCTTACAGCAGCGGCGCCATAATTAACGCACCATAATTAACGGCAGCAGTGCCTCCGCAGCAATGCGCACGAGTGCTGTGGTCAGCCTACCTTGTCATCTCCAGCCGACTGGCCTGAAGTGGCTGCTGCTGCCTTGACCTGGTTCTGGAAACGCGAGACTGCTGCTGCTGCCACACTCTCGTCAGTCTTTGGAGGAGGCCCAACAGTGCTGGGCTGCGCACATGTAAAATTTGTGTATGTGTGTGTGTGTGTGTGTGCGTGTGTGCGTGCGCGCATGCGGCGGCGTGTGAGTCAAGTGCCTCAGCACGCTGGAAGATGCGCATGCACACCAGCCTTACATGCTTGGCATTGCACAGCAGAGTGTGCACGCCTGGGTGTGCAGGCGCGCGAGCATTGACATTGGAGCGCAGGCCACGGCCATTGAAGGAGCACGTGCAGGCCGCAACATGCGCGCAAGTCTCGGCATGCATGCGCTGCGACCCTCCTCTCTCGGGCCGCACCCCTGCCATCCCCACAGCCCAGACTTTGCCGACCTGCTGCCCTGCGTGTATCCATGGCCCTGCGTGTATCCATGGCCCTGCGTGTATCCATGGCCCTGCGTGTGTCCATGGCCCTGCGTCACCACAATAACTCCTCCAGCACCCACCCCACCGCTTCCCCCTCGTTCAACCTTCCTTGTGCCAGCCTGGGAGCGTCCACCTTCACAATGTTGCCTTAGCATGGCTGAACATACGTTAAATTGAGTACTAGCCTAACACGTTTTTGCCTCCTTGCCCCCGGGGCCTGCCCACCTTTGACGCGTTGCCAAAGTACTGGCCGAACACCATCTGCTTCTTGCCCCCGCTGTTGATGAGCTCCTCGATGTGGGCCTTGCCCTCCGCAGTGCGCAGCGCCATGTCGACCTCAGCAGGCATAGACTTGCGGCGCGTGCCTGGCGTGTGTGTGCGCGGGGGGGGCAGGCGTAGGGGGGGCAGCAATTAGAGGCTTGGATTGGAGTGGCGCATGCCTGGCGTGTGTGTGTGCATGGGGGCAGGCGTGGGAAGGGGCAGCAGGCAATTAGAGGCTTGGATTGGAGTGGCGCATGCCTGTCGTGAGTTAGTGTGTGTGTTGTGTGTGTGTGTGCGTGCGCGCAGGGGCATGCGTGGGGAGGGGTAGCAACTTGAGGCTTAGATTGGAGTGGCGCATGCCTAGCGTGTGTGCGTTGGGCAGGCATGTGAAGGGGCAGGAACTTGAGGCTTGGTTCAAAAATGTGCGTGCCTGGTGCGTGCGCGCGGGGGCAGGCGTGGGAAGGGGCGGCAATTAGAGGCTCGGATCGGAGTGGCATGTGCTTGGTGTGTGTGCGCGGGGGCAGGTGTGGGGAGTGGTAGTTGAGGCTTGAATCGGAGTGGCGCGTGGCCTGGCATGTACGCGCGGGGGCAGGCGTGGGTAGGGGCAGCGCTTTTGTGGCATGGATGTGCGGAATGTTTACACTGCGTACGCCCAAGAGGGGGAGGGGGGGACAGGAGCAGGGAGGGGCAGCAGAGCACTGGCAGGGAGGCACACATGTGCGGTAGGCGGACATGCGAAGTGGCAGTGCTCAAGGCGCCCTGAAAGAATGCCTGCAAGGCTGCGTGCTCGAGACGCACCATAGGGATGTGAGGGTGGAGCATAGGGCATGTTGGTGGGAGAGAGGTGTGAACAATAGGCACACGTTGGTGAGGGTTGGAGCATAGGGCATGTTGGTGGGAGAGAGGTGTGAACAATAGGCACACGTTGGCGAGGGTGGAGCATAGGGCATGTTGGTGGGAGAGAGGTGTGAACAATAGGCACATGTTGGTGAGGGTGGAGCATAGGGCATATTGGTGGGAGAGAGGTGTGAACAATATTCACCCTGGGAGGCACAAAGGGGATGAGCACCTTGTGGCTCAGAAGCTGCATTGCCCATGCGTAGAACAACGGTGCTTCCAGCAGTAGGGGGACAGGGCATGCTCACACCAGCATTCTGTGTGATATGTAAATGTTCTAAACTTGCTTGGACATGCGCATTGTGTGTGTATGTGTGTGTGCGCGCATACACGCTCGCGCACGCTGTGTGAGATGTGCATCCTTGTCCACTCACTTGTACCACCGGTCGGAGAGCCCGCCACCCCTGCAGGGCCACGCGGCTGTGTAGGCACATGCACCCCTGCCACGCCCCTCCCGATGCGTGCGTTGACCTCCACGGAGGGCATGCAGTTGCTCCTGCTGCTGGAGCTGAGCTCGGGGTTCAGGAAGGCAGAGGAGGAGGGCGGGCCCCGGGGGCGCGTTTGGACCACTGTCGTGCCATGGGTGTGCTGCAAAGTGGCGCATGCACACGCACATCTTTGAGGGGGCGTGTGGACCACGGTCGTGCCATGGGTGCGCTGCAAAGTGGCGCATGCACACGCACATCTTTGAGGGGGCGTGTGGACCACGGTCGTGCCATGGGTGTGCTGCAAAGTGGCACATGCACACGCACATCTGTGAGTGGGCGTGTGGACCACGGACGGTTGTGCAGTGGGTGGGGTGGAAACAGCATATGCGCGCTCACATAAAAGCACTCAGTGTGCAGAGGATGCAAGGCGTTTGGGTGAGGAGGGGTGTTTCTCAGGCTTGCGGGCAAACAGAATGGACCAGGCAGTGTGAGCACGAATCCTGAGATGAGGGGGGGGGGAGGAGGCCATTGAGCAAAAGGAAGGGCATGCGCAAGTGATTGTTCAACGTCACTGGCCACACGTACATAAGCCTGGCAAATGGGTTGAGGAGAGGCCAAGCATTGGCTGTGCCCGACAGCAGAGCAAACTCTCTTGGATTTGGCGTGTTCAGTGGAGCCCACCGGCTCAATGCTGCCCTACACTTGACACCTACTGCAGAAAAGAGCTCAGTACTCTGCAGCACAGTAAGGATGATCCCACAGGGCTTTTGAGACCTATCCTCTAGGTCTGATAAGACATGAATGCACTCTGCCAGTTACGTTATCCACGCACTTGCACTGTATTTGGACCAATTGCAATGCCTGCGCCATGTGTAGGGTCCTTTGTCTTGCCCAAGCTTTTGGGAGGGATGTCAAATGAAGACTTGGGCGAGTGCAGGTAGTCCGTGTAAGATGAATTCCGCTGGCTGGATGAGCGCGTGCTGCCAGGAGGGCTGATAGTAGGGCTGGGGTCCTCTACATAGCATGTGCAGTTTGTACGTATCACTGTGTGTATCACTGCGTGCATGCGCTCACATGCACATGCGTGTTCATGCGTACACGCGTCCCTGCGTGTGTGCAAGCCTGTGTCCTCATGAATATTTGCGAGCACGCTGACATGTCTAATAACATTGCAATTAAGATGCATGCTCCTTTGCACATGCACATGAGGGAGCAAACCAACTCAACACAGAGAGCAGTAAGCACACTTGCTCGCAAGTGATGGGTTCCTCTTTCCGCGCCCTGCACTTTTGCCTGCTGGAGTCCTTTCTTACTACTTCCTTGTAAGCTTGTCCTTCACCCTCAATTTGCCATTAGCATGCTGCTGTGTTAATTGCCATCATTGGCACCTAATGCCTCAAATGTCACGTCTTCCGGATACTGGATGGGGACGCAAGCTAAAGGTTAAGCAACGCGCTACACGGTGCCCCGACAAAAGAATCTGGCAAGGAGTGCAGGACCAAGAATCTCTGTACGCACCTCCCTTAGCCGTGATGTGGTGGTCACCGAAGAGCTGCTTGCCCAGCCTGCAAAAGCACATTGCACACCAGAATGCACAAAATCAACGCGCGATCTCGAGCAAGGTGCGAAGGACGCACGACACCCTCCAATGTTGCAAGCAAAAGAGAGCCTGCTTCCCTGCGTGCCTACTTTTTCACTTTTTGGAACATGATAGTCCCTTAGACAAGCTGGACACGCGGTCTTTCTTTGGGCTGCTCAGTTCACTGCAACGCTGAAGCTGTCCAGCCCTTGAAAAAATCCATGAACGGGCGTCTCACTTCATTCGAAGCACAAGTTCAAGCTAAATTTATGGCTACTTTCTGAGAGGTTTCTCCTTTCCGCATTTTCAGTTGGCCCAGATTTGACTTGAGCGCCGTACTTTTTGCCTCAATATGAGATTGATAGAAATAAAGAAAGAATAAATATATGCCCCAGGTGGCGTGCAATAAGGAAGGGGTATCTGGTGCTGTAGCTAGGCAGCCCCCCACCATGACTGACTCGATATCAGGGGGACGAGTGGAGCCTCGAGTGTCAATGTTTGTGTTTGTGCTTAGTTCTGTGTGGCTTCAAGCAGAGTTCAAGCAAAGTTTGTAGATGGTACCTTTCCAGATCTTGACCTTTGGATGCTACTCCATACTGCAGATGGAAAGCAGAATCAGAAACACATCATGGTAACATTCAGGCTTCACGCCCTTAGTGCTGGGGTGTGCACCTCGTTGATAAGCATTGTGATTGGGCACAACCAGTGCACGTGCAACAACTAGCAAGAGCCACTGGAGAGCCTTTTGGATTGAAACATGCACTTGCACAGCGATGCCATTTATTTTTATATTATAATGATGATGATTTGTCTTTAAACTGAGCCTACGTATTATTCTGATTGGAGTGGGAGACATGTTACTGAGCTACCCCTCAGAAAGCTCGGCCTAGACTGGTGTAAAAAATTTGCACCTGACTTAAACATACATCCAACTATCGCTCTCTGTAGCTTGTGTTCCCTGCTTTTCTTGCCTTTTTCCGGGCCTGCTTCGTTGACAGCTCCTTTCCCTTGAGCCTCCTTTCCTTGCTTTTGCCGCAATAACTTAAAGTCAGTGATGAATTGTAGCCAAATTGGAATTGGTCAGTCAGTTACTTGTATTTCTGGTTGAGCAACAGAGATACCCAGTTTTGGTCAATGCTGAATGGCATGCCAAGACACTTGTTTCTATTTGACATTGATTCCACCTAACACTTTGAACCTTCTGGGAAGTCGTAGAAGACTACGCCAACAAGATAACCCCTGTTTGCGTGAATTAAGGAAGAAGTTTACATCTGGTGCAAGCACCAGGCAAACCTCCACCATCAAACGAGGAAGAAGGTCATTAGTGGGGGTCG
>LFCJ01004273.1_pt1 | contig 10473 bp, 9 predicted proteins | sample 643141 | NCBI WGS metagenome assembly LFCJ01 (sample SAMN03766243, study PRJNA286221) | soda lake metagenome | biome: soda lake; feature: Kulunda steppe; material: water; isolation source: sample B1-Br-g2 brine of Lake Bitter-1 | place: Russia: Kulunda steppe | collected 2010-07 | reverse complement strand
GATGGCGATAGTGACACCAGCAGCGACAGCGACCAACCCGAGTCCGCAACCCTGACAATCGCCGTCGAAGATACCCAAGGCGACCCGGTCCCGTCGGCGAACGTCTCGATCACCGACAACGACAGCGCGGACAATGGGACCACCATCGCGGGAGAGGTCGTGAGTGAGGATGCAGATACCGGCACGTTCACAGCTGAACTGCTCGATGGCAACTACACGGTCAATGCCTCAGCAGCGGCATTCGAACCGGCACGGGAACCGGTCGAGCTCACTGGCGAAAACAGGACCGTGACGCTGCAACTCGAGGAGGCCTTCGAGATGGAGACGGAGACTGAACCCGAGACCCCGCCACCGACCGATGCTGACCCTGACGTCGACGATACCGGAGACGAGGACGACCACGCCACGGAAACCGCCGCCGATGACCAACCCGGATTCAGCCTTCTTGGAGCCGTCACAGCGATGATCGGCGTCGTTCTCGTCGCCGTCCGTCGCAGTAGCCGGCGGTTGAGAGGGTACTAGCTCGAGATGGGATAGCATCTGTGTCATCGTCATGGTTTGTGGGTCCGATCGCTCTCACGACGACTCACTCGAGCGTCGGCTGAATGGAAAGACAAATCCCGCCCCGCCTCAAACAGCGGGTACATGCGAATCGCCGTCCCCAACAAGGGCCGCCTGCACGAGCCGACGATCGACCTCTTAGAGCGGGCGGGGCTCCATCTGGAGAACGGTGCCGACCGGAAGCTGTACGCCGAAACCGTCGACCCCGACGTCACCGTCCTCTTCGCTCGAGCCGCCGACATCCCCGAGTACATCGCCGACGGCGCTGCCGACATCGGGATTACCGGCCTCGATCAGGTCAACGAATCCGGCCACGAGGAAATTGTCGACCTCTTGGACCTCGAGTTCGGCCGCTGTCGGCTCGTCCTTGCGGCTCCCGAAGACGGCGACATCACCGGTGTCGCCGACCTCGAGGGGAAAACCGTCGCAACGGAGTTTCCGACGATCACGCGGGACTTCTTTGCGGGAACGGGCGTGACACCCGATATCGTCGAGGTGACCGGCGCAACCGAACTCACCCCCCACGTCGAGATGGCCGACGCAATCGTCGACATCACGAGTACGGGCACGACGCTGAAAGTCAACCGACTGGCCGAACTCGAGACCGTGCTCTCGAGTTCGGTTCGCCTCTTTGCCCACGAAGACGCCGCCGAGACGCCGAAAGTCCGGGAGATACGGACGGCGTTATCGTCGGTGCTGGCGGCTGACGGCAAACGGTATCTGATGATGAACGTTCCTCTGGACCGACTCGAGGCCGTTCGTGAGGCCCTCCCTGGCTTGGGTGGCCCGACGATTATGGATATCGCCAACGGCGGCGGGGAGAAGGTGGCCGTCCATGTTGTCGTTGACGAACGTGACGTCTTCGAGACGATTACGGAAGTCAAAAAGCTGGGCGCGAGTGGGATTTTGGTGACCGAAATCGAGCGTTTGGTTGAGTAGCGCTTGTTGGCGTTTTGAGGCTGGATGTTTTGAGGGATTGGACGGCCTCGAGTGGCCTGTAGTCAGGGAGTCACAGTATAATATCGAATATCGGATGTCAGCACGGCTACGACGCGCTGGCCGGGCGGGAACCGTCGATTACGCGGTGGCGACGCCGATTGAGGAGGTACACGACAGTCACGACCCAGAGCGCGAGGAGGAATCCGTACTGTCCGTACCCGGGCGGATAATCCAGCCCCTGGAATGACGTGACCAGGTAGACGACCGCGGCCGCGGCGATGGGTCCACCAACGTACAGCCATACGTTCGGAATCCAGTCTGTCTGCGGACTGCGGGGCTCGGTCGCGTCGATAAACAGCGCGGGAAGTGCCACGGTTGAGAGGAGGATTACGGATAGCAATAACAGCACGCTCAGGACCACTCCAGCGCCGCTCTCGGGTTGCACCCATAGCGCGTACCCGAGCGCCACCGGTGCCAGAACCGCATACACGGCGATCACCATCCACCACCTCGAGTCTTCGTTGTCTCGGTTGGACTCGGTCTTGGACTCGGATTCGACCAGCCGGCGGTCACGAACTCGAGAGAGCGCCCAGTCGGTGCCCATTGTGAGCAGCGTCATGATCAGTACGGTGAATCCGACGCCAAGTCCGATGACGACGGGGCTGAGGGCGATAGCCACTGCCAACAACGGCCAGGAGGCGGTCGTTATCGCTGCGACCGAGTTGGCTCCGAAGACGAGCACCGTTCCGATCGACGCCGCGATTCCGGTCCAGATGCCGGCACGGCGTGCGTTGGTCGGACGGCCCTTATAGTAGTACCCGGCGAGAACCGCTGCGGGAACGATTGCCGCTCCCGAAACAGAGCCGCCAAGGCTGACGACTGTGTCGGTGGGCGACTCCCACGAGAGCCAAACGGTGAACGGGATCGTCAGGAGCCCGACGACGATCGCCACACGGAGCGATTCGTCATGGAGGCCATCACGAAGCGAGCGGAGGAAGCGAAGGGAGGGCACAGGGAATCAGTGCTCGGATACAACCGCATAACTAATCAAATCTTTGTCCTGAATAGAACTCCTTGGCTTCATATCTTGAAACGAAAGAGTCGGCGTCGCGTGTGTACAGTCGACAACTGCATCAGTAATGGCTCGATATTCTGGGCAACTGAACACAAATTGAATAAGTAAGAAGTCTGATCTCGGCTGTCAGAACACCGGATAGTCGAGATGCGCGATTCGGTGGCGATAACCCAGAACACCGAAAGTCGGAGACAGAACCTTGGGAGGACTTATGTTGAAATGATGTCTATTCTTAGGAAGTTATGAATAGTGGTCGTCGAACGGCAACCGATCCGACGGTCTATCAGGTTCCAGTAAAGGGTGGTGAGGGGCCAATCCGAACAAATTTCGAACGAACGATCATTGAGGGAATCGATAGAGGCCAAGTGGCTGCTGTCTACGACCCACCACTAGATCACGATACACTCCGTGTCTGGGGCAATCGAGAAGACGAGCCAGCGAAAGAGGGCGACTATTTGTTGTTCGCTGATCGGAACGGACGTCACGAAGGCGACTACACGATTCTCGCCCGAATCGCCCATGCGACGATACTAGATCAGGATGAGGCGGCGGCGTTCACTGATGCCGTCGGGTGGGGAGAGGTCACTGATGCAATTTTCCCACACGTGATGTTTCTCGAACCGGTGTTCGAAGCGGAACTCGACCGAGTGGCGTTCTGGAACATGCTCGGATTCAAAGGGTGGCCAAACGACACCTTCAGCGCAGTAAACTTCCATCGACAAGGCTCAACTTTTTTTGACGAATACGACACCGTAGAGCAGTTTCTCAAGGAGATTACGGGACGACAGTTGTACCCCTTGGTTACCTACGACTCGATGGATGCGGCGCTTTCTGACGCTCGAGCCAAGCTTTCGGAAGCGGATGAGGGGTGGTCCTGGATTGAGTCTCGCATTGGAGAGGAGATTATTCGTGACTGGTCACGTGCACTGGTTGGGTTTCACCCCTCAGACGAAGTCTCACCCGAGACTGCAACAGCGTTCGATCAAATTCGAGCGATCTACGAGGCGTTAGAATCCGACCTCGAGGCGAAGGCTGAAGCCCTTGATATCGGTTCGCTTGGACGATACTCACGGGCACAAACGCTGTTTCTTACCGCTGTTCGGATCGTCCAGGACGACCGGAATCTTTCTGATAGGCCACTCACTCAACCACGATTGAACAGCATTCTGAGAGAGACATACGAGGTGATCAGACAGGACACCGATTCGTACGCGTCCGCTACTGCGACCCATCCTGTCATTGAGCACATCGGAGAGAGTGAACCTGCAGTCTACAAATTTACTGGCCCTCCGGATTTCTGGCTGACAACCGTCGAGTACGGATCAATATCGTTCGAGGAGAGACACGAGAGTCGGTGGAAAGCGCTAGAAGCGGGTGATGTCGTGTTGCTGCACTCGAGAGCGAAGCCGTCGAACGACGAACTCAACGCAAAACCAAACGGCCTGATTGGCGTCGGTGTTCTCGGGGAAACGTTCGAGAAGGATGAACCCTGGTGGTGGGACGAGCATAAAACCGGTGACGGAAGAACGTACGCGATGGTCGCGAGTTTCGATCGCCTGTTTCTCACCGGGAACGTGAGAGCAATCGATACCGCTCGTGGAATCACAGAAAAGGGCCACTCGGAGATTGACCGGGAACTCGACGCACTGACTGCGGACTGCTTGCCGACGCGAGTCGCCGACGAAATTTGTGCAAGCACGTCAGGAACGGAGTTCCCAGCTCAAGGGATGTTCGCCAGGTTCCGAACGGACAACAACGAACTCGACTATGCTCGACCGCTTGCGCTCCTCGAGGCCATGGCTGACGATTTGACCGAGGTTACGTCGATCAATCCCTATGAGACCTACAGTGGGTCGTTACCTGCGAAAATTCTTGATGGACTTTATTTCCCGAACGATCAGGCCCCGTCTGATCAGAGCCAGAAGGGCCAAGGCGAGCGAATTCTCGAGCAGATTTCGACGGCGATACGCGCCGGAAAGCACGTCCTCCTCACAGGTCCACCGGGGACGGGGAAGACCGAAATCGCCGAGCGCGTTTGCGAGCACCTTGTGACTCGTTCCCACCCATATCTCTACTCCGGGTTCGAGATGACGACGGCAACGGCCGACTGGTCGACGTTCGACACTGTCGGCGGCTATATGCCGGGTGAGTCCGACGGCGGTGGTGAAGAACTGTCTTTTACGCCCGGAATCGTTCTCAACCGGCTCAAGAGTACGGAGACGGGTGTCCAGTCCAACGAATTGATCGTTATTGACGAACTCAACCGGGCAGATATCGACAAGGCGTTCGGCCAGCTCTTTACGCTCTTATCAGGACAATCCGTCCAACTGCCGTACACTGTCGACAACAAAGAAGTCGAGTTGACGACCTACGAGGACGTCGATGGAATCCCCTCGGCGAATCAGTTCGCCGTCCCAAACTCGTGGCGGATTTTTGCAACAATGAACGCCTACGACAAGACGTCGCTGTACGAGATGAGCTACGCGTTCATGCGGCGATTCGCCTTCGTTCGCATCCCGGCCCCCGAACTTCCGGCGGGAACAGACGGTGAACGGACTGTCGAGGATATCGTCTTCGAGTACGCCGATGCGTGGAACCTCGAGATTTCCCGCCCGGAGGCGTGGGCAGTCGGCCGCGTCTGGCAGGAGACCAACAACGCCGTTGAGGAGCGAGCGATCGGACCGGCCATCATTGAGGACATCCTCCGATACGTGACGCAACATCCCGAAGCGGAACTCGAGTACCAGCTCACGCAGGCCGTCATCAGCTATGTGTTCCCGCAGTTAGAGGGCGTTCCCAAACGAAAACGGATTGTCCGCGAGATTGCGAACGTCGATGAGATCGATTCGGGGCTGCTCGAGGCCGCGGCTCGCGAAATGCTCCACGTTACCCTTGCAAAGAATGCATAAAGACGACCTTCTTGAGGCGCTTACGGAGGATATCCTTGCGTACGTAATGCAGGGGACGTTTCCCGAGCGCGAACTCGCTCGCTCGATCAAGCCCGAGCAGTTAGACGAGCGCTTCGAGGAGTACGAACTGCTGCTTGACCTCCACTTCATCCTGCAAGACGACGTTGTCGAATTCGTCAGGCAACTCCCGGAGCACCTTCGGAGTATCCGAACGGAGACCAGGACGACATCACGGACGCGCCGAGGGACTGTTGATGGACGAATCAACTGGGGTGCCACGTTGAAAAAGCGGTACGCTGAGCACCCTCGAGATCGGTCAATTTTTGTCTGTGATAACCGCTCTGAGAACTACGATATTCCCGAAAATCTCGTTCTCAAAAAACTCATCTCGGTTATTCACCGGACGGTTCGAGAGTCCGAACAATACCTGAGAGAAGACTACGAGTGGGTACGCAAGACGTGGCACGGAAACGAGGATCTGATCGATGAACTCCAGCGCATTGTCGAGCGGAACGTCCACGTCCGACGAATCCGGGAGCCTACCGCCTACGAACCCACGGAGCGAATGCTCACGACAGCCATAGACTCGCGTCACGAGGTGTATCGAAACGCTGGGGTCCTCCTCCGGTCTCGGCGACGGCTTTTCGACGGCGAAGCCGATGAGATTCGCCGACTACTCGAGGAGACCGCGATTGCCCCTGATGACGAGAATACGCTCTTCGAACTGTTCGTTCTGTTTCGCTTCATCGCAACCCTCGAGGACCTCCGAAAGAGCCAACCACAGTTCCAGACGATTGCGACCGACCGTCAGGAGGTCGCCAGATTCGAGGGTGAGAAGGAAATCGCTCTCTATCACGACAATTCCGCTCGCGACCGCAACGTATCCTTCATTGCGGTGCCAGATGAGGATGGACCACACTCCCGGTCGGATAAAGTCCAACTCACCGCTCAGGACATTTCGAGCAACTACTTCGGGAAGGAGTACCGGAATCAAACTGGCCGGCCCGACGTCATCGTCCTCGAGATTATCTCCGAGGATGACGACGAGCACGAGTACCTGATTGTCGAAATAAAGAACAGTACCAACGAGGACACGATCCGTCGAGGAATCAAGGAAACCCTCGAGTACCTCGCGTTTCTTCGCGTCAACGAGGAGTTTGTCTTCGGACGAGAGGGGAAAGATGTCTTTGGCTCCGGTTGGAACGGGGTTCTCGTCGTCCAGGATTTAGATGCCGAAACGGCCTCACTTGACGAGCAATTAGGTCGTGAGATTGCAATACTGCAAGCCTCCGAGTTGGAAGTGAAGTTGGAAGCACTACTCAGTGAATTCGTATGACACAACTGATTTTTTGTTGATCATCTTCTGATGCTTACTGTATCAGGCAGCCGACCTCGAGGCCGTCGAAACCCGCCTCCAAACCGTCGACGACCATCTAGAGACGCTCCTCGAGGCCACCGAGACTCTCGAGGCACCCGGCACACTCCGCCGGCGACTCGCCGAAACCCGAACGGAACTGGTGATAATCCGCTATGAGTTCGACGCCCGATGTGACTTGAGTGGGGACGGCACAACCCACGAGATTCCGCCTGCAGTCACTCGAGAAACGGTACACACGATTCTCGGGCCCTGATCCGGTGGCCGCCGAACGCTCATAGCAGACGAAATCCGACGGGTCGTACCGTCGGTCCCCAATTTTTCGACTGAAGCGGGTGCACGTTTGGACTCGAGAAATCGAGGAGGAGATCACCTCAATCCGTGAATGCAGAGCCGATACTGGAAGACAGCGTTGCTGAAATCTTCAGTAGTTGATGCGAATAGTGCGCTGCAATACAGGGCGCGAATGTGGTACAGACTGAGTCTTCGAGGATTGGTGATCGGTCAATACAAGACCGATCTGATTACTGTTGCCTAACGACGACTGTATCTGCAACGAGGTCACCGACCCGTTGGTTGTCGTCTGTAAGCAGTATTAATACCATTGCGAGGAGGTTGAAACCCGGGAGTTGGTCAACCAACCACAATAGGTTCCGTAGTATTGACGCGCTGATCGTACAGTCTGAGCCATCAGACTTGACAACGACGAGTCCGAGCATGTACTTCCCCGGGGTGTAGCCGTACAGCCCCTCAAGTAAAAATACATAAACAAAGATCACAACTAATCCGACAAAAGTGGTCATCAAAAAGCTAATATCACCGAAAGTTGTCCCGATGAGAATTGGGACTACGAAGAACGGCATAATAAGGATACTGTCAATCAAGTACGCAAGCACTCGCTGCCAGATCACATTTTCGTTCGTCCCCATTCGTGGTTTTGGATGCTTTTCCATAAATAGGGTTTATTTCCTTACTACTTCAATATTTTGGTCTTTTTCTAGAGTAGAATAATAGGAATACCGTACGTGAAGTGAACAGATGAGTCACTGCTTTCGGCGTGAAACAAACAGAGCCATCATCCACTACATTTTTTATCCCAACCCCAATACGAATAGAACGTACGTGTCTAATGACTCAACGACAACAAATTATTTGTTGGTTGTCGGTTTTGTGCTAGCGCTACTCGTGCTCTATCCAGCTGTTCAAGCGCTGGTAGGCGGTGAACCGCCTGAAGTCTGGGTTGCGGATGTCGTGGTCGGCATCTCGTGTATGATTACAGTGTTGGCCGTCTGGTGGGCTGAGGACGACCCCGAGATGGAGCACTTCAAGCAATCGGACTGGTTCTTCCTCTTTTTGTGTATCAGTTGGATTGTGCTCGGCGTTGGCTTATATCTGAGTCGGTACGCTACACGTGCGCCCGGCGGCGAGTTGATTTTTGCCTTTTTCGGAGCCGTTGGCGCAGCAGGCATGGGGTATAAATTCGTCTCCGTTCGCTCAGACAAACTGTAGCCGAGTGCGCTGGTGTCTGCTCACTCGAGTACAGTCCCATGTGTCGTTGTCAGTATTGTTACGGTGTCAACTGCGCTATCGGTCTTCCGTTCCCAATTCCCGAAGGTTCCGTTGTACTTGCGCGTACACTTTTGGGTGGAGATTCATCCCTGCATCCACGAGGTCATACAGGATGTCGGTTGCTTCGGTGGCGCTCACCACTCCTTCTTTGGTGCACGTGAGCAACAGCGTCGTAACCCACCAGCACTCGACACCGTGGCTCCGGGCAACTGTAATGAGTGCTTTGTCGTTTGCAAGAAGCACGTCTTCGCCGTCTTCGGCCAACAGAATTACCGAGGCATCGGCTACTGCGATACCCTCTAACGATGCGACTGCCTCGGCTTCCGAGGGCGTTTCACAAATCGGCACGTCAGCAAGAAATGACTGAAGCGCCGCCGTTCCTCGCTTTCGGTCGGTGAGGACTTCGTCTCTCACGCTCTCAGTTGTCCGTATCTGATCAAATGTTTCAGAGATGAGGTCAAGACGGCCAACCCACGCAAGCGGAATCAATGCAAAGGAACCGACGACAACCATTACAGTCGCTTGAGGTCACGCGCCAAATCGTCGGTTATGTAGCCGGTATCGATTCCTTCCTCGGTGGCGAGAGAAAGCATTTCAACGTAGGTTAGGTCGGCGATTTCAGCCGCCCGACGGAGCGTGATACTGTGGTCTCGAAGCTGTTCGAGTGCGTTCTCCGTGCGCCCGCCGTCTCGAGGTGGAACTGTCCACACGATCCTCGGGCCCTGATCAGGCCGTCGATCCATATCAGCTGGCGAAATCCGACGGTACCGTCTTCCCACTTTTTTGATTGAAGCCATTGCCCGACTGGAGATTCGAGAACCGTCGAGGAGTGGAGTGGACTCCATTGGTCCGTAACCGAGAACCGATACTGGACTCCGTCGACCGGCTTATATGTGAGACGAATAGCGCGCGGAACTCCACGACGAATTGGAAGCTAACACATATATCTGACACCCGTGTACCTCCGTTTTATGCAATTCTGTGGCGAGTGTGGTTCGATGATGCACACGGCGGGCGACAAATGGCTCTGTCGCTCCTGTGACAATGAGGAGCCACGGGACTCACAGGCAGAGGCGGCGATGGCGACCCAGGATGGACAGCGGGACGACGGGGCACCCGCCGTGGCCGACGCGACCCAGGGCTCAGCCGAGACGATGCAAGAGCCCTGTCGGGCCGAGGACTGCGACAGCGAACGGGTCTACTACGAGATGTTACCGAAACCGGGCGGCTCCTACGAGGTTCGGCTGTTCACCTGCGTCGAGTGCGGCCACAAGTGGCGCGAGTCCTGACCACGTCTCTCGTGCCCGCCGTAGAGGTACAGACCGCCACATAGCCCCCCCAACTCCCGAAGGGACTCGCTCTCACGTGGAGTCACACATTGTCCAAACCAACTCCCACAACGTTCTTCGGAGAATACAACGCCAACGCATCGCTCACATTACTGATTAGCCTTCGATTGGAGGCGTGGTTCCGATTCCCGGTGTGTCACAGACGCACGTTCCGGTGGACAGTCGGTATCACTCGCCGTTCGGATCGGCTTCGGTGACAATCCCCGGCTCGTTGCTGGCGATAATAATAATTTGGTCGGTGATATCCTCAATTTTGTTCGCCAATTCGTCAAAGAGGATGGCAAACTCCCGCCACATCAGCGGCTGTTCGATATCCTCGTCACTAAAGGCGGTCGTGATCACATCGTTTCGCAGCTCATCACATCGGCTTTCTCGAGCCCTGATATCCTCGATTTCGTCGGTGAGCGTATCCGATTCGTAGGTGTTACAAATTGCAGTGACAAATCGGGTGACGACATCCTCGAGGGTGATCGTCATCGAGACGATTTCGGTGGCCATCGCCTGCAGCCCGCGGAAACAGTCGTTTTCGAAGGGTGGCTGCATCATCACCAACTCTTGGACGATTCGTTCGGTGAGGTTGGCGACCACGTCAATGTCCTTATACAGCGCTAACAGCGCCGCCTCGTTGAAATCGATTCGCGTATCAAGCAGCCCCATATCCTCCGGGCCGGCGTTCGTGATGAGCCCGGTGAGGCT
>LFCJ01004272.1_pt1 | contig 10473 bp, 11 predicted proteins | sample 643141 | NCBI WGS metagenome assembly LFCJ01 (sample SAMN03766243, study PRJNA286221) | soda lake metagenome | biome: soda lake; feature: Kulunda steppe; material: water; isolation source: sample B1-Br-g2 brine of Lake Bitter-1 | place: Russia: Kulunda steppe | collected 2010-07 | reverse complement strand
TTTGCTCTCTCTTGCCCACTGGAAGACTCAGGTAGTAGAACTGGGATTGCCGTAGGGAGGTTAGTGTCTTGTCTCAGGTATCTTGTACGTGGGCGCTTGCTGGGGGGCAGAGGTTGAGTGGGAGGGGCCCCTACCCGGGTAGTGAGGTCCTCTGAGTCATCTCTGAAAAGAGGGTTGACGTGTAAGGTGGTTGTTGTGACGTCTAGGTGGTGTTGGTGGATGATGGGATGTTGTGGATCAGGAACTTGTGTGGATATCTATCACCTGCTATGTCCTAGATATGCAAGAACATTCTAATGTGGTGCTTGACGACACTTGGTTAAACAAAACAGCGGCAGTAATGGATTATGGCAGTATACAATGCACAGTGGTGAGAATAGGGCATAAATGCGTCTTATTACCCTTGCAAGAAGCTGAGCCCACCCAGCCCGCGGCCCCGCAGTCAACATCAACTATTATCTGAAACGGTGTTTAAGGCAAGGTTTAAGGTCTTTCATGGTGCGACTTAACAACTCTGGAGTCACACCAACAGACGTTCCACCAGTGTCCCCTGAGATGAAACAAGTCCTAGACCAACACCCTGGGGTTTCCCCCATTTAATATCCTTGTTACGCCAGATTAGTGTAGTGCCAGATGTATGCTGTTACATTGTGACATCTCTCATTTAGAAGGTGTGTCGGTGCTGAGATCACGGTGACCAGGTTAGTTGGGTTCGACTCCCAAAGGCAGTTCATATGATAGGAATACACACACCACCCTCCTGCCTTACCCGTGGTCCAGCAAGTAACTAAGGTTATGACTATGGTGTTAGCTATCCAGGCGCACTTCAATAGGATAAGGGCCCCGCTTACGCAAAATTGGTATCGCAGGCTAGGGATTTGCAGGCCGGTCACCATCAGATCAGAATTTCTGATGAGAATGAGCCTCAGACAGCCTTTGTGACGCCAGTACAGATTCAAGGTGTTGTGCTTTGGTTTGACCAATGCACCAGCTACATTCCAAAAGAAAAAAAAGAAAAGTAAAACTACGCAAGCAGCAAAAAGCTCCCCACATCAATTGAGGAAAAGGGGCCACTAGGGAAGAAAAGCCCCTTCACCCGAAGATACATTCCAGAGTCATGAACAGGATATTCCATGAGGGCATAGGTAAGTTTGTGTTGGTTTACCTGGATGACATACTGGTCATGTTTCGCTCTGCGGAGGAGCATGAGAGGCACCTGAGGGTTGTGTTAGGCAACTTGGAGAAGCATAAAATGCGCACAAAGCTGAGCAAGTGCGAGTTCAACAAGCCGGAGCTTCACTTCTTAGGGCATGTAGTGAGCAGAGATGGATTCAAGACTAAGACTGCAGTAATTAGGAAGTGGCCCATCCCTTGGAATTGAAGGAATTCCAGGCATTTTTAGGACTTGGGAATTATTTCCGCAAGTTTGTGCGCCATTTCAGTACAATGGTGGCACTGTTGACGGCAATTACTGGCATCAGTCGTGCCCAGGCCTTCAACTGGAATGATTGGGGTCAGGCAGAGCTCGCAGGGTTTGAACAACTCAAGGAGGCCTTAACAACGGCTCTTGATCTTGCTGTTCCTGACCAAGACATGCCATTTCAGGTGCAATATGATGCCTCAATAGTGGGCACAGGTGGTGTACTCTGGTATATGCAACAACGCAAGAGGGACGCGTTGTTGCATATACCAGTAGCAAGTTCACAACAGCTGAGTACAACTATAATACTTCAGAGCAGGAGCTGTTGGCACTGGTGCACGCGTTGCAAGAATGGCGCTGTTATCTGGAGATCGTGAGTACAGAGACGCAACTGCTTACAGACTACAATTCCTTGATACGTTTGCAAACCCAGACCACAATGTCCAGAAGACAGGCTAGGTGGATTGAGTTTTCTCCAGGTTTCCATTTGTTAACGCACCAGGGAAGAAAAATGTGGTCGCAGATGCACTAAGTCGCAATCCTTTGTTGCTTGATAAGGATACGCCCGAAGCAGTCATCGCAGCTTTTTCTGGATGTACAGAGGCTTTCTGTTTGACTGTTGTCACCTGTGCTGCAGTGGTGACTTGGGAGAGGTCAAGGGCTGCCGCGCGTACTGAGGATCAAGCCTGCAAGCATGCACCGCTTCTAGAGAAACCCCCAGTGAAGCCTCTCTCCACCCTTGACCAAGGTGGGAGGGAAGGGCAAAGTCCAACTAGGCAGGTCTGGGACGCCAAATACTGGCCGGCCCAGTGCGGAAGATGCACACCCTCCAGATGAGACTCTAGATGAGTCTCCAATTGAGGGTTCCCCACTGGCAGTTGGGCCTCCAGACTATGAGGGTTCCTCAGTTTGGCCTCCAGATGAGTCGCCATGTGAACCTTTTAAGAGATAAAGAGCGCACACCACACTGACGCTAGATTCCAACTCAAGGAGCGTCATGGAGTGTGGATGCATGGCAATAAGACAAGGTTTCCCAGGAGCACAGATCTACGACGTAGGGTGCTTGGGGCATACCACAACAATGCCCTCGAGGGCGGTCAGAGCTCAGTGGACCACTGTCCCTAGGAACCGGCGCTTAAGAGGCGCTTAGTCGGCGCTTAGAAGGCGCTTAAGAGAGGCCTCTTGAGCAGGCTCTAAAGCGTGCTTGACTTTGAAAAGTACATGATTAAGCGCGCTTAAGAGTGGTATTTTATCAGGACATGTGCTGGTCGGAGGACGCTTATACGCATACTTCCTAAGCGCGCTTATACTTAAGTATATATACTTAACTATATAGCTCGAGCTCCAGCTAAGCACGCTTTAAAATCGCATAAGCGCACTTATATAAATTTGATTAAGCGTGCTTAAGGGGACCCCAGACGCGCTTAGCACGCTCTTATGCGCGCTTAGCGGGCTCTTAAGTGGTGCTTAAGAGGCGCTTGAGCTTAAGCGCTTAAGTGGCGCTTAAGGAGCCTTCTCTTAAGCGCCAAGTTAAGTGCCCTTAATACACGATTAAGCGCCGGCTAAGCGCGCTTAGGGCCACTTATTTGGCAGGGATTCTGTAAGGAAGGCTATAAGAAGGGTCTGAAATGGGCTGGCCAGGGAACGAGTTAATTCGTTTCCATTCCACAATATTGGCCTGACCCCAGTCCAGCTCGAAGCCTGAGCCTGGTGGTTGGTTAGGTAGTTGGGAGGTGATCTGGTGATAAAGGAAACCTGGTTATGTTACAGATTCTGCTGCTTGGAAGACGCGCGCGCTTAATGGAAACGCATTTCAACCTGAAGGATGCAAGCTGGTTTCATAATTGTGGCAGGTAGAAATGATTAGCAATATGCTTTTAAATAAAAAATTTTAATGCCCACCTATACTTGTAACATGGCTATTCCAAGGCATGTATGCTAATGACTGCACATGGAGTACAAGCATGCATGCTCAGCTGAGCCTGCAGGCGCATGTTGTGTAAACAACAAACACATGTGTTTAGATTAGAAAGAACCTAGGTTTTGAACCTGAAGGACACGCACAGCACCAAGAAATCCTCTACCTGTGCTACACATTCAATTTCTGAGGAGGCTTAGATAGCCTACCAGCTTTCCACTGGGGTGGTGCAAGGGGACCATTGTCACCACTATCATTCTCTGTCGCTTCACCATCCTCTCCATCAGATCCACTCCCTTGAAACTCCTTATCCTTACGCTGCTTCTTCCTCATCTTGCCCTCACCCTCACCTTTGCTCCCTGCTGACTTCTTAGCGGCTTCCTTTTGCTTTAGGGCGGCTTGCCTTGCCCTCTCCTTCTGCTGCAAAGCCTCCCTTTCAGCCTGTGAGTAGTAGCAGTGAGCAAATGCTCAGACTCAGTTTATGCATGACTCTGGGTGAAATTGAGAAGTGGATGAGCTTGAAATGTTGTTTATGCTTGAAAGGTGGAGAGGAAATTGTAAACCCCTATCTATGATGTAATTCAATCTTTTCCTTGCACATCAGCTCACCTGCGCTCGTGCAGTACATGCCCAGTCCATATATTGGCTGCCTGGGGCTGTAGTCTACAAGGAAGAAAAGGGAATAGGAGTGTAAAGAAAGGAAGGGCAATACATGATTGGTGGTGCCGAGGTCAGAGCCGAAGCCATAAGCAAGGTGGTGTATGTATTGAGCTCCTACTAGAAGTACTGACTAAGTTAGCTACGTAGCTAACTTAGTCAGTGGTATACCAACACCAACACACTGGTTGGTTGTGCTAACTTAGTCAGTTGGTATACCAACACCAACACACTGGTTGGTTGTGGCCTCCTTCCAAATCAGGTACGTCCTCAGGATTAATGGGTGGTCGCTCTCCATAAAGTTCCTCTTCAGCACCCTGTCCAGAGGGAGGCAGGATCAGGCCACGCTGCACTTATGGGGCAAAAGGAAAGGCGGTGCAACATGGAGCGGGTCCTAGTCATACTGAGTGTCGCAAGTTAATACATGGGACATGCTTACCAAAGGCACTCACTCTTTGGCAGTGCATCCACATTGAGGAAGCCCGCTTAGCTAAGCTATAGTACACAATTAAGCGCCGGCTAAGCGCGCTTAGGGCAACTTTTCTGGCAGGGAATCTACTGCTTGGAGGACACTTAAAAGGTTTTAAGCGCGCTTATGATTAAGCTAAGCAAGCTTAAAGATCACAGCAAATGCACTTACAAGGCACATATTCATCCTGGTTACATGATTGTAGCCAGCTATGCCAGCTATGCACAATTCTTTATGATTTGAAATGTGCAGTCCACACACATGCTGCAACGCTCAGCGGAAGCTTGTGCGAATGTCGGTTTAAACACAAAACATGAACAAGTACATGAATTAGTGCAAAGTAGTTTTGTATCTGAAAAAGCAAGACACGCTCGTCCTCAACCAATGCTTTGCATCAATCCTCTTGAGAGGCTGTAATTGTCTACCATCAAGCCAGCAGATTCGTGCACGCGCTCTTGCAGGGGCACCACCCTCACCACAAATGCACTCTCATTTCCTTCTGCCGCACACTCCCCACCCTTTAATCCACTTACTGACTCCACATGTGTGCTCGCTTCCTTCTTCTTCCATGCTTGGCCTTGTCCTTGTCCTCTGCTGGCTTCACTGCATCTTCCCACTTCAGGATGCTCTGCAAGGCTTCCCTCTCTGCCTGCGGACGTGGGAGCACATTACGATGGATCTTATAGTTTAGCTGCCAAAGACAGACAATGGTCATGACTCCATTCTTGTCTTTGTGTTGGACACTTAAGAAAAAACTACGTAGGCAGTGAAGCACTTCCTACATCAATTAAGGAAAGAGTCACCTAGGGCCTAAGCACCGTACGACTCCTCCACTTCTTAAGAAAACAAACAAATTTAGTGGGGATCAAGGGGTTGACCAGCAGTACCCCATTCATGGTCTTGATGGTGATTTGCAGCAAAAACTTTCTCAAGAGCGTGTCTGGTACTTACAAGTTAAAAAAGCATATTGAACCGAATGAGCATGAAGCTTCACAGCGAGCTTGGTGACTTTCTGAGAATCTAGGGCTCTAAATTACAAGGTCTGTAGATGGTATCTCCCACTCCAAACAGGATAGTGTGGAGACTAACATTGGCCGCAGCTCGGCGAAGGTGTTGACAGAGCACGCCATGCTGGTGGTGAGCGGCTTCAAGCTGGCTCACCAGAGCAGGCCTGGTATCTTCACAGCACTTGACCTCCACAAAATGGATGTGCTGCGGATTGGGTGGGAGCTGACTGTAATTCTGGACTCTGGACGAAGGCTGGCAGGGTGTTGCTGTTGCTGAGAGCCCCCTATCCCCTCTGCACCCTGTCCTATTCCTTAATGCATATCTAGGGTGGACATTTGGTAATTTTTTTGCTTTTTTAGTAGGCATTTCAGTTCCTAATATAGAATTTGGCGGAAATTCTTTGCGTAGTAAAAAAACCAGCGAGCATTCTGGGACGGTTCTGTTGGTAGATCCAACAGGGATTTGTAGGTTTTGTAAGGCTATGCGGTTTTCGCTGCCAATATCCATTTGAACAAAACAACCCCCCAAGCTTGGGGGACTTATTGCGAAAGCTATAAAAGCAGGCTCCTTAAGGAGCTTTCGCAATAAGTCTACATGCAATGTTGTGGCGTTCACTTATCAAACCAGAGATAATCTGGAGTTGACAACCTGATACAATGTTTAGGGCACTGTTTGAGTTATTACAGAGGAGGCAATAAAGACTGGTCGAGGTCTTAATCGAACAGCATGCTTCTGATTGAAAAGGCTTCCTGTACGGTAGTGGAAATGTTTTCCTTCATCGTGAAGGGAACATTGTCCAGAAAGCATTGCTGATACTTTTGTGGGCTAAACGTTAACGTTACAAACGTTTGTAATATGATTAGTAACCGATTGTAGGATTCGCGTGGCCAAGTTTATCTTTGGAGTGCATATGTGCCTTCAGAGCATCATAGAGATTTGAGAAACAAATGAGCTTTGGAGCAGGTAGGTTGGAGGGCCTTGAAAATCTTGCATTAGAGGGGATATACCTGTCTTTCATATGCAAGCCAGGTTATGTCATGGAAAGGGTTGCCATTAATGCCAGCGCATGGCATCCCTGTGTCTGCGAGATTTGCGTCGACTTGGGTCGCTTGATACTTGGTCACAGCATCCGCGCACTCATTACCAGCAATACCAGCGTGAGATTTGACTTTGAAAAGGTGCACAGGGTTTGTTGAGTTGCGGAGTATAGTACCTTCAGTGGAGGGATTATCTGCCAAAGGTTTAGCGAAGCATTTTTTGAACTGGATCATACGACTTCACAACATGCCAGCCTCTGTGCTTTCAGACAGAGGTCCACAGTTCAAAAATGTTTTTTGGGAAGAGGTCGCTAAGTTTACTGGTATGCTGAGGACACTGTCAAGCGCATACCACCCACAGACAGATGGGCAGACAGAATGCACCAATAGCACTCAAGAAGAGATGCTAAGGGCTTATGTACTCTAAGAGGGCGGGGTGTCCTGTCTGATTTGCTAGCTGTGGACGGCTAGGACCAGGTGGGGGGGAACGTTACATGGTAACATCTCTGTTAGAAGGTGTGTAGGAGCTGAGATCACGGTGACCGGGTTAGTTGTGTTCAATTCCCAAAGGCAGTTCATATAATAGGAATACACACACCACCCTACTGCCTTACCTGTGGTCCAGCAAGTAACTAAGGTAGGGACTATGGTGTAAACCATCCAGGCGCACTTCGATAGGAATGGTCCCCGTTTTAAGACCCTGCATAGTTACGTAACATATGCGCCATTGTAGCCAGGAGGTTGGTTGAATCAGTTGGCGGGGTATTTGTTCCTGTTGTCAGTCTAGCTATGGCTGTATATGCGTACATAAAAGACGAATTTGCAGGAATACGTATTCCTTGTTTGCTTCTAGCACACCACAAATGTACCTTGTTTGATTCTAGCTACCTTGTAGGATGCACCCCAGGGAGTCCCCCGCCCTTGGGGGGCAACAGGCGTGGCTGCGCCTCAGTCCAGTCCAGTCCAGTCCAACACTTTAGTGTTAGTACGTCCGACAGGAGCCCATGCAGCGCTGACCTTGCCTGTCCACAGGCTGAACAGACATAAAAGGTGTAGGGAAGGATAAAGGCATCAGAGACTCTGCAGCCTCATAACGGGCAACTTGTTGTCTGCTTGGTGTACACTGCTGCTGTCTACAGCCACTTCACACATGTACACCACATGGTTGCCAACCCACTGTGTGGTTATGATACAAGTCAATTTGGTGTGCAGCAGTCTCTCAGCATTAAGATCTGCCTTTATTCCGTGATACGGGACGCACCAGACCATCAGAAAAAGGTGCAAAATCTCCCTCTCACCCCATGTCCCGACTGAGCCCAAAGGAATGAGAAGAAGTTGAAAGACAAGTGGCTGAACTTCTTAAGCTAGGTCTTATTGAACCAAGTTCCTCTCTCTATAGGGCTTCTGTATTGTTTGTTGGCAAAAAGTGGCTCTTTGCGCATCTGTATCGACTCGTATCCTCAACAAGAATCACAGTCAAGAACAAGAATCCGCTGCCTTAAATGGATGAGCCATAGACTCCTTGGCTGGAGCAAAATTTTCGCCAGCCTTGATCTGCAATCGGGGAACTATCAGATCTGCACCTCTCCGGAACATAAGGAAAAAACAGCGCACTGCACACCCTTTGGGCACTACCAATTCAATGTTCTCAGCTTTGGTCTCACCAATGCTCCTGCCACCTCTCAAGCTGCCATGAACAACATGCTGAGGCCGTTCCTCAACACATTTTTGAAAGTGTACATTCATGACATCCTCCATTTCAGCAAAACTGCTGAAGAGCATGTTGATCATGTCTGCAAAGTCCTCGACTTGCTTTGTGATAACCAATATCACATCAAGCTCTCCAAGTGTGATTTTGAACAAAAAGAGGTCTTCTTAGAACACATTTGTGGTGCGGGTGATGGAAAGGTAGACTCAGCTCAATTATAACACTGACTAGCTGTCATAAGTGCTTGGAAATTCCCTACCAATGTCCATGGTGTAAAGTGTTTTGTGGGCTTAGTGGTATATTTCAGACATTTATCAAAGCCTTCTCTTGCATGATAGCTTCGCTATCAAAGCACACCCAAAAGAACATGCTGTTCATTTGGAGTGAGGCTTGCCAGAAAGCCTTCGATCATGCCAAACATGCTCTCACGCGCGCCCCTGTGCTTGTTCTGCTAGACTTCACCATCTCTTTTGGGCAAGTATGTGGTGCATGCATTTGAAAGGAAGTACTTGGCACGCTTCTCATGTAGCAGCAAAGGCCTCTGACACTTCCTGAGAAGAAAAGGCAAGAAAGCCTAGGCAGTGAAAAACTACATGGGCAATTGAGGAAATCAATATACTACAGGTGAACAAGAATTGCTGGCTATAGTGCATGCTTTTAAAATGTGTTAATGCTACTTGTAAGTCCTAAACTTCACAGTCGTTACTGACCACAATTTTCTGGTCTTTTCACGTACAAGGGGATATTTTGAACATACGCAAATTATCCGCAACTCACCAAACCCTGTCAGAGGGTGGCGACTGAGCGCAAGTCCGGGCATGATTTTTTATGTTTACTACAATTTCATCATATAGCCAGGCTGCTGTCAAAATTTTGGGTGAAGAAGACGACCCTAGTGGCCTGCGTGGGAGCTCAGTCTCTGTTTTTGGCCTATTTTGGATAGCGCATGTGCGCCCTCACCACGAGCCCATCAGAGCTTCTTTTACCCTTGAACCCCACCAGTATACTTCTTCTACTAGAAGGAAAACATAGTATGTTTTTTATTGATAAGTTGTCATCAATTATCAACATGATGTTGAAACCCAGGTTTGGAGGAGGGAAGTTTTTGTCACATTTTCGCACCCATTTGCCCATCTGCTGAATTTTCAAGGGAAATAACCCACATCACAACAACCGCTGGGTCTTTTCATTCCAATTATTTTGCAATGATGTTTGCTTGTCGCAAGAACACCAAAACACCAAAAATCATGTAATTTGGTGCAGTGGGTGATCTGGTGTGGACATTTGGCAGTGAAAAGTAGGGTTCACGCCGCGGCTGATTAGGCACGGGCCCTATGACGGGCATCTTTCAAGCTAAGGTGATGTGGAAAGCTTGCAACCAGGGCTACGACTTGGCTTCAAGCTTTGAAAGGTGCCCGTCACGGGGCCAATACCCTGGGATCATGTCAATTTAATTGACTCAATTATGACAGGATGCTCTGGATCATGTACAACCTTGGCTTCCCTACTGATGCCATTGATACTGTCAAAAATCTGGGTGAAGACGCCACCACGCAGGTCAGGCTAACCTCTGGGGGAAGCACTCAAAAATACCAGTTGAAAGAGGCACCATCCAAGGTGATGCACGCTCTCCCTTCCTCCTCCTCCTCTACATGGAACCTCTTCTAAGATAGCTCCATGTTGGAGGACGCGGATACAGACACATGTGCATCCAGGATGTAAATGCTTAAGGCACCCACTTTACCAATATCCTTAGCAGCGCTGCTTTTGCTGACGACCTGCTCTGCCATACAAGCATAATCCAGGACCTGAAGATCCAAGCTAGGAAGCTCACCCTCTATTCTGATTGGGCTGCCCTATAATCTCGGGTAGCAAGACCAAAAGCCAAGAGTGGGAAGCACCATCTACAGCCATTTTTGGGAGCTCTAAAAAATCTCGGTCTAGATCCTCAGAAAGCCACCACGCTTGCTGTAAAACTTCTGCTTGTACTAAGAAGTTCATGCTAATTCAATTTAACATGCTCATAAATTTGTTAGTACCAGACGTGCTCTTTAAAAACTTCCGCAACAACATCAAGTTGTTGAACAACAAGTTGTTGAATAACAAGTTGTTGAAATCATCATCAAGACCACGAGTGGTGCACTGCTAGTCACCCCCTGCCAGTGATCCATACTGACTTATTTTGTTTTCTTTGCTGGAGTTTTCCTTAATTGATGTAGGGACCCCTACTGGGCTACCCCCCCCCGCGCGGGGGGG
>LFCJ01004271.1_pt1 | contig 10474 bp, 7 predicted proteins | sample 643141 | NCBI WGS metagenome assembly LFCJ01 (sample SAMN03766243, study PRJNA286221) | soda lake metagenome | biome: soda lake; feature: Kulunda steppe; material: water; isolation source: sample B1-Br-g2 brine of Lake Bitter-1 | place: Russia: Kulunda steppe | collected 2010-07 | reverse complement strand
TCTCTCTCTCTCTCTCTCTCTCTCTCTCTCTCTCTCTCTCTCTCTCTCTCTGTCTCTCTCTCTCTCTGTGTGTGTGTCTGGCCGCTCCTTCTGTTCAGTAGTGGATGCTCAGACTCATATACTCATGGGCGTGACCTACTCACACCAGACTTCGACTGCACACTTGAACGGTGTATGTGTGTGTGTGGTGTGTGTGAGTGTGTGCATGTGTGTGCTCGTATATGTGCGTATGTGTGGTGTGTGCGTGTGTGTGCGTGCGTGCGTGTGTGCACGCAAGTGCGTGTGTGTTTGCTGTCTAGCCTCGCAAGTGGTTCCTGATTTGGTGGAGAGATGAGAGGCTGTCAGTGGCAATATGTGAGTGGCGAGAAAGAATGGCAACTGTGATGGCAGCCAGTTCAGCTCTGCCAATGGTGTTTAAAATGCCATACCATTTGGTTCGACAAAGCTTGCGGCAGAGGTAGCAGATGGTATGTGCCGGCCCCTGTCACTTGCTTTCCGAGATGAATCTGGCAGCTGCTGTCTGTGTAAGCCCACTCCTTCCAATCAGGTGCCTTATTGACCACTGGTGGCAAGTGTGGGCTAGATTCTATTGGGAAGAGCAATGCTTGATTGTGGTTGAGAGTATGTATGTGCCTATAATCTTGAGTTGGTAACCAGTTTCAATTTTTTGGGGCAGCGGGTATGAGTACTGGGTCATTGCTGACGTGTCTGTGCTCCCAATTTGCTTCAGAAATGTCACAAGCCAGGTCCCTGATCCAGGCTGGATTGTGATCATTCAGATGCAAGTGTGCTGCTGTGTACCAAGCAGTAACCATTTGTATACTCCAGTTGCGGCTAGAGTAGAATTTTTTTGTTGATCCAGAAGGAGGGTTTGGATGTGGAAATAGTCATCTGGAGGCAACAACTCGTATCTCCAGCGTTCCCGTCTGGAAACGTCTCGGAGCAACTTTCAGACTAGTGCCTAAAGCCCCAACAAGTTTACAGGTGACTGCCAGCCTGGTGGCTAGGTTGATTGGTTTGAGGCTGGTCATCGCCAGCCAAAAAGAACCAGCCAACATGCTAGTTTCTCACATTGCTGCCCTCTTCAACCTGCTCGTTTTGAAAGCCAACATCCCCAGGTCTTGGAAAGAAGCAAAGCTCACTACCATCCTCAAGAATGGGCCAGTGACACAGCCAGGGAAGTACAGAATGATCGTGATAAGTGGCACATTGTATAGACTTGACGCCAATTTGCTACGCCTCATGATTCAGGAATGGTGCATCCAACACAACAAGATTCTGGACACACAATACGATTTTCACCCGGGCAGAAGCACCTTGCAACCCCTCTTCATTCTACGACACTAAAATGCTGTACAGAAAATACAAAACTGGTCATCACCGTTGAATGCTGCATTTATTGACTTCAAATAAGCTTACGATTGTATTCCAGAAACATGTGGGGCCATTCTTGCAGTTGGCAGATGCCTGACCATATCCTATCCATCTTATAAGACTCATATCATGCTGATGAATTTACGTTGTTGGATGGGGATAAGACAGCGTCTCTTCAGCCATCTTTCTGTGCTAAACAAGGATGTCCCCTCCTCTCTACTGTTCGCCATCTACTTGAACAACATTGACAGCGTGGCAGAGGGGGTGAAAGGCGGACTCACTGGCACTCCAAATTATCTGGTGACCCACATGCTGTTCGTGGATAACCTTTTCCTCATGTCCAATGACCCTAGCCACATGCAGACCATGTTGAAGAAGCTGAGTAAGCACAAAGAAAGTTGTTAATTGTCAATTCAAAAAAGTCTGAGGTGATGTGTTTCAAGTCACACTAACAATTTGGCCCCTCTCTTTCATGATGGCACACAGCTCTCCTACACAGAATCCCACACATGTCTGGGCATAGTTTATGACAGACACATTAGCCTGAATACTGCAGCTGAAGCAGCGCTACGCCCATTCACAGCTGGCTTCCAAACCAAACAGTTATACGGGAACATGAGAGGTTTCACGCCTACATGTGGCTCCTTAAAACATACACTATTCCTGCTGGTATGTATGCAAGACAGGTTTGGGCCACCCCTTTCTTAGGACAGGGCAAAGAAATGGACAATCCTATACAAAAATGGTCGCTGACGGTGCTGAAGAGGATTATGGTGGTCAGGGACACAACCCCTTCATGGCTAGTCATGCGCGAGTGAGGTCTAGAGCCTCTACAGTTTTACTGCTTCCAGGCGGCAATGCGCCTGCCAGTGAACAATGCTTAACTCAAAGCAATAGCTCCACTACAAGAAAGATTACACGAGCTGATATGCAACTGAGCTCACAATGCTAGTCATCCCACATCCTATCTGCTATGACTGGTCTGACGAAATCCTACATGTTCAAAGAAAGGCTGCTGAAGTGTGAGCCCATTGATCTTGATCGTTTCAAAACAACAAGTTGTTGTGGACCTCAGGGAGAGGCACTTGGATTATTTGGCACCTTTTTCTGATACACATCCACGAGAGCGCAACAGCAAATGCTCCACTTATCATCAACAGAGCGCCCTTCCTACAAAGAGGACCCTGGTCATGCGTTCCCCAAACATCCTTCCCAGATACTTGTTTCTTGACCTTCTTCCAAACGTTATGTAACGTTTGGCAGGTGATGCATTCAGCTGAACAAAGCCAGTTCATTGATGCTCACAAAGAACGCTCTTCATTTGCATGCACTTCTTGAAAGTGCTTCGCTGTCTAATGAGCGTTCAGTGCAGCTGATGAACAAACCTGTCTATGTGAGTGAGTCTAGATATATCTGAAACCTGGCGCGCTTCAGACTCCGCGCCCACACCCTACAAGATGAAACAGTGGCCTGCACTCACAATACCTTCCCTACTTGTGACTTGTGCAATGCTAATGACGTACAAGATGAGCAGCACGTCCTTTACTACTGCACCCATCCGCACATGCTCTCTCTATATGCAGGACTTGTGCGTCTCTGTTTCCTACCACAGGTTACCATTATGTGTCTGCTTCTCTGAGCCAGAACAACAATAAGCTGTTTTTCTTCCTTCATGCACTTGTTGCTTTTTATGAGCAGGCTAGCAGTTGCACATTTTGACTGGAGGCCTTTCCTCGTAAAACCCCTTGTAAACCCCCAAAGTGCCATTAGTAAGGACAGAAGCCCATCACTTTGATCCATAGAATTATATAATCCCAACAACTTTGCCACTTTGCCACGATCCAACAACTTGCAGCCTGAGATGCTTGAAGTGCTTGCCTAGTTCAAGGGGGATACGACGAGCCTCAGTTCTGGACTGCAGTTCAGATGATTAAGATTGAGATGAGTCGTGCAGTCCAATTACTCAAAAAGGCACATTTTTCATTTTTTCCATGATTTTTCTGGAGGAATGGATTGTGTTCATGTTGGACTGTATGGTGCCTGTACTGGATGTAGTATTGGTATAGTGTGCCTCTTCCCTGATTACTGCCAACAGGGTTATCTCGTTGAGGGCATAATTGTCCTCTCAAACGCAACATATATGATATGATATGTTTGTTTCCTTTGTCGGTCAGGTGTTGGGTCTTGGGCTTCGGGCGTTTTGCGCACCTTTGAGGGATTACAAGTCTGTGACACATACACAAGCTTTCTTGCAAGGGCACCCTATTTGTTACTCATAATTCACTGCTGACCTGAGGTAAAGGATGAGGAAAGTGTGGAGGGACATTGCTGACATGAACCCTCTGGAAAGCGACAACAAACTGGTGACTTTTCATTTTTGGCTTGCCTGTCCCCTCCTAAAAGGGATCTAGGGAGATCCCCTAGTAGATCTTCAAGCTGATTCACGCACTCGTGTGCGGAATGGGGTTGACCCCCTGATTCCACCTCACTATCTACACCTTGACCTCCCTAAGCATGTAATTAGGAATGTGAGCAGGTTTCGTTTGCATGCACTTGCAGTGGAATCCTCTATCTGGCGCAATGGAAAGGGCCACAGTGACAACTTGAAGTGTTCCTGTGCTGCCGTTCAAAATGAGATGCATGTTCTTCTTCACTGTCAAGACTTGTTTGTGTATTCTCTCAGGAAGAAGCACTCGTTCCTTTTTTCTGTCGGTCCTCTTTTTGTGGAGGCCCCTTATATTTTGCATGCCTTACCTAGTCAGACTCTATTTGATTTCCTCTCTCAGCGCACGGGTACTACCCGTGCTGTAGTACAGCTATGAACCTAACCTTTCTCAGCTCACTGCTCAGCGGCACAACAAACTTTGCCATTTCATCTCGGACATAATCATAATGACATCATCATAATAGTCCATGATGGACTATTTTTGGGCTGGCAAAGACCAGCAACAAGCCAATCAGCCTAACAATCAGGCTGGGGTTAAGCCCTGACTTGTAACTTTGTCGGTCAAAACACAAATATTACCCTCATACATTGCCATCCAGGCTCTGAGCGCGTACTTTACTAAAGTAGTATTAGTAGGGGATAGAGAGGACTGCCCCTTGGGCAGGGGCCCTGAACGTCATGTATAAGTCCCAAACTTCCTGGGTGGTGTCATAGGCAACTGAGGATTACAGGAGAGCAATTGCACTCAGATCATTTCTAAGATAGAGATGTACATCAGATCTTCACCTGAGATCCTAGGCCAAAAAGTACACGACTAGAATTGCCACGTCAGCTTAAGGCAGCAATACAATAATCACAAAAATTAGAAACTGGTAGCTGTTAAGAGCAGCTGCTGAATACTACAGTTCTCCACAAGTTAAACACTTCCACAGAGCTTATGCCTTAAATGTTTATGGGTATAGACTTTAGCAGGAAAGTGTGCAATATGTATGATACACTGAGAACATCCCAAACACTTCTTAAAGTAGGAATTTGAGCAAAAGCTACAGGAGTGCATACAATAGCATGTCCACTACTTTATGTTCAAGAGGACCTACATGCTCATAAGTAACAACCCTGACAAGAAGGCTTTTCTCATCTTGACCAACCTGCAAAGAGCCACATAGTTAGTTCAGAATTGAAAAATAAACTCATTTTGTTGTATGGCAGATATTGCAAACATTGAGTACCTGTAAGCAGCTGAGGCCATTATGCTATGCAGTTGATTGGAGCATGTCATCATCCTTCTTCCTTGCAAAAAAGCATGGGACAAATGGGAGACCTTTTGCAAAATTTCCAATGACGTACTCCCTGCTATCTACCAGACACTTAGATTGCGAGATGGTCAAATGCCAACTTTCATATAAAATTATAGTACCGGGCTACATCTACATAAACGCTGGCCTTGATCAAGACCATTTGATTTGATACGGAACCCAAATGTCAAGGTGCTGCTTGCTAGCCCTATCAATCTAGGAGGCCTGAAATTCCTGCCAGCACACGAGATAAAATTCGAGCATTTGCATTCTCCGCGTCAAGCGTGTTGTATGAGGCTGCAATGATAATTTAGACAGCTCCTCGCTGAGTTCTACTCTGCTTTACTTTTGTATATCAGCACAGCACTGTCCTGGTCACTTTGTATGCACATGCCTATGACGCTTCTGCTGACAAAGCCTGCAGTAGCACTGCTTGTTTCTTCAAGCATCTTCCTTAGACCTACTTATGTCTGCACCAATCTGCATCAAGAATCAATAAGCAGTCCCCAAAGCCCAAGTGATGCGACCAATGACTATCAAGGTTAAACAGTGCTTACTGTGGCACCACAGGCCGCATTTGGGCTAACCACAGCATTGACTCAGATCCATGTCTGTCTGCAACCAAATCTGCGGCCCCTCTCACACTCAGGGGCAATCTTGCAAGCAGAAGCAGCACCACCATCAGCTACAAACTCTCTATCGAGGCACACCAGCAAGAACAGGAGCACAGGTGTTTCAAATTGCTCGACTGTTTCCCTTACAGCTCCCACTAACATTATGAGTTCAATTATGATACAATTATGAGTTCATCTATGATACAATTATGAGTTCATCTATGATACAATTCTATTAATATCCTAAAAACCATAAGCGGCAGTAGCTCTGGAAGCTGAGTCACATGCACCAGCTGCATGCTGCTCTTTAGCACTGAGCACTATCTATGTCTGCATAAGGCTGAAGTGATAACCTGCATTTTCTCATTAGGTTGATATGTGACAGCAGTTCACATGTGACAGCAGTATGCAATCCACTTCTTGTGCAAGCAGAGTGATATCCTCATTGCACAACCAGCACGAAATTGACTCAAGAAGCCTGAAGACTGGAAAAGGCCTCTTTTTTGCACTCCGATATAGACTCACCTTCCACGTGCACAGTGAGCATCAAAGGCGGGACGCTTGTCGTGGCACGCTACCTTGGCCAACAGCTTTTTTGCCTGACAGGCGCTGCAGGGCTGCTTCCAGGGTACGCAAAGTCTCAGGCTTGTTCAGAAACTCCCAGGCCCCTCGTGGTTCCTCGATATAGTACTGTGTGCATTCAGAGTTCACCAGCAGATGCTTGCAACAGGCACCTGCATCTGCTGGTCCTTAGTGCCTATTCTGCACACTTTTGCAAGCACTACATTGAGACACAGTAAGCCATAACAATCGATTCATATGTGAGGCATGCAAGGACTGGTGCCCATATCTCAAGTGGCAGCACCCTTTACGGCAACTACTGGGCAGCACAGTGCCCAAAAGGATCAACGATTTGTTTCCGCAAAGCAATAAAAACTGCAGCCATTCAACTGCGCATGCTCCATTCACCAACCTACCTGCTGCCACGCTTTACAAAAATCCTCCCGCAAGGATGTCTTTGTGGCTTTGACCGCATGGCCTGGCACCTGTGCCACATAAAATCACCAAAGCATAAGCCCACTGCTTGCCCACAAATTGTGAAGGATGCACAATGTCGCAGGGTGAGCACAACCATTTTTAAACCTGAATGAGTCCAAGCTGCCAAGATCTGACACACCAGCTATATCAGAACCACTAATCCCCAGCAAAGCGTCTTAGGAAAGGGTAAGAGATAATGGCAGGAATGTAGGAGAGAAATGATGAGCTGCCTCTGAGAAGATGATAAGGCTGCAATGACATCAATACAATACTGTCCACAAGGGTACTTCAGCACAGAACAATTACAGTACAAAACAAAAAAATTACCTCAATGGTATCAATGGCATCAATTCTGTCCCACAGAGGTACCTTAGTACAAAATACTGTCCTTCAAGGGTATCTCAGTACGTAACAAGTGCTTCAGCTATAGCAAAGATGGGCGCGACGGCATGTGCTGCTGCTAGTCTGGGTGGACACATGCATGTCAAACTTGCAAGGTCTGCTTTGCTGCCTCACCAAACCCTAGTTAACTTAACGCCTGCATCCAGCAAGCAGAGCACAGCTGCCATGTCAATTGCTGGAATGCAAGCCTGCATGGATTCCAGCACATGTATTTGACAGAGATCATGCTTTCCTTGTACACACAGCAATGAACGCCCACAAATGCTCCCGCCCACCTTGATCAGCTGTGCCATGACTTTCTCTGCGGCCTCTAGCACTTGAGCTCTGTCGACAACCTGGTCCACGATGCCCAACGATTTAGCCTGCAACACAGGAGGGATTAACTTGTGTTTTGAGAGATCCAGGCCCCCAGCAGGATAAGCCCACTGCTTTGGTCTGCAATAAGGAGGGAGGAGCATGCGTTGTGTTTTGATAGATCCAGGTCCTCAGCAGCATCAGCAAGCACAGAACACGAGCACAGGACAAAGCAACTTTCTGCCTTCTTTCCCCAAACCCCGAGCAGCTGCATACGTGTGCCATGCCTGCTGAGGCGCCTGCAGTCCTTAACAGATGTACCATAGCTTAAATATTTCTGTTTGAGGTGCAGTCTTGGTCCAGGTGTTTGCGTGTCCTGCAAAGCAAGACCATGTGCTTTTTCCTTAAGCTTCAGACATCCCCAAAGTCCATCCAGATTTGCTTAAAATAATGGAGCTAATCCCACACAAGAAATGGCGTTCCTTAACAGCACGTGCTCAGCAGCAGGCCACAAGCAGATGGACAGAAATAAAAAGCACATGGGTGCGCACGTCTACTTGTACTTGGAATGCACCTAAATTTCCGCACCTCGGCAGGAGATACAAGCTTGCCAGTGAGCAAGAGCTTGTCAGCAGCTTTTGTGCCGATGAGCTTGCCCATGAGAAGACCCCAAAACTTGGGTACAGCTGCAGGAACAATGCACATGCGCACACAGGCAGCGGCTTCCATTGGGGCGCGTAAAATGCTGTTCGGTTTGCAGTGCATGTGAAGTGTTTCTGCTCCCAGAAGATGACTGAGCAACCTGACCTGCATGCCACGTCCCATACGTCACTGATGAAATTGCGCAGAAGCTGTGCATTACAAAGCAGGAATGCTGACTGCTCAAGCTCCTCGTCACCATTTTTGGGGGCAGGCATTGCAAGCACATTCAAGACATATAACCCCCACACCCATCCCTCTGTCATGATTGTCGCTTACTCACGTATGCCCAGCTGCACCTCATTGAGCCCAATACTGCCTGCATTGCTCATCACGCGATGGTCACAGCACATGGACATCATGCAGCCCCCGGCCGGGCAGGCTCCGCGAATGGCCGCAATGGTGGCCAGGCGAGACATGTATAGGCGGCTGCAAGTACAAAGCAGCATGCATGTCCATCACATGCAAATAAAGCAGCCACCCTCCAAGTGGGCGCTTTCTGCCGCCTTCAAGAGCGGGCCTTGGGGCAGTTGTGCAAAGATAGATTTTAGCGTGCTGATTGGTCAAGATCATGCAAGCAGAGAGCACCCACCTCAGGAAACGATTGGATGTGATCCAGAATTCTGCATAGCGTGCTTCGCTCGTGCGCGGCGCATAGAGCTCACTCAGGTCATTGCCTGTGGCACATAGGCAGGCAAGATGCACTTCTATTCACGCTCACAGTGAACGTCACAGCTGCATCTCCGTAGACAGGGTTAACACACCCTACCCTGCCTTGTAGCCTTGCTGATAGTCCAACCTGCCTAGTAGCCTCGCTGATAATCCACCCTGCTTAGAAGCCTCTCTGAAAATCCACTCTGCCTAGTAGCCTTGCTGATATTCCACCCTGCCTACTAGCCTTGCCGATAATCCACTCTGCCTAGTAGCCTTGCTGATAGTCCACCCTGATTTGCAAAATTCAAGCGTACCTGCAACTTTCCCATGGTGCCTAAAGAAATATAGCACAGTATCAGTCAAACCTAATACCGTAGGATCGAGTGCTCCTTTGGTCTCACTAAACCTAAATACTTGTGGCTGCACATCTCATGGTCACTTTCTGGCTGCAATCCAAAATTTTCCTGTGGTTGGCGCCTGCATAGCTCCATGCAGGTAACTGTGCAGCCCTTACTTGCCTCGTCATGAAGTCTTCTTCTTGTACAGGGTTTTAAAGTGGGCAGGGAAGTGAGTGTGGAATCCACACAGTATGCAGTGGGTAAGCTACGGGGTTCATCTAGATGCGTGTCTCAACAAATCCTCGGACATCATTACAGTGTTGATGGTGTGCAAAGCTGAGACGCCTTTGCCTTCTCTAGCTTGAACACGCATGCGATGAATAAACTGTGGTGCGTGTTCACTGGCTGCTTCCCTTACCCACCTGCCGTAAACACATCACGTTGAAGTTCTGAAGTGATGATCAGGCCATTGACAAGTGGACTGGCTTCCAAGGAGGACAGGGCAGCCTCCAGCTCCTGAAAACAATGGCAAGCTGTGCATGCGTGTGCACGCTCATGTCTGTGCATACGTGTGCATGCTCATGCGTGCGCATGCATTCACTTGTGGGCAAGCAGCCAGTGTGCCTGAATCTCAACAAGGTAGGTAAAAAACAGATGCTTGAAACACTCGAACTGCAAGCATGGAGCACAAAGCAGATAATCATGTAATTTCATCCACGTACCCCAATCTTTTTTCTAGGCCATTTTTTTGCCACAGAGCAAAATCAACCGCACTATGCAGTTGCTCAAGATGAAATTATGTGAGGTAGGGTTGGCGAGAAAATGACCAGAACACCAGGCATCTGAATTCAGGTGCAAATCGTAGTGAAACCTCACATAGACTGCCAGAAAATGCAGCATAGAGAAGCACATAGGCTTGAAGCATAGACCACACTCGATTATGATTGAGTACACCCGGAGCCAGCTTGCCAATTTTGTGCATGAAGGGAGGGGATGGCAGCTATAGCATGTTGCCCACCTGCCACAGGGCCAAATCCAAGCTGTTTACTGGTTCCTTGTGCAGGCTCAGTATGGCATAGCCCTCCTTGATGGTTATGCTCACAGGTGATCGGGTCCGGGCACTGGTGAGGGCACTCATGACTGCCTGTCCGTTAGTACATTTTGCATGCGTGTTTGTGCGCAGGTGTCAGCATAAATGTTTTTGTGAATGCGTGCTTGCATGCGTGCGTGCGTGTGTGCGTGTGCGTGTGCGTGTGTGTGTGCGTGTGTGTGTGTGTGTGTGTGTGTGTGTGTGTGTGTGTGTGTGTGTGTGTGTGTGTG
>LFCJ01004270.1_pt1 | contig 10476 bp, 16 predicted proteins | sample 643141 | NCBI WGS metagenome assembly LFCJ01 (sample SAMN03766243, study PRJNA286221) | soda lake metagenome | biome: soda lake; feature: Kulunda steppe; material: water; isolation source: sample B1-Br-g2 brine of Lake Bitter-1 | place: Russia: Kulunda steppe | collected 2010-07 | reverse complement strand
GCCTCTTTGTTTCCACACAGTCGGCATTCTGGACATGTTACTGGCACACATCACGCGGCAACCCATCCCACACGCTGCACCTGTTTGCCTCTCATGGCAAACGCAACCGTGGCAACGCACACCTGCAAGTCTGATGGATCTGATCTAGGAGCATGCAGCATGCAGCTAATTTAATTTATTTATCCCCAGTTCCTAGATCAGATCCAGATCAGGTAGAACAAAACCACTACATCTCAATTCATGTTTACTCATCAATGAGGAACAGTGAGTTCTCTTGACTTGGCCATGGTCATGTCTAGCCCGCTTTTTATCCCACTGAACGCAACGGGAGAACAGAGGACGGGATGATGGTTTTCCTGGATAATAAAAAGGGATAATAACATAACATTTTATCCGATTTTCGTTGTAAACATGCTGTCAAACAACAGACTACATAAGTTCGCAGTCTCAGCATCAAAAGTGATGCATTGGCCTGACTGAGACTCTCAGTAAGAGCCTGCTGTACATGCATGTGTCTGTGCCGGTGCCTGTGCCTATGCTTGTGTGCCTGCCTGCATGCCTGCCTGCATGCATGCGTGCATGCGTGCGTGCGCCTGGGCATGCATGTGCATGTGCTGTGCATGCGTTTGTGCGCATGTGTGCATGCGTGCGTGCGTGCTTGCATTGTTGCGTGCCTGCTTGCATTGTTGCGTGCATGAGCGCGTGCATTGTTGCGAGCATGAGTTGTCAGATGGAAAACTGAAGTACTTAAAAAGTTACAATAGTAGAAACAAATAGTAAATACAATCTTAATCACATACACTGTAAGGATTTGAACGGTCCTGCGCCCCCCTCCCCCTTCACCTGCCTTACTATTGGTTGAAACTCTATGAATACATTTATAATTCATTTGCAGCTTCAGGAAGCCACGTGCCATCTTGGGCCAAAACATGGGGCAGTCCTGCGCCCTGTTGTGACCAGTCATGCCTCCTTAGTTGTTGTTAAGGGCCAACTATGCCTAAGGCTGAGGGAAAATGGTGAGAAAAAAAGTTGATAATACCTATGGGTTAGGTTAGGCCGGGCCGTTTCGCGTGAGTTGTTGAGCTGAAGCAATTCCATTGTGTAATTTAATATTGGATGTGTGTTACCTTATCCGCCTAAGGTTCTGTTAAATTCACCGCATTGCCTCATTACCGGTAGGTCTGACTTTCGCCCCCCGGTAGCCCGTCAGTCCCTCTGTCGCTGGGAATGGCTTCGTCTCTTGAAACCACCGTGAAGGTCAAGGGCTTGCCGTTCAGAGCGAGTGCCTCGGACGTGAAGCGCTTCTTCAATGAGGCGGGAGGTGGGCTGGGCAACGCAATCAAGGAGGACGGCATCAGGCAAGTGTCCCCCGCAGTAAAGCCTGCACGCAGCAGGTAGCAGCATCTACACCAGGCGGAAGCGGTTGTATGCTTGTGCTGCAACTTGCATTGCTTGCATGGCCGTGTCCAGCTTGTTACAGCCGGGAAAAAGAGGGTTTCCCGGCTCAACACTGCCCGCGCCCCTCCCTCACCCTCTCCCCTTGCACTTTTGTGTTGGGTGCAGCTTTGTGCTGCACGCCGATGGGAGGCCTACCGGCATGGTAAGTTGCATGCGCAGGGCTTGTGCCCGTCAAGCTAGCGCTTGAATGAATTTTGGCCTGTCGGCCTTGCTCGGAGGCTTGGTTAAGCCCCCCCTCCTCCCCTTGGCTTGCCTGTGCTGCCACAGGGATCTCGTTAGGCAATGCTTTGCCATCAAATGCCCTGGTCTTGGATGTGGTAGAGCGGAGTTTTGCAGGGGTGGCCTTTGATCATGGCTGGTCCTTTCCTCTTACCACCCCCCCCCTTGTTACCGCTCCAGGCCCAAGGCTCCAGTGGCGCTCGCCTCCTGTGTACCCTGCGCATTTAAGCGTACACATGTTGGCCCCGAGGTCGTGCAGGGGCCTGAGCGTGTGTGTCTGAATGTGTGGCACCAGTATTTGTACCCCTGGACAAAGTGCAGTTGCTGGCTCACAGAGGCTCTTGATCCTGCGCACCTCTACCTCACACGTACGCGCACAAACACATGCGCAGGCGTTCATTGTTTTTGATGGCTTGGATGAGGCAAGAAGGTGCGTTGAGTGGTAAAACCCTGCGCAAAGTCCTTGGTGCACAGTTGCATGCTTGTCTGCTGCTTGTCCTCGTCCTGTTCAGCTGTATCCGCCAGTTGTGCTGCACAGTCCACGTGTCCGCCATGCAAAGATCTGGTATCCTTTTGACTCCACGTTTGTAGAGCAACTCAAAAGGACCGCGAGACATTCGGGGATAAATTTGGGGACAGGTGCGGAGCCCATGGTGTAAGTGATTCGGGGGCTGTGTAGCCTTCTGTGCTTGCTAGCTAGGATGGATGCTCAGTTACGCAGATGACCAGTGCACGCCAGAAAGAGTGCTGTGTCCGGCAAAAGTGTTGTGTTTGATGCTTGGCCTGCAGCAATGACCCAACCTGCTGTGTGCCCGCCAACCTTGGAAGCTTGCTGTTGGCTCTAAGGAGGGCAGCCAAAGGAGAGTTGCTGCTGAAAAGAAGCACGGCTTGCACGAAGCTCCTACTTCACAACAACACCCAGGCTAGGACGGTGTCAGCCCATGCAAGTCTTGGGTGGTCAAAGCGTCCCCACCTCTGCCCACAGATACGTCCGAGTATACCCTGCGTTGGCCACAGACGAAGCAGACATGCAGCAAGCCGTCCTTCAGCAGAGTATGGGGCCTCAGGTGCGCTGTGCCTGCCAGGCACGAGCTTCTGCCAACATGAGACCTTGCTGCCGTGGCATCATTTGAGAAATGGCATACATATTTGGCGATTATGATTGATGGATAGGTTCAGTGAGGGCTGGTGCTTGGGATTTGAGGCAGGCAGTCGACAGCCTACAGTCTTTGTGCTCCATGTCATTGAGGAATTGAGCACACCTGACAGGGCACTCCTGTGCCGGACAGTTGCAGCCACCAGGGCTGCAAGACAGCCCCCTGGCTGCTTGCTCTGAGGCCCTAGGCGCTACTGCTCGTGGCGCAGTCTCCTTGTGTTTTGCACGAACGACCAGTAGGAGACCACACAGGTTGAAGCCCCTGCAGCAATCACCACCGCCCTAGACGCCAAGGAGCTGCGCATGCACTTGCCTGGTTGCAGGGTAATGGGCATGGGCCTGGCCTGTACGACAGCGTTGTCAAGATCAAAAGCCTGCCTTTTGATGCCAACCAGCTGGACATAATCCAATTCTTTGAGGGCTTCAAGCTGAAGCCCAATGGCGTGCAGCTGGTGGTGCGCTCCGACAACAAACCCACGGGCGAGGTGGGACCAGGAAAAGTTGCCTGTCCAGGGTAGCAGCTTTGAGTGATGCAAGCTGTGCCTTTTGCTGGAGGCTGTGCTTGATCCAAGTCCCGTGCACATGCACAGTGCGCGTGTGCAGCCCTGTGTGCAGGGGCACGCTCCCTCCCCATGTGAATGTGCGCCACCTTGATGAGATCCCGCTGCCCGCACTCCTTGGGAGCATTTTTTGGCATGTGGGAGCACCCGCGCTTGCGACCTGCAGGCTCCTGCAGGCATCTATCTGTCTTGCACGTGAGCCAGATTGCAGAGTGTGTCCCGGCGGCCAGTACTTGCTTGGGGAGGCACTTAGGGCAGGATGTTGGTGCAACGCCTACTCCTGGACGATCATCACCGCCTTCTTGCGTGCATGCATACTTGGTGGCGAAGGGGAAAACGCAAACTGTGGAAGAGGCACTGGTCACAAACACAGCATGGTGGCCGGTAGTGCAGGTGTTGGGGCAGCGCCTCAGCAGGCTTAGAGCTGCATCATCATGACCTCCGTGCCCGCTCATGTATGTTCCCAGGCCTTTGTGGACTTCGAGGCTCCTGATGAGGCAGGACGCGCCATTAGGGAGAAGGACCACAAAGTGTTCTCTGAAAAGTTTGGGGACAGATACGTCCGGCTCATTCAGGTCCGTGCCAGATCATATGGACCACCGAGGACCGCTTGCCACTGGACGCTGATGCTGCGCTGCTGCACATGTGCATGTGCATGCGCACGTGTGTGCCCAGCCAGGAGATTGCTCACAGCCTGCAGCCCAGCTTCTGGGGCTGGCGCATCAGTGACGCTGGCTGACGTGCTACTTGGAAAAGGAGGGGAAGGAGGAGGACGCGCATCCGTGCTGATTCTTGCCAAGGCAAAGAGCCCAGCTGCTTGAACTTCCTGCCAGCAACACACCCCATCTTTGCGCCCACAGGTGTCGCGCAAAGAGATGCAGGCCACGCTGGCCCTGCGCTTTGGCGGGGAAGGCATTCTGAAGATCAAGGGCATCCCCTTCAAGGTGGGCTGGCAGGCCTGCGAGCTGCGAAAACTGTGTGGGGCATGCTGCGAGAGAGCACCGCAGCAGCTGCAAATGTGTGTCCCCCTTGCTGCTGCGTGACATTGGCAGGGATGCTGTGAACGCATGGTGCTGGGCACCACTTACGCGGCAGCCACCACCTGAACAACACTCCTGGCAGGGTTAGGGTGCGTCGTGCCGTGCCGCCCTCACGCGCGCTGCTGAGCAGGCGTGGTGCCGGCAAGGAGTCACAGCTCAGCGGCTTTTCTGTGCAGGGCCGCCATACACACCTGCCCCTCTCCTACAGGCCCTGCACTGTCCCTCAACCCCCTCTGACCGCGCCCGCCTGCCTGCCTGCCTGCCCCGTCGACTGCACCCGCTGTTTTGATATGGGGTGCTGCTGCTGTGTGCCGCTGTGTCTTTAGGCCCAAGCCTCAGACGTGAGGAAGTTCTTCGGGGCCTACAAGATCAAGCCTGATGGCATCAGGTGCGTGCAGGGACTGGAGGCTGGGGTGCTGCACCCAAGGCAGCACCTGGTGTGTGCGCCGCTTGGGGCTGCCGATGGACTGCTGCCGGATAGGGGGCCAGCTGCCCCAGGAGCGCCGCGCATTTTCCGTTAGGTCTCCTGTCTTTGGGGCTGCTGTGGCTGTGACCGCAGCTGCTGCTGCTGCCGCCGCCGCCATGCCCCCTGTGGCCCTGCGCACTGACGGGCCTTGCAGATTGCTCTGGTGCACCAGGTCCTCTGGACTCCCGCATGCACTCAAGGTCAGCTGATCTTGGAGTAACTGGTCCAGGTGTGCCTGCTGGCTTGCATGCATCCATCAACCTTGACACGTGCCATACGCTTTTTGAATTAACTGGGCAGCTGCACTCCGTCGGGCTCTGTTCATTTGCCAGTAGCCCTTCTGTCATGAACAAGTAGTGCACCCTGGCCAGGCAACTTGCCTGGGGTTGCATTTTGCTGGTGCTGCTGCCTGCTGACCTTCAAAAAGCCTGCAAGTCATCATGTGCCCCCCCTGGCTGCAGCTTCATCATGCACGCAGATGGGCGGCCTACAGGCATGGCCTTTATTGAGTTTGAGACGCCGCAGGAAGCGGTGCGCGCGATGGAGAAGGACCGCGCCAAGTTTGGGCCTGAGTACGGGGACAGGTGAGGGGGCGCAAGGGCACGCACCTGCTGGCTGGCACTGTGGGCTGGACAGGGTTGCATGGGGCAGGGCACAGGGCTCGGCCAGCAGGCTTGTCCTTGTGGTGGCACTATGTACAGCCTGGGCACGGGCTCTCATCATTGTCGTCAAACAACAAGGCTGGCCAGCGGGCACATCTGGCGATCTATGGGAGGTTAAGCAGCTTCTAGGAGGGGATGTGGAAGGTAGGCTGGTGGGTGGGTGGAGTCCAAACGTCGCAGCCCGCTGTTGCACAGACTCCACCCACAGCTCTGCATGCAACGCTCTGGGCTGCCTGTGGCCCTTGTACCTGCATCCTCTCTCATCCCATGCTGACACGTAGGCTCTTCCCTCGCGCGTGGGGCGTCCACATGTCCACGTTGCCCATCCCTGCTGCCGTGCCCTCACCACACCACACACCCACCTGTGCCTTGCCTACCTCACGCGCGCACGCCTGCAGGTTCTGCATGCTGCAACTGGTGGGGCGGCACGAGATGGACAAGGTCCAGCTGCAGCGCGAGAGCGACCTGAACAACCCCAACAAAGTTCTGGTGCGCCAGGCGGCGTCTCTCTGCCTCCATTGCTGCGTTAACTCCTTGGCCCCCCAGCCAACAGGCAGGGGCTAGCAGAGCCTTTTGCCGAGAGATGCTCGTGGCTCAGCACCCGCGTGCGCCTGGCAGCGCTGTTACTGAGCCGCGTTTAGAGTGCGGCACACAAGGCCCGCTTGCCAAACATGCAACACCTTGATTTGAGTAGTGCGGCCTCTTGCGAAGGGGCCTATGTGGGGGCATCGCTGCAGAGGGGAGAGGCATGTGCCAAGACGCCAGCGCCGCCTCTGCTGTGCTCTAATGCTCGCGCAGAATGGCATCAACATCCTGCAAGCGGCCGCCGTCGCCACCCAGGCCGCCCTCAACAACCCCGCCCTCAGGCCCTTCATGCAGGCGCAGACGCAAGCGCAGTTGCAGCCGCAGGCACAAGCGCAGCTGCAACCACAGCTGCAGGCCAACCCCTACTTGACACCAGCCATCAGCCAAGCTGCAGGTGTGTTTGCTGCTCGATCCTCACCGAGAGCTGAGCAGAGCAAAGGAGGCTCAGGGCTTGGGCTGTGAGGGGCTTGTGGCCGCGCTGCTTGCTCGCTGCCAAGCCAGGCATGGAGTGTGGCCTGGCTACGCAAGCATGCAGCTATCAGCTTTCTTTGTATGCAGAGGCCATGCAGATGCGCACAGCCAGCTTGTGCACCAACACTGGCCGTCATTCAGCACAGGTAAGGGCAGGCAGACCACAAGAGGAACATCTCCATGCTCACACGAGCACGAGCTTGCACGCACACGCACACGTGCACACACTCGTACACACACGTTCCACGCTTGCAGCGCTGCAAATGGGCCTGCTGCCTGCGGGTGCCGCGGCCGCGCCTATGGCCGCCAGCGGCCAACTGACAGCAGTGAACAGCCAGGGCATCCCCCTAGCCATGCCGCTGACCGCCGCAGGGCTGCAGGCTGCGCAGCCTACAGCGGCTGCGGCAGCTGCTGCTGCCAATGCAGCCTCTGCAGCACCATTAATGGATGCGCAGCTGGCCATGCAGCTGGGGGCGCAGATTCCTAGTGAGTCACTGTTCATGTTTGGCATTGTGTCTGTTCCCTGCCTGGTGTGCGTGGGTGCAACGTAGGCGCGCGCACGCACATGCACATACGCACGCACATGCACACATGTATGCACAAGGCACGCGTATGAGCACACACACACACACACACACACACACACACACACAAATATGCACACAAACGCGCATGTGCATGTGCTTATGAGCACTGGAAAGCGGTCTCCTGCACAGCTACCAGGGGCTGCGCGGCTCATTCTCTTAGGCTTGCAACACACGCTGTGCACCCATATGCTCCCTGGGCACCAATCTGAATCGCCAGCTCAGCTCTTGCCTGGGCCTGCAGGGTGCTGTGAGTCACTGTGCACCTTCTGCTTGTACGCAGTAGACCCGATGGTAGGCAATCCCATGCTGTTCTACAACCAGGCCCCGATGGCTGACTACTCTAGGCCAGATGGCGGGTAAGGCTACTGCGGCAGGGTGTGGACGCTTTGCATGCAGTCTGTTGTGTGTGTGCGTGCATGCATGCACATGCCATGGCTGCCTGTATAGTAGCTCTGCCCTTAGCCATCACTTGCTGCTCGGCCTCTGTGCAGCTCTTAATGGTTGAGCGTGCGCTCCTGCCACACCTGCCCCACGTGCATCTTGAGAGGAGATTTGCATGCGCACCAGTGACTGCAAGCAAGCAACCAAGTCATGTCCAGTCTTCTTCACATCTTAGACGCCGCACATGCACATGCATGCGCACGCGCACACACCCCACTCCAGTACCGCAGCCAGTCCAGCAGGCCTGGGCTAGGCGGAGCTGGGCAGGCGCACACTAAGCCCCGCCCTTGACTGCCAACCACACCATGTCAGGTACAGCAACTGATAGGTGCCAGCGGGCGCACCCCCATGCGCGCGTGGCCGTGTGCAGGACCCTGGCTGGCACGCTCCAAGAGCCCCTGCTGGCCACAGTCTCTGCCGCGCAGCCCGCGCAGGCGGTGTCCTTCCCTGGGCCTGCCGCGGCAATGTGAGCCTGAAGCCGTGCAGGCCTGCAAGGGCTGCAGCGGCATATGGGCGGCGGGGCTGTGCTCGCGGCCCTTGACAGGCGTCCACCCCCACCCTCCTGGTGGTGCAGGCCCAGAATGTGGGCCTCTCCCCTCCACAGCTTCGCGCCCATGCGAGCGCCTGTGCTGTCTAATGGTGGACGCCAGTAGGTGTTTCCCAGGTCTGGCCGCCAGCCCGCGCGCGCGCGCCTGCCTCCATGCCAAGGGCCAGCATCACCCTGCCCGCGTGCATGCACTGAGCGCGTGCGTGTGTTTGCAGACCGGGCTACCTACTATGGGTAGGAGGATATTTGTCGGGAGCCTGCCGCAGCTGTCCCCTCTGCCGCCAAGCAGTGTGGTGGCTGAGGGTGGGCATGGGCACTGCTGTACCGTGTTCTCGGGCTGTGGTGCTCGTGTGCTCAGCTGCAGAAGCGACGATCTGCAAGGTCTGAGAGCGCGCCTGCAGATGAGCCAGCTGTGCAGCGGTGTGGTCTAATGCTATGTTTTGTTGTGTTGGTTTTATTATTGTGTCGTGCGCTCAAGGTGCTCTGCCACTGGTGGGTAATAAAGCACAACAGCATGCACGCCCTGGGCCTAGCGCTCTGTCAGCCATGGGTGGGTAAACGCATGCGAGTGCAGGTAAGGCCTGCTGTAGTCTCAGTGGGTCGCTCTTGCCAGTGGATTGCTTTTGTGAGTGTTTTAACTCCGTGGGTGCAGCTCCACGCATAATGTCTGGTCTGTTGGAGTCAGGTGCTACAGAACTGGAATTGCTGCACTGAACCTCCAAGAAGCATTACGGTTTCACTTGGCTGACCTTCTCAAACGATGTTCTGGTGAGGAGTATGTTTGGCTTCAAAATCTTTTCAGTGGCCAATCCATGTAGCAAAGCAACCTATCAAGGGCTCCTCGTGCTTCGTTACTGTACTGTTGCCCCTGTTTTGAGCCTGTGCTTTGTTACTGTACTATGCCCCTGTTTTGAGGCAAAGGAAGGTTTACAGTGCTCGCCGGTGCTTCAACAAGTTCAGACCAGATTGCCTGGATCTATTTACGTGAGGTTGCTTGCACAAGGGCAAGCTGTGTATGTTTCATGCACCAGTATGCCATTGTTTTGGGGTGAGGAAAAGCTGTCTGGAGTTGGCTGACTCAAAAGTTCTATCCGCACTTCAACTAGAATTTACCTCTGTTAAGAGGCATACACGGTTGCAGTTTGTGTGTGTGTAGTGACTGTATTTTCCCTTCTGGGACGGCAGGGGATTTCTCCATTCTTCTGGCTGCCGAGGAAGTGAGAGTGGCTTCTAATTCCCGTCATGGCTTGATGGCGTCTTCTGTTCAGTGGAAGTGCTCAACGCGTACTTGCCTGCAACTGCTTTTTTCTGCTTGAAATTTGGCTCGCAGATCTGTTGGAGTCTACATGTGCTGTGTCCTAGAAAGAAAAAGAAAGAAAAAGAAAGAAAAAGAAAGAAAACTAAGAATCCTCTCTGTTGTGTTCTATTGGCACAGTTTGTGTAGTGTACAGATGTGGTGGGAGCCTTGCCTCTCAGCTGTGCTTATTTGTGACTGGATGCAGACATGTTGAATTGGGCTGCATATCCTTCTGACTAGGTGTCTGTTGTGCACCTCACTTGGCGCGTGTGCTGGCGCTCTGGTGACAGTCCCGCGACGTTCACTGCTCAATGGATGGAGAAAATTTAATGTGACAAGCATGGAAGCTTAAATTCCGTGAATGAACTTTGTCGTGATAACAGGGGATTGGAGATGAGACTTCTCATGCCAGGGGCCGTTATAAGACATGCTTGCATGCCGCTTTCGATAACTGACATGTCTTTGCGACTGTTCAGCAACCCGGTGGTACGCCCTCTCAGCGTGTGCACGCAACACGTTATGTCGGTGGTTCTTGCTAGGGTTGCGGTTTCTTGTGCTGTTAGTGAATTGTAACAAAGTTGGATCCTTGCCCTTGCCTTACCCTTATTTTGTTTTGTGTTTTTCCTCAAGGACGTGTATTGTCTGAAATGATGTAATTAATATTTGTTGTACAATTTTGCAAGGTGGCCTACTTGTTGAAGAAGGGACATGAGGTTACAAGTTTAAGTCTGACCTTCAGCCAGGTAGTTTGACTGTTCAGATTGCTGGTGAACACCAGCCATCAAAGAAACATCCATAAGCTCTGAAATATAACGATAGGAATCATTAGTTTGTTTCTGGGAAAAATTGAAGACATCCTCAACAGGGTGTGTGTGTGGACTGGCTGCGGACAGCGACAGTGTACACCAAGCAGACAACAGGTTGCCCGCGATGAGACTGAGGAGCCTCTGATACCCTTATCCTTCCCTACACGTTCTCTCTCTCTCT
>LFCJ01004269.1_pt1 | contig 10477 bp, 12 predicted proteins | sample 643141 | NCBI WGS metagenome assembly LFCJ01 (sample SAMN03766243, study PRJNA286221) | soda lake metagenome | biome: soda lake; feature: Kulunda steppe; material: water; isolation source: sample B1-Br-g2 brine of Lake Bitter-1 | place: Russia: Kulunda steppe | collected 2010-07 | reverse complement strand
CCTGGCGCGTGGCGCGCCTGGCGGGTGCCACCCACCGCGTCGACGACCTCGGCTCCGACCGCTGTCGCGTCGCGTTCGAACTGCCACCACAGCACGCCGGCGCCGTCCCGATCTGTTTCGAGGCGCTCGAGCGGATCGAAGCCATACTCGAGGACGGCGACCCCATTTGATCGAACTACTCGCGAGCACCTAACGTCGTGTTAGCTGGTTCGATACCGAACCTCTATGCCGGTGGGCCTCCAACTGTCGGCAATCGATGTCATCCCAGGAACCGGACGTCGAACCGCCGAACGCCTGTCCCGTCATCGAATCCCTCGAGCAGATCGGCTCGCAGTGGCGACTGGCCGTCCTGCACGAACTGCTGGCCGGCGAACAGCGATTCAACGAACTCAAACGGTCGACCGGCGCGAACGCGCGGACGCTCTCGCGCGTGCTCGACGATCTGGGCGAAACCGGCTTCGTCGAGCGCCGAATCGAGGAGGACGCGCCGATCGCGACCTACTACAGCCTCACCGAGAAAGGCGAGTCGCTCGAACCGGTCTTCGACGAGATCGAGTGCTGGGCCAGTTCCTGGCTCGACCGCGAGTTCGAGTAAGACGGATCGGTGTAGCGTTTTACCGGTGATCGGTCGGATGGGGTCGGCGGTCACCGGTAACGAACTACAACGGACCGGATGTCCGGCCGCCGGCTACCCCTTTTCGGACGTCGCTACCTCGAGGCTCGCGAAGAAGCCGAAGTAGGCGACGATCCCCGCGAGCATCAACATCCAGTAGGCGTACGTCGGACCGTCGATGACTTGAAAGAGCAGATCCACCATCGTCACCCAGACGACTGCGAAGAGGAGGTCGACGAGCACCCCCCACTTGTCAGCCCGAGCACTCTCGACCCACTCGCGAACGCCGCTCATCTCTCGATCACCGTCCGACACTCGAGCCCAGTCATAGTCTGAGGTCGCACGGACGGGGAAAAAGGCTATCGGCGTCGGGGCGTCGGAGCATCGTTCGGTCCGCCTGGACGACCGGGGGAACGCCCCGAAAACGAAACCCCCTAACCCCAGCCGTGACTCGACTCGAGCATGGAGACAGACCCCGAGGTCGCCGTCCTCCGGCTTGGCCACCGGCCCGGACGCGACGAACGGATGACGACCCACGTCGGGCTGACCGCGAGAGCCCTCGGTGCCGACCGGGTCACGTTCCCGGACAACGCGGGCCAGTCGAAGGAGACGGTCGCGGACATCACCGACCGCTTTGGCGGCCCGTTCGACGTCGAACTCACCGACTCGCCGAAGGCGATCCTGCGCGGCTGGGACGGCCACATTGTCCACCTCACGATGTACGGCGAGCGTATCCAGGACGTCGAAGCCGAGATCCGCACGGCCCACGGGGACGACGGCGAGCCGATCCTGGTCGTCGTCGGCTCCGAGAAGGTCCCGTTCGACGTCTACGAGGAGGCCGACTGGAACGTCGGCGTCACCAACCAGCCCCACTCAGAGGTCGCAGGTCTCGCCGTCTTCCTCGATCGACTGTTCGAGGGCCGCGAACTCGAGCGCGAGTGGGAAGACGCCGACCGTCGCGTCGTCCCCATGGAGACGGGCAAACGCGTCGAACCGGCTGATGGCGAGCAGTAGCCAGTCGACCGGTCGAGCGCCGACGCGGTCACACGAGAGCACGAAGGGCTAGTTTTTCGGCGGCCGAGGGCGGAGGGTGCGTATGGCTTCAGGAGGTGCGCTGCCCGGGACGGCGATCGAGTGGTACATGTTCGGTGCCGTCCTCGTCGGCGTGAACGTCGTCGTGTTGCTCGTGACCGGCCACACGCTCGTCCAGTCGCTCGCGATGGGGCTGTTCTACGGCCTCGCGATGGCGCTCGTGGTCGTCCTGCTCGTCGCCGTCTGGGAAACCGTCGTCGGTGACTCGAGCCAGGAGGAGTGATACTGTCGGACAGAAGTCAATGAAGAGAATTCGCCGGACGGGTGCGGCGAATTCTCACAATAGTTCTGTCCGGCAGTATGAGATCTCGACTGCCGTCGCGGCTTCTCGGTGCCCGAGGGCGGCCTGACAGTTCGCCGCCAACGTATATCCGTCCGAGCGGTGCGTACACGCACATGGCAGAAACGACTGCTCATAGCGACGAGGTCACGCGCGAAGAGGCGTCGGAACTCCTTCAGGAGCTGGCTCGAGAAGTCCACAGCGAGGGCACGACGGAGGTCCGTGTCGGAAACAAGGTCCTGACGCTTTCGCCGCCGTCGGCCGTCGAGTACGGCATCGAGGTCGAAGAGCGGTCGCCGATGCTCGGCGGGGATCACGAAGCGATCACGGTAACCCTCGAGTGGGAGATCGACGACGCCGAGAACTGAGCGCGGCGGTCGGCTGTCAGGAGGTGCGATACACCCACGCGCCGTCTACGGACTCGCGTTGGACCCGTCCCCGGGCCTCGAGCGCCCCCAGCGCGCCCAGCGAATCGAGAACCGGTGCGACGTACCGCAGCTCGCCAGTGCGCTCTCTGGCGACCGCCAGCGCCGTCGCCGGTTCGATCGCCTCGAGCGACGCGTGTGTCACCTCGCACAACGCGTCGAGGCGGTCGACGGTGCGGTCGACGACGCGTCCGGGATCGTCGAACGCGGGCCCGTGGCCGGGGTACGCGCGCGTCGCGGCCGTCCCCTCCAGGCGAGCCATCGCCTCGTAGTAGGCGTCGATCGCCTCGTCCGCCCCGCGGTCGAGCCCGACGTGAAACGCCACGGGACGGAACGGTTCGACGAGCGCGTCGCCCGAAAAGAGCACCCGCGTTCCGCTGATCGACGTCTCGTAACACAGGTGATCGATCTCGTGGCCCGGCGTCGGGATCGGCGTGAGCTTCCGGCCGCCGACGACGAGCGTCGACGTCGGGTCGATCGGCTGCGTGCGCGCGGGGTCGACCAGCCGTCGCTCCCGTCGGAACGACTCGAGGAGATCCTCGACGACGGAGGGTCGATCCGCCTCGGAGTAGCCCGCTTCGCGAGCCGCCGCGGCGATCCGCTCTCGAACCATCTCCGGGTCAGTTCGAAGTCGCTCGAGTGCCGGCGCCGGCGCGTGGATCGTCGCGCCCGCCTCCCGAAGCGTCGACACCTGTCCGACGTGGTCGCTGTGGAGGTGCGTGAGGAGAACGTGGGCGATGTCGCCCGGATCGTATCCCAGGCGCTCGAGTCCCTCGCGGAGCACCGTCTCGGCCGCGGCGTCCGCTGCCCCGGCGTCGATCAGGATCGGTTCCGGCCCCTCGACGAGGTACGCTGCGACGTGTTTCGGCGGCCACGGAACGTCGAACTCGAGGCGGTGGACCGTCGCACGCTCGTCGTCGCGCCGGCCGGAGTCGTCGGAAGCGTCGAGAGCCATCGTCACCTACACGGCGGGCGACGATCCTGAACGTTACGCTCCGGCTCCCTCGGCGGCTGTCGGAGCCCGGGAATCGCGGCGAGGGCTCAAAAGACTTAATGTCGGCATGGCGTTACGGATAGGTAATGGCTTTTGAGGACCTGCTCGAGGATCCGGTCATCCAGAAGTACTTACACGAGCTGGTCGGTCCCAAGGGGATGCCCGTCGCGGCAGCGCCGCCTGACGGGGAAGTGACCGACGAGGAGCTCGCGGAGGAGCTGGATCTCGAGTTGAACGACGTGCGGCGGGCGCTGTTTATCCTGTACGAGAACGACCTCGCCAGCTACCGACGGCTGCGCGACGAGGACTCGGGCTGGCTGACCTACCTCTGGACGTTCGAGTACGAGAACATCCCGGAGAACTTGGAGTCCGAGATGTACCGCCTCCACGAGGCACTCGAGAAGCGCGAGGAGTACGAGCGCAACCACGAATTTTACCTCTGTGAGATCTGCTCGATCCGATTCGAGTTCGGCGAGGCGATGGACTTCGGCTTCGAGTGTCCCGAATGTGGCTCGCCGCTCGACTCGATGGACAACCAGCGGCTCGTCAACGCGATGCACGAGCGGATCGACGCGCTCAAAGACGAACTCAACGTCGACGCGGACGCCTGATGGTCGTACTCGCAACCAAACTGTACGTCGAGGGCGAGGCCCGGCAACGGGCGACCGACTCGCTTCGGTCGCTGATCAGCAACGAGATCGGCGACCTCGAGGTCTCGTTCGACCTCTCGATTCGCGAGGACGACTTCCCGGACGTCGACCTCGAGGGCGACGACGCTACCGTCGCACACAACGTCCTCCGTGAGGAGTTCGGCGAGATTCCGGACGACCTCGAGGCCGGCGAGACGTACGTCGGGACGCTCGACTCGTGGGACGAGGCGGGCTTCGTCCTCGACGCCGGCCAGCCCGTGCGGATTCCGGCGGCGGAACTCGGCCTCGGACCGGGGTCGCCCGAACAGATCCGCGAGCGCTACGGCCTCGTCCAGCACCTGCCGCTTCGGTTCGTCTACGCCGACGGTTCGGACGGAGACGACGAGAGTGAGGCTCCCTCGCGGCTCGCGGATGAGGAACGCGACCGTCTCTACGACTGGACGCGCGGCGACGGTCGGCTCAACGTCAACAGCGCGACGCGAGCCGAGGTCCGCGCGACGCTCAACCGGGCCGGCCACGCCCAGGACTACGTCACCGTCGAACGACTCGGGTTGCTCGAACAGAGCGTGATCTGCACCGAGGATACCGACCCGCCGGGGCTGCTCGCCAGCGTCGGCGAGTACCTCCCGGCGGAACTGCGCTGTGTCGTCCCCTGATATGAACCGACGGCTCGTCCTCGCGTCGATCGCGGTCGTCCTCCTGATCGGTCTAGCCGGCTGCTCGATGATCTTCGGGGGCATCTCCGACGAGGAACTCGATCGCGATCAGGAGTACGACGACCTCAGAGAGATCGACGAGGACGTCGTCATCGACATCGAGGGCGGTGGCATCATCAGCGACGGCGAGTTCCGTGCGGTCTACGACCTGAACGAGACCGACGAGTTGTCGCTGTACCGGTCGAACATCTACCGCGACGAGGCACTCGACATCCACAGCGTCCGCTACTGGTACCCGAACGGGACCGAAGTGACCGGCTCGGACCTCGACGTCGACCAGGGACGCTCGAGCACCGAGGTGCGAGTCCCCGACGGGAACGGGACGCTCGCGTTTACCGGTTCCGCGGGCAGTCGAACCTTCCAGCTCCCCGCCTACACGCACGGCTCCTACGAGGTCACGCTCCCCGAGGAACACCGGACGTCGAACTTCCTCTTCGGCAACGTGAACCCGGGCGGCTACGACCGCGAGATCGTCGACGACCGGGAGCAGCTGACGTGGGAGCACGTCGACAGTACGGTCTCGTTGCGGTACTATCAGACCAGGGACATCCCGCTGTTCGTCGGGCTTGTCGGCGTCGTCTCCGTACTCGGTGGGGCCGGCATCGCCTACTACTACCGGCAGGTAAAGCGCCTGCGCGAACAGCGCGAGGAGATGGGACTGGACGTCGACCTCGAGGACGACGACTCCGATCGCGGCCCACCACCGGGACTGAAGTAACTGCAACGGGTCGTCGGCGCGAACAGCCGCTCCTCCCGGTTCGACTCCGACAGATTGCGATCGGTCGGGAGTCGGGACTGTCCGTGGAGTCAACGTTTTATCGCTGGGCTGAGACGGGTGTACACGAAGATGGCACCGGACCTCCCCGAGAAGCTCCTGGGTATCGATATCGATTCCGACGAGGACCAGCGTCGGCGTTCGAGCGGGGACGCCGACGAGCCCGAAGACCGCGTTCGCGTCGTCCTGTTCGGCGTCGGCGAGCATCGCCTCGCGGTTCCCGTCGACGACGTGCTCTCGATCACCGACGTCCCGGAGGAACTGACGTGGGTCCCGCGAACGCCGGACGCGGTCGACGGCGTCACCGACCTCCGGGGGGAGATCACGGCCGTCCTCGACCCGACGGTCTACTTTCCGATCGACGAGGACCGCACCGGCCGCGAACAGCTTCTCGTCTTCGACTGTCCGGACGACCAACAGCCAGCGGCGCTCCGCGTCGACGACGTCCTCACGGTCGAGGCCGTCCCCGAGAGTGACGTCATCTCGTCCGTCGACGACACCGACGAGTCGATCACGGGCCAGGCACTCGAGCACCCGCTCGTGACCGCACTCGTCGAACGACCCGGCCGGACGCGACCGAAAGCCGACGCCACCACCCCAGCGGCGACCGTAGAGGGGACGACCGAGAGCGCACCCGGCGACTCCGAGCCGACCGACGGGATGACGGGGCTCGAACAGGTCGTCGAACTCGTTCCGCTCGTCGACGTCGAGGCGATGCTCGCCGCCTCCGGTGGCCGCATCTCGAGTCGGTAACGACCCGACCGAAACGGTTCGACTCCACCTCCCGACAGCCGACCGACAGGACGGAGTAACAGGCGTTGACAGTCGGCTGCTACCGACCGCTGCGGTCGAGGAGGGATTTCGGGCTCGAGCGGGCCGCTGTCGTGCAGTTCTCCGTCCCAGTCGACCGCGCTCGAACGTCGGTTATCACGATTGATAACCGAGAGACAGCATTTATACTAACGGTTTCGGTACTATCAACTGGTGTACTACTGAATGTCGACAGGGGTTCTCATCGTGGACGACTCTCATTTTATGCGGAACTTGCTGCGCCAGATCGTAGAGCAGGATCACCGCATCGTCGGAGAGGCGACCAACGGCGCCGAGGCAGTCAAGTTGTACAAAGAGCGCGATCCCGACCTCGTCATGATGGACATCGTGATGCCGAAGTGCAACGGGATCAAAGCGACCGCCGCGATCAAGAAGATCGACCCCGACGCTCGGGTCATCATGTGTACGAGCGTCGGCCAGCGCGAAAAGATGAAACTCGCCGTCAAGGCCGGCGCCGACGGCTACGTGACGAAGCCCTTCGAAGAACCGAGCGTCAGAAAGGCCCTCACGGACGTCGCCGCGGTATGAGGCGAGTACTCGTCGTCGCCGACACACCGCGGCTAACGGCAGTCATCGGCAACGAGCTCGCACGCCGCGGCGACGACGTCGTGACGGAGACCGACCGTGCCCCCCTCGAGGCCGTCACCCGAACCGACCCCGACGTCGTAACTGTCGTCGACGACGTGATCGATCGGGACGGACTGGAGTCGCTCGAGCGACTGCTCTCGACGGCCCCGACGCCGACGCTCGTCGTCGCCTCGAGCGTCGACCCGGCCGTCGACGCGGCGTTCGGTGGGCTCGCACACGGTGCCGTCGAATTCCTCCGGCGCCCCGACACGCTCGAGGAGTCGCTCCCGACCTTCATCGAGGACCTCGAGTCACGCATCGACGAACTCGCCGACGTCGATATCTCCTCGCTTGCCGTCGCCCAGACCACGGCCTCGGCCCGTTCGATCCGAACGGCACGACCGACCCGGGCGACCGCCGGCGCCGACGCGGTGACGGCGGCCTCGGCAGCGAGCACACCGACGACGAGCGACCGTGTGCAGGCCCCAGGCGAACCCGACCTCGAGTCAGTCGCCGAACCGACGACGACCCCGACCGTCCGGACGAGAACCCCCACCGAGCCGCCGACGATCGTCGTCGGTGCCTCCACTGGCGGTCCGAAGATCGTCGAACGACTGTTAGCGCGCCTGCCGATCGACCTCGAGGCGCGAGTGTTCGTCGTCCAGCACATGCCCGCGCCGTTTACCCCCCGGTTCGCGGCGCGACTCGACGCGATCAGCGAGTACGCGGTCCGAGAGCCGGCCGACGGCGACGTCGTCCGGCCCGGAACCGCCGTGGTCGCACCCGGTGGCACCCACCTCGGCGTCACGAGCGATGCGGACGCGACGCTTCGCGTCCGGTTCGAGAGAACCACGCACAGAAGCGGCGCCCGTCCGTCGATCGACGTCACGATGACGGCCCTCGCCGACTGTGTCGACGGACCGCTCTGTGGCGTCGCCCTGACCGGAATGGGATCCGACGGCGCGACGGGCATCGAGGCCATCGACGCCGCGGGCGGGCACACGATCGCCCAGGACGAACCGACGAGTTCGGTCTTCGGGATCCCCGCACAGGCGATCCGGACCGGCTGCGTCGACGAGGTTGTACCAGCACCGAAACTCGCCGATCGAATTACGACCGCAGTCACGGGTGACCGCGATGAGTGATCACTGGGACTTCGTACGCGAAAGCAACGAACGGATCACACAGCTCAACAACGAACTCCTCGCGCTCGAGCGCGACCCCGACGACGAGGACGCGATGCGAAACGTCTTCCGGATCGCCCACACGCTCAAGGGCAACTGCGGGGCAGCGGGCTTCGACGCAGCGAGCGACGTCGCACACGCGATCGAAGACCTGCTCGATGCTGCCCGGGCCGGCCGAATCGACGTCACGCCCGAGCTGATGGACGTCGTCTTCGACGCGGTCGACGAACTCGAGGCGATGGTCCGCGAGATCGAGGCCGCCGGAGAGCTAACCGCCGACCCAGAGTCAACGATCCGGTCGATCCGGGAGTATCTCGAGCGGGAGAGCCAAACCGGTGCCACGACGGTCGAGCCGCCCTCTGGGCCGGAGATCGATGCGGTGGTGTCGTCGCTCGACCCGCCGACCGCCGCCGACCACGACGCGTACCTCGTTCGGTTCGCGGTGCAAGAGACCGCCGACGGTGACCTCAGTAACGGCACGCTGGTCGTCGAGGCCCTGATCGACGCCTTCGACGTACTCGGGACCGACCCCTCGCGCGATGCGATCGACGCGGGACGCTACGGTGGCCAGCTCGACGTCGTCTTCACCGGCGCGGTCGGCGACTCGTCGATCGCCGCCGCACTCGAGCCGATCGACGAGATCGCCGACTTCGAGATCGTCGACGTCTCGGATCGGTTCGACGCCGCGGCCGAAGGCGGCGACGTCGGCCCGATCGACGACCGCGACGGCGCGGCCATCAGCACCGAGGAAGCACGGGATCTCGAGGTCGACGAACTCCTGGACGAATTCGACGAGTTCGACGACCTCGACGAGAAGGTCAAGGAGGTCGAGGGCGACGACGACCTCGAGGTGTTCGACGAGATGGGCGACGCTGGTTCGTTCGACGACCTCTTCGACGACGCGGACGTCGAGCCCGAGGTCGACCCCGGCGAGCCGGAGCCGTCGGCCGACGAGACACGCGCAGGCGGGGAACGGGAACCCGAGGACGACGCCGCGGCCGAGGCAGACGACGTCGACGACGCCGAAGCCGTCTTTGCCGAACTCAAAGAAGAAGTCGACCCCGTCGGCTTCGACGAACTACAGGACGAACTCGCCGAACTCGAGTTCGACGAGTTCGGCGAAGAGGAGATCGGAATGGACGAGCTCCTCGGCGACGACTTGGAGGAGTCACTCGAGAGGGACGCCAGTGAGGGGGACGCCTCCCTCGAGAGTGGGCCAGACGAGACGGATGGTTCGTCCGAAGGCGACGGAGCGACCGGAGACGGCGTAGACGACGAAACTGCCGGTGACGACCCGATGGACGACGAGTCAGTCGACGTCGCGACCGACGACGGCGGCTCGGTCGAAGCCCCCGGAGACGTTGCTGGCGTCGACGCCCCAGCCGAGCCCGTGAGTGCCGACCTCGAGGACCCAGCGGACGCCACAGCCGAGACACCGGGTGTGGACGTTTCGCCGACCGACGGGCTCGAAGCCGACCTCGGGGAGGGCGTCCCGACCGACGGAGCGACGTGGGACGAGGGGTCGGCCGAACGGCCGTCGTGGTGCGAACCGGTGGCGGCCGACTCGGCGTCGACCGTCGAGTCGGAGACGGACGACCAGTCGACAGGGACGTCCGGGCCGGACGAAACGGCCGTCGTCGACGAGGCGTTCACGTTCGACGATATCGCGATCGACGACGCCGACCCCGACGAGGATACAGCGGCCGACTCGAGTACCGACGATCTGACCGACGAACGCGCGGACGAGCCAAGCGACGAGTGGGTCGACTCCGACGACGTCGACCCAGGGCTCGAGGCCGCGAAATCGCTCCCCCACTCCTCCGACGACCTCGCGGACGAGACGGAGCGAACCCCGACGGACGAGGCGGTCGAGGATCTGAGCAGCGAGGAACACGACGACGACGGCCCGGGCGACGACCCCGTCGAGCCGGACGAACGCGAGCTCGACGTTTCCAACGACGAGCCGGCAGACGCGCCAGCCGGTGGGCCGACGCTCGAGGACGAGTTCGCCACACCGGCCGACGAGGCTCTCGACGCGTCGACGTCACTGTCCGCCGACTCCGTCGATTCGGAACCGCTCGACGCCGACGAGACGGAATTCGAAGCGAGTGCGTCCGACGACACCGCCAGCACCGACGCCTGGTCGGCTCCCGAATCGGACGTCGAGACGTCGTTTGACGACGCGTCTGACTTCGACGATTCGTCCGACTTCGACGGCGTGAGCGACTTCGACGATACTTCTGACTTCGAAGGCACGACCGACTTCGACGACGCGTCTGAGTTCGAGGACACGTCCGACTTCGACGACACGTCTGAGTTCGAGGACACGTCCGACTTCGACGACACGTCT
>LFCJ01004268.1_pt1 | contig 10478 bp, 10 predicted proteins | sample 643141 | NCBI WGS metagenome assembly LFCJ01 (sample SAMN03766243, study PRJNA286221) | soda lake metagenome | biome: soda lake; feature: Kulunda steppe; material: water; isolation source: sample B1-Br-g2 brine of Lake Bitter-1 | place: Russia: Kulunda steppe | collected 2010-07 | reverse complement strand
TTGAGCGAATGGACGGTCGCAAAGAGTGGTTGACTGCGAAACTCGCGGGCCGCGTCTATCCCTGGGCCGATGCTATCGTCGCTGTTTCGGATGGACTCGCCGACGACGTGGCTTCAGTCACGGGAATCGACCGCTCGGCGATTACGACCATCTACAACCCGATCGTCACCGACGAGATCGACGACCGAGCCGACGAGCCAGTCGACCTTCAGGCGTTTGCGGACGACGTCCCCGTCGTCGTGAGCGTCGGTCGACTGGAAGTGCGCAAGGACATCCCGACGCTGTTGCGCGCGTTTCAGCGCGTCCTCGGGCAGAGAGAGTGTCGGCTCGTCATCTGTGGTGACGGGCCGGAGCGTGCAGATCTTGAGGAACGTGCAAACGCACTCGATATCGACGAGCACGTCACGTTTGCCGGCTGGGTCGACAATCCTTACAAATACATGCGTCAAGCGGACGTATTCGCGTTATCATCGACGGTCGAAGGACTTTCGAACGTTCTGGTAGAAGCACTGGCGGTCGGCTGTCCCGTCGTTTCGACGGATTGCGGAGGACCCGCGGAAATACTTGATGATGGTAAGTGGGGGCGAATAGTGCCAGTTGGGAATGACAAAGCGCTGGCTACAGAACTTTTGCACACACTGGAATATCCATCAGGTACCCTAAGACTTCAAAAACGATCGGAAGAGTTTACAACATATTCCATATATGAAGAATACAGTTCAATATTAGAATAAAGAAGGTTAACATTGTCGAATACGAGCAGTAGTGTCTCTGATTGTCCTTTTGATTATCCTTAGAGATTCCCATACTCGACTTCCAAGGAATGATGAAATCAGATACACATATAATTTCTTATTTTTCGGGTTCGCATGTATTGATTGTAGGAAATATCGTGCCCCAGTCCTCGGCCTTCCAACTTCACAATATGTTTTTCCAAATCTCACATATAGATACTCATCCATATCATTTGTACTCGAATATTGAAAACATTTATCAACTTGTTTCTCAGCAAGACCTTCATTTTGTAACCGAATGTTTGAGACAGCAATATCGGAATATATTTTTGCCAGAAATTCTTTCGAGAGATCCTCACCGTGTTTTTTTAGAATCCCATTGCTTCCCTCGATAACTTTCTTTGCGCTCCTAGTAATTTGGTCATCACCAATACGATATTCTAGTAAGAACTCATCAATACCATATAAATAATATCCCTCATTCAATATTCGCAGGAAAAGATCTAGATCTACCGATTTGGGGAGGTCCGTGTCAAAACCACCAACTTCTTTTAAACAATCTCGTTTAAATAGAGTGCAGCTTGTACCACCAGCGACATTCTTTTTAGTCAGATCCTTATGATGTATCGGGCCTGATTGAACTCTTCTACGGTCAACAACAGTTTCATTTCGCTTTTTAACATATGAGGTAACAACACCTGCGCAATTGTCCGATTGTAGTTGTAGTACACCAACCATCTTCGATATTGCTTCAGGCATTAATTTATCATCCGAATCTACAAATAATATGTATTCTCCATCGGACTTTTCAATGCCTACATTTCTTGCTTTGCTCACTCCCTGGTTCTCCTCAAGTTGTATACATTTAATTCTTGGATCTGAAAAAGAGTTTACTACCCCAGTAGTGTCGTCAGTCGAACCATCATCAACCACAACAATCTCAAAATTTTTATAATTTTGTGCTAGTATACTCTCAATAGTATCCTCAACCGTTTCTTCTCGGTTATATGTAGGTACTACGATACTAATAAGTGTTTGATTAGGAGACATTGATCTACCTTGTATATTTTTCATATCCTCTTCCTAAGTTTGAAGACAACTGACAGAGAGAATCGATCAGCAGTAACTTAGCCATCATTATAGCTCCGACCGAGATATTATTCGCTTCAAGTCTATCCAATATTTTATTGTATCGGTATCTCTGGTTAAGTGGAATAAACCCATAAACCAATCCTAAGAGCGTGGGGGGCCTATTTTTTTGTGCTCCACCCCTGCCTACCCTAAATTTCTTTTTCAACAGTTCTCTCAATTTTCGTGTTGGGTGTTTCACTACTGCAGATTCAGAGTATTCAATAGAATGGCCCGCTTTAGAAGCTTTGCTTGTCCATTCTATATCTCCACCAGAAACATAATTCTCTTCGAATTTTCCTATCTTCTCAAACACTCTAGATTTAACGAATAAGTTTGCTGTGGGTGCTGAATCGCGTTTTTTCACATTTTCTCTCGTCTGGAGATGAAATATAGAATCATACAACTCTGCTGCCGACCTTTCCGAGATCTGTTCTGGCACAAACTGAATACGGCCAGCAACTAACTCTGCCTGAGACGAATTTATTTTGTTCACACCTGCTTCTAGCCAATGAGAACCCGGAATGCAATCTGAATCGATGAAAGCTAGTATTTCACCAGTCGCATGGGCAATACCGCGGTTTCGGGCTGCATAAGAACTTTGGATCTCATTCTCAAATATTAATTTGACCGGATGTTCCTTCGCAACCTCAGGTGTACTGTCTGTTGAGTTATTATCTATTACAATAATTTCAACCTCATCTTCATAATTTTGATCGAGCACTCCCTCTATACAGGATTCTAAGCCCTCTGGGTTATTGTAAACAGGGATAATTACTGATACTTTTATTTGATTATTACCCACCATAACTCTGTGATGTCTGATTATAGATGATGTTATCACCCCATAAGTCCTATGGAATCATATTTAAGACAATTAGATAAAACAATAAACTGATATTCACACTGAGGCAGTTCAAGTGGGTTATATCTGAGAAAGGAGATCAAGGGTTAGAATTCACAGTCAGATTTTGATGGGAAATGTTACACACACGGTTCGTCCAGCGAGTCAAAAATACGTCCGAGATAAAATACGTGGGAGTCGGAGAAACAAGCCCAAGCGAGTCAGAGGCAGGGGGGAATACGAGTCTAGGCGTTTGACGAAGACCGGAATAAGATTGGGCCCGGCACCTAATGACAGTTGGGTAAGCGGTAGCATTGTTTGAATCTCTAACAAGCCAAAAAAGTCAATTGGTTCTAAGTTCGAGTACGAACAATGAGAAACATAGTATTGCTTTGCCTTGATTCCGGTCGGAAAGACGTTTTCGACGACTCAGCTCCAAGACTACAATCACTTGCCAGTGTTTCATTTGAGCAAACTAGAGCTGCAAGCTCTTGGAGCGTTCCCAGCCATGCAAGTTTTATGACAGGGATGCTCCCACACCAGCATGGGATCCATTGTCACAACATCGATTTTAGTTCAATAAATAAAGAAGATATATTCCTTGGAAGTCTTCCTCATACTGCAATTGGCATGACTGGAAATACTTATGCCTCGCCAAATTATGGATTTGGAGAAATGTTTGATAGGCTATGCTATTTCAAAGAGCGAGCACGTCATCCTGATGGACTGAGACCTACCGATTATTTAGATATGGAAGGGTTCAATAGATATCTGAGTTATTTTCTCGATTCTGTTAAGCATGATTATACGATAGATTGTATTTATAATGGTATTGGAGCAGCCATCGATGTGGCTGGGAAGAAATATTCCGTCAGTGGTCTTCTTGACGATGGTGCGAAGCCGACAGCACGTTTTCTAAAACGGCAAGCGAAACAAACCGATGACCCCTTCTTTTTCTTTGCTAACATTATGGACACTCATCTACCTTTCACACCAACGCGTGGCTATAATCGTGATCTGTATGAGGCTCCTTGGGGCTGGACGACACGAAATACCGACAAGTGGGAACCCGTTGGGAAGACTGATGAATACAAGGACTATTTAGAAAATTGGCGTGATCTCTATCATGCATCAATTGACTATGTGGATCGAGTGTTGGCAGAGTTAGTGGAAGACCTTCTAGAAATAGCACCAAACACTACAATTATAGTCACCGCTGACCATGGTGATAATCTTGGGTATAAATCCGATGACGGTAGAATGCTTCGTCATCGAAGCAGTCTCTCAGAAGGACTGTTACATGTACCAATGCTACTGATTAACCCTCCGGACGGTTATGATCGCTATGAGAAGGGATATTTTAGCCATACTGATATTCCGTTGTTAATTGATGGTATAGCCAGAGATGAAGCGCCAGATGTGTTTCGAGACAAAATCGCAGCAGAACTAATTGGATTGTGCTCAACATCACCACCCCCCTCGGAAAGTAAATTCTGGAACCGTGCAATCCGATGTGTCTATGACAAAAATCGCAAGATCGTGTGGGACTCACTCGGCAATGTCACTGAATACAAAATAGACTTCGATCAACCCTGTTGGCAATCTGAACCAAAAAATGCTACAATCCCAGATTGGGCAACCAATTTCTTTGATGATAAAATCAACGAGTATAAACAACTTGCCAGTGCGCAACACTCCGATAATGATGTTGATGAAGAGACGTTAGATCGTTTGGAAAAGTTAGGGTATCTCTGAAACGGTTTGACTTGAATAGCCGAAAATCAATCTATTAGATGCCATCACCATCCTCTAAACAGTCTTCGTGACGGACAAGAACAACGACGGGAATTTCATCGAGATCTAGGTACTTTGCAATGGCAAGCCGATGCCGCCCATCGACAAAAAGTGGGTCACCGTTTCGGGAGATGTCGATAGTGATTTCATCGGCAAGATGCTGTATAGGACGCTTTTTTCCTGGTTGTTTAACCCACAATTCTCTTTGTGTCATGTACCCATTGTCCAATATATTATAGTAAAGATCTTCAAACCTATCGAGCCGTTTGCAGAGTTTTTCATGGCTTTCGTACATCGGTCGAAGTCGATTATATCTTGGTGTCGATCTCCACGGATCACCGTCCTCAATACGTTGCCGTAATGTCTGAACTATACCATGATCCTCAAACTTTCGTGACCATGGTTTGTAATAATCTGGTTCGATGCCATCAGGAATTGTCTGATCCCAACGCCCGTCCATAACACGGCCAATATTGAGAACTCGCTCCGACCATGGTTTCCAATCCCGCCCAGTCATGTGTTGTATTCGGTCAGGATCGATCCAGTGCACTTCCAGCGGATCAACATCCACAGGGTATTGATTAACGTCAAAATCCCTCACCAAACGCTGTAATCCAAGAAAAAACTTCCAGCCAAACTGATTTCGGATCCAAGACATCTGGTTAAGTCTTTTTAGCCCTGTTCGTGCCAACCTACGGATCATGATGAGATTACCGGGGGCACACGTAGAAAGGTTAACGATACAGAATGAGATCCAGATCAATTATATATAGTGTAAGATGAGGCTGCGAACTATGTGACTGAATTATTTTAACAGTCTCCCTTATCGCCAAAGTGGCATGTAGTTGGATATCGTGACCAAGATTTACCGATCAGTGATGATTCTCATCCCGATCTGGGTTCTTTCCCGCCGAGGATAGACTGGAACTGTTCAGGCGGGTCAAGTCCTCGCCGTTTCCACGTGGCTAACCTGGTTGTGATCGTCTCGTGAATCTGGACTCCTTCGGTTGAGCGGAGGGTCCGGAACATCTTCCGCAGCACAACTTGCTCGCGCAGAGCGCGCTCTGCGCGATTATTCGTCGAATCGACGTCTGGTTCTGTGACGAACGTCAGCCAATGGTCCAACCCGTTCCTGATCTTCTCGACCAGCTTCTGAACCTCCTGTGACTCATAATCCTCCCTGATCAGGCCTTCCTAGGTGTAACGACGCCTCCGCCCGCTTCTGCTCGCGGGCGGAGACAGGTGGTCCCCTTCGTCGAACGCTGTTAAATCGTCGTGTAGATCGTGCAACTGCTCAGAGAGCCACTCTGCTTCTTCATATCGTTCAGCAACGTACTCTGCCTCCCGCAACAGATGCGCCCAGCACCGCTGGAGTTTCGTGGGGTAGCTCCGCTACGCCGACCAGCCGTCACAGTTGAGCGTCGAGTCCTCGGCGAATTCCTCGCCGAGGACGCCCTCTTACACCTGACTTCACAGCACTTCCTCGTCAGTTACGAACGTCCACACCCAGTGCCGTTCCCCATCAACTGGGAAGCCTGTTTCATCACAGTAGACGACGTCACTCTCCCGGATACGGGCTTTGACGTCTTCATACGCGGGTCGCAGATCGTCCGATGGGAGAGAGGAATATCGAGTTCCCACTCAAACAGATCCGCCTGCTTGCGGTTCGGAAGTCGCTGATGGAACCTTCCAAGGGCGGCTTGGGTCATGATATTTGGCCCAAACCGCCCGGTTTCCGGGCAGTCAGGATGCTCGGCAACGACTTCGTTTCCACAGGAACAGTGGTGTTTGCCGAGTTCGTACTCGACGACAGTGGTTGGAATGGGAAGAGGTATGTCGATAATCGTGCGTGAGACGTAGCTGTCCGGGTTAGAGAGAGCCTGCTCACAGTCTGGGCAATATCCCTGATCGACTCGAATAGTCCCCTCTGGTTCCGGAGGCGGTCGAGTTATACCCTCGTGACCTTCGTCACGTCCTGGAGAGGCGTCGCTGGCGGCGTCAGCGCCGCCGCCAGCCTCGTCTCCTTGGTCTTCGTTCTCTTCCTCGGCGCTGTCATCGTTGCCAAGTGATCCAGCCGCGCCACCCTGTTTACTGGGTGGTGTGTTTGGGTTTTCGTACCGCTTGAGGCGAGTCTCGAGCTGTTTGATCCTCTGTTGCTGTGCAGCGAGTTGACGACGGAGAAGCCGGTTCTCGAACTTTTGAATTGCGAGTTGCCGGCGGAGATGCGTACTATCCCCAGTGCGGATCGCAGAATCTATCGATTCCGGCGATCCGCCAATCCCCAGCGACACACTTGTTTCACCATCGAGAGACCATTCATGAGACTGCTACGAAATCGGTCTGACGGCGGGTCGCTATCCAATTACGCCTTTTCCAGCGAGTTGAATCCTATTGCTCATGTTACCGAAAATCAAGGCAATCCGAAGTAACAATACGAATAACGAATATACGGATAGACACTCATGATCAGATCAACTCTTAGTGAAATATATTCAGTTGTGAAATCGAGGGGGTTCATCGTGCTTATTGCTAAGTCACTCAATCATTTGTGGCATAAGCTTCCAGATGAGCGTAAAATACGGCTGAAAAAATTATATTATGAGTCCAGGGGATATGATGCTATTGGTGATGTGACTGACCCGGTATATATCGATCCATGTGAAATTAATTACTTCATGAATGAAGATAGTTTCGCTAGGACAGTCCCTATATTTGGGGTTCTTGGTGGCGAATGGGATATAAGGACTCGCGAGATCAGGGACCGGGGAGTTCATCGTATGATCAGAGAACATTTTGAAAACGAAGTTCCATGGAATGAAACTAACTATTACAAACTCAAGGTTAAGCGAATAAAATCAGAAAAAGGAATTGGTGATTTAGATAGTAATAAACAATCTGTCGACAAATATAATGACTATCTCAAATATATTGACGATCTATATCAAAATATAGCTGAGCAAGGTTATAAAAGTCAGAAAGAATTAGATCAAAAGTCGGATTTTATTAATAGAAGTCCTTCAATCACAAATGAAATTCAGATTTTTATTGGAAGGGATGGAGAGATAATTCTAAGTTCTGGTAAACACCGGTTGAATATAGCAAAAGTACTAGGTATTGAATCGGTGCCCGCATACGTTCGTGTCAGACATCAGGATTGGCAGGACACCAGAGAGATGATCTATAAAGGGGAGACTCCAACCACTGTTGACTCGTCACACCCGGATCTCCAGGACATTTCATCTAGACATCTTTGATATGACGTAATAGCACATCCATCAATTATTAAGTGTGCAAGATGGAACTATGAATTACTTGACTGAATTATTTAACATCACCCCTTATCTTCGAAGTGACATAACTAACGTTACCTCTAACAGCATAATATAAATGACTCCAACAACACTTGTCAAGAAGAATGGGCACCATAGATAGAAATCAAATAATTATCGACTCAGCTCGTACTGGCTTGGGAATCCTTCAGAAAGTTGGTGACCATATGCCTGCAGGACACAATGGACCGTGGAATGACCCTGATACCCCATTACGAAACACCAGCCACTGGCTTATTACATTTATTGAAGCTTACGAAATTACAGGTGATAACGAGTTCAAAAGGGCAGCCCAAGATTGTCTGGAGTATCTTCTTGAAGATGACCGGCGTCCAGATGGGTACACGTTTAAACATCGATCCAGTGAAGATAAAGATAAGTGTAATGGACTAATCGGGCAAGCTTGGACAATTGAGGCATTAGCGTGTGCTGCAAATCATCTTGATTCAGACGAGGCATTCGAAGTAGCTACTGATGTAATTTCGATCCATCAATTCAACTACGAACGCGGACTCTGGGAGTACATCGAGACAGACGGAACCAATCTTGGCGTGCACGGAACTATTAACCAACACATTTATTTCACAGCCGCGGCAGCACTTCTCCAAGACACTCATAGTAAAATCCGTAGAAGAATCACCAGGTTCCTTGATAAATTAAACGACAATATTCGAACCCGACAGAATGGGTTAATTATTCATCGGGGATACGAGTCAGTCACTCAAAGCAATATCAAGAAACGAGTAAAACGGCATCTCAGAAAATACAGGCGGAACGATAACACATTGGAATATGGCTATCACTCTTTCAATTTATATGCTTTATCATTGTTGAAAATGAGATTTCCAAAACATGATGTATGGGAATCAGATTTGATTAACAAAGCACTGAATTTTACAACAAATGAAAATTATAAGAATAATGTGTCGGGGAATGTTTATTCTTTCGGCTATAACCCTACTGGCATAGAACTTGCATTTACATTCCAACAATTTGGGGAAAAAGGAGAAATTGGGTTCTGGCTAAAAAGACAATTTCAGGCCTATTATGATTCGGAAATGGGATTGCTTTGCAACGGGTGGGACAACGTGACACTTGCGGCTCGAATTTACGAACTCACACGGATGCCAAATTGTGAAATACCACTTGACTATACACACAACAATATTGATTAGGCGCTATTATGTCTATTAGGGGTCATATTCTACCAAACGGCCTTAATAAATGTGCCTTCCGGAACATCTAACGAAGTAACTTAATTTGGGTTGTTTCACCAGCCACCTGCTTGTCATATAGATTTAAGTCCCATCTCTTGATAATCGCCTTATTTCACAATCTGTCCGGGCTCCATCGCATAGATTCGATCTGTATTCGTCACGGTAGAGAGATGATAAGCCACAACGACCATTCCGTAGTCGCGATCCAATACTTCGATAGCCGTATGAACTTGCTCCTCAAGACCAGGATCCAGATGGCTTGTCTCCTCATTGAGAAGTAAGAAATCCGCATCTTTGAGAAACGCACGAGCAACGGCGATTCGTTGACGCTGGCCGCCCGTAGGCTGAACCCCATTTTCCCCATATTCGGTGTCGAGACCGTTCGGAAGATAATCAAGGAACTTCATCACCTGTGCGATTTCACACACCTCTTCGACTTCTTCGGGAGTTGCATCGCAGTTCCCGATGCTGATGTTGTATCGAAAATATCTCGTTGAAAATAAATGGATCTTGAAAAACGATCGAGATTCGATCTCGCCATGCTTCTATCGGAATTTCGTCTGTCGCTGTCCAGTCGACGCGGGTCTCACCGGCATCAGGGTTGTACATTCGAGCAAACAACGAGATGATTGTCGATTCTCCTGCACTAGACTGTCCGACAAAAGCAATGAGCTCCCCACGACCAACGGTAAACGGCATATCACGTAACACTTCCTCGTCACTTGTATCATACGAGAACCGAACATCGTCGAACTCAACGTATGTGATGTCGGTTGGGGCGCTGTCCTTGGCGGCGTCCGGTTCGCTGTAACCCTTCATTTTTCGAGGAGTTGCTGTGTTCGGATCATATGTGGAAGTGTACTATCGAGACTGTAGAAGTAGTTCGATACCGTACTTATATTGTTCCGAGTTGGAATACGGGTACGTGTTTAGCCCCAGATCGATTTCGGTAGTCTCTCGTAGGAGCCACCCAATTGGTGCAATAGTTCGATGTGGCAGGCAAACGAGTACATTCCAAAGGGATGGTCTCCGGACTGGAGACCATCCCGTCTTGCCTGCTCATGACCTCTTCCGACCCTACCAAAGAGGAGATCCTAGCACGCCTTGCTTCGCTTGAAAATGAGGTTGAACAGCTCCGCGAAGAAAACCAGGAGCTTCGAAAAGAGAACAAACGGCTCAGAGCCAAGCTTCGGTGGTACGAGGGACCGCATACACCACCGAGCAAGGATCAATCGAACAAAGAGGAGTCGTCCCCGTCCGATGGGGACGAGGACGACGAACAGCCACGTACTGACGGTGGCACGCCTGGTCGAAAGCCCGGACACGACCCTGAGTGGCGAGCAGTTCCTGATCCAGATCAAGAGATTGAGGTCACCTGTGACTGCTGTCCAGAGTGTGGTGAAGCCTTCGACGAGTCGGCGGGCGTCAGCCC
>LFCJ01004267.1_pt1 | contig 10480 bp, 10 predicted proteins | sample 643141 | NCBI WGS metagenome assembly LFCJ01 (sample SAMN03766243, study PRJNA286221) | soda lake metagenome | biome: soda lake; feature: Kulunda steppe; material: water; isolation source: sample B1-Br-g2 brine of Lake Bitter-1 | place: Russia: Kulunda steppe | collected 2010-07 | reverse complement strand
GAGAGAGAGAGAGAGAGAGAGAGAGAGGTGGGTGGGGGGGAGAGGGTGTCAAGGTGAGCCACAGGTAATGTGATTTCACAGTTGGCAAGTATGCAGTGCCCGCTTTGTTCAGACTGCCTAATCTCCGCAGCTACTTCATGCAACCCCCTCATGCTCAAAAAGCCTTAAATATCAGCTTCTTTCAGTTTCTTGCCATTTCAGGCGCTACTGAAACAATTCCGCAAAATATTTCCACAAGGTGGTGTATTGGTGAGAATGGAATAGGTCCATCGTGCTTGCACTGTAATGATTGCAGCACCAGGGTTGGCCGTTAAGCAAACTTCCCTTAACCCCCTTCCATCAAGGCAAGTTCCATCCCTCAGTTGCAGTGCAGACCAGCCTAAAAAATTTGTTTTTCATAGAGGATACAGCCCATGAGGGGCAAGAAGCTTGGCAGCGCTTCCAGTCCATCCACCCTGTCCTGTCCCGCTGAGCAAGCCTGTCTGTGAGGCTGTATCAGAGAAAGGAAGAGGAAGCATACACTAAATGCTATTGCAAATTGTTGGCTACCTTCCAACAAAGCTAGCATCCTAATTGGAGTCATGGGCACTGTCATGCCAAAGCATTCTTCTAAGTCAACAGTGACTTATGCATGCATGGGTAAAGGCAAGACTCTAGAGTGGATCCACGCTTTGCCAAAATCTAGCCCTCCAACACACCAGGCTAAGAAACATATCTGCAACCAGCAACTATTAGATCTGAAACACAGTCTCAAAAATGATTCAGCATGGACACACACAATAGAGCGTGACAGCACCATTTAGAAAAATTAACTGAGTCACCCCTCAGCAAGCTTGGCCTGGATCAGTGCGAGAAGCTATGTGAATTTAAATACTTACCTCGACGCAGTTGTACATCTCTCCCTAGGTGCATGCCCACACCCCACACTATTCTAAAAGTCTATGCCCTCATCAGGGATGGTGCTATCTCAAGTCTAAGCCTCTGTTCATAGCCGCAAGGAGCTGTCTAAGTGCCATTGAGCACATGTCCAGTATAAACATGAGGAGCAGCAGAGGGATATCCTCTTGTCATTGAGTCGCCAGTCAGCTGAGGTCTTACCGGTACATTGGCCTCCTCTCATGAGAGGAGCGAGAGACCAGAGGAGCCCCATGAGGCAAAGGATAGGGCTTGAGTAAGCTAAGATTTAAACAAAGCCCTTTGCAATGTCCAGATGCAGAGTCCAGCTATTGCTGGACCCTGAGCTTCACCGCCACCACGTACAAGGGGATACTTTGAAGATTCCCGTACAAGCTATTTGCAACTCACCAAACCCTGTTCACGTTTTTAAGGTCAAATCCCACTCTGGCATCGCTGGTATTGAGCGCGCAGACTCTGTGGCCAAGTATCAGGCAATACAAGTTGATATGAGCCATGCAGACACAGGTATGCCATGTGCCGGCATTGGTGGTAACCCTTTTCATGACATAACCTGACTTGACTACAAAAGAAATAGCCCCCTTAACGCGAAAATCCCAAGACCATCGGACCGACTTACCTCAAGCTTCAGAACTTTTCAAATCTTCATGCTTTTAAGGCACATATGCACTCTATACACAAGCTTAGCCATGCAAACCCTACAACTAGCTACTACTCGTAGCACCAGGGGTTACTTCCCAAAGCCCACAAATATATTGGTGATGCATTTTGGATAATGCAAAAGATGAAGGACAACATTTCCACTATTGTACAGGTCCACTTTTTAAATCAGAAGCACATTGTTCGCCCTACTAGATTTGTCTTAGTAAGACCTCAACCAGTCTTCAGTGCCTCCTCTGTCATCACTCAGACAGTACCATACACATTCTTTCAGGTATCAACACCAGACTATCTCCCGTTTAATTACTGTACGCCATAACATGCTTTAGACTTATCATGAAAGCTATTGAAGCAGGCTCCCTAGGGGGCTTTTTTTTTCCAAATAGTGCACTTTCATACCGAGCAAAAACACACTGCCAATCGGTCGTCCAGACGCATTCCTAGTAACAGAAATACCTACCAAAAGGAGAAATGCAACAGATGCCCACCCTCGGTATTAAAAGTAGGACAGGGTGTAAAGGGGATTGGGGGCTTTCAGCAATAGCACCAGCCTACCAGCGCTGTATAGCGATGCAACGCTATGATGGGCTATATTTCCGGCGCTATATGTACCAGATATACCCCTGCCAGCCCAAATTTCGCCATCAAACTTGAATGTCGAGTCACATGGAGCCTCTTAAGAACCTTGGTCTTGATCCTCAGACAACTACCAAGCTTGCTATAAAGCTTCATGCCCATTCAGTTCAGTCCGCTTATAAACTTGTGTACTAAATGTCCTTTTGAGAAAATTCTTGTGACCGTCACACAAGTGACCTCTCATTGCCAGGGTCAGGAATGGGGTGCTGCCAGTCACCCTTATGATCCCCATTGACTACTTTGGTTTATGTTTTGCTGGTGGAGGGGCCATACGGCAGCCCTAGGTGGTCCCTTTTCCTTAATTGATCATCAATTAACATGATGTAGGGAGTGTTTCACTGCCTTTGTAGCTTTTATTCTTTCTTTCTTCGTTGCTTCAACAGCAAACGCTCCACTTACCATCAATGGTGCGCCCTCCCTACCAGGAGGGCCCTGGTCACACATTCGCCATACACCCTTCCTTAATACGTGCTTCTTGATCTTCCTCGCAACGTTACTCGCAGCGTAGCTTGCTTCAGACTTTGTGCCAACACTCTACAAATTGAAACAGTGACCTGGACTCACAATACCTTCCCTACTTGTGACTTGTGTAATGCTCATGATGTACAGGATGAGCAATACGTCCTTTTCCATTGCACCCATCCACACATGGTCTCTCTCTGAAGGACTTATGCTTCCCTATTTTCTTCCGCAGGCTCAAACAATGTGTCTGCTTTTCTGGGCCAGGAAGAAAATAAGCTATATTTCTTCCTTCATGCACTGATAGATTTTTATGAGCAGGCTAGCAGTCGCACTCCTTGACTGAAGGCCTTTTTCTTGTAACCCCTTGTAACCCCTTTGTTGCTTCCAGCATATCTAAGGAAGAGAATTGTAGGCATGAACTATTTCCATCGACTTGCTGCTGCAGCACTGCTAAACCTCGGCACATCAAGCTGGCGAGCTAGCAACATGAATGATCACCCAATATTTGCATTTGCTCTGGCAGATTCAGCCCACTAAGCTCAGAATCTTGGGTTTAAATGGCAGCAAAAAAGCACTTCATCACGTCTTGTTGCTTCTCGTCAGAAGGAGTGTAAAAAGCTCTTTTAAAATTTGCAAGGGTCAGTGCAAAGTTCAACTTTGCCGTGTGTTTACACGCTGATAAACAAAAAAATGAAAGTGCTTGTCATGCTTGTTGAAACAAAGTCTTACATTCTAATAGATCTTAATTGTACACTTAACAATGTAAAGTGAGATTAGCTCCACAGGTAAAAGGCCTAAAATGGTAATAAGGGAGGACTATATCAGGGTTTGACAGTAGGGCTAACAGAGTCGTGGCTGATCAATACAAGCCAGAAAATCAAAAATTGGTATCAAGGCACTGGTAAGAAGGACATGACATGGGTGCAGCTTCGGAAGCAAATTGGTTCAACCAACCAGCTCCACGATTCCTATCATGCAGACTAAGACATCTCTGCCATGGTCCCTGGCATGCACACTTCGGCATCTGCAAAAATGCTGCACGACCTATTCGGCCTCTAATGAGTCAGCACATGATGACATATAAAGACTCCTTAAAGCTCAGGTCCTACAATTTACTGGGCATCCCGCCTGCAACTACCAGAGTCTCTCCAGTCACGTAAGACGCGTCGGATGAAGCCAAAAATGCCACTGCTGCGGCCATGTCTCCTGGGGTGCCCAGGCGTTTGAGGTGCGTTGCCTCAGCTTGCTCCTTTGCCTGTAATCATTTTTTGTCCGAAAAAAGTCAATGTATGAAGAGACTTACATCTGGAAAGGTGGTTTCAAGTCTGCAATTACTCCATCTTGTCAAAAAAACAGGACTACGTCATAAAGATGCGACGTGCTTTGTGCGCATTGGGAAATATAATGAACTCGACTTGGGCTAGATACTAGTTGAGAACCGCTTGGTTGACCATGCTTTTGCAGAGTCTGTGATATAAGATACACAGCTATCTTCAGCAGACTTCTCCAAGTTTTGTCTCCACATGCACACCAAACAAGCAATTTGATAACATTGGCCTTTTGCACAATCTCTTTCATGATAGCCTTTCCCCCATCCATCAAAAACCAGAACCTTCTATCCTTGTAGCAAAGAAGGCGAAATTTAATGGGAACAGCATTGGAGCACTCCCTGAAGAAATTCTAACTCGATTCAGAAGTATGTGTGTGCTCTAACTGCATGATGAGGAGGATTTTCATGGTACCAAACAATTGAGGCCTTTTCCTTGATTTTGAAAGGTTTTAAAGCCTTTCATTTATCGAAATATTCTATGGTCAAAGCTGCCTGAGTTACATAGATAGTACGTGTCAGGAGTAAGTGTCAGGCCTGAACTGGTAAGGAATGATATGCCTCATGAAGCCTGAACTAGCTAACTACCTGTTATATATGTCTGCACAAACACATGCCAACACTTTTCACTTCATATACTCATGCCTCTGACCAAATTCTTAAGGCAACCAAAGTCGCCTGAGTACAGGCCATCTTGACACTAACCTTATGCATACTTAGGGATACAAGAGCAGCCTTGCAGAAAACATTTAGGCTGAATAATCAGGTTTATCTTTCATATTATCCATAATCTCACACATACACGCACACCAGTTGCTCGCTGGCATGCATGCACAAGCAGCCAAAGAGGGATTACCATTTACATACCAGTTCTGGGCTTTGCGTAAGGTAGGCAGACAGCTTTGTGGGCACAATGCCGGGGGCTACCCCGTTCACTGCAATGCCCGCAGCAACAGCAGAATGAGTTACAAACAAAAAGGATTGACAATTTGAGGAGCAGATGCTATGGGTGAGAGCAAAGACAACAAATCCAGCAACACTTGAATAGGCAGCTCGACGACACACTTACACTCTCTGAGTCCTAGAATCCAACTTTCATTTCTTGATTGTCTATAAAGTAAAACTAGACACACCTAGCCATGGTCTGATGCAAGAGACCATGCTGCTTATGAACTGTACCACAATGTTTTTCTGAGGTGCTCCAGCTGCAGGAAAGTACACCGCAGACGCGCATCCCCATGGATACATGCACTCTTTGTGCAGGACATGTGTCCTTGTGCACTCATGTGAGGGCACCAGCATGTCATGCACAAAAGTGCAAGTTTCCTTGTGCACCTACATGAGGGCACCAGCATGTCATGCACAAGAGTGCACGTGTCCTCGTGCACAAATGTGAGGGCACCGGCATGCATGACAAGATGCGCGCACTTGAAGCAGGCGCACCTCTGATGCCATGGCTGGGTCCAAGCTCTGCGGCCAAGCCTTTGACAAGGCCAAGCAACGCTGTCTTAGACACAGCATACATGCCGATGGGCAGGGGCGGGCTGCGCACAACCAGCGAGCAGGGAGCATGAACGAGAAATGAGCAGTCATGAGCTGCATTCATTCTATAACAGGGCAGGAGGAGTGCAGCCTGTGGCTGAGGAGCGGTCAGCGGTGGGTTGTGGCCCATGGCTGGGTTGATGCAAGAGCAGTAGGGCAAGGGTTGTTCACGCGTTGATGCAGCAGCATGTTGGCTGTCAGCCCCTGGGCGCATGATGGCTGTCAGCCCCTGCACGCCCTGGCTGCACACACAGCAATCGTTCATCTGCCAGCCGATTATGCAGTTGTGGACTCCCGGTAAGGATGCATTTCGGTTGAGGCCCGGTGGCTGTGCCTCCTCATGGGGAATCAAGCACAGCATCTCTACCTACAGCAGCAGGCACTGACCAGGCCGAGCTGATCATCAAGGTGCAGCAATAGAGCATTCTGTTGGTTGTCGTATGCTGGGGCTGGACATGGTGATGAAGCACCGGACACGCTGCATAGGTATGCAGCAAACCATGCCCACCTACTTGTAAGCGGTGACCGAGCTGATCATGGTGATGGAGCCCCCTTGTGACATGTGGGGCAGCGCCTCCTGCGCCCAAATCCACAAGTCCGCGCAGCTTGTGCAGTGCAAGGCTGGAATGTGAGGGGCGTGGCTTGAAGGGAGAATGTACCTGCTGTGCAATTTGTTTGCCGTGCATATGGGTCGTGTGCACGCCAGCGTGCGCAATTGGGCAGGGCTCCGTGACTGCTGTTGATGGGTACCACATTGCCAGTCACCACTCGCTGCACACATTCTTGGGGATCTGCTTGTATTTGTCACTTGATCAAAGTCAGCTGCAAGATCAAAGCACACTACAACGCAGAAGCAAAAAGGAAGTCCAGCATGGGCTTTATAAGACCCTGACGGAATGTGCATGTCCACAAATCGGACCCCTGCACAGTGGCAGGTCTGAGATACAGAGCACATATTTATGAACATTTGATGGCCCATCTTCATTTTTGTCCCCATCGCCACCACCACTGGTAACGGCTGCTTCCACCCACATTAACAAGAAGCACCGCTGACTTGATGTTGATGTCTAGAATTTTGTCAATGGCATGCTCTGGCGTCTCTGAGATGGGCGCTGCAGCAGGAGATACAGCTGCATTGGAGACAAGGCAGTCTATCTTGCCAAAAGCCTGCAGGCGCAGCATACGGCAACAGTGGGCATCCTGGCACCACATGCTGAGCGATGGTTTCTACCCACGTGTTGTGCAGTATGTAGCAGACTATTGCGCATGCTGGTGAGCACACTGGCACTGATGAGCGCCAAGCTAGGTGTCTAAAATCATGGAAATGTGGGGACGAGCGACTTGCCGAGAAGCTCACTTGTGGTCAAGAGGAACATGGACTTACGCTGAAATACAGACATCATACTTGCGAACAGGAAATATGGGCTCTAATTCTTACAGTAAGCTTTGGTGCCTGAGACTTGAAGTTGAGGCAACACAGGGTTAAGTCAATACAGGCTCAAGCCGTGAATGAATTGGTCCTGTGCTTACATGGAGACATTCAGTACCTTGGCTGGGCATCTAACGCACGCACGCACACGCACATGCACGGACACACGCACGCACACATACACACACAGCATGTGGCACCCAGGCTAGGGCAACTCACCTGGACCGCATTTTCTATAAAACGCCTGCGCTGCTCTACGTTTCCCACGTGGCAAGCGCAGCCTGCCACGCTCTGCAGTCCTTTGGCCCTGAACTCAGCCAACGTTTCATCTACACTGCCCTGCTTCCTGTCCATGCACATTAAAGGGGGAGAGTTGCCATGTGTTCAGTGTGGTGCACACAGCCCATCAGTAAAGATATTCTGGACGGCACGAGTGGCAGAGGCTGGCATGAATACATTTATCAGATCTCTACCTTGAGCATATGTACACGCTGGCGCCTTCCTGCGCTAAGCGCTCGGCTATTGCTTTTCCAATCCCAGCTGTTGCAGCTGTCACCAAGGCCACCTGCTCTCCAATGCAGGGGCCTGTGTTGGATCAACTTTGAAGTGGATGTCAGAATTTTTAGGAGGGCAGACGCACTTACCTTGCCGTTGAATCTACGTGGATTGCTCATGCTCGGTGAATTTGATCAAAACACAAAATTTACAAAATATATCACGTGAATCGGATTCTTCAGAGTTTGCTAACTTTAGTTACCTTCCGTTTCAAGATGGCTGCCTTGGCACGCCTAGATTCTTCCTCACGCCATCCACCAGAGCTGTTGATCAAGGCGGAAAGCCACAAGTTTGATTGTGGTCAGTCAACAGTGACATGCCAGCTTCCTTTCTTCTGGAGAAAGAATTCCCTCTGTCTCTGCAGCCTGGCTTGTAGATGAGAGCATTCTTTTGTTTAAAAGCGCTTACTCAAGATGTGTCTGCTCTGATAAACGACATGTCTATTTGGTTTCCGCAGGTGCCATTTACACATTACGCCTGGTCAGCAAAGGTTTGAGTATCATCGCTGGGCTCCAAGGCTGCTGCAACTTAACAGACCTCAACCTCAGCGGTAATAGTATTTCCAAGTGAGAAGTTTCAGGGGTTCTGCAACACTATTCTAAGAGGGCTTCATTATTCTCATGCAACTTCTTCACACTGCTGTACACAAGCAGGATAGAGGGCTTAGAAGCCCTTGAGCGACTGCAACGTCTTGACTTGTCCAGCAACCAAATCACAGAGGTGAGCTTGAATTTGTCAAAGTTTCTAACCCCTCCAAGCAGCTTAATAGAGGGGTGGCAGGCATGTGCTGCTTCCACTTATCCATCGTGACCGCTTTGCCATGCTCGTAAATACAGGTCGCAGGTATATGGCACTGCTCACAGCTGGAAGTGCTGCAGCTTCAAGACAACACTTTGGCAGACATGCGATCAGTCCACCTCAAGGAATTGAGGAACCTTCCAACACTGAGAGCCTTATATTTACAGGTCTGGAGCATGCAAGAATTGTGCACAGAGCCTGCCTGAAGCGAAAGCGAACGGTGAACTGTGGATGACTGCTTTCATCACTCTTTCTCTGGGCATGCGCCCCGCCCATGCTTGGCTGGATTGCATGTTGAGCAAGATATGTGCATTGTGCAGTTGCGCTCACACGGACATCTGTACCAATGCATGCAGGATATTGATCGGACTCGCCAAAATGCATGCTGTAGACAGCCAGGCTACAAAGCAGCAATCCTCCAGGCACTGCCAGCATTGAAGATCCTAGATGGTGAAAGGTGGGTTCCTGGTGCTTGCTGGTGGCCAAAGAAATGTTATTTAGTTCTACACGTGCAACAAGCTATGGCTAACTCTAAGGCTTACTTGCTTTTCTTGTGAAGACTCATGGTCTTGTCCAAAAGCTGACGGCAAACATTGCCTTGTCATGATAGATGCCACACCAGTCTGGAAAAAGCTTTTTGTTGCCAGCCCATCTATTGGACACTAAATGCAGGAGTCCGCACTCCACAAACTATGCGGAGCTTGCAGCAGAGATGGAAGATCTGAAGAATAACCCTGAACCACCAAAGCAGCTTAAAATGCCAGCAGTAGCCTCTTTCCTGGATGCAGCCCAACTGGAACTAGGGCCACCGCATAAGGACCACGATTTTGAGCGTGCTGGTGCAAAGCTGGTGTGTGAATTTACTGCACCGCTGGGGGTGGCAAAGGGGGCCTGTTAAGCGACATGTAGCAGCCATTTTTTACATCTATTGTCAAAGGCGTCTTTATATGCACAGCCTCTTTTTATCCCGAACCCAGAACACAGTATGTTTTGGGTTTCTCATTCAAGTTGCACTGGGCACTGGTGCTGCCCATTCTAATTGCTCGTGCTTTCAGGTGACATCTGTAGATGAGTGTCATGCGCTCAGTAGCGTGCTCCAGAGAGAAGTGATGAAATGTCAACAGATCGTGCAGGTAAGAGCATCAGCAGGAGGCAGGTAACTCCTTGATATGCAGTCAAGATTGTGCCCTGCTAGCTGCAAACGCAGTAGCCCCCCACTGGTGGCACGTAACTGGTGATGCAATAGAAGTACTATCCTGATAGTAGAGGCAGGCAGGCAATAGAACTCCAAGTGTGCGTTTGATTGTTATGGTGCACTCTGCAGGATAAATCTGGCAAGAGCGCTGACGAGAGGAAAGGGTGAGAAGAAGTGGTTTCCATAAGTAGGGGATGGAAATGAATTAAATAATGATGAAAAAGTGTGCGTGTGATCCCATGGCATGCATTTAACGTATTGGCTAGCCTCCACTGATTCTTCAGCCATATTTAAGCCATGCTTTTTGGACTGTATTCTTGCCTCGAGTCCATCTCTTGAGAACACGTGATACCATCATGGTGTGAAAATTATTTTTGGAATGAATTGATTTCCTTGTCTCTTTGCGCTGAAGACAAGAAGAGAGGCGTAGTCTTTCTTCAAAAGGTGGGGGCTCAGTATTTACTTAGGAAGACTACACAAAACAATCACTGTCTTCAAATCCAGGAAATGAAAATAAGCACGCTCAGCCAGCGGTTCATTTTTTGTAGTAAGTAAGTTTGCAACCCAATTAGGTGTCACTCGTGTCTGGAATTTAAGGCACACATATGGGCAGGTTAAAAATTGGGACCCAGGCATACCGTTGAAAAGTCACAAATACTGCTACTTTGCATCTTGACAAAAGCCCTCTAATGAGGGGTTGACAGGAATCTACAAAACTTAAACTTTGTAGGTCAATCAGAGCACATGACATTTCTGTCACGTCAGATTTATGCAGTGCCAGATTTATGCTGCATTGTGAGCCTGAGGTTGGTTGAGTTAGTTGGAGGAGTATTTGATCCCTTGCTCAGTTCAGCGATAGCTGTATTTGAGCACGTCAAAGACGAACTCGCAGTAATACCTTGTTTGCTCCTAGCGACCTTGTAACATGTACGCCAGGGAGTAGACCCCTCTAGCCCTTGGG
>LFCJ01004266.1_pt1 | contig 10482 bp, 7 predicted proteins | sample 643141 | NCBI WGS metagenome assembly LFCJ01 (sample SAMN03766243, study PRJNA286221) | soda lake metagenome | biome: soda lake; feature: Kulunda steppe; material: water; isolation source: sample B1-Br-g2 brine of Lake Bitter-1 | place: Russia: Kulunda steppe | collected 2010-07 | reverse complement strand
TCAATATCTTCTTCTTTTGTAAGCGAGACATCTTTCACTTTATAAGTAAAATCTGCACTATCTAAGGCCTTCTGAAATCCTTTCTTGTTGATTATAACTCCCTTCTTGGTTTCTCCTACTGTAAAAGATACTTTTTCTTTACTGAGAGTTCTGTAATCGATTACATGTTTAATATCAGTAGCAAAGGGGTGTACAGTCCCGGACTCAAAACCTGTTAACTCTTCTGATTCTTCAGGGCTGATTAAATGATGTTCTCCAAACTTTTTTTCTGAAATCTCCCTATCACCTGGCAGAAGAACGTGAATCAGCTTTCCTTCTTTCGAACCTTTAGATTCATGCTGTTTAACTATCAAGCTCTTCACGATTTGGGAAGTTTCAACGCCTCTCTCCCTAGCTGCATCATCACAGTCCTTAGTAGGATTATCCTGTTCAACCAATTCAAAATCAATACTTTCATTCTCTAAAAACTTATGAGCTTTCATTTTCACTTTATTTCCTCATCGGCAGGATTAAAGGGAGGTGAAGTTACAATAAGAGCTCTAAAATCTCCTTCTAACGCATGACCTTTATTTTCGGGTACAAGTATGAAGTCCTCTTTCTTTACATCAAAAGCTTCCGATCCTACATGTATTGTGCCTTCACCTTTTAGAATAATGTATCCTTTCTGGCTGTTTTCGTTGTAAATTTTCTTTCGTCCTTTTCCTTTAGGATGATATCCATCAACTTCAGTTATCACTGAATCAAAGTTATCATCATGTGCTTCAACTAAATCAGTGATCTTCGTATTATCATCAACATAGTAAGAATCTCCTTTCTGAAACTTCATGGAATTTAACCTCAGTCTAATTCTTCAATAAGTTTTTCACGTGCTGTTTTAGGATCTGACTTACCGCCGCTCACTGCCATCACTTGGCCGACTAAGTAGTTCAAGGCTCCTTCGTCACCGGTCCGGTAGTCCTCTACAGCATCCTTCTCATCTTCCAGTACTTGTTGTACTACTTGGGCTGTGTCATCCTCTCCAGACTTCAGTAAGTCCTCTTCTTCAACGATTTCTTTGAAAGGCCTAGGATTTTCAACTGCTTCTCTCAACAGTTGTTCAGCATTTCTATCACTTATTTCCTCATTACTCATTAATTCGAGTAGATATTTCAGCCATTTCTGTTTAAGCCCTGACTCACTGTACTTTATCTCGTGGTAGTTCAAGACTTTTTTCAGATCTCCAGTTAATAGAGAAGCAACCTGAACAGGTTCAAATTTTTTCTCTAAATCTTCAAACAGTGAAGATATTTCTGGATCAGATACAAGTGATTCTGCCATTTTAGGTTTCAGGCCTTTACTCATGTATCTTTTCAGCTTTTCCTTCGGTAGCTCAGGGATTTCCTCTTCAGCATTCTCAATTTTTTTACTATTATTTTCCTGTCTTGTAAGATCTGGATCGAATATGTATCCGTAGTCTTCTTCTGTTTCTTTTTCCCTCATCTTCTCTGTTGAGCCCATTCCTGCGTTGAAACTTCGGGTTTCTTGAGTAATTTCCTTCCCTCTCTTCCTCATCTGCTTCTGTCTAGAGATTTCATAGTTTAACGCCTTCTCAATGTCTGAAGTCCCTGTAATATTCTTGACCTCTATCCTTTCACCGCCTTCAATTGAGATGTTGGCGTCACTTTTTATCGCATAATCAGAGTCAGGTTCGTATACTCCTAAGTACTCTAACATCTGGCTTAGCTGCTGAAGATAGGCTCTAGCCTCTTCGGGTGTCTCAAAATCCGGGTCTGTCACAATTTCCAGCAATGGAGTACCTGCTCTATTATAATCTACTTTAGTATAATCCGACTTTTTGACTGATCCTCCTTCATGCACCAGTTTTGCTGGGTCCTCCTCAACATGTAACCGTGTAATACCTACCTCAAAACTTTGATCCTCTACTTTTACTTCAAAAACGCCTTCTTCTCCAACAGGTAACTCAAACTGAGTTATCTGATAGTTTTTAGACATATCAGGATAGAAGTAAGTCTTTCTTGAGAAAAAGTATTCTTCATTAATCTCACATTCTAACGCTAGAGATGTTTTCAAGGCCTGATCTAAAACTTTTTCATTAATTCTAGGCTTTGAACCTGGCATACCAAGACATGTTTCACATACATTTTCGTTCGGTTCAGAGTTTTTTTTGTTGGGGCATCCGCAGAACAGCTTTGAATTTGTATCTAGCTGGACGTGTGTCTCCAGGCCTATCATTACCATAACTGGGTTTTTCACGCACCAGTTTTTTTAGTTTACTCTGTTGATCTCCAGGTTTTGAGGCGCTGAAGTATCAATGTTGAGGATTTTGTGCAGTGAGCTTGCCAATGAAAAGCAGTTCTTTTTCTCTCCGTGGTTTGTCAATACCTTATTAGGGGTTGATCTCAGGTTCTTCGTGAAGTTGATTATCTGTTGTCTGTCGCTGTGAGCCGAGAACCCTGATACAGTTGATGTATCTAAGTTTACTTCTAATTTATCACCATCTATTTCGACCTTGTCGGCTCCGTTCTGAATCTTTCTACCTAAAGAGCCAGCGAACTGATAACCAACGAAAATAAGTGTATTGTCAGGGTCGGAGGCCTCTTGCTGTAAGTAAGACATTATAGGCCCTCCTGTAATACTTCCTGAGGTTGTAAGGATTATACAGGCATCATCATCGTAAACTTCTTTCCTTTCATTATGGCTTCCAATCGGTTTAATGTTCTCTTTTAGGAATGGAGAGCTTTTTCTGTTCACCTTGTTCTGGATTTTCTTTGATAGGTATTCTGGATAGGCTGTGTATAGTGCGTTTACATCATTGATCATACCGTCTACATATACATTGTAGTCAAAGTAGCTTCGGTCCATTTCATCAGCTAAAAGAGCTAGTACTTCCTGTGAACGACCAACTGCGAAAACAGGGACAATAACTTTCCCTCCTTTGCTTAATGTTTGCTTGACTTTGGATAAAAACTGTTTATTAGCATCTTCACGAGAAGTCTGTTTATCTTCCCTGCCTCCATAAGTTGATTCTGTGATCATAGTTTCAACTCTTTGGAAGTTAGTATCAGCCTGTCTCAAAGTCTCAGTTGTATCATAATTGTAATCACCAGTGTACAGTATGTTGTGTAGGCCTTCACCAACGTGAAGATGTGTTAAAGCGCTTCCAATTATATGTCCTGCATTCTTCAAAGTTAAACGCATGTCAGGAGTTATATCTGTGACCTCTCCGTAGTCAGGAGTGATTGTTCTCTTTACTGCTTCTTTGATAGCTGATGAGTCGTAAGGTGCACTGTTATTTTGGCTATGCGCCAGGCCTATGTAGTCCAAAGTCTGCATAATCATCAAGTCTCTCGTAGGTTTAGTACAGTACAGCGGACCATCGTAACCCATCTTGTAGAGGTATGGAATCATCCCTACGTGGTCCATGTGTGCATGTGAAAGCACTACAGCATCTAAATCTTGAAGATCCAATTCAGGAGCGTTTAGATATGGGAAGTTTTCCTGACTACCTGATTCAGCACTGGGATCAATCCCTGCATCCAGTAGTACGTTAGATTCCTCAGTCTGAATAAGCAGACATGAACGCCCTACCTGTCTAAATCCCCCCAGGCTTGAAATTCTGACCCATTGATCTCCTACAGACTTATCTAACCTAATCTTTTTTCCAACATCATGTAAGAACTTTTTCCTGAATTCTGGGTCTTCCACGGTTAACTCCCTTGCTTTATCTACGACTTTCGAGTCAATAGCTGGGACCCTCTCAAACTGAGGGCTCCAAAGCGAATTCTCTTTAATTATTTCTTCAGAGTTGTCCAGTCTTGAAGGCCTTTTTACTCTTAGTATAACTTTTCCAAGACTCGGCTGGAAAATAGTATCTTCTAGGCCTGCTTCGTCAGGGATATTTTCTTCAATAATTTCTTTTGCATTTTCAGGGTCTTTGAACAGTTTTGCTGTGGGTCTTACTTCTATTCTCTTTTTTAGTCGCGAAACTAGATTTCTTACGGTCTCTGAGTTATCAAGGAAAAAGTCTTTGCTGTCGGTGTACAGCACTATGTCTGATCCTTCGTAACGTATTTCTGAGACGTTTGATCCTGGCGGTAACAAGCTTTCGATGTCTTTTAATTCTTCCATAATTTAGTCGTTCCTCTTGAAATGATAAGAAAAAATATATTTACTGTATTATGCAGACCAGATTTTATTCCAAGACCTGCTTTGCTTCAACTTCCTCTACTACGTTGAATCCTTCTTCCGTGATTTCTGCCACCATTATACCGTTTCCGGATGCTGTGTCACGTTCCATCGCAGATTTTACAGCTCTTCTGGCAAGATCTAATCCCTCTTCATGGTCCATTCCTTCTTCATAATGATCTTCAAGTACTCCATAGGCCATCTGGCTTCCGCTTCCTGTAGCAGTGAAGTAATCGTGCTTCATTAAACCTCCTGCAGGATCCAAGTCGTAGAGAACCCCTTTACCATCTTCTAGGCCTCCGAGTATGAACTGATTCATGAAAGGCATCATCTTGTTTCCATGTAAAATATTGGATAGAAGTGTTCCTGCTCCTTTAACTGAAAGCTCTTTAGTTTCAAGTCTGTGAAGCTTTAACTGGGATCTCATCATTCTTACAATTCTCTGTGCATCGCCTACACTTCCTGCTATTGTTAGGCCTAAATTATCGTCAAGCCTGTAAATCTTTTTGGCGTATTTTGAAGCTGTTAAATGACCCATTGAGGCTCTTCTGTCAGCTGCCAATACTACACCATTTTCTGTTGTTAAAGCGACTGTTGTCGTCCCTGTTTTGAACTCTTCTACCTTATCATCTTCATTATTGTTCATAGATTGATATCACCGAAATCTAGAAAAACTATTTTTACAAGACCAATAACAGGCCTACCATCTATAACTAATTATAGCTAGTTCAAATTTAAATAGGTAATCAGGAAATAACCCTGAACTTTTAGCCAATCTAGGTTAAATCAGTAATTTTTCGCAAAGTAAACCCATTTTTTGGCGTCTTTTCCTGTTAATGCACATTCTCCCTCAATTTCATCTTCTTCAGAGAGAATTGTTTCAGACTTCGAGTCTTCTCTGAATGGAAGGACTACAATTTCAGCACTGACCTGTTCCTTTATCTCTTCTAGACTATCTTCTTCACCACACCATTTAGCCTTCACATAACCTCTATTCTTACCTATCGTGGCTAAAATTTCTTCCTTTGAAGAGGCCTCTCTAATATTCTCCTCTAAATATTCCTCTAGTTCACTGTACATGTCTTCCTGAATAATGTCAAGTCTATCCTTAATATCAGCTATGAGAGTCGATTTTTCTATACCCATTTCCTTTTCCCCATTATCTCTTCTTACTACTGTAACTGTTCCATCCTCTACTTCGTTAGGACCTATCTCTACTCTCAATGGTACTCCTTTGAGCTCCCATTCGTTAAATTTGTATCCAGGGCTTCTATGGTCACGGTCATCTAGTTTTACCCTAACATTATTTTTACATCCGCATTCAGCCTCCAAACCATGCTTCAAACTCTCAGCATAATCCAGTACTTCTTCACGGTTATCCTCCTGATAAATCGGTACAATTACTACCTGTGTAGGCGCAACTTTTGGAGGAAGCTTCAAACCATCATTATCTCCATGAGCCATAATTAAAGCACCGATAGTTCTGGTAGATAATCCCCATGAAGTTGTCCAGGCAGTAGATTTCTCACTATTTTCATCTTCAAAAGTTATGTCGAAGGCCTCAGCAAAGTGTTGACCCAACTGGTGTGAAGTCCCTGACTGAATACTTTTTCCATCTGGCATCAAAGTCTCAATAGTCGTAGTATATTTTGCACCAGGGAACTTATCATGCTCAGGTTTATAACCTAAAATGCTTGGAATTGCCAAGTGATCTTCTATAACTTCCTGGTACTGTTCAAGCCTCAACATTGTCTCCTCGTCAGCAGCTTCCTCGGACGCGTGAGCTGTATGACCTTCCTGCCAAAGGAACTCTCTGGTACGGAGGAAAGGCCTTGTATCAGTCGCCTCCCATCGAACCACGTTCGCCCACTGATTAAGCCTCATCGGCAAGTCCCGATGACTACGAATCCAGTCACTCATGAACGGAGCAATTATACTCTCAGAAGTAGGCCTAACAGCCAACCGTTCTTCAAGTTCTTCATCACCACCATGAGTCACCCAAGCAACTTCAGGATCAAAACCTTCCACAATATCCTCTTCTTTCTCTAAGTATGACTCAGGGATTAACAGAGGAAAGTAAGCATTATCCACACCAGTAGCCTGAATCTTGGTGTCAAAATCTTCCTTAATCGACTCCCAGAGCTTCATGCCATAAGGCTTAATCACCATACAGCCTTTAACAGGCGCATAATCTGCAAGGCCTGCTTTCTTAACAACCTGCGTATACCATTCCGAAGTTTCCCTCTGTTTATCTGCAGTAATCCCAAGCTCCTGACTCATAACAAAAGAATACGTTGATCAAAGTTTTAAGCATTTCAATATGTGATAATAATATGGCTGAAGTACTGGAATGCACAAAATGTGGAAAAGTATTCTCAAATGAAGAAACAGTAAAGAAACATGCAAAAAGAGTTCATGGCACTAACCAAATAAAACAGGAAAAAGGCCTTTTCGACTTCTAATTACTGAAGAAAAATATAAATGAAGCCATTAAAGCTATTACAGCTAACTGTACAGCTGTTAGGCCTGGAATACCTCTTGTCTGACTAGATGTTCCAACTAAGTCTTCATCTTCTTCAATAAGTAAATCTACTTGGTCGGCACCAGATAAACTGCCATCAGAGGATATTCCAAATACCTCTAAATCATAACCATTCTCAGAGGTCGTATCAACTTCACGGTTGGCGTTCACTTCAAGTCTCTGAATAGTGGAACTTGAAGCCGGAACCGTAAACTCTACTTCATCTGTACCGGTAGACTCAAATGAGGTCATCTGAGCTAACTCCTCTCTATCATCATCGTCATTTGCTCTTGGATTTAATTCAAGCTCCATATCCTTTGAACTGTCGGTTGGATTAATAACTAGGAATGATATGAATCCGGTCTCTCCCAAGTCAAATTCTGCTGTGTCCTCTAAGAATACTATCGGCCAGTCGCCCCACCACTGTCCATCAAAACAGGCGATAGTTCTCTGAGTATCATCATCTTCTTGATCAAACGTTACTGTTTCACCATCTTGATATAGCATCCTCTCCTCTTGCAGCTCATCTCCTGAAAAACTTCCCGCCTCCAAATCAGATTCATCAATATCGTCAAACTGGCTATTATCCAAGACACAAGTATCTTGGCTTGAAGCGACTCCTAGTATATCTTGATCAGTATCTACATTTCTAGTCTGTGAATCCTGATAAACCAAGAATTCAGAAGCATCATCTCCACCACAGAAACCATAATCTCCTGAAGTAGGATCAGCCACTACACTATTATCTGGATAGCTACTATCTTCCCCTCTGAATAGGCCTGACGTTCCTGTAGGAACAGGAGAATAACCATCATCAATCATGTCATCGCCTATATCCCAGTGATCTCCATCAGGATCAGAAATTAGGTAGGGATGGTCCATCTGACTCATTCTATGATTCCAAGAGTCATCTATGCCTCGCCTATATGCTAAAGGATTATTTTGAATTTCATCCTTATCTATCCATTGAACTCCTTCTGCACCGAATAAATCGTTTTCATCACAAATTGTTTGACTTGTTTCAACGGTCATCCAGTTAGGAGCCTGTCCTTCACCACTTGTAAAGCTTATCTCTTGTGCATAATCTTGACTGTACCACTGAGGATTAGGATCATAGTTCCTATCCATGTCTGTATCCGATAATCCAGGTCTTTGAGCACAGACCGCTTCATTATCCTTAAATCTTCCAAACTGTTCACCTACCTGGTCTGTTTGCTCAAAATCACTGACTTCATACAGTTTTGGACCTGTAGTACCTCTAAAATGACAGTATTGAGGACCATCAGCACAAGCAAACGAACCAACAGCTTGTTCTGAATTCTGTACCTGGCCTTTCTCCTCTAAAAGATACTCTCTTTGGTCGTCTCCACACAATGGAGGCTCGTGGAAATCAAGTAATGAATCCTCGTTCAAATTACCTTGATCGTAGTCCTCATATGAATCCTGCCAGTAAATATCATAGAAGAATACTCTATCAAAACCAGTGTTAGGATCAGTATCTCTAGACTGTCCTGAAGTCACACCAGCAGCTGAATCTTCATCTATGTTAGGCCATGCATCGTCTCTATCCCATCCAATACCGGAATCAGGCCCCGTTAAATCTAGATTAAATGATACCAAGTTCATCCAATCCTCCTCACCAGGAACACTACTTACAATAACCTGTTCAGAAACCATTAAATCATGTGCAGGAGCCTCAGCAATCACCTCGTGAGGTACAGCTGAATCAAATGAGGTAGTTCCTTCTACAATCATTGACTCACCCACATCTAAATTTTGAGATGCATTAAAACCGAAGAGATCTGGGTCTCTATCATGGTATAGCTCTAAATTACCAGTATCTCCTGAAGTTGATCCAACATTCTCTAGTCTGGCTTCAAAAGTATAATCCTCGCCAACCACAGCAGAGTTGACAAATCTGATCATTTCCAAATTCCATTCAGCAGTATCTACATCAAAAGTCCAAGGACCTGCATCTACACAACTGCCACCCTCACAGGCCTGGGCGCTCCATTCATAACTTTCTCCAGAACTAAGTTCAGGGAAGTCAGACTCTGCAATACCTCCACTTTCAACAGTTACTTCTCTGAGTTCCGTGCCATCTCCGGGCTCACCTTGGTAAAGAGTAACTGTGGCGCCATCTGGTCCAATATAGTTTACTCTTACATCAGTCTCTAGATCATTTACTTCTGAACCATCCTCTGGAAACGGATTATAAAGTATTGGACTAGAAAATTCCCATCTGAATGTGGGATAATCCCCATCTCTTGTAATCCATATATTATCAAAATCAAAGTTCTCCATATTTTCAGTAGCATCTTCACCAGTCATTTCAGATGTAGTTAGTGGTTCTCCATACACGTCAAAATCGGTTCCAGCCCTTTCTTCATCGAAATATACATCATTCACGGAGTCACTTGATTCGTCTGTACCTACCACTCCATTACCGTTTATGACTTCAGAATAAGAATAAACTTGTCCAAAATCAGAGGCTCCTGCTGAAGTATGCCCTACAACACCCCCAACATCGTTACTTCCATCCACTGTGGTTCCCGAATAAGAATCTATAATTCCACTAGAACTGCTAGTTCTACCAATTAAACCGCCAACTTGACTACCTCCTTCTACCTTTCCGCCTTCAATAGTCGATCTCTCCAATGTTACACTACCTCCTGATCTGGTGTCAAATCCTCCAGCACGACCGCTTTGACCTACTATTTCTGTATCAATAATCAATGAGTCTCTAATGTCAATACCTTCGCTATGATCATCATCAGCTGCAACACCTCCCACATCTCTATCACCATTTACTTCAGAATCTATCAATGCCAAATTCTCCACTCTTCCATCTGAGCTATATCTTCCAATCAAAACTGCTGTATTATCTCCACCTCGAACATTTGCATCAATTATTCTAATATTTCTTACCTCAAAACCTCCACCTCCAGAGAAAATACCCACAGAGTTTTCATTAGGCCTATTTATATGCAAATCTGTTATTCTGTAACTGTTCCCATTAAGCTCACCTGAAAAATTATCAATAGGTTCAAAACCACTTCCTCCGTTCCAGCTCTCTGTATCTGAACAATCAATATCATTAAGTAATTCATAATCAGAACTAGGATTATTTTCTATATCCTGTAACTCTTGACAAGTACTAATCTGGCTCTGAGCTGAAACTATGCCTGACAAAACCAGAATTAAACAAGTAAAAATACAGATTTTAATCAAGTTTCGCTTCATCAGTTCCAGTCAGTCCTCCTTATATTACCATTATCCCATTCCTGCAATATATCATCTGGGTCTATCCAGTAGGCCTCACCTACTCTAATCGTATTTCCTTCTTTGTCCTCAAAGCTTTGGTCGGCTCTAACTGCTAATGAATTCGCGTGTGCTCTGGTGTGTTTGTTTATTGATCTTTCTACTGTGGAGCTTCTTGTACTTCCTTGATGTTCAATATGTGGGTGTGCGCCTGTATCATCATGATCTGTATATGCTTCAGAAGCTCCGATTCCTCCAGCAGGATAAGGCACTCCTGTGGAATCTATCACGTAATTATTATCTAGGGTATAGCTGTACTGTACAGTCCTGTCAACGTCAATATGGGTGTTATACCACCATTCCTCATTATGGTCACTAATTATAATATCATAATCAGGATGATCTTCATCTAACTGTTCTGAAATAGATTTAATCAGGTTTAGCTGACCTTCAAACACAGGTTCAGGATAAACAGCTGCATCATCCTCTCCCTGTGGATGGAAATCATCGTCCAT
>LFCJ01004265.1_pt1 | contig 10482 bp, 13 predicted proteins | sample 643141 | NCBI WGS metagenome assembly LFCJ01 (sample SAMN03766243, study PRJNA286221) | soda lake metagenome | biome: soda lake; feature: Kulunda steppe; material: water; isolation source: sample B1-Br-g2 brine of Lake Bitter-1 | place: Russia: Kulunda steppe | collected 2010-07 | reverse complement strand
TCACCTCCAACTACCTAACCAACCACCAGGCTCAGGCTTCGGGCTGGACTGGGGTCAGGCCAGTTCATTAACCGGGATCGTTCCCCGGCCAGCCCATAAAAGACCCTCTTTAAAGCGTTCCTTACACCTGGTCAGTTTCTTGTATTCCATCTACGACAGTCTTGTCTCAAGTCATTGTGGCAACCTGCCCTGATTCGCGCACATAAAGCCTGATTGAGTAATGCATCGTACACACCTGACGTTCCAGTTCAGAATATTCATCAAGCGCAGCTGACAGCTGGTTCTCCAGATCCTGCAAACCAAAAATGGTGTGATGAGGTAGGTGACAGGTAATTGAAGCTAGTACAGGAGGCCTGGAGATTTGTGGGAGAAAAGCAGGATAAATTCCCTTATCGTACAAGTAATCCGCGGACGGCAAACATGGATGGCTGCCGGGGGTAATCCTGAAATAGCTGAAGTAAAACACGGGGGTGTTTGTTGCAGAAATGCAGCAGCATCCTTTTGACGTGCCTTGAACGGAAAGGAAGTAAGTAAAGGTCTCGGACAAGAAGACTAAGGCATACTTTTTGCAAGGTACCAGAAGCGATTCAAAGGTATACCTGGACAATGTCTAACTTTCTTTTCCTGCAGCGCCTTGCTGCCTCTCTGTTTTTTTCTCTCCTGCGTGACATTGCAAATGGACTTAAATTGTAATACATGAAACGAATTGATATTTCCAACACTATCATTATGGAACAGTTTGTATATTTCATAAATAGGCAAAGTGACAAGTGAGAGACAACAGAGCTGGAATTCATTTTCTAAGAAAGACCAGTGCACATGTTTGACAAAGTTATAGGAGCGAGAGGCATAACCGCCAGAACCAAAAAATCTGTCATTGACTCTTTGGACTTATTGCTGAAATATCAAGTACAAATATTGCAAAATATGCTTTCAATTTTTTCAGCTCTAAGCATTTTAAAATGATGTGTGTGCACATGCAAGGGTGTGTACAAGAAATATACAGTTTACGTGTAGATTTACCTATCCTTGCAGTTGCCTTCTTTTGCGAGTTCCCATCCCTCAATTTAAGTGTTTTTTGTCAGCAGACTAGGGGTGGCAAGGTTGGCACATGTCCAATGATTATTTATACCTTATGCTTTTTTTCTGGGGGTCTTCGTGCTGAGGTCGGCGCCTTTTAGTCGGCAGCTGAAGCGAGTGCGGCTGCTGAGCATGCTGGACGTCAGCGGCCCTGCTGCGGCTCGCTGGCCGGAATGTTACTCCAGTCCTGCTTCCCCCTTCTGAGCTCAGCGAGTAGTCATCCTCCTCACCAGCAGATTCAGAAGCAAGCTCTGGTTCATAGGAGTCCTCAGCCGAGGCGTTCTTGGGCATTGGGTGTCCTGCATGTTCAAACCCATGCAGCGATAAGAATTTGATCCAGGACCCAAAACTGGAAAAATCTTTCAATGATCTCAGTATTCGTGAAGAACAGCAGCACCTTGATACAGCAGAGGCGCATCGCAGGGCTGATCACTTGGAGGTTCCTGACTGATGCATCCTGGCACCTCTTTAGGGGGCCGACCTAACTCAAAAAATTATTGTGACTTTAATCGTGCATTATACCGTCCCGATGCCCTCATTGAGATTTCCTCACAGGACCATCCTGTGATCTCATGCCCTCTAATTTCTCATTATTCTCAGGATCGATTGATATTATTAACAAAACACGCAATATAATTGTACTGGGCTGCACTATCTGTTGCGTGAAAATTGACGGGGCTAAACAGTGCACGCTGCCTTTCTGTACACTGCACCTGCAACACTGGCAAAATCCCCCCTCCATGATTCTCCTGTGTTCAGGAAAGATGCTATTTTGTCGCATAATTGCTTCTCAGTATTGTGTGCAAGCACATAGCCATTTTCCTTGCTGAAGTTTCTTTCCTGATGGCAGCTACCCTATACAGTAAACTATAGCCTAGTAAGCTTTACTAGGCAGCTACTTAAAAGCTCAGCTATGTATATCATACACTAAACTTGCAGTGCATCAGGAGCTGGTACACTTGGTGATTGAAGAAAAAAGAAAAACAAAGGGAAAAACTACATACAGGTCCAGCACAGTAGGGGCGGCATCTTTGCCACAGAAGCCTGTCATGGCAACTATTTGTGTGCTGCCTGCCATGGCAACAGACCTGTTTGCGTGCCAGGTGACAAGTAAACCATGCCTGAGCTAGCAGCATTGCGCAAGCTACCTGCCTTTGAATTCAAAGCCTTCGGAGCCATATTTCAGGATCCAATCGCCACGTGTGCACACTGATGGGTTCTCTCAAGCGCACTACCTCTTTGTCTGAGAAAGATGGGGACTGAAGCACGTCAGTGAGCACGTGCATGCACCGCTTCTGTCACTGAAGCTTAAGCAAGCCTACCTGAATGCTTATAAGACAGAGCCTAAGCCAAGCATTAGCATCAGTGGGTCGCACAGCAAGCTTGAGAGTGTGTCTGTCACATTATCAGCTCAAAGCTCAGTTTGCACTGCTGATAATACACAGAGCATGTTTGATGCTAGCAAGTATGCAACCAGGACAGCAGGCCTGTATCGCCCAAAAGGAGTTGTCACTCTTGTGCACAGGGGCCACACGCGGCACCCTGCACGCAGTTATTGTGACACATGCTCTGGGACAAACATGCTCTCCACGAAATTCATGATTAGAATGGGATCCTTTATGGGCCAACACCCACCCAGATCCACACATACATCGGAATGACTGGCAGTGTAATTTGTAAATTGTTGGGACCCATTCACATGGTGCTAAACCAAGGCACACGGCGTGAGTGTACAGCACCTACCACAGAAGGTGTCCAATTTCTGGTTGCACAAGATGTTTACTTGTATGACGATCAGCACATGTGTGGCGCGTGATTGAGGCATGCGCGTGGATTCTGTTTGCAATATGCTTTGGATACCATCCACGCAGGATGTCTAGTATCCGCACACTATGGCTGGTATCCCGCTGATCAGCATTGGTAAAAGCCAGGTGCCTTGCGCATCGGCCACTGCAGTTGCGGCTGCGAGCGCACAGGGGGGGTGCCCCACAAGTGCCCAAAACCAAGTCCTATGCTGCCCAAGGATATGCATCCAAGGCACCTGCACACGCAACGCCACTTGCAAAATATCAAAACACACTTCCAAGATTTCTGCCACACTGGAAAAGAATTCATTCCTACAACTACCCAAGCATTCTGAGAGAAAGGGTGAATTGAAAGACAATTGGTGTGTCACGTGATGCCTATAATCTACCTTGTTCATTGCTGAACCTCAATTATGTTAGACATGCTTGCATCGCAGTCAAGATGGATCATCTTTACAGCATGTTGTTGGGGGAAGAAGATTAGCAGCTGAGAGAGCATAAGCAGCGCTCGTGGATCCAGCAGCTCTTATTGTAGCTGCACAGGAGTGGACCCAGGAGCTTGCAGAGCTCAGCTTATGTTGTTACTATGAAGAGAGAAGCGTTTAGAGCTAGAGAGCAGCAGGCTGGCCATCATGTTATGTCAGCTTAGGGGATCAGAGACTCCTTAGTCTCACCATGAGTATAACAGCCCCCGTCAAACTGCTCATATGTGTTTTCTCAAAGGTGTGCTTGGCGTGGAAAAAACACAACTAACTGGGCTGTGTTTCAAGAGTGTGGACGGGAGCCTCTGCAGTTTCATCGGTTCCACTGTTGCCAAGTTTTTTAACTCTCTACTTTGCGGGGAATAGTGACTTGCTCAAGAAGATTGTGCATGTAGATATTGCTCTCACTGCTTCTTACAAGAAGTGCTGGTCTGCGGAGCTCACCGAAGCGTGTGAGGGTCTGCATGCGTCGGAAAGGTACACCAATTGCGTCAAGGCAGCTACTTCCCTTCCATCACAAGACGATGTGGTCAATCTGCATGAGCTGTTGCATGCAATATGGAGGGAATTGGATGGCGCAGGCCCTAGGATGCATGCACACAAATTGGCTACTTATTACTCATGGATGGCTTTGTCTCTCAAGCCGAGCATAGCACAGAACCCGCCCCATTTACATCCTAGATCCTACGGCTGGAGTTTAGTAGGCATGTGCTTCGTAAAATTGCTCGGTTTTGCTTGCACACCCACAACCTAAGACTGGAGACTGGATGTTGGCAAATCCACTTTAGGCATTATGATAAACTAGGCTTGAATGATGTCCAGTCCGGGGTCGAAAAACATGTCCTCTTTTTATGCCCCTGCATGGAAATGTGCTATTTGGGAAGGAAATTCACAGACCAATTTTGCTGATTCTATTGAGGCTGATAGAGATTATATTGGAGACACTGGAGCTTTTTTATTTTGACATCATCAGTGCTGAGGATGTGAACTTGATTTTCTTGAAGCAGAAGTACAAATCACTCCTTTTTATTCCTGACTATCATCACGCTGAGAGACTGCTGCACACCAAACAGACTCGTGGCATGACCATAACTAATCTGGCATGACACCATGGTTATTTTTTGTCGGGCTGGCAGTGCCCAGCAAACCCAGCAGTCAAACCATCTGACTTAAGGTCTTAAGCCACTGTAAACTCTTTTTGTCGGGCTGGCAGTGACAAGAAGCCCAGCGGTCAGCCCATCCGGCTGAAATTTTAAACCCACTGCAACCTTGAGCTAATCTCAGTCTCAGGTTACATCCCCATGCGCTGCGTGTCGAGACAAGAAGCTGGGAACATCATGATGGTACATGTGATAAGTGTGGCTTGCAGGCAATTCAAGAAAAAAACACGCTCTTTTCCTGTGTCCTTGCATGCAAATGTGTACGTTGAGGCTTCACATTGCAGACTTGTTTCACGATTTACCACTAGCACACAAAATTACTGTCAAGCAGACTGGAGATTTTTATTTCTCCCAAGCTTGTTCTGAGGATGTCTTTAATTTCAAAAACAAACCAGTGATTCCTATCCTTTTATTTCAGAGCTTATGGACGTTTTCTGTATGGCTGGTGTTCACCAGCAACCTGAACAGTCAAACTTCCTGGCTGAAGGTCAAATTTAAATTTGTAACCTCAGTCTCATCGCGGGCAGCCTGTTGTCTGCTTGGTGTACACCTGGCGGGGCACCTGCGATGGTAAGTCGACTATCCACCCTCGCAACCTGTAAGTTCGGGGTTCGAACCTCACTAGAGGCTCACAACCGGCTAAGCTGCCCTCATCCGGCGGATACAGCCTGAAACCTTAACCTGCTTGGTGTACATTGTTGCTACCCACAGCCAATCCATGCACTACATTTGCTCAAATACAGCCATATCTCAAGTGACAACAGGTTCAAATACTCTATCGCCTGACTCAACCAACCTCCTGGTTACAACGCAGCATAAATCTGGTGCTGCGTAAATTCGTTGTGACAATATTGGCAGATCGTAGCTCATATAACTACTTAGACAGTAGTCTCAATAACAAGATAGAAAAGTGCTTCTCCCTGTCTCTAAGTTCCCCCTCACTAGGTGTGCAAGCAAATGCAAGCAAACAGACATGTTCCTGCCCTGCTAAACTTTGGTAGGACTTGGAGTATAAATTAGTGGCTGTTATTACTGTAATCATAGCTCATCTTTGTGCGAACAAAGAGAACATGACAGTAAACCTCCTTGCGCAAGTTCCAATTAACATGGGCAACAACACATCACTCATTTAATTAACAATTGAGATTCCACAAAAAGAGGCTATCTCATGTACAGGTTTGATGTTATTCCAAAAGTCAAGACTTGGTAGAGTGCAGGCAAGTCAGTGAAGAACAAAAATAGGAAAAGTACAGTACAACCTTGGAAGGGATCTAATGAACAACGTGGCCAACAGAAGCGGACACAAAAAAGGGGTAATAAATACAGTACAACCTGGCAAGAGGGTGGCCAACTCGCTTGCAGGCATCATACAACTTAAGCTAGATACACAGCTCTGGATCTGCCATTTCTGCTACAGCCCTCGAGGAGCAATCGAATCAATGAAGCGCAGGATGTACATCAGCTGGTAAAATTTGACGTAAGCTACACAGTAATCATGAACTGTTGTGCAGACCTGCAAGTCATCAAAGGGCGATCCGGTCCATGGCAACTTGGAGGAACGCTCAAAACACTTTTCTCCAGGGAAATCAAGGCATGTTTGTAATGCAGAGCATGTTAACAATGCAGTGCACGGTTTCACACTGGTCTCTATGCCATTATATAAATGTACTCGTATGCTTGAGCTCAGAGTCATAGGGGTCCTTTATTGGACCGCCCACATTTAAATGCCCTTCAATCTGATTTGAATGTTGCACCAGGGAATACCGGTAGCAGCAAGAAGCACATGTGAGTGCTGTGCAGCCCAGCCTTCAGCTTGATCAAGGTTGTTTGAGAACGTGGAGTGACAAGACGTTTCCAATTTCCAAAACTTACAGTATACACAATGTTGTTGGAATACCGGCGATGGAGCTTCCTGCAAGCATGAGCAAGAAGGTGGGGCGCGTGATTACAAGTCCCTGATTAGGGTTGTTACTGATTTGTGTGACCGAAGTCACTAGGGCCAGCCATGGCTGCCTCTGATGCAGCAATTCAGACTTATGCGCACAACATTGTGCACACCTGTGCAACAAGTCTACACGCTGTCGGTGCAAGGAATCTGAGCCCTGTCTTGGGCGCCCCAACAGTGTCTCGGCCATATTGTGAGTGTAGCTGGACATACAGGACCTCGGGGATACTGCAGCCATGAAGCATACTGGTAGCAACATGCTCCTTTAAAAATCGACTCGAACAACCCCGCTTCAACCAAGCCGTCTAGAAAGTTAAATATTACTCGAATTAATTACATAATAATATTTTTCATCTTTGGTAACAATTGCAGGATGCACTCTACCTTGGCAAATTTTGGTGGCAGTATGCCCAGGCCATTGACTGGTACCACCACTACCACCAGCACAAGATTTCTCAAGAAATTTAACCCAGCAATTTGTGTTAGATTCAGAGCCGGTCAGCGAATGGGCAGACAGCGCGCTGTTTTATGCAGGGCAGAGAACAAGGAGGTGAGAGGCCGCTGCCCAGGCGCAGCAGCGTGCGAGATCCAAAGTATTTACATTCAGCATATTCATTGCAACTTTACCAAGTTGCCTGGATGACCAGCACCTCACAACATGCCCTGGTGCAGTACTACGACTACAAAGACATGCCGCCCCTACCTTTGACAGTCTCCAAGATTTACATCCCTGAGCTGAATTACACAGTGGTAGAAAAGTCAAATGAACCCCTTCGCATGGCCTCCCTGGCAATATTTTATGACATCTACAAGGACGACCAGTACAAGTAAGTTGCGACCGGGGACACTTTCTGCATGAAGCAAGCGGTTCCGTGCATTGTCGGTTGTGATTCAAAGTTGGGCTCCATCATTTCTCTTCCTCCTGGAGCCAATCATTGTGGGTTAGGTCATGCGCCGTATTCTTGCAGCTGTTATACAAGTTACGGCTTTCATTGTTAGTTGCTTCTGCCCTGCGTCACAGGGCGCAGCTTACGCGAAAAAGTGCCATCACCGCACTCTGCATGTACGACCGGGATGATGTGGAAGAGGCCCAGAGGACCCCAGGCGCCTTTCCTAACATTGACTTGTTACATAGAGTCTACAATGAAGGCTTGGAGTTGGATTTCTGTGTGCAGGAGTTGGAAGTTTGAGTGAACACCATGGGCACCTTAGGTGCATTTGGGAACTGCTTCTAGGTGTGCTGTGTATCCTCACAGACAGGGCTTCTTAGAGGGGGCCTTTTTTAAGCATAGCATCAACAATGTCCATTTACACACGTTGCATTATTGGCACCTGCGCAACTTGCATTTTGGATGAGTGTTTTTAAGGGGCTAGTTTGAGCATAAAACGGTCATCATCTTCACTTCACATGTACTGGTTTTAACCCAGTGAAAGAAACACCTTCCATTCGCTTTCAACTGTGGCTTATTTCCCTTGGTATCAAGACCTACTGGAATATTGCAAGCACGCACAATTGACAGGAGAAAAGCTGAAATGGAAGAAGACTATGCCCTCAGACATCCTACTGGCGGCAAGGCCCATAGTGTCTCTCCAAATTACTACAGTGCCAGATCTGTGCTGCATTGTGACCTGGAGGTTGGTTGAGTCAGTTGGCGGAGTATTTGATCCTGTCAAAGTTCAGCTATGTTATGGCCATGCCGCGAGTCTGGTTTGGATGCAGCAGTCTCTCAGTGTGACAACAGCCCCTGCGCTTTGCAAGATTAAAAAATTTTACAAGGATCAGGCCTCCAGTCAAGAAGTGCGACTGCTAGCCTGCTCGTAAGAATAAATCAATTCATTAAGGAAAAGATTTGTTGTTGTCCTGGTTTCAAGAGCAGAAACATTCCGCAAATGCGCCTCCATGCTTTGAAGGCCCCAAATGCGGTCAATGCACAGCTCTCTCAGGAACAGTCATGCTCTTAAATGATAGTTTTCCCCTCTTGTCCTCTCTTACTTTTGGGCAAGTTTAAGTTAAGTTACAATGGGTTTAGACCTTCAGCCAGATGGGTTGACTGCTGGGCTTGCTGGACACTGCCAGCCCGACAAAAATATCCATAGTCTCAGAGAGAAAAGGAATGATTTGTAGGTCTGCTTCAAAGAAAGAAAAAGAAAGAAAAGAAAGACTACGCAAGCAGCAAAAAGCTCCTCTGTCACGCCAGATAAGTGCTGCAACCAGAAGTGTGCTGCACTGCGTGTTCAGTCGGTTAGAGTTGGTTGGCTAAGTACCGTACTTAGCCAAGTGACTTGACCGGTTGGCAATACAGCTATCGCTGTATTTAGAGCACGTCTCGTTTAGTTTCGCATCTGAAGGAAGGACGAACTCGCAGTAATATCTTGTTGAGTCTGGAAGCAACCTTGTAATAATGACCCCCATGGAGTAGTCCACTCCAGGTCCTAAGGGGAAATGATAAGGGGGGAGCACGGCACGGCAGTGCAGCAGTCCAAGTGTGTAGTCCAGGTACAGTGTGAGTAGAACATGTTCCTAAGAAACTGAGATTCAGCCGCTGAAAAGAGAAAGAGAGTGAGTCAAGCAGGGCCTCAAGTTCGGTGATCGCCCAGTCTGCAAGCCCGCCGTGCTTGCGCGTTGTGTACACTGCCCGCTGTCCACAGCCAGTCCACACAACAACACCTCATGCTCTAAATACTCCACTCAATGTAGTGGTTATGTCTAGAGGCTATTCTGCATGCAGCAGACTCTCGGCCTGACACCTCACATCAATTAAGGAAAAGGGGCCACTTGGGAAGAAAAGCCCTTCACCAGAAAAAGAAAAGGAGGGGTCAGTGAGGATCAGGAGGGTTGCGGGCAGACAAGCCAGCAGACCTCTCCTGATTGGTTTGAAGGTGGGGAGAATGCTCAAGAGAACGTCTGGTCTGAACAAGCTTACGAGCATAGTGCACAGAATGAGCATGGAGTTTGAGAGCAAGTTATTTGACTCTTTGTGAATCAAGGCCGAGACTCTTCAGAGGAACCAAAGTGTGAGGAATGTAAATAACACCCCCTACACCTAAGAGAATAACATAAAGAACATGGCCTCCTGCAATGCTGCGTCTAAGGTGACCATGTTGAGCATGGGCAGCTTGGAGCTGCTGCTCAGGGCGAGTGTCTTCACAGTACTTCTCAATGAGATGGGTGGAACGACGCTGCCAAGGGAGGTTCTCGGGGCGAGTCTGTCTAGGCTGGTAAGCTGTGGCTGGTGATGGGGGCCTGCCTCCAGCTGCGGTGGCTGCCGCTAAAGAACCCTGCCCCCTACCCAAAACCACCCTCCTTCCACTCCATAAAGTAAGGCCTTGATCATTGGGATGGTTCTGTTGATTTTAAGAATTGATATTGCATGTTTTCTTTCGTCAGGGCGAGAACTGGGTCTATCTCTTCTATTGTGGTTTATAGCAAAAATACAAGCAGGAGGAACTCTGGGTTCTGCAGTCAAAGGTACCTGAAGGTTTTGCATACGATTCTTGTCAGCACTGCACATCCGTGGATACAAAACACGATCCTAGGCAACCTTTACTAATGGCTTTTGTTATAAGTCTGCCTGCATATTGTGGCGTTCGGTCACCACATTTCTAATGATGGGATGCTGGCACCCTGAGAGGATGTGAAGTGCCCTGTCTTGGCAGGAGCAGATGGGGCAATAAGGCTGTTGGCCTGCTTGAAACGGACAGCGTGTTTTTGGTTGTAGTTCGTGCCAGACCGAAATTTAATCACTGTCTCTTTTTCCTTGTGAGAGATGCCAGGTGTAAAACAGTAAGTATTACTGATTTTGCTACGGGCACTCTTGTTCTTGATTAAATTCTGGTAGTAGGTGTAGTAGCTGGTATCAGTTTGTGCGTTGCCTAGTTTGTGGACCTTACGCATGTGTGCTTGTAGCGCGTCGCGTTTGTTGGGGAGGTAGCGCATATGGGGTTGGTAAGGTTGGGATTGATTACAGTTGTCAATAATAGGATGTGTGTTTGGATCATCCGTGGAGGTT
>LFCJ01004264.1_pt1 | contig 10482 bp, 15 predicted proteins | sample 643141 | NCBI WGS metagenome assembly LFCJ01 (sample SAMN03766243, study PRJNA286221) | soda lake metagenome | biome: soda lake; feature: Kulunda steppe; material: water; isolation source: sample B1-Br-g2 brine of Lake Bitter-1 | place: Russia: Kulunda steppe | collected 2010-07 | reverse complement strand
GTCATCTCCGCCTCCAAAGATTACATTTTCTCCCATGAAACCACATCGAAAGATGAAACTTGAAAAGTTAAAAGCATTATTCACTCAAGACTAACAACTAGATCAACGGTGTGAAATAAATTCTACCCTCAATAATCATTTGACATGAAACAGATTCTAGTCGTAATCGATGGATTAGGCCTCAGAGAGGAAAAACAAGGAAACACATTCAAGCAAGCAGAAACACCGACTCTAGACCACTTAATGAACGAATACGGATACCAAGAATTAGAGGCCTCAGGCCCAGCGGTAGGACTGCCAAAAGGATATACAGGTAACTCAGAAGTCGGCCACCTACATATCGGCGCAGGACGAGTAATTCCACAGAGACTGACCAGAATCAACAAAGCAATAGAACAAAATGAATTAAAGGAAAAAGATGCCGTCAAACAGGCCTTTCAAAGAGCAGAAGACAATAACTCAACAATTCATCTGGCTGGAATAATCAGCGATGGCGGAATCCACGGCCATATCGATCACTTGAAGGCATTAATGACTATTTCTACAGATTATGATGTAGATGTGGAGATTCACTGCTTTACAGATGGCAGAGATGTTGATCCTAAGTCTGCGGGAAAATTTATTGAAGAGATAGAAAAACATGCAGAAAATACAGGAGGAAAGATAGCAACAGTGATGGGCAGGTTCTACAGCATGGACCGCGACCACAACTGGGAACGAACCCAAGAAGCCTACAATGCAATGACTTCGGGAGACGGATTCGTGTTTGAAGATCCGAGAGAAGCAGTTGAAAAGGCCTACAACGACGGCGAATATGACTACTTCATACAGCCATCCGTAAGGCAGAACTTCGAAGGTATAGATCAGGATGATGAACTAATTTTCTACAACTACAGGGCTGACAGGGAAAGACAGATAGTCGAAGCCTTCCTAAAAGAAGACTTTGAAGAGTTCGAGAACTCGGTAAGACCTAACTTTACTTCAATGCTGCCTTACAGGAAAGATTTCGAGAATCCCGTTGTTTTTGAGAAAGAAGTAGTAGAAAACACGTTAGGAGAACAGATAGCAGATAAAGGAATGACTCAGTTAAGAGTTGCAGAGTCTCAGAAAAAACCGCATGTCACTTACTTCTTCAACGGTCAGAGAGAGTTAAAGTTTGAAGGAGAAGAAAGAAAGTTCATAGAGTCAGATAAGATCAGGGCTTTCGATGAGAGGCCTGAGATGCATGCAGAAGAAATCACAGATATAGTGATAGACGCAGTCGAAAAAGGAGAGAAAAACTTCATAATGCTAAACTATGCGAACTGCGACTTGGTAGGACATACAGGAGACCTAGAAGCGACAATTACAGCGCTAGAAACTGTAGATCAAAACCTTGGAAGACTAGTCGAAAAAGTAGAGGCCTCAGAATATTCAATGATTGTCACAGCAGACCATGGTAACTGCGAAGACATGGGAACAGAAGAAAAACCTAGCACTTCCCATACCTTGAATAAGGTCCCGCTAATTTCTCAACGAAAATCAGATAAACCCATAAATAAAATATCTGATATCAAAAAACTATTCTTCTAACTAAGGCGGCCCTACATTAGGACATTCTGTTGATGAAGTAGTATAACATTGACTTGAATCAGGACAGGGGTTCTGGCCTTGAGCACATTCGGCCTGTTCTAGGTCTTCTTCAGCGCCGCTTATTGCATCAGAAATAAAGTCGCTGAAGTTGCTGGATTCTCCTGTAAAGATAAACAGCATGATGGCTGCTGTTGCAATCACAACTACAGCAACCAGTACAACCTCAATTGTCTTGTCCATTTTCTAACCTCTAGGATATTGAGGCACAGTTCATGGAATCAACATCTCCATACTGGCCTGCACCCTGGATTACTTCATCATTTCCATCGGCGTCAGTTGTTAAACATGCACTGGGGGTTGTTACTGTTGAAGCTCCTCCTGAACATGCGGCTTCCAGAGCTGTTTCACATGCTTGGAGGTCGGCGTCACCTCCAAAGTCAATTACTCCTGAAAGCCCTTCATTCAACATGAATACCATAGAAAGTGCTGCAATCATTAGAACTGATGCGGCTATTATCAGGTAAAGTATCTGTGATAGGCCTTTAACGTCATTCATAACTGTTGATTTGTTGTGCTTGTATAAAAAGACTTTGAAAATAAGAAGAGAGAAATAAGTTTAAACCAGGTTCTAAGGCCTTAAGTTAAGGCTTTGTCAAGTTGATCTGGATGCTGGAAACGTTTAATTTATCTCCTTCATCGGTTTCAATTTCGTCTGTTCCGATGCTTATGTCATCTATTTCTGCGTCCTCAACAAATCTATCGCGGACAATTTCTGCTACGTCTACTGCTCTTGAAATTGCTTTTCCTCTAGCTTTGACGTGGACTGTTTCATGTCCTTCGCTGAACTGAGTCACAACTGCTAATACATAACTCATTGCTGGTTTTGAACCGACGTATACTGTATTGTCATCTTCCTGTTCTGCCACTAGTAGTTCACCTAATAAAGGCCTAGTTCCTCAACTATAAATTACTTCTGTTAATAATTGGCTCTAAAATCATTAACTTCTATTTCTAAGTGCCTGAAATCTCCCTCTGCTAAAACCTTTTTTTCAGAATCTTCTGCTCTAAAATCAAATGAAGTGTATGAAGGATTCAAGGTGTACTCAACATCTTTATACTCATCTTCGTACTCCATGGAACCATCACAATACTCTCCACCCCCAAGCTCTGGAGGAATAGATACCCAGCTGCCATCACAGTACTGATCTCCGCAACCTCCATAAGAATCTGTATCTGTAACTGTACCCGTATAGTGATCTTCTGAATCGTGTGAAATATCGATTCCAGGCGCTAAATTATCAATTGCGCTATAGGCATCACTAGAACTGAAGGTATCGGAATTATAGCTTGATTCAGCATCATCCTCGGCCCCTTCGTAATCATAAGACCCGCAGTTGGTGCTTGTACCAGTATACTCATCTTCAACTCTTTCTTGAATATCTTCATTCCTGATTTCATAGAAAAAAGTTGAGGCAGGCTTTACAAGTTCAATATACCTGTTAGGCTCTGTAGCCTCAGCGCTATAAGTCTGAGTAATATACTCTGTTTGAGCATTACAAGAAACCTTTACAGGATTAAACGTAAAGGCCTCGAACTCGACAGTTTCAATGCCGTCAGTGTTATACAAGGAATAACCGGATTCTCCAGGATAAATTCTATTTATAATATCGTGCTCGATCGAACATTGATAGTTTTCTAATCGGGAGTCAATATTTGACACCGAGTCCGACTCCCACTCATCGACGACAGAACCTACAATATGATAAGGCTCGGATGCAGAAGAGGCCTCACTCTCCCAGTTAATCCCTCCATCATCCAGTTCGTAAGCAGCATTATTTACAGAATACTTTATTGCTGAAGGCATATAATGTGTTTCTAGGTAGTCGTAGTTAGTCCGTGTTTGAACTAAGTCTTCAATATCTTCAGAAGATTCGCTTACCACAACGTTCAGTGCTTCACCTATTGGAACTATTTGAACTGTAAGAATCAGAGCTATTAATAGTAGGCCTGTCATGGGGAGTATTCCTTCTAGAGAACCTTTCATTGCGCTCTTCCCACCCAGTATGTAAATGTTATTTCTCCCTGGCTTATTGGGACCTTTCGCTCATATCGATTCCAATTGTGTCTGTCTAAGTTTTCTAGACCTTGACGCGCTTCAATATATTCGTTGTGATGCTCAGAAGTTATATTTACAATGCCTCTTCTTTCTTCGTTAGCTATCTTGTATTCTTGGGGCGAGAAACTGTAATCATGATTAAAATAGGCTTCTAAATCATTTTTGATTACATCTCTATCGTATTCTGTATCGTTTATCTTTATTTTATCTGCAGAAAAATAATGCTGGGTTAATTCTAAAGCCGTGATATTATATTGGTTGTTGCTTTCTACCCAATGATTTACTTCTTGGTTTAATATGTAAGTTAAGACGGTTTTATCTTCTATAGTTTCGACGCTTCCTCCAATTTCGCCTTCTAGAGCAACCTCGCTTTTCACACTTTCATCAGCCTCAGATGTTACTAGCAGGAGTATAGCTATTGATAAGAAAACTGTTACGCTAAACATAATGACTTGAGCAATAAGGCCTTGACCTTTCATTCTTCATACACCTCTAAAGTCATTGGTATAAGCTCCTCATCTTTTTCCACTAGAATTCTTGTACGCATACTTTGAATTCCTGAAGCAGTTGGTCTTCCCATACAATCAACCGTAGCAGTATGATCTGTTTGAACACGAAAACTAAGATACTCATTATCTAGGTTCTCAATACTGTCAATACCGCACTCATAATTAGAATCCGATCCGATATGATCGACATCTATAATCGACCTACTTTCATCAAGGTTGTGCATCTCCTCAGATGCAATTAATACGTCATAAGCCAAGTCAGAATTTCCTCTAATATCATCAGTTATTGTAGTGAGACCGCCTACAAATATCTGTAATATAAGTGTTAGGCCTACTCCCAACATTATTATGTAAGGGATTTTCGTTATTATATTGTAAAGCTCCATTCAGCAGCTTTCCTCCACGATTAATTCTTCATCTAAGTTTTTCTCTAGACAAACGCTGCTAAAATCTTCATAGTCATTAGGTCCATCAAACCCAGAGTAACCTATATCTGTTAAGTCTCTAATTTCTTCAGTCTCATCAAATCTAAGATAAAAATCGCTCCCTACAGTTTTTACCTCGTAAGAGGAGATATCAAGCTCTATACTTCCGGATTCATAAGTGTGTAACACTGTAGCTGCATTTTCGACTCTATCAGCTCTAATATCTGCGGTTTCTTCCGCCACAAAATTAGTTGTATATGCCTGCGAACCATATGCTATTGACATTATAAGAGTAAAAGTAAAGGCTGCTTCAAGCATTGTGAAGGGATAACTAACTTGTGCTTTCATGGTTCTATTATCACTTCTAATTCTCCATTTTCTCCTGATATTACAGCCTCCCAACTTCCTTCAGGAATCTCATTGGTGCTCACAATATCTCCTTCATCATCTACTTCCTCAAGACTCACAGAACAGCTACCTTCAATATCAATCGTCCAGTCCTCATCTGAAGCAGAAAAAGTATCCTCATCAAATTCTATTTTTTCATTTTGAAATACCCCTACTTCTGTTGAGCGTGTAAGTATATTATCAAATTCATTAAGATTTCCGCACTGTTCATCTATAATAGAGGCTAGTTCTCTAATATCGGATCTATCGTCGTGGTCTCCAAACGCCGATCCTCCAAAGCCTTCAAGCATACCTATTATTGGGATCATGGTGACTGTAACAGCAAGGACGCCTACAATAATGAAAACAGGAGCATCAGCTTCCATACTAGACTATTCACCTCCAAACAGTTCACATTCGTTACCTGTTAAACAACCAATAATCTCAGAAGAAAAACCTCCTAGATCAATAAGACCCCCAGTAAAAACTGTTTCAGTGGCTGTAAAGATGCCTACTATCGTAATTATTGATATAACTATTGCTATCATTACAGTCACTATAGTCCTCATTACTCATCAGGCCTCCAATTCAATCCCTCATAAAATCCCTCAAGAGAGGTAAGATTTCCATCAAGTATAACAGAAACTATAAAAACTGCTGCTATTGCCACAACTATAACTATTACTAAAGATATCGTAGAGTCAAGGCCTTTCACATCATTCCATTTGGTTTGTTGATTAAAATAAATTTGTTAAGGATCTGGGCTAAAATCAAGTTCGGAAATAAAATCTGTTGTTACTTCTGTAAAAAAGCTTTCAAAACTTACGAAAATCAGCACAACTACCATTACTCCCAGTGCAATTAATGCAATAGTCCTTATGGGTAAATCCATGTTTGACAAAAATTATTTGTAAACTTGGAGTTATAATTCTACTTGTCTTTCAGGATTAAAACAGAGATTATTGGGTTGGGCCGGGGCCACTAGGCGTATTTGGAGAGCTTGGCGAAGACGCTGTGGTTGACCATCTTCCTGTCTCACGGTCGCAGCTCCATTCTGCACCATCTATTTCAACATCTTGAGAGTTAGATCCTCCGCACATTATCCACTCTGAGTGATCTTGGTCGAAATTATCATTTTCTGAATGAGGAGCACAAAGTAAATCTCCATATAATTTAAACTTCCTTTCGCCTCCGAAATCGTATAGAATTTTATTATAAACGTCGGTTCTCTGCCAATCTTCAGTAGAGTCAAAACCTTCTTCAACATACGCGTCATACAGATTCCGAGTACTAGGGCGAGGAGGCAAGTTTCGGTCAGTTCTATCTCCTAATAAATCTTCACGCACTTGGCTACTGTCTCTAGAAGGCCATTTTCCATTGTAATCTATATGTGTACCTCTCTCAAATTTTATTTCTCCTGTTGAGTCTACTGATGATGAACGGTGGTCCCACATTCCCATAACACAGGTATCTGAGTCCTCATCATCAAAATTAAATTCTATTCCTTCAAACGCCGAACTACCTATAGTCTTCTCAATCTTAGGATTATTTTCATTAAAATTTAGCAGATTAAATTCGTACTCTTGAGTACCCCAAGCGCCAGGCTGTCTAATATATGGGTGTGCTTCGTCGGTTCTACCAGTGATATGGATCATTCTTCCTGCAGTATCTATGTTCGGAGGTATTTTATCTGCTCTGCGATTCACCATGTCCTCGCCGCATGTATCTAATTCTGATTCTTCAACTACAATCATCGGGAAATATTGGCGAGGGTCGCCGCCTGAAAAATCACTGCTTCCAAGGCCTGTATTATATGGATATTCCACATTCATCTGTATATATCCTTTGTCTCCGGGACATAATCTAACCTGATTAATTCCATTTTCTGCATTATTAGACATATCTCTAATATCTGGATCGTCACCTAGCCATACTGAATCTTCGTAACCATCTACGTTTTCTAAAGCCTCTCCATCAATTCTATTTTCTCCTACACCATTCTCCTCGAAAAATACTACATAATTCCTCCCTGTACCTCTATAAGACGATGAAAGATCAGAACTAGAATCTACATGAGATTCAACTGGCCTTCCTGATGCTGCAGCAATATTGTTTTCCAGCCAAACATCATTAAGATGGAAATCTTCGTTCTCATCATTAGTATTTCTGTTGTCATGAAAAGTAATGCCATTAGCGCCAGGTGATATGTCTCCAACTATCTCAAAATTTTCTCTAGAAAGACTCCCTGCCATAACATTATCCTGAGGGCTTGATAATGGGTTTAATATTCCTAATCCTTCTCTGGCTATTGACGACTGGCCTCCGACACATGAGGCTTCAACTCCAATGGTTGTTCTCGCAAGTCCAGGGTAGCCTTCTTCATAAGTTCCATCTAAGTCTCTAGGATCATCCGAAGGGTCGTCTATTGGTATTCTTTCATTTCTGTCTTCTACTTCCCCACAATTTACTGCTCTATCTCTTACGAACATTGCAAGATCTGAGAATGTTTCTTTTGCCTCATCTTCGTTTGAAGCATCTATCTCTCTAGTAACATCAGTATATTGCGATGACTGATCTAGGCCTTGAACTATGGCTTCTCCTACTGCACCATCGGTTATGCTGCCTACCATTACTCCTAGCAATAAAAGGCCTAAAATCAATGCAAAAATCGTTCTCATACCTATGCTGCCTTTTAACATATCTCTATACCTGCTGTATTAGCTAGCAGCGAAGCAATAGGTCTTAAAAGGCCTTGACATCCAGATGCGTCATCTGCGTTTGTTATAAAAGGGAAAAACAGGATTATTATTAAAGCAGCAACTGCTATTCCAAATACTAGAGCTATTATGGTTTCTATAGATAACCCTTCTTGACCCTTTATGGTTTTCACATCAGATTATTTAATTTTGTTTGATTTAAGTTCTTCCAATATTTTCTAGTTCATTCTAGAGCTGTTTCGAAGGCATTTGTCATTATATTATCTACCATGTTTGAGGTCGTAGTAATCAGTAATGCTGCTGCAAGCACTCCTATTATTAAAATAATCAAGTATTTTACAGCGATTTTTCCTTTCATTGTCCTGCTACTCCGGTCATTAGGCCTCCGAACAGTAGGCTGATTATGGTTACGGTTATCATGTAGAAGAACATTCCGCTTATCATGATTTTGCCGATAAACATGTTTTTGTAGGTTTGGTCTTCTCCTCGGGTTATTTTCATGTAGAAGGTTCCTAGGATGTACAATAATTGGATTAGGTAAAGTCCTACTACGAACTGAAGCATTTCAGGAGGGATAGCTGAGTCCAGGTTCTGTAGAATTGTTCCGTCTCCGACTCCAGGTCCTGCTGCGACCTCTTCTCCCTCGGGGGCCGCACCACCATCTATCTCGAAAGATTCAGAGAGCTCATAAAGGCCTGTAATTATTGTTTGGGACATTCCTACTGCGACGCCTGAGACAATAGGAGCAAGCATATATGCCAGCATCTGTATTGTCGTAGTTGTATCCTGCATCAAATCCTTGAGCTGCTCCTGGGTCTTGTGAATATTTTTAAGATATCTAGAGATCGTCATCATTGCGCTCGAAGCCATATTTGTCCCTTTCTCAGAAGACTCCAGTATCGCTTTCATAACGGTCTTAATCATCTGGCTTGGGAACTGCTTCAAAGCACCATAATCAGGATCAAATATAGAGTCTTCGAATGTCATACCCATTTCTTTGATGTTGCGGGATGAAACCTTGAACAGTTCTGATATCTGTAAATCTTTAGTCGATTCTGCGGCCTGGTCGAGGCCTAGCTCGATCGGTGTGCCTCCTGAAATCTTGTTACCTAGTTCGAATAGGGCATTAGGAAACTCTGACTCAATCTCTCTAAGTTTTTTCTCCTCGCGTTGCCGGCTGATGTTACCTAGAATCTTGCTTACTCCTATTCCTAGGCCTACTCCAAAAATAATAGTCATGCTTCTCAAAAGCATAGGGAAAGGCGATAAATTTCCGTTATCGACCATAAACCCTGGCGCGGAGTCAATTAGACCGGAATCTGAGACAGGATAAACATGTGGAAACGCGAGATATCCTATAATCCCATACAAGGAGAATGTTAAAGCGATAGCCAGGCCTATTGGCCATGTCGGCAGGCTGTAAGTATCTCCTGATATATTGAAATCGTAGTATCCTCTTTTAGGCAGTGATTCTTCGCTTACTGGCTGAGTCTGTACTGTTGGAGGCCTACTACTAAGTGTTCGCTGCATGAACATCCAGAGGAATGCAGGCAGCATAATGTTGAAAATGATAAATAGGTGTAATGGTGTGATCAGGCCTCCGAGGAAGGCGGAAATCAGAGGGAGCATTATCATTCCTAAGACTGGTAGGAGCGCTCCAACCGCGTTTAAAATCATTACAGGAGTTTCTAATGACTGGGCGTAATGTTTCATCTTTTCCTGTGTTCCATCAAGAATATTATCAATTGCGTCCTGAAGCAGTCTATCCCGTCTCGTAGGGTCAGGCTCATTAGTAGCCGCCTTTAACAGGTTTAATGATTCTAGGAAGTCTTTGTTGTAGTTTTTCCAGCGCTGAGTGTAGTCTTCAAGAGCATTATCTATCCTCTTGAACTCTCCGATCTCTACGCTCCACAATACTTTTTTTAGGTCTCGAGCAATTGGGCCTTCAAGATTTAATGCTGCAAAACGCACAGCTCCTTCAAGGTTAGGTGACGAGCGCATATAGACAACCATGTAGAGAATAGCTAGAATCATTTCTCCACTACTCTCAATTACCTTGCTTTTGGCATCAAATATCGGCTTGTAAAACGTATATATCCCGGCAAAAAACGGGATTAATCCAAAAATCAGCATTAATGACGTAGGGATTATCCCTGATTCTAGGCCTAGAGCGGCGCCAAGTGCTTCGTTAAGTATAAAGCCTGCGACCCATAAACCGAAAGAAACTGCAAATACTCCTATTGCAGCTGAAAGAACCATTCCTGGCGTAATTTCCCAATCTAAAAGTTTTATCGCAGGATTAAGTTTATCTTTAGTCTTGCCCTCGGCTTTTAATCCTAAAATTGAGGACATTTGATAACATAGTTTTTCATACGCGCTTTTCCGTTCAGATTCTGCCTCGTCCTCTTTATAGTCTTGATACCTTCTAGAATAGCTTTGTCCTGAAGATTCTTCGTCATACGGAGGCATCCTTACATCTCGGTCGATGTCATCAAGAATATCGTCTAGCCTTTCTTCTTGATCTTCATCCATTCAGATAACCTCTCAGGCCTGTTGATCTAGCCATTCCATCCATCGATTCAATATTCTCTCAGGATTTTGCTCTCCATACTCTTCTTGAACTTTATTTGCCAATAAATGGAACTTCTGATTAGCTTTAACTGCTATCTCAGCTTCCAATAATTCATCATTACCTGTTTCATCTGCTTTATCGGCTATGGCTTGTTTCATCTCTTTCCTCATCTCAACGTTGTCCC
>LFCJ01004263.1_pt1 | contig 10483 bp, 7 predicted proteins | sample 643141 | NCBI WGS metagenome assembly LFCJ01 (sample SAMN03766243, study PRJNA286221) | soda lake metagenome | biome: soda lake; feature: Kulunda steppe; material: water; isolation source: sample B1-Br-g2 brine of Lake Bitter-1 | place: Russia: Kulunda steppe | collected 2010-07 | reverse complement strand
TCCTCGAGGTTCGACTCGACGATTTCACCGATCTCCCGTTCGGTCCCATCGGCAAACGTCACTCTTGTATCGCCCTTTAAACATTTACCAGTACCAGGATCCCCGATCAAGAGCATGTGCAGGTCCCCACGGATCCTCGAGCCGTCGGGCAACTGTTTTGTCACGCCAGAGAACAGCTGAAGAATCATCGCGAGTTTTTCGTCGTCGTAGCCATAGATAGCGGGGGCAATGGAGCCGACCATCCGCTCGTAGACATCGTCCTGATTCGAGATTTCGTAGATCTGCTTTTTGTCTTCTTCTGTGATGTCCATATCCTCGAACTGCTCTTCGTCGATATCGACGGCCATCCCCTCCATGTAAAAATCGAAGACGGGGCTTTTCTCGCCCTGAGTTTCCTGTTGTTCGAGACGAAGGACGCCGGTTGTAGAGACGTGGTCGCCGGGGGTCACCTCGCCGGTGATGTCGTCTTCGATGTGGACATCGAGCGACTGAGGGGTTTCACCGCCACGCAGTCCCTCGGGACTTTCCTGGATGCGGAGTTTCTGGGAGTCGACGAACTCCGACTGGTCGAAGTTGACCCGAAAGGGACCCTGGCGTTCACAGCCCTGACACTCGTGGGGTTCCTGAAAGGTGCCACTAGATTGAGGGACGCGATTTAGGGTTCCACAGAGCTGGCACTCGAAGGCGGCTTCCTCGATTTTGGGCCGGACGTCGGTTGCCTTCCGGACGATACCGTGTGCCTGGACGAGTTTGTTCATATCGCGTGCGCGAATTTCCCTGATCTCCGGCGATTCGGTTTCGGGGAGGTTGCGAACGCGGACGTGGGCCTGCCCGAGGCTGACGTCGATCGGCAGATCGTACAGTCGGAGGGCTTCCTCGGCGTACCGTTGAAGCTGTTCGGGCTGGGCAAGAAAGTCATCAGCCAGGTTCGGATCGAACCGGTAGAGATCCTGCCAGTCGACCCAGAGCGAGCGCTGTTCGTTGGGGTATCGTTGGGCAAGCTGTTTGATCGCGCTATCGTAGTAGTCCCGGAAGAACTGCTCGAACGCGTCGACGAGTTCGGTATTTCCCGCTTGCGCCATTGCACTGGTATACGGCCGTCATCGGGTATAAATGGTCGCAAACCGGGACGAAACTGATCGCACAAAAAGACGAATCCGGGCCACGTCGGATCCGCCGTCTATGTCCACAGCGAGCGCCGAGGACACATGTTTCCGGCCGTATCGCGCCGTCTCCTGTGTTCCCTATCGCTACCGCCGACTACATGGCGGACAGCGTTTCGATTGCGTGGCCGCAGGCTGTCGTTCACTGTCCGCACATATATAGACAATAGATTTGTTTCACACTGTTTAAAAGCGAGAAATACCAGATTCACTGAATCAGATCACTCACCGACTGGATCGACCTGCACCGTCTGTGAGGCCGTATCGGTGTCTCCAGCCTCATCAACGACCGTCACGGATAGTTCGGTTGTTCCAACTGGCGGTTCGTGGCGGACGACCGGATTCGGCGTTACCTCGTCGATTGACCCATCACCCGAAAGATCCCACCGGTATTCAGCCGGCGCTGCGGGAACGTCGCTGTCACTCGCATCGAGGGTGACCGGCGTTCCCTCGAGCATCCAGTTTCGATTCGCCGACAGTTCAGCCTCGGGCGGTTCGTTTGCGAGTTCGACCGTCGGCTCCGGTTTACTCTCAGTGACTGTCTGGGAGTGGGTTGCATCGACGTACGGCGCTTCGTCGGGTGCGTTGACGGTGAGATTAGCAGACACTGGGACGGCAACTCCCGGCGGTTCGTCCTCGAGCCACTGGAGGGTGCCGTCGGCGGTTGACTCACCGGTTACGCTTGCCGAAACGTTGCCCTCCCGGTGTGTGAGTTCGACCGTCGCGTTCCCGACGGATTCACCGCGTTCGTCGACGACGTGTGGCGAGACCGGCGTTGCAGTCGGGAGTTGCTCCTCGAGTTCGAGGTTGTCTTCGACGGTCCACTCGCCAAGCGCGGCAAACGCCGGTCGGTCGTCCTCGATCGAGCCGTTGAGTACCCACGGCTCGCCCTGGCGATAGGTCAGTTCGTACGTCTCGTTTTTCGGCACCTCGAGGTCGAACACGCCGTCGTCGTCGGTTCGCGTCTCTACCAGCGAGTCGCCGTCGATCGGACTCGCGAGGACGCTATCGTTGTCGGCGGGGGTGTTGTTTGCCGTGACCAGTTCGCCACTGATCGTCCGCGTCGACGTGTTCGGGGCCTCACCAGCGTAGAAGGCGTCGGTCGTCATCGTCCGAACGCGGTCGCCGTCGTTCTCGAGTTCGGCGGCCAGTGAGACGGTCTCTGTGTCCTCGGGAACGTCCATCGAGGCGGTAAGACGGCCGTCTTCGTACCCAGTCTGGGCTCGCTCCCAGCCCGCATCGTCACCCCACGGCGGCGTCTCGTGGGCATCATCAGTGTACCAGACTGACGGCTGGGAGACCGACCGAGCATCCGCAACGTCGAACGTGGCCGTGACCTCGCCAGGTCCGGCTGCGTTCGTCTCGTCGACGTCGACGTCGATATCGCTGATAAGCGGCGTTCGACTCGCCTCGTGGGGATCCTCGAGGTCGACTTCGGTGAACGTCTTCGTCGACAGTCGGCCGTCGGAGTTGTTCCCCTCGAGGGTTATCGTGAGCGTCTCATTGCCCTCGAGGGGAACGTCGTCGGCCGTAATCGTCGGCTCGTTCGTCTCGATTTCCTCGTAGAGTTCGCCGCCGACGGCCACCGACAACGTGTGATCGGGTGCAACGGCGAACTCCGTGCCGGCACCGTCGGCGAGCGGTTCGGCTTCGACCGCCACGACGTCATCTACTGACACCGAGTCGATGGCTCCGATCATCGGATGGGCGAGGACGTCTACGGACGAAACGTCCCTGTCGTCGACGGTCGCATGCCAGTTCTCGCCACGGAGTTCACGCTCGTGGACTGCCCCGCCAGCCGTTCGATGGACCCGTTGGTCGCCTCGGTCGCCGAGGTCGAACCAGTAGCGAGCCGGATCGTTCCACTCGAAGCTGGTCCTCGTCAGATCGCGGGCCTCATACGAGCGATCCTGTGTCGTTCGGTGGATTCGGTACTCTGTCGTCTCGAGGTCCTCAGGGGAGACCGAACGCGGTGAGGTCCAGTGTGCACTCGAGTCTTCGTAGTGTACCTGAAAGACGTCTTCGGCGGTGAGCGAAGACGCATCGTCGGGTGTCAGCAGATAGGTCGTCGCGATTGCGTTCTGGGTGTCTTCGGATACCCGAACCGTTCGGTTGTCGGCGTCGAGAACCGTCCGCGAGAGTCGGTTGATTTCGTCGCCGACCTCCGTGCTCATCGATACCGCGACGGTGTCGTTCGAAAGCGGCCCATACTCTTCGGCGATCGGATCAGCATCGACGCCGACGGGAATCGTCTCGGCTTCGTCGAGAACGACGTGTGTATCCTCCCCAACCTCAAGGCGGTCTGAGAGAAAGACGATCGACCCCGTCTCCTCGTCGACTCCCTTCGACCACAGGACGTAGGTTCCACCGGCCGCGACGAACGATGTCTCGCCGTCCTCGAAATCCTGGATCCCCGAGTGGCTACCATCTTCGGTAAAGAAAAACAACGGGTCACCGTCGACACGATCACCCGCCGAGAAGGGCTCTTTTTCGACCGTAACGGTCCCGCCACGGACGAAGCCGAGCGGAACCGAGCGCGGTTCGCCGCCGACGTCGTACTCGAGTGTGCCCCCATAGATGCCCGATGTGGTGTTTGCATCGACACCAACGCTGACGGCTTCACGTTCGCCCGGCTCGAGTGTCATTTCAGTGCGGTTGACCGAGAGCAGGCCGGTCGCATCCGTCTCGGCGTCGAGATTGGCAAGCGTTGGCTCGAGTGAGAGGTCGTGGCTCCGATCATCTTGGTTCTCGAAGGTCACCGTCTGCGATTTCGGATCCTCCGTCCCGACGAGCCCGAAATCGACGATTCCATCGTGGGCGACGATATCGGGCTCGGTCGCCCGGTCGGGGTCGAGTTCCCCGCTCCCGGCTGCGTACACGTCGGTGCCCGCAACCGGGCGTGCCGTACTCGTGAGTCGATCCTCGAGTTCCTGGGGGCTGAGATCTGGTTCCCCCTCGAGAATCGAAGCGGCCACAGCCACAACCTGTGGTGCGGCGACGCTCGTGCCGGTACGTGTCGTATACTCGTCGCTGGTTCCGGCAACCGGGCCGGAAATCCGCTCGCCCGGAGCGACGAGTTCCGGCTTGAGCAGCCCATCACCGGTCGGCCCACGGGAGGACTCCGAAAGCACCGAACCGTTTTCGGCCGTTGCACCGACGGTCACCAGCTCGTTCGTCGTACCGGGATCGGTGATCGACCGCGTCGTGGCGCTGTTGCCAGCCGATGCCACGACCAGCGTTCCATCCGCAGTCGCTCGAGCGACACTATCGTCGATCGGCTCCCGGTCGATTCCCTCGACGTTGAGACTGAGTACGATGATATCGACACCAGCTTCCTCGACGGCGTACTCGATTCCCTCGGCGATCCGGTCGGCGTCACCTTCCCCTTCATCGCCCAGCACGCGAACGTCGACGAGGTCGACACTAGCAGACTCACCATCGCCGCTCCCAGCGACGATTCCTGCGACGTGTGTTCCGTGACCATGGCTGTCCAGCTCGGACGGCGAGTCCCCACCGGCGTCGGTCAAGTCGACCCGGTCGACAACACGTCCCTCGAGGGCCGTGTGGCCGTCGTCGATTCCGGTGTCGATGACTGCGACAGTGATCTCACTCCCTGTTTGTTCGTCCTCAAGATCGGCTGCGGCAGCGTCGTCCATCGCCGGCATCGACGCGAAACCGCCGACGAGAACAACCACGACCACAACTGCACTGACCATCAGTGCAGACCGGATGGAGGGCATATGCTACAGCAAACCAGTAGGTCACTCGAGCATATAAGAACTTGTTTCGCTCACAATCCGTGCTCGTCAAACTGCTTGCGCTCACGAGTTTGTTCGGCGCAAAATCGATGGGATCGCCCGGATTTGAACCAGAGGAAGACGCTCGCTCTCCTTTGCTCGAGCGCTGCGACTTCCAGGGTTCAAATCGGTCGAGACAACGAATGTGCGCCTCACGGATTTGTTCGGCGCAAAATTGATGGGATCGCCCGGATTTGAACCGGGGTCACGGGCACCCAAGGCCCGAAGTATACCAAGCTAACCCACGATCCCGTACCTACCTGTTTCGTCCCCACATCTTAAAGGGTTTCGTTCCGGCTCCGTCACTCGCCGAGGAAGTTGGCGATTTCCTCGTCGGTCGCCTCCGTCATCGGGTACTCGAGCCATTTCTCGCCGGCTGTCGACGGTTTGGAATCCCACTCCTCGAGGCGTTCGGCCATCTCTTCGTCGGTCGCTTCGGGGAGTGACTGCTCGAGTGGGCATTCTGCGACGACCTCGTCGACGATCGCGCCGAACGTCGAGACGACCCAGTCTTCGTGGCGGTCCGGGTTGAAATGGAAGTAGGCGTGGGCCCCGATACTCTCGAATCGCTGTGTCAAGACGTGGACGAACCGGAACACCGTCTCCGTCGGCGTGTACCGAAGCAACGAATCCAGCGAGTCAAAACAGACGGTCACTGTGTGTCCATCGTCATGCCAGCGCTCACAAAACCGACTGATCGTGATCCCGATCGTCGCGATATCAGTCGGGTCAGCAACGGAATCGGTTACGACGGGTGCAGAAAAATCCGGTTCCTGGGTCGACTCTGCTAAGACGTCACCGATAGTCACCAGCCCAACTTGTCCAGGGATCGATTCAGGATCCGGAAGCGGTCGGTCGCGGTCGGCAAACGTCACCCAGAGTGTTGCATCGGCGTCACCGAACGCAAGATACTCACACGTGTCCGATTGCTGCTGGTCTGAGGCGACGAACAACACGTTTGCGGGAGGATCGACCGCCGCTGGAGTAGTCGGTTCCATGATAGAGGGTGAGATGACACGTACTCGCGTAGGCAAACCGACTCGGCCGACGCTATTTATTTTTTGGCTGATAAGATCGAATCTTCGCTGAAACGAGTGTCGAGGCCAGTTCGACTGGAAAAAGCGACGTCTCGAGTCCGATTACATCTCTTCTCGCAGTTCGATCTCTGCGATCAACTCGTAAGGATGGGCTCCCTTTCTAATCGCGTCAACGATTGCAAACGCCTCACCTGGTTCGAGGAAATGTTCCGTAATGACTCGGCCAAGCGGCGTCGGCTCGAAGCCGTCGATAAACTCATACTCGAGGAGTTTGCCGATTGCGTGTTTGGTCGGCACCTCACCGAGCATGCGGTCGTTGAGCGATTTTGCGGCTTTGCCCCCGACAGTGATGTTCGCGAGCGTCTCCTCGATTGCGGCCGCTTCGTCGTAGTGGGTCATCACCGACTCCATCTCGCCTTTTAAGAGTGTAAATGCGACCTCGTCTTCGGTCATCTCCATCGAGTTGTGATAGGCACAGTCGGGTTCGACCAGCACGTACACTTTGCCTTCGTCGTGATAGTCGGGCCGACCCGCCCGCCCGAGCATCTGGTGGAACTCCTGGACAGAGAGCCACTCGATGCCCATCGCAAGCGAGTCGAAAATAACCTGCGAGGCCGGGAAATCGACCCCCGCTGCAAGGGCAGCGGTCGTCACCACTGCCGCAAGCTCTTGGTCGCCAAACTGGCGTTCGACCTGTTTTCGGCGCTTATAATCCAGTCCCGCATGATACGGTGCAGACGCATACTCGAGTTTGCGGGAAATCTCGTGACAGCGCCGCCGGGAGTTCGTAAAGATGATCGTCTGGCCACGATACCCCTTCGAGGATTCGGTATCGAACTCCCGGCGGACGAGTTTGTTCTCGACGCGTACTTTCTCGCGGCCGTCGGCGAAGCTGACGTGGCGTTCGATCGGTACCGGCCGTTCCTCGAACTCGACGAGCGTCGCCTCCAAGGCCGCACCGAGCTGTTTGGGGTTGCCGACGGTCGCCGAGAGATAGACCCACTGGACACCCTGATAGTCGTCCCGGCTTTTGGCCCGCTGCTCGCAGGTGTATTTGAGCCGCGAAATGAGGCCATCGAGGCGGTGGCCTCGGTCGTCCTCTTTTAGCGTATGCACTTCGTCGATGACGACGGTCCCGATGTCACCCATCTCCTTGCCCGTCCGCAGGGCGTGATCGATTCCCTCGTAGGTGCCGACGATCACGTCGGCGTTCGGATCGAAGCGATTACCATCGTCGTTGATCCGACTTGCCCCCACCCGAATCGAGACATCGACGAGGTGGCCGTACTCGTCTCTGAAATCCTCGTACTTCTGGTTTGCAAGTGCGACTAGTGGGACGAGAAAGAGCAGTTTGCCCTTCCCGTTTAGGACGCGGTTAAGACCAGCCATCTCCCCGACGAGCGTCTTTCCGGTCGCCGTCGCCGAGACGACAAGTTGATCATCACCGTCGAAGAGTCCGTTCTCGACCGCTAGGCTCTGGACCGGCAACAGCGTCTCGAATCGGTCCTCGAGCAAGTTCTGCAGGCCGGGATGCGTGTTCAACGAATCAACCCGGACGGGGTCGACCTCGTCGACGGTCGCCGAGATAGTATCGAACTTCGTCAGGTCCGGATCGAGCCGACCCTGCAACAGATTGACGATCCGCTGGAGGTCCTGAACCTCGAGCATCAACTCCTCTAACCGCTCTTTGGCCGCGCCGGTGACCTCGCCGGCCCCGGTGTAGGTGAGCTGGCGCTCGAGTTCTTGGCGTGCACAGTCCGTACAGATCCAGTCGGTGTCGTCTTTGATCGCCGTCTCGGTCGTAACCGGCGAGTATCGGCCCGCAGACGCACAGTAGCGACAGGTCCTGACGGCTTTCGCTTTTCCTTCGAGCTGATAACCTGCAAGCATCTCGAGTAACTCCTCGCGGGCCGTGCGTGAGGTCTGCTCTGAGATTCGGATCCGGTTTGCCCGGCGGGCGAGTTCGACGAACTCATCAGGCTGGCGGGGCTCTTCGCTCGAGCCCTGTTTCAGCCGGAATTTCGCGGGCCGAGGGCCGGCCGAGGTTTCCGAAAGCCCGAGTTTCGCTCGAAACAACCGCTTACCATCACGTTCGACGGCAACGAGATACTCCTCGCCGGTCTGGTGACAGAAGATCGTCCCGACGTCCTGGACCTGCTTCGACACGCCATAGGATAGACCGGTCGCGTACTTGAGCGATTCGGAGTCGGGTCGCCCATCTACCGGCAGTGTCGGACGGACGGCGTGCCCACTGCTCGCCCTGGCGACGAACATCCAGAGATAGCTCCGTCAGCTAGTCTTACTCATACTGCAATTTTTCGAGGTTGTATCGATCGGTCGCCTGATTGCGAGTAATCGTAAGCCCATGTCCGTCTTCGGTGAGTTCGCAGGTGATATCGGTCGGATTGCCGGGATTGATCGATGCTGGCGGCGTCTCGAGGACGTACGTGAGCCAGCCGGTCGCTCCACGAACCCGATCGGGCTGGCGTGCTTTCGCCTGGATGAGTCTCCCGTTTTGTTTCACCTCGAGTGTGCCAACGAGCTCCCAGCTGTCGTCGTTGTATCTGAGTTGTGTGCCGTCGAGTTCGGGGGCCTCCATCTCGACCATACTGGGTACGTACTCGTGGCACGATCAAAATGGTGCGCCATCATCGGTCGACCTCGAAGATTCGACTCACTGTGAACAACTCAACGTAGCATGGGTACTATTTTCTACTTCGACCAATCATATAATATAAATGACTGACGACAGCTGGGGCGATCGAACCGATTCGTCCGAAACAAACGGAGACTCCGACTCGAACGACTGGACGACAAACAGCAGTACTACGGACGAGGACGGGAGCTGGGGATCTGACCGCGCAGACGACGGGAGAGCGTGGGGTGAGCCCAACGATCAGTACGAGCAGGATCGACACCCCAAGAGGGGTGGCGAACGAACCACTGAGCACCCCCACGCTGGCGTGAACCAGCACCGCCAACCCGGTCCCGAGCCAACGAGCCGACTCATTGCCGCTCTCGTCGGCGGTACGATTGGCTTTATGATCGCGGCTGTGATGGGGATTATTCCATTGCTCGGACTCGTGTTGGGACCGGCCGGATTGCTCGTCGGTGGCGGCGTCGCGGGGTATTTGAGGGGGAGTGACACCAAAGAGAGCACCATAACCGGCGGACTAGCAGGCGCTTTAGCCTCCGTTCCAACGGCGCTTTTGATGGCGGCATTTGCGCTGCTATTCGGTTTCTCAACGATTGTGACACCCGAAGCAGACGGCGGAAGTGCCGGAGTCGGGGTCGGGATTATAGCCATCCTTGGCGTGTTTACGCTTATGGGCGTCGCGATTGCCGTTGTGATGTCTGCAGTCGGCGGCGCAATCGGCGCAGAGATCACCGATAGAGAGCCACCAAACGAATGAGCGACCACGTCCCCATCCGCGTCGTCACCGGCTCCGAGGACACGACGATCGAACTCGAGCGTGGAGCCAATCTCCGGACGGCGTTACTCGAGCGTGGCTTTTCGGTCTATGGGACGATATCACAGTATGCCAACTGCGGCGGCCGGGGGCTGTGTGCGACCTGTACCGTCGGCGTCGAGCCCGCACCAGAGCCGACCCACTGGCACGACGCCACAGCGCGGCGGTTTGGGTATCCACGCCTGTCGTGTTGTCTTACCGTCGAGGAACCGATGACGGTGACACTGCTCGAGAAACACGTCTGGGGGCAGGTACTCCCCCGACGACGCCCCGATTCCGACTGACTACAGCGCCTACTCCTCGAGAAGTTCGATTTCGTCGTCGCCGTTTGGTACCGCACAGAGAAAGGCCCCAGGCTCGTCGCCATCGTTTCGGTACCAGTGGACGGTTCCAGCCGGGATCAACAATGCATCCCCTGGTGACACCGTGTACTCCTCGTCGTCGATTCCGACCGTATAGGTGCCCTCGAGAACGTACTGTTCGTGTTCGACCGCGTTGGTGTGTTTTGGGACCGACGTACCGGGCTCGAGGACGAACCGTCGGATCGCAAAGTTGGGTGCACCATCGGTTTCGTCGATCAACACGCCTTTCCGGAGGCCGTCGGCTGCCTCGACTGAGTCGTACTCGATAGCGTCGCTCGAACGAACCACGGGTTCGGTATCCGATTCGGACATAACTGTTGGTGTGAGCCGCGACACCACATACGTTTTGGACGGGGGCAACCGAGGTGGCCTAACAGATACAAAAATCGAAGACGGTTGCCACTCGAGGATGGTAAAACACTGCACTCAAGTGCCGATACCGTACGAATCCGCCTTACAGGCGCTCGACGTTCGTCGCGCGTGGGCCTTTGGGGGCCTGCTCGATGTCGAACTCGACTTCCTGACCTTCCTCTAAGTCAGGGCCGCCAACATCTTCCATGTGGAAAAACACGTCGTCGTCTGCGTCCTCAGTCTCGATGAATCCGTAACCGCCAGTGTCGTTGAAGAAATCAACCGTACCTTTCGCCATTGCCT
>LFCJ01004262.1_pt1 | contig 10483 bp, 9 predicted proteins | sample 643141 | NCBI WGS metagenome assembly LFCJ01 (sample SAMN03766243, study PRJNA286221) | soda lake metagenome | biome: soda lake; feature: Kulunda steppe; material: water; isolation source: sample B1-Br-g2 brine of Lake Bitter-1 | place: Russia: Kulunda steppe | collected 2010-07 | reverse complement strand
GGTTTCTGGGCCTCCGGGGCGAGAAGATCTGCCCACTCTGGCTTCGCCTGATGCACGAGGAGGTCCATCCACTCGAGCAGATCGAGCAGGTTTCGATCCCGGTCGACTTTCACATTGTCGGAATCACGAACAAGTTGGCGGGGACCGATTTCGATCGTTACGACGAGGACGACCTCGAGACGCTTCGAAACTACTGGCGAATCCTCTGTGAGAAACACGGGTTCGTCGCCGTCGAGGTCGACAAACCCCTGTGGTTGCTGAACAAGTACTGGCGCTCAGTTGGTGAGCAATACATCCGCGAGCTGCTCACGGATATTGGAGTGGCGAACTGACTAGCACTGGAGGATAGCGTCTCCGTTCCCAAACTGGGCGAGCGGTGACTGTCCGTGAGCTAGGTAGTGTGCACCGATCAGGTCCGTTTCCACTTCTGTCCGTTTGTGTTTCGCGTCCATGCCCTCTGGCGTGGCCACTGCAAAGCGTGCCTCACCGCCGAATGTTTTCTCGTGTCGACGGAGGCGTCCCGTGAACGCCGACGTCTCGCCGATGTATGCCAGTGGTGGTGTATGGCCCTCGAGCCAAATTCGGTAGACGCCCGCATCGGGAAGGTCCGGCTCGAGACGATTCTCGAGTCGGTACGGTTCGGACCACTCGAGGCCCATCCAGTCCCGGGCAGTCACGTTGTCGACGTTCTCCCATGGCACCGGTCTACGACCAAGCTCGGCGTTCGGTTCGGTTTCACCGTCCTCGAGTGGGCCACCAACGTAGCCGTCTTTTCGGTAGCTGGATTGTGAATAGCCCTCGATGATCCGCCCGAAATTCGCCGTCGGACTCTGGCCCATCTCTCGATGAGCGATTGCGATCAGTGCTTCCTCGAGTCCCAGGCGAAGCTGTTGCTGGATACGCTAATCGAACAGAAGGAGGCTCCGCATGAGCGAGGATGGGCTCCACGTCGAAGACGTCGACATCGTTCGCGCCCCCGGCTTCGAATCCCGAGGATTCCAGGTCGAGGATCTCTCGGACGGGATTAACGTCGTCTACGGTCCGAACGCGAGCGGTAAGACGACGATGGCGCTCTCGCTGCAGGAGCTCCTGTGGCCGGGTGAGGTTCGAAACGGCTCTTCGTTGGTCGGCCAACTGTCTTTGAACGATGACGAGTGGCGAGTCAAAACGCAGGACGGTTCCGTCTCGTACCAGCGAAACGGCCAGGAAGCCAACGGGCCGGGACTACCACCGGCCGAGGAACGCGACCGGTATCACCTGTGTCTGCACGACCTCCTCAGGGCGGACACCAGAAACGAGGCGTTCGCGGCGACGATCGAACGCGAGTCGGCCGGTGAATACGACCTCGCCGCGGCTGCCGGACATCTGGATTTCGACGACGGTCTGAATACGAGAGGGATCGGAGAGGAATCTAAAGCCGAATCCGCGGTCGAGGACTGGCAGTCAGATAGCCACCAGCATCCACGAGAAACTCTGTGTCGTTGATATTGTGTTTCTCCTGCAATCAATGGAGAGACGCCGCCGCGGGGTCAGTCCCGCGGCGGCTGAAGATATCGATTTCGAGCAAGAGTTTCGATTCCGTGTCCATCGCGGTGTACAGCTACTTTTTCGCCGTCAAACTTGATCTGTGTCTTGTCGACCGCGACCCGCGACGGCGCAGCCGTCGGCGGATCGCTTTACGCCTCCGAAAGCGTGTGGGTCCAGTTCCATATTGCGTCGTGAGAGCGGTCAAAACCGAGTAATTCGAGCACTGCAACTATCTCCCGAACCGACAATTTCATCGAATACAATCGCACCTCGAACACTGAGGGGTGTCGGGGTGTGTTCGTTCTCCCAAACCTCATCACAATCTACGTCCAAGGTCTCTCTGAGCAGGTCGGCGAGTTGCATAGGCACTTCTAGCCACCACCTACTCGTTTCTTGAACTCTCATCTAGACAGTTCCCCTACTTCTTGTTCCAAGAATCGAAATGCCTCTACTGCCTCATCTACATCGTCACTTCCTGTGATACTAACTTTTCCACTTCCGAAAACGAGTAGGACACAATTAAAATTCTTAGGTCGATATACGAGTCCGGGGAATTGTTCGGGTTCGAATTCAGCATTTTCCAAACCAACCTGAATGAATAACGCCTCAAGTACAATAGTGTGACCGAGGTCGCCAATGAAGACGAGATTATTAATTCCGAAGGAAGGGTTGTCGGACTCTTCGATGATGCCTAAGTCCCGGATGACTTCGAGAAATTCCTCATTCGTTCGATTGAGCTTTTCAAACTCTTTTCCGCCACGGACGATGTACTTCCCACTCCGGTACAGAATCACCAGTCCAGAGTCCTCTTTGACCCTTATGAATACAGAACCTTTCCCCTCTTCATAATTAGCTTCGTAGACATCTGCATCCCACGTGACTTGTTTTAAATCCAATTCACGGCCTACGTCACCAGAACCAACTACATTCACGACTTCAAGAGGAGATTCATCAACTGATGTTTTTCGGGTCATATCTTTATCGTCCACGTGGATCGAAGCCTCGTTGGTAGGTGAATAATGAGCCTCCCGTGATAAAACAACCTTGAAAGGCTGACCCAAAATGGAAGCGGTAAAGCGAAAACCCTGTAGAAACAACCAGACGTAAACGAATGACTGACCAAGACCTCTCCGATTTCTTTGACTCGGATAGCTTCACGAACGACGCAGAGGACGTGGATATCGGGAATTATCACGAGGGGAATAACCTGAACGACCTCACCGGGAAAGAGTGGATAAAGTTCACGAAGAGCTGGAAAATATACCGCCCCCGGTCACGAGGTCGGAGCGAAAAAGACCACCCTGCGAAGTTTCCGGAAAAGTTAGTCGAAGATTTTGTCGGATACTTTACGCAGGGAGGTGATTGGGTCCTAGACCCGTTCTTAGGGACTGGTTCTACTCTGGTTGGGTGCCGCTCGATGGGGCGTAATGCGGTTGGGGTTGAGCTGACTGAAAAGTACGCAGAAGTGGCAAAAGACCGAGCACGCCAACAGAGTTTGAATCCCGTCGAATTAGAGGTGAAAAATGAGGATTGCCGAGATACCCTACCTGAATTAGACCGTGAATTCGATTACTGTCTCACTTCGCCACCGTACTGGAACATGCTGAAAAAGTCGCGTGGTGGTGTCGAATCAGAACATAAAAAGAGAGAGAAAGAAGGGCTGGACACCAAGTATTCTGACTCAAAAAGGGACTTGGGGAACATTGAGGAGTATGAAGACTTCCTCAACGAGTTGGAACAAATCTTTCTGGGCGTATATGATGTCCTGAAGGATGGAGGCTACCTTACTGTAGTGATACAGAACATCAGAACAGAGGACGGTGAGATGAAGCCATTGGCGTGGGACTTAGCTTCTCGGTTGGGTGAAACTTACGAATTAAAACAGGAGAAACTGTGGTTGCAGGACGACAAGCCGCTCGGAATTTGGGGTTACCCTTCCGAGTACGTTTCGAACGTCGCCCACCATTATTGTCTAATATTTAAGAAGGTCGAGTGACCAGCAACATGACATGGAATTAAACCACCTCAGCGAGGGACGACTTGAACTCTACGAACCTACTGTCCGCAACCAACTGATTATTGCGGGGGCTGGTTCAGGAAAGACGTACACTTTGGTCAACACAGTAGCTGAGCGAATCAAGGAGGGCGTTATCGACCCTCTCGCAGATGGCCAGCAGGTCACTATTTTCACTTTTACTGAAAACGCCGCTGAGGAACTCGTCGTTCGTCTCTCACAACAGTTGGAACGTGATGAGGAAATACTGAATGAGATGTACGTCGGTACGATTCACGGTTGGTGCAACCAGTATTTAGATCAGAACGCAAACCTATCGAATACAAAAATTCTCGATGAGCTGGAACGAAATCAGTTGATTCAGCGTATATATGGACTTCTGGAGCTGGATGATGTCTATGACACAGAATCGTTCCATCGGCAGATTGAACTTTTCGAGAATGATTTGGAGATCTACTACAACGAGAACATCACTCCAGATTCTCAAGAGATACCTGAAGACGTAGAACCAGCACTACGCCGATATATTGATTTCATCGAAGAACAACGACTCATCGATTTCGGGTCTCTGATTCGCCGTGCTATACGTGCAATCCGTGAGCAAGAAAATGATACTCAATACCACCTATTCGTGGACGAGTATCAGGACGTAAATCCCGCACAAGTTGACCTCTTTCAAACTCTCATCGAATCGACGGGTGACGGTACCATTTTTGCTGTAGGTGACCCGAGACAAGCGATTTACCAGTGGCGGGGAGGTGATATTAATCGAATTCTTGAATATGATGAGGATTTCGAGGACGTTGAAGCCTACACGATAACCACGAACCGACGGTCGCGGCCGGGAATCGTGGACTTCTCTAACGCCATATATCGCGACATGGACTTTTCTTCTGTAGATTTAGGAGATATGAGCGCACACGAGTCGCGGATTGACAAGCGAGTTTCCGTGTTGGGTGATACAACCTCACCAGTCCACGCAGACCAAGTAGGTGAGGAGATACGCCGATTGCATAATTCTGAGGGCGTTCCTTACGAAGAGATGGCCGTTCTGATGCGGTCAGTAACCAGTAGCTACGGTGGGGAGCTGATGGACGTTTTTGAAGAACGCGAAATCCCGTTTCACTCCCCCAATCGGAATTCTGGTACAGAGTTCGTATCGGACGTAATGTTCTCAATTATAGAAATAGTCGAAATCATAGAGGACATTCACGACAGAAACTTTCAGACCCAACAAGAGCAACGAGAGGTACAAGATCGAATTCTAGAACTCTGCACCTCTATTCAGCCATATTGTGGTGATGTGACAACGACAGAGATCCACGTAGCCGTTGCAGATTGGTTCGAGCTGCTAACAGAAGGAGGACCAGAATACGAGAACGAACAGTACAATTTCAGACAACAATTCTACGATTATTGTAACAAGGTAGGAATTTCAATCGCTCCCGATAATACTGCTCTACAAGAGGGGTTTGCCAGCGTTACTCAAATAATGAAATCAATAGAGGAAGTTTATCGACGGAGGTTCCAAGGTCGGGCGAATGTCCGGTCAAGCCCCTTCACGGTTTTCACTCGAAACCTTCAGTGGCACTTGGAAAATGAACTTGAGAGATGGGCGGAAACGGGATTGGGCCTACAGAACCGAGACGCTGTCACAGTCTCCACGGTACACGCGGCAAAGGGATTGGAATGGCCGGTCGTGTTCGTGCCACATTTGACCAAGAATCGTTTCCCAGTTCGAAATCAACCACATGCAACAAGCTTCTCTGACAATATTGCTGAACGATATAGCACCAGAACAGAAGACGAAAAACGTCTCTGGTACGTCGCGGCAACACGGGCCAGAGACAGGTTATATTTTTTTGCTCGTGACGACGACCGGATAGGGCCTTTTGCATATCAATCCACCCTCAACTCGATTGACGGTGTAGAGGAGGTACGTGGCAAACTTCCACAAAATCTTTCAGGGATAGACACCCCGGAAGACGACCCGGTATATATTCATACGGGAGTATCTTCTTTCCTGCTTCTTCTGGAATGTCCCTACCACTTCCATATGCGGCACAGTGTGGGAGTCAATCCACCTATAGGGAAGCAATTTGGCGCGGGTAACGTCCTCCATCGCACAATAGAGCGAGCTGTTGACAATAAAGATGCTGATCTTGAGAAAATAACCCGGGAGGAGGTTTACCTGCCCTTAGCGGACTACGGTGATGAGATGCGGATGCAAAACGCAATCCGCTCGAACGTTGAAAACCTAATAGAAAGTGGCGGAATTAATGGAATCGATTTCTCGGAGACACCATTTACGATTCAGATTGAAAATTTAGTCGTGTCTGGAATCGTGGACGCAATTCAGGAGTCTGATGGACAGAAAAGAGTAGTCGATTGGAAATCGTCAGTTCACGAGGAATTTAGCCAGCGTTATCAGAACCAAATTCGACTCTACGCATTAGCTCTGAGGCGGTTAGGAACTGACGTACAGTCAGGACTAATCGCAGACCTCAGCAAAGACAATCCAACAAAAGAGGGGATTCCGGTTGATGTGTCAACTGCCTCTACGACAGAACTACTGAGAGAAGCGCGTGAACGAATGCAAAATCTCAGACAAAGTGGGCCGTACACGACGCCGTCTGAGCAACCGTGTTCCATCTGTGACATTAGTGATGTCTGCCCCGACAGCGAAGTGAAGTGAAATTTAAGTGTTGCCTCCCGTATTGTAGTACTATGGAAAAATTCTCGGATGACTCTCAGATCCTGACGACGGAAATGGGGGAGTCAGACTTGGAGAAGGCGATTAAATACGCTACTATCAGCTTGCCGTGGACGTTCGATCGGATGCAATATGGGATAAAATCCCAACGCGTCGTCAACGAGCGGATAATGAACATTCTGAAAGGCGTCCTAAACCAGAGCATCTTAAAACGGGCGCTGGAAGAGCGAGGATATGAATGTGGCACGGACTGGTCAAATTACAGAGAATCAGATATCTTTGACTTCGAGATTAACGACCGCCTCTACGATGTGAAGACAACTCACGTATATTCCGAGTATGGAGACTCCGATTCACAGTACGGCGGTAGCCGAGAACCGATTTCGCCTGAGCTGATAGAAGAGTATCGGGCCAACGAGGGGCCGGAATGGAAGACCTTTCTCCCAATGATTGTCCCTTTCACCCAATTGGAGGGTTCCAGAAAGAAGGACGCATTCGTTTTCGGAATTGCTGAAACTGAACAGGATATTCGCCGTACTGAACCGGAAGAAGGCGACAGTGGCTTTTGGGTTGCTGCTCCGTACAATGAGGGTAAGAACAGAGGAACACACTTTTTCCACACAGAGAACGCCATCCGCGCTCGGGAAGAGAAAGGGCAAGGCTTCAATATAGAGTTCCAATGGGACAGCAAACAAACCACACTAGGAGGAGGTGACGACAAAGAAATCGAGATAACCCTGTTCGGGGAATGGGACGGGGAGCGACGTGAAGAGACGTTCACCCTAACCAAACACGGGAATTATAAGTCCGATACTGAATTCTCTTCATTCTCCATGGCGAGAGTAAAGAATGCAGGCGTGCTTGACGAACCAGATGAAATTACAGTTACTCCTCACTCTCACTACGAAGGAGAGATTCCGAAACCCACAAACCCGAACATCGATCTCGACAACGACGATTTGGAGTGGGTCCTGAAGCACGACAGCTTCGTAAATCTCCAAATGCCCTCCGAATACTCGGTGATGTGGGTCGGATATACCCCACAGCAAGAGTTCTTCAAAGATTTTCAGCAGTATAAAGCGTGGTTCAATCCCAAAAAGGATATTAGCAAAAATGAGCCTGCTCGAGCGACCGAAAGCGTAAAAAAGGAATTCCAACGACTTGACAAGAAGCGACAAGAACTATTGGATGATGGTCATGGTGTCGCGCGGCCTGAATTAATGTCGTTTGTCAATGATGACGAAGAAATAGAGGCAGGTATTTTGCATGCAGCATATAACCCAAGTGGTCCTCTTGGAGCAGCTAGCTACTATTACCCGCCATATACCTTCCGCGAAAAGGCTCTCTACGTACTTCCAAAAGATCTCTACACCATGAAAAGCATTCCTAAAAGAAGTAACTGATGAGATTTAAAGGGGTTGTCTGATTTACGTATATTGAGAAGACCATACACCACTGTCGAGTCACAGGGGATCATATCGTCGATACGCCATTCCTTGAAAGTTCTTACAATTGACGATTATTTTGGTTGCCCCAGTCATAATTCCATACGTCTAATTTATGCTTTTCCCACATACTATTATGTGTGCACCCGTTAGATAGCTCTATATTTCTCTCGGAAAGATCATTTAGTTTCCCAATCAATGAGAAATAATCGACACCGGGAGTCTGATTTCTGTCACTAACGACAATTGCCGGAAGGAGTGGTCTTCCCATTTTGTATTCAATCAATCCAATTACTTGGAGTACTTCTCCAATATATTGCCAAGCCAGATCACGAAAATCACCCGTCAACTCGCTATATGTGATCACCTCATTTCTTTGAGCAGCATCTATTATTCTTGGTCTAAATATTTGAACTTTTTCAACTAGCGTATCATCTCTAAGTCTTGGAGATATTATTTCATCACTATCGACCAGCTCCTTCAATACTTCTATTTCTCTTTCACTATACTTTTTCATAAGGGAATTTTTGTGCGGAGGTGCAATTATCCAACTTAACAGTCATTGGTCATCTTCAAAATATACGCGCCCCTATTTGATATTTATTTTGTTATAAGATCTAGCAATGGCTATATTATATTAAAGAAGTCACTTAGTGAATAATTCTGGCATTGATGTTGGAAACGTAGCGTAGATTACTGTAGTGATTGGCGGCGTATATGGGAATCAGTCCAGAGTTCACTCGCCTAAAACTGAGGACTATTAAAAATAATTTACCATATTAAATGGCCTATAATTCAATATTTTTGTTAGATGTACCATCGCCAGGCTTTGAGACGATCATGCCGCAGATGCTGAGGGACGTCCGACATTCACTCGTGTACCGGTTCTTCACCGACTACATGATTATCCTTATTACATCACAAAGCCGGTTAGTTGAGACGTCTGCTTGCTAAAGATGTGTCCAAACACCAGCAGCAAGCAGACAGCGAAATCCACGAGGACCAGCTTCTTAGCTTCCTCATCAAGCCGGTTGATGAAGAAGTTGCTCTCGATCTTTCCAACAACGCTGAAATCGATGCAGAGGATGTCCACGAGGTCCCGTCGGTGGTAGCGCCGACGGGACCTCGATCTCGGCGTTGTGCAACTTCAGCGAAGACTCGCCACCGGCGAACACGATCCTATACCATCTTCGAACGAGTCGCCAACACACTCCTTCGACGAAATATCGTTGAACTGCTTCCCGAGCAGGTGGGGGTCTGCACAGACCTCCACCTGCGGCCTTACTACGGTGACGAAGACAAGACAGACAGACTCTATCACTCGGAGGCCAAGCGGGGAACCACCGCTTTTCACGGTTATGCGACGCTCTGCGCACGAGTGAAGAAAGCGCTACACCGCCAACAGCGTCCTCGCCGAGTCCCTCGGTGTTCTCGATGGCATTGGTACCAAAGTCAAGACTGTCTTCCTTGATTGTGAATTCTATGACTGCAAGTGTCTCACGATGTTACAGGCGCACAACGTCGCCTACATTGCCCCGATCATTCGGTGGGGTGAGACAATTCAGCAGGAACTCTCAGAAGGGTGGAGTCGCGTTATTGAAAACCAATTGACAGAAAAATTGACGGTTACAGCTGGACCGTTGAGTTTCCCATCTACATCAACTGTACGTACCTGAACAGTCGGTATGATGAACACGGCGTGGCGCGTCACGGCTACGCCGCTGACCCGCCGTTCATTGAGACACCACGCGATGCCCGAGACCACTACAGCAAACGTTTCGGTATCGAGTCGAGCTATCGCTTATCCGAGCAAGCAATAGCGACGACAACGACAAGAGACTCCACGGTAAGGCTCCTTCACGTCGTGGTGAGTCTGCTGTTGCAGAACATCTGGCGGTATCTGCACTACGAATACGTGGCGACGCCCCGCCGTGGCGGGTGTCGCCTCTGGTGGTGGCCCTACAATGAGTTCATCAATATGGTTCGGCGGGCTGCGTGGACGGCCCTCGCGGTGCGTCGGGCCGTCCCCGCAAACCGGCCACTGGACGATCGGTTTACTCTATAACTCCCGCATGAGGTGGCCTGGGATGTGAGTGGCACCTATGACCGAGCCTTCCCGGCCGTCGGCCGAAACGATGTCCTGATTAACAGGGGTTCCGGTAGCTGTGGCCCATTGTGAATTAGATCCAGAAATCTCCTCCACTTCGATTTTGACCTCCTCGTTAAGCTCTGCTCCGGGAACTTCGATGCGGATACCCTCCTTCTCAAGTAGAGGAACCCCCTCGGCGGATTGCTTGAGAATACGCCCTGAAACGATATCCCCCTCCGAGAGGTCTCGGGCCGTCGATTCTGTTCGTTCAGCATACACGTCCTTCCGCAAATCAGAGTCCATAGGTTCAGCCTCATTCGGTCCAACCATCCGAACTTCGACCGTCTTCCCTACCGCCTCTTCCCGGACTGGGCCGACAATGAAATGGCTACCATCGTCCTTCTCGACTACGCCATTCCCTTGATTACTGAGTCGGTCAATCGTGGCCCAAAAAGTCCGACCGCCTGAGTTATCCATTATCGATAGACCTCCGTATTCGTTAATATGTTTTCCGACATTTTTGGGATGAAGCTCATTTCGTCGCCTCGGGCCGTGTTTAGATGCTAGTGGCTCTGACTTTATGAGAATCCTGTTTAAGCCCCTAGTCGGTGAACGAATGCGCTGGGGTTGAAGGAGACCGTCTTTCAACATGTGTCCAAGAACACGAGGCTCTGACTGGTCCCTTGCAAGAATCC
>LFCJ01004260.1_pt1 | contig 10489 bp, 14 predicted proteins | sample 643141 | NCBI WGS metagenome assembly LFCJ01 (sample SAMN03766243, study PRJNA286221) | soda lake metagenome | biome: soda lake; feature: Kulunda steppe; material: water; isolation source: sample B1-Br-g2 brine of Lake Bitter-1 | place: Russia: Kulunda steppe | collected 2010-07 | reverse complement strand
CCTCGTGTGCACGTATAGGCGGTGCATGGCCTCGTGTGCACGTACAGGCGGTGCATGGCCTCGTGTGCACGTACAGGCGGTGCATGGCCTTGTGTGCACGTACAGGCGGTGCATGGCCTGAATGCAGCCTCGTTTGAACAGGCCCGCCTTCGAGCAACCTCATCCCCCAAGCAGCTCTGTCCCACAGACGCTGCCTTGGGTGCTGCGCACACTCCTAGTGCAACAGCCCAATGCCGGCTTCCGTCGACATGCCCTCCCACAGGCTTGCCAGTGCTAACAATTTCTGGGCTTGCCAGCGCAAAACAGCCCCTGGGCTTGCCAGCGCGAACAACTCCTGCGCACACCTTCGCCGTCCATCAGCCTCTCCAAATCGTGCAGGGTCTCACCCATCCCCACAGGCTCAAGCGTGCGCGCGCCAACACATCCACATGCCTGCACATGTAAGCCTGCAAAAGTGGGTGCAAGCAAATGCCCCTGCAGCCACACCCCTCTCTTCTGACATCCCGTGTGTTTTTGGTGCGGGGCGTCCAGGATACACAAGTTGTCAAGTCGGCAGCGGAACCAGCCCCCGCCCCCGCGCCCGCGCCGCCCCCTGCCCCTGCCCCACCTCCACCTCCCCCCCCTTTCGACCCGGCCCAAGTGGCCAATGCAGTGGTGAGTGGCATGCGCACAAGCAGACCTACTCTCCTTGTGTGTGCGCACAGGCAAGGACAGGGTAAATGCATGTGGCACTGCGTGTGGCAGGCATGGGCGTGCAAGCAGACCTCACTGCACGCTTGCAGGGGGCCTGAGAGGGAGGGCGCATGTGGCCTGTATTGCATGAAGAGCCAACCGATGCTCTGCACTCACAGCCATGCGCACCACAGCACCAGCTCACTCTTGCGCGCGTGTGCATGCTTGCAGCGGCCCACGCCGCCCTCGGCTTGACAGCCTCATAGGCAAATGTTTTGCAGGGCGCACTGCTTTGCGCATCACCTATGCACTGAATGTTGGGTGAAGCTGCCTGTTGGTGGCCCCTGCCCTGCTCTTGCGCGCTCTGCTGCTGCCACCCAGCTGCATACCTGCGCGTGCAGGTGCGCGTGCGAGTTTGTGTGTGCATGCATGCATGTGTGTGTTTGCGCGCTCGTGTAGGAGCTGGTGCTGCGCAAGGACCTGGGCATGCTGTCTGACCGGCTGACCCGGGCGCAGCTGGAGTGCCAACGCATGAAGGTGTGTGCATGTGTGCGCGTACATGCGTGCTTGTACGTACGTGTGTGTGTATGTGTGTGTGTTTGTGTGTGTGTGTGTGTGTGTGTGTAGGGAGGGGGGGATCTTTTGGATGTATGCTTTTCTGCGCTAATCTTGCGCCAGCGCAGGCCGTAGGCAACGCAGCGGCTGCGGTAGCGCTCAAGGGGTCCCTGCCTGTGGCGCAACGCTGCTGGCTGATGCCGCCTGTACTGCGCCTGCGCCCATGCGCGGCTGCCGCCTTGTCTGGATGGATCCGCTCCTCCAGCTCCTTCCTTTCCTGACGGTGTCGGGTGTGCCGTCCCAAAATCACCTGCTGGTGTGCGAATCGAAGTGGCTGCTTCAGGCTCGCGCAGTAAGCTTGCAGGTTGGGGGGGCCTGCCGGGCACCAGGCCCTATGCAATGCTTGTGTCTGTGCATTTGCGCAGTCAGCTCAATCGCAGAGTGGAGGTGGCCTTGGGCCACACGGGAGGGTGGTCTGCTAGAGACCGCGCCAGCCAGCAACAGTTGCTCCCAGCCGCGCTGAGGGCGCCTGTGTGTATGTGTCAAGGCACGAAAGGTGCAGGGAGGGATGGCACCACGCGCCCACCCTCTCATGTGCATGCATCCGCTGCAATGCGTGTGTGTTTGCGTGTGCTCCCTATCGCTTTGTGCATGTGTGTATGTGTGACGTGCATGCTTGTACGCACATGCCCCTGCTGCCAGGTGGAGCGCGACGACATGCTGTCCAGCCTGCGGGAGGTGGAGTCTTCCATGCGCGAGCATGCAGGTGCGCATCGCACCGGGCGCCAGACGGGCAGTGTGAGCGCATGCGCCTGCGCAATGTGCACACAATTGCTGGCGCCCCATTGTGCGCACCTGCAAGCTTGACCGTGTTGTACGTGTGCGCGTGTGCGCGATTGCGTGTGTGTGTGTGTGTGTGCATGTGCATTTGTTTGTGCGTGCGCGTGCGAGTGCATGCACAGCCCTGGAGAGGCATGCCTGTGCTTTTGTGATGCCAACTTTTGCATCAAGGCAGCCTGCTTCCTGGCTGGCAGCCCCCGGCTGGCCAGGTTACGCTGTGCGTGCACAAGCAGGCCTCAACACGCACAGTGCCCGCGCCCCTGCCTCTTCATTGTCAGCCTCCTGTGCGTGCGGTTGCGCAGTTTTTTCCCCGACTGGGCAGCTGCCCACGCGCGGCTCACACACCACCGCGACCCCAGGGCAAGCACCACACATAAGCACCATGACCCTCGTGCATCTCACGCCCCCCCTTGCTGCCCTGACTGTCTAGCCCTCCATCCCTCCCATGAATCAAAGCCCTTATGATGCTCCCTGCCTGGCGTCAATGCCCTTGCTGCCCCATCGCCTCATGCTGCTGCCAGACTCCGTGCTGCTGCCACCCACGCACCTGTCGTGGCTGCCCTGCCACCACGCCCCCAGCTGCTGCATCGCCAGTGGTTCATTGAGACTGTCGCCACGCCCTCCTCCCCCGCTCCCTGCAGCAAGCATTCACGCCAGGAGCGGGCAGGAGGCGGCCGAGCTCAGGGCTGCGCGCGAGCAGCTGAGCAAGGCCCACACAGACATCAGGTGCGCACTGTGCGCGCGCAGTCAGGGCCACCCCCACCTCTGTGTGTGTGCGTGTGTGTGTGTGTGTGTGTGTGTGCAAGTGTGTGTGTGCATGTGCGCGTGCAAGTGTGTGGGTGTGTAGTTCGAGCTGCGTGTCATCCATGCGACCCTAGGGTGCATGTGTAGGGAGGGGAGCGCGTGACCAGCAGCATCACACATGCGCACACACGCCCACGCACACACGCCCACGCATACACGCACACACGCACGCACAGTTGCTAGGAAAACAGGGCATGCACTCATGCGCATACATACACGCGCACACGCACACACAGTTACGAGGAGGGGCATGCACACTGGTGCCTGAGGCAATGGCCAGTGATGCTGCGGACCAGCAGAGCCATCCATATTTTTTAATCCACTGCCTGGGCAGGGCTGTCTGTGTTTTTGATCCATTGCCTAGTAGGGCCATCCATATTTTTTAATCCATTGCCTGGGCAGGGCTGTCTGTGTTTTTGATCCATTGCCTAGCAGGGCCATCCATATTTTTCAATCCATTGCCTGGGCAGGGCTGTCTGTGGTTTTGATCCATTGCCTAGCAGGGTCATCCATTGTCTTCCGATCCGTTGTCCAGCAGGGCGTCCACATCAGTGAGCCTTCCATGCCTGCGCAGGGTGCTGCGGGCCGAGGCTGATGACCTTGCCAGCCAGCTGGGGCAGGCGCTGGCGCAGCGTAAGGTGGCGCAGGAGGAAAAGAGTGCGCTGCTGCAAAGGATGAGCAGCAGGTGGGCCCGCGCGCACAAGTGTGTGTATGTGTGTGTGTGCATGTCCGCGCGCGCTCTAGCAGCATGACTGTGCTGCACCCAGCCTGCCTTTGTATACTTGTATCATGACTTGCTCGTGCGCGCCTCACCACGCATTTCCTGTGTGGTAAGGAGCTTGGCTCCGGAAAGAATAGGCAGCCTAGCTGGCTGTGCCCCCTTGGCTAGTTGACCACCCCACCTGCCTGCACCGAGCATTTTGTGTGTCCGGTGCTCCCGTGCTCGCAGGCCGGGTGCAGGCGCAGCCGCCGCCAGCGTCCCCGCCGCCCCCGCTGCTGCCGACAGCGCGCAGCTCAGCGCGATGCTGCTGGACAGCGAGCGGCGCGGCCAGCGCCTGGAAGACAAGGTGCGAGCGCGGGCGGGGGCGTGCGAGTGAAGGCGTGCGTGTGCAGGCGTGCAGGAGGGTGCGCGTGCATAAGGGCACGCAGGAGGATTGCCTGTTTGGTCCAGTGCGTCACTTGGTCCAGAGTGCGCATCTCTTGGCAGACCCAATGCCCGATTAGGCTTTCATGCTCTATGTGTGTGTGAACTGTGCACGCGCGTGTGTTTGTGTGTCATGCACATGTGCACACCTGTGTACAGAGAATTGTATATGCACACATGTGCAGGTGTGTGTGTACAGAGAATTGCATGTGCACACATGTGCAGGTGTCTGTGTACAGGGAATTGTGTGTGCACGCATGCTTGGGTGCAGGTGAGCTCACTGGAAGCGGAGGCAGCCACGCTGAGGAAGCAGCTCATGAAGTCCATGAAGGATGCAGCCGCGAGCGGGGAGCCCCTCCTGACAAGGTGTGTGTGCGCGTGTGCATGTGCATGTTGTGGGCTTTTGTTGTGCCCGTGTGCCGTTTGAATTTTGGAAGCAAAGGTGTGTGTTTGAATGCAAAGCTGGATGTTGGCGGCTTCCATGTGTGTTTGTGCGCCAAGTCTTGAGCAGCCTTTTTAATCCATGCCAGAGAGGTAGGGCGGCGGGAGAGGGGAGGTGTGTGCGCAGGCGCGTGGATGTCCCTGCAGGAGTGTTGTGCACAGCTCCAACACAGATGCATGTGTTTCGTACCGATGCCTGGTCAGGGCCAATACCTGACAGACAGACCTAACAGACAATACATCAGTGCTAAACATGTGCACACTGCAAGGCAGCGCATGCGCAGCTCAGCAAAGCACCTGCATGTGCTCTTCGGTGCGCGCGCGACCCACCACTCCCATAACCCTCAACCACCGGGGCCAGCCCTCCCTTCGCTGGGGAGCTCAGCTTGTCCACCCTCCCTGCACACACAGGCGCACACCCAATGTGTGCGGGCCTGCGTATGCATCACACCAGCAGGGACGCTCTGGTCATGCTCATGCTCATGCATACGTGTGTATGCACACAGCGCCCAGCGCCCGGTGCTGCGCACGCATGCGTGCACACCCTCACACACGCACGCTCACACACACACGGGCGCACGCACGCTCACACACACGCACACACACTTACCGTGCACGTGCAGCGCCCAGCGTCCGGTGCCTGATGCGGCAACGGCAGCAGAAGAGGCAGCACGGCAGCAACAGGGGGCGCTGAGGGCGCAGGTGGCGGAGCTGGAGGAGCAGCTGGAGCAGCAGCGGCAGCAGCACGCCGCTGTGCTGGAGGGCGTGCAAGGTAGGCAGCGTGCGTGCCATGGTGCCATAGATGCGGGCGTGTGGGGGGGTGCGTGCATGAATGCTTGGCTGTGCGCAGGCATATGTGAACGTATGTGAGTTGGGGGGTCTGCGCTGTGTGCACCAGCGCACGCATGCTTGGGCAGCACAGAGCATGCAGCAGCAAGGGGGCATGTCCGCATGCTCTCCAGCGCTTTCTGGCGCCCTGAGCAGCTGCATAGCTGCGCAGCTGCAGCTGCAGCTCTGTGCAATGCCAAGCCTTGGGAGGGCAGCAGCAGCTTTGTGCTATGTCGAGCCTCAGGAGGGTAGCAGCAGGGGCAGGGGCTCCAAGTGAAGGTGCCTCATCCCTCCTCTCTGTCATTTAATGCTGCGTGCCGCTGACGCCGCCCCTCCTTTGCAGCCTTGGCATGACATGCAGGCGTCTATGGCCTCTTTTTTGTCGTTTTAGTGCCGCGCACAGCTGCTAGCATTCACTCCTTGTTGCTTGGTCGTAGTGCATGGCTGATGGCGCCCCCTTTGCTGTTTTGATGCAGCTGCTGGCGCCCCCCTCGTATTTTGGTATGGCACACGGCTGATGCTGGCTGCCCTATGCTGCCTGTGCGCGGCACACGGTTGCCAGCGCTCCCCTTCTGAAACATTTTTGCGCAATGTGCGGCTGCAGGCGAGCTGGCGCTGTACCAACAGCAAGCGGCTGATCTACGTCGGGACTTGATGGCCGCCAAATCAACGGCCGCCGTGTCGGCGCAACAGGTGCGCACACGCACACGCATGAACGCACGTGTGCCAGCAGGTTCAGGTGTGTGGCTGTGTAAGTCTGCAGTTACATCTTGTTGCATGTGGTTGGATGTGTTTTTGATGGCAAGCATCTTGCCACGCCGGCGCCAAGTGGGTGTCAGCAAGACGGGCTGTGCTACTTAAAGGGCTGCACGCAGCAGCTCGCCATCAAGGCCAGCCCTCTTCTTCCTGTTTGAGTGTGGCTGTATGTTTCAATTTTGAGTGCCAGTGCCTGTGTGTGCGTGTGTGTTTCAATTTTGTTTGCTAGTGTCTGTCTGTGCCTGTGTGTGCGCGCCAGTTTTCCACTGTTGATGGTGTTGCTGCTGCTGGTTCTGATACTTCACTGCTGCTGGCGCTGATGCTGCTGACACTGCACTGCTGGTGCTGGTGCTTCATTGTCGATGGTGGAGCTGCTGCCAATGTTGTACTGCTGGTGCTGTTGCGACTGCGTCAGGCTGAAGCAGCAGATGCTGTGGCCAAGGAAGCGCAGGCTGCAGCCACGGCAGCCACGATGGCGGCGGAGCAGGCAGCAGGCGCCAGTGCGCAGTCTCCCATCCCTGGTAGCCTGCACGCGCCGGGGCCTGAGTTGGAAGCCCTGCAGGTGAGTTATAAAGAAGCTGCCCGGGATGTGCTGCAGCACTGCACTGCTTCTGTGCACAGCCTGAAGGCCTGCGGTGCAAGGCGCGCCTTGAGATGCCTGGACTGGATTGGGCGTGCTTTGCGTGTAGGGAGTGTCAGGACTGCAAGGTTGCGTTGGCTTGACATAATATAACATGCCTTGGTCTGGCATATGGGATGGGTTCCGCTGTGGGAGCTTGTGTCTGCACCAAGGGCGGGCAGTGTGTGTGTGAGCACTCATGCACCGCGGCTGACGCGTGCAGGGGCGCAACAAGGAGCTTGAGTCCGCTGTCCAGGAGCTCCAAGCTGAGCTGGCGTCCCTAAAGCAGCAGAAACTGGACCTGGAAGCCAAGGTTGGTGTGTGGGGGGGGCGTCTGTCTGTGCGGCTGCACGTGCGTACAGTTGCGCTTGTGTGACCTGCACCCGTTGCGCTGTGTGCACGCGTGCGCTGTGCGCAGGGTGCGCTTGTGGCGATGCCCCACGGTCCTGCAAGGAGTGGTCCCCCACACATGTGCACCCCCCTCCCCCCCTTTTCACACACACATGCGCTTGTACACACACTTTTACGCACACCTGCACACCTGCACACACACACACAACCACACATACCAACACCCAACACGCGTACGCACACGCATGCACGCGCCCACCACATGCAGAGTTCAGACCTGGCAGCGCGTGCTGCCAAGGCAGACGCTGCTGCGCGCGCAAAGGACGCGCAGCTGGCGGATGCATGGCGGCTGGTGAAGGAGCTGCAGGCGCAGCTGGCGCTGCCGGCGGCCAACAGGGACCCGCAGGCTGTGGGCCGTGTGAAGCATCAGGTGCTCGCCGTGCCATGCACACGCGTGCGTGGACTTGCGGGGTGGGGCTTCCATGAGAGCAACAGAGGCAACTTGAACAGAGGTTGTGCAACACATCTGGGCGTAAGGCTTTAAGCATGAAGTTGTGCACATCCGCGCGGCACGCCCCAGATTGTGTGCTCTTGTCCGCGCAGGGCAGTGGGGTGCGTTGCATGCCCTGGAATGGCGTCGATCGGCGCAGCACAGCATAGCACAGCACCGGCGGGGTTGGGCTGGCACAGCGGGCGTGGATGCCACTCCGGCAAACATGTCCTGTGGAAGGGCCAGCACCACGGCTAGCACCAGGGCCAGCACCAGCTGCTCCACTCCGTGCCGCCCCTGCCCCCCGGCGCGTGCGGCATGGCCTGGGTTAGGAAGTGCAGGCGTGTGCGCCGCGCAGCATACACTTAAGTGTCCTCACAGAGCGCCTCCAGGTGCAGTGGAGATGAGGAAGGCTTGCAAGAGGCATATGCCTCTCAAAGGCACCCACACGTATCCTGCCTCGCCGGCGGCTGGCCCCTGCAGACCCCCGTGCGCTGCCGCACGCTCCCCTCCCTGCGCTGCGCCCCGGCTGTGCAGGTGGAGGAGTTCGAGCGCGTGGCAGGCGCGCAGCAGGAGCAGCAGCCGCAGCAGCTGCAGCAGCCGTCGCCACCCACAGGCCCGCAGGTAGTGCCGCCGCCGGCCGCGCCGCTGCCGCTGGACCTCCCCATCAGCGCGCCTTCCTCAGTGGCGCCTCTGGGCCTTGAGTGGCCCCAACCGGAAGAGGCACGGTGGGTCCGCCTGGTGCCGAGGCCGGAGCTGACGGAGCAGGCAAGGCAGGCTTGCTTTTGCTTTCGGGGCAGGCCATAAAGGTTTAAGAAAGAAAGGCCTGCCCGGAGCAGGCTGGAATGTCTGGAGAGGGAAGGGCCTGGGACAAGGGTCGGATCTGTTGGGCGGTCAAAACGGTTGGGCAGTTGAAACTGTTGGGCAGCGCAGGCCAGAGCGGGAGCAGGCCATAGGAAACGCATCAGCCAGCGCAGGCCAGGTACGTTGGAAGATTGGCTGGGCACATGGCCCGTGGAAGATGGGCTGGGCACATGGCCCGTGGAAGATTGACTGGGCATATGGCCCTTGGAAGAATGACTGGGCTCATGGCCCTTGGAAGATGGGCTCTGGCTGCTGGGCTCTCAACAGACGTATGATGAGGGCGGGACGAGGCGAGCACTGGGCTGCACAGCTTGTGCTCTTAACAGAGGCATCATGAGGCCAAGCCGGGTGGTGCTTGCAGAATGCAAGCGCATGCGCTCCGTCCACGCCCCCCCCCCCTGCATGAGACACAGGGGTGGTTGAGGGGGGTGCTTCCGCGGGGCTCTGGGGCACACAGACATGAGCGAGCGGGAGTGGCTGCAGCACACGGTGCGCGACATCTTGGACTGGGCATCCTTGCACCCTCCCCCTTGCCGCATCTGTGCCGCGCGCAGCAGAGAAGCAAGTGCTTGCGGTGCTGCCAGCTAGTTTGCAGGAGATGGGGGGTGTCCTTCTTGTCTGTTCAAAGCGCACATGCGCCCTAGCATGTGCGCCCTCCCAACCCACACCCTCGTGTAATTGCGTGCACATGCACACGCACACACACATGCGCGCACATACACACGCGCACGCACACAGGCACACGTATACGCTCATGTAAACACGAGCAGGCGCACGCACGCACCCACGTGCGCAAACGCCCACAGCGCAACAGTACTCTCATGAGCTTGCTGCTCACTCATGCGTGTGCGTGCGTGCGCATGTGTGTGTGTGTGTGTGTGTGCAGGGCCCTCTACCAGGCCTGCCTGTCCCGCGTGTCCAGCCTGAGCCCCGCGGAGCTGGCCAAGTACATCGAGGAAAACGCGCGCATCCACACAGAGAAGCCCTTTGAGTACGAGGAGGACGATGAGGCCAAGTTCAGGTGCGCGGGCCGTGCGCGGGCAGAGCTTGAGGGGGGAGTGCAGATGCAGGCGCGTGTGCCGCGCGCGGGGGAAAAGGCCTGGGCCATGTGTGGCAAAGAAGGTGTGTGTGCGCGTGTGATGCGTGTGTGTGATGCGCTTGCGTGGGCTTCTGGCTTGGCTTGCCCCGCATGCCCCTTGCAGAAGCATGTGTTGGTGTGGGTGGCCCCATCAGGGTACAGCATGCTCCCAGCCCTGTGCCCCTATACAAACTTATTGTCGTGTGCATGTGTGCACGTTCACACACGCACACACACATGCACAAGCACGCGCACACACACACACACTCCCACATACACACACACTCCCAGACGCAAGCTTGCGCGCGCGCCTGTGTTTGTGATGGCAGGCACGCGCTGCCCAAGGAGCTGCCTGGCACCACCTACGGCGGCATCCTGTCAGCCAGTGAGCACACCGGCCAGGTGCGCGCCCTCGCAGTGCTAGGCTGGGGGCAGGTGAATGCATGTGTGAGCGTGCGTGCAAGCGTGCGTGCCAGTGAGCGTGTGCATGCATGAGCGCCAGCGCATGTGTGTGTGTGCGCGTGCGCGTGTGTGTTTGTGTGCGTTTGCATGTGTGTGATGGGGGCGTGCGCCAGGGCATGTACGTGCTCGGTGGGCCATGCATGCGTATGCGAGTGTGCGCTCGGAGGACCTCTGGAAGGGAGGGCGTGCTGGATGGGAGTGAGGTGCGTGCATGTGTGCGCATGCACGCATGCACGCGCGTGTGCGGGGGGGTGGGGGGTGCGCGTGCCAGGGCACGCATGCGCTCGGCAGGCACTGTGCTGAAGCGCATGCACACGCGTGCGCTTGCAGGACCTGGTGGACGCGCTGCAGCAGCACGCGCCGGGCCTCATGGCCCAGCTGGACGTCCTGGTGGCGTCCTTTGGCATGGACCCGCGCAAGGGCCGCATGAGCGACGCCGAGTACGCAGGTGCGTGCGCGCTTAAGTGTGCATGCACATGCACGGGGAGGTGCATGGGTGCGGGGGTGCGGGGTTGGGGTGTAGGGGAGGTGCGTGGGCGCATGTGTGTGTGTGTGTGTGTGTGTGTGTGTGTGTGTGTGTGTGTG
>LFCJ01004258.1_pt1 | contig 10490 bp, 10 predicted proteins | sample 643141 | NCBI WGS metagenome assembly LFCJ01 (sample SAMN03766243, study PRJNA286221) | soda lake metagenome | biome: soda lake; feature: Kulunda steppe; material: water; isolation source: sample B1-Br-g2 brine of Lake Bitter-1 | place: Russia: Kulunda steppe | collected 2010-07 | reverse complement strand
CGGCCAGGGGACCTGCGCAGTGCCCATGCAGCAAGAGCCCATCTTCCGCGCCACCAAGCCTGCAGCTCTTTCATGCATTGAGGGAGAGCCTGTGCGGTCTCTGCTTTGCAAAAGCCCAGTTTTCGTACGCAGTTAGTTGAGCAAGGACCTGCACCACGCCGCATCGCATGCCGTAGGCGCTGTGCACAGGAGGTGGAGCGTGTACACTCAGTGGTGCACAAACTACCTGTGACGCGAGCATCTGGCGCCAGCTTCTCAGCGCTAGCGCTCGCTCAGAGCTTGCTGCAGGTGCATTAAGGGTGCTCTGCAGATCTGCATGGCGCTCAGAGCACACACACACTTCCTGCCGCCCCTAAAAACATGCCGCCCCAAGTCAGGTCAGCTCATTCCCTGCCCAAACTCTCTGAGCTCAGCTCCTCATCCAAGCAGCATCAGACGCCCTTGCCGGGTGTGGTGCGGGGCTGTCCTCACCAGGGGGGTGATCATTGAGGCGCGCACACTGCCCTGCTACTGCACCTAAGCTGCCCTTGTTCGGCAGGTACAGCTATGAATCTAACCTCACCTGTCACTGCAGCAGCCACGTGACGCAGCTGCCAGCTGCCGCACGTAGTGCGGAGCACCTGTGTGCAAGTATTCACAGCGCACAGGCAGCACACCCCGCGGGGCCCCTGCGCTCGCGCGCTCCAACTGTAGGGTCCTTGCAGCCGAGCAACCCCGCGTCCCCACAATGCCCGCTGTCCTCTGTAGTGGCTGTGCCCTTGCTATGCCTGCCCTATAGCAACCTGGCGTCCCCAAGATGTGTGCTGCCTGCCCTATACCATTGCTATACCCTATGGTAGCTGTCCTGGCCCAACTGCGCAGACCTGTCATGTCTCCCGCCAAAGACCTCACTCGCTTTTGGCCCCTTCCTGGCGCATGATCCTTGATCCCCAGACACTCCTATGCTTCATGCATGCTGGTGCCTCCCTCTAGGTGGATGCTTCATGCATCCTGGTGCCTCCCTATAGATTCAGGCCCAGGTGCCAGGCCTGGTAGGCTTCAGCTGAGCTGCCCTCGCTCGGCGGTCTGAGCTATGCTACCCCCACCTTACCTAACCTTACCTATCCTAGCCCACAGTTGCAATAGGACTCAACCTGTCGTTTGCCAGCAAGTATGAGGTGCGCTCAAGCAGCCTGTTGTCTTGAGCAGGGCCACCAGGTACAAGGTGCCACCAAGCAGCCTGTTGTCTTTGAGCAGGGCCACTACTGATTAGAGCTGGGTGGCGTCGACCATCGTTCGCTACCAAAAAGGTGTCCTCTGCCTGCTCAGCGTCTTGATCACCATCAAGGCCACCACTTATTAAAGCTGGGTGGCGTCGACCATTGGCGCACCTGTCGTTCGCTACCAAGAAGCTGTCCTCTAGCTGCTCAGCCTCCTGACCAGCATCAAGGCCACCACCATCAGGGCCTTGCCACACACGGGTCGCTCTCGGAAACAGGAGCGCAGTCAGCAGCAGCGTCTTTCCCCCAGGGGCTGCGCGCCGTGGGGGCAGAGATAGGCGCAGAAAATGTGAGGAGGAGCTGCTGCTGGGCGTTTGGCAGGTGGGGGCTCCATCAGGGTTTAAGTAAGGGAAGCAAGGAGCAGGGCGGAGAGAAGCCAATCCAGCCTGGCATCGGGGCCGCAAAGCTGCGCTCTGGGCTTAATGTGGGGGGAAGGCATGCCAAAAGGTTGGTATGACAACCATTGATGCTGCACACCAGAAGGGGATCCATGTGGGGAAGTAGTAGGCTGGTACATTGGTAGGCCAAAGAGTAGCTGCACCGGCCGGGGAACGACTCAGCTGAAGCTCAGCGGAGGCTCACGCTTGTGTGAGAGAGTCTCGACGACTGAGCCTCTGCCTGTAGAAGAGTGGCCAATCGTTGTGGAGGCGCTGAAAAGCACCGTCTGATGTCTGAAGGTCTTTGGCATGGTCCTGCTGTGGTCTGTGGGGTGCCCACAGGTCAGGGCTTTGGCATGGTCTGTGGGGTGCCCAGGTCAGGGCACATCACTAGGGATGGGTAATAGGATTTGGCAGACCCTCGTGGAGGCTCTGTATTGCCTTTTTTGCGCCACTTGGGCATTTTGATCAGACCCTACTTACCCTTCCCTACTCACCACGATAAGCAAGCAGGGACACTGTGCGTCGTGACAAGGCCTGTGAGGCCTGTGAGCCCACCCATCGTTCAAAGTAGCTTGTGCGGGCCGCATATGAGGTCAGCAGCAGGCGTGCGCTCAGGTCAGGGCATACAAGCGACCCAAAGCGTGGCGGATCAAGGGGCAGCGTATGGATCAGGGGCTCATCCGAGGGGCACCCACCCCAAATGCCTGCTTGAAACTGTGGTTGGCACAGTATGAGGTTACTGACACCAATTAACCACGTGTACACTGACAAGGGGCAAAAGACACTCATGCGAGCAGTGTGCGCTTGGACTGCGATGGAGGCACCCCAGGCACAAGGCAAGAGCGCAGGCAGGGTAGTGGCGCAGTGGCACAACAGACTATGCCAAAACTCCATTCAGACATCATTGCATACTTTTTTGCGGGCAATCCGACGAGCCTGATGACCAGGCTGGAGCCCAACCCTAACTAGTGAGCTTGTAGCCATGCAGGAGCAGCCGCCCTCAAGCCATGGACCATTGGAAGCAAGCTTCCCTCCACCTCCACCCAGTGCCTGGGTCCTTAGCAACAGCAGAGGAGCCCCACCCGCACAAGCACGGGTCCAGCACCCGGGTTCCTGATTGCAGCAGCAGCAGCCCCACCTGCACACAAGTCCAACACCCTCGTGCCTGGGACAGGCGCCAGAGCGAGGGGGGGGAAGCCAGACGCCAGATCCATGAAGTAGTGCGCTTGCAGGCCGGAAGCAGCATCTTTGACCGCCTGCGGCACATCACCATTACGACCATTGTCATGACCATGCCATCATCATAACCTTCATCCTTGTCGCCATCGTCATCTCCATTATCCACCATCACGGCCAGTGAGTGGTCTGCAAGGCTGACGTGAGTGGGGTGTGCTGCTGCTGGGGCGGGCAGGCAGGCAAGAGTGCGCACTTGTAAGCATCAAGCAGGGCCCTTGATCTGGGGGCACGAGGTGGAGTATGAAGGGAGGGGTCCCTTGTCCCAGCAATGCAGCTTGCAGGCGATGCCTACAACAGGAGGCGATAGCAGTGGGGGCCTGTGAGGCAAAAGCAGCAAGGGCCGGGTGCACGCTCATGCAGGCACACGCAGTATCTCTGGAACTGGCAGGACGGCACGCTTTCCTTTGCATGCCGTTTGCCAGGTCAATCCTGGCTAGGATTGAGGCCCGCAGAGAGGCCTCCGAGGGTGACCTGTAGTTAAGACAACAATTTGTTGGCAGAGTTACAGGAGGAGCCGGTCGCTGAGCGCGACGCATGCCCAGGGATTTGGGCACAGAGGGTGTGGTGAGCTAGGGAAGGACTTGGCTTCCTGAGGCAGTGTGTGCAATGCTACGCAAACCTTCAGCGGCCTGTCCAGTTCATCAGCAAGGGGGAGGGGTCCTATGTGCAAGTCGGTAGGCGCGCAGGATCTGGTGTACAGGGAGGTGCAAACTCAAGTCCTCAATCCCAGCAGCTATCTGACAGGCGCGCAACTGAGCCTGAGCTCGCACCCTCCAACAAGTGCATGCCCAGGCCTAACCAGAGGCTTAGTAAAGTGGAGGGGCCTGAGAAAAGGCAGGGCTCTGAGCAGGACAAGACCTGCGTGCGGCACGCTGCTGCATGCGCGTGCATGCGTGTGTGTCTGTGTCTGTGTCGAGTACGTCATTCCCAGGAGGACACTCGGAGCGCGAGCGGTGGGGACAGAAGGCGCTGGTACCTGGAGTGCGGGGGGGGGCTACAGGGCACTGGTGGCATTCTCTCTCTTTCCCAAGTGATAGTTTAGTTATTTGAATATCTGTACTGCAAGCCAGTCCTCCCCTTTTCAAATACTGGCGTCTCAGACTAGGCACTTCTTATCTGCAGTTTTACTTTTTCCCAAGTGCTAGTTTAGTTTTTCAAGACTCTGTACTGCACCACAGTCCTTCTCCATTTCAAATACTGGCATCTCAGACCAGGCACTTCTCATCTGCAGTTCTACTTTTTCCCAAGTTCTAGTTTAGTGTTTCAAGATCCTGTACTGCAACCCAGAACAAGTCCATTTCAAATACTGACAACTCAGACTAGGCATTCCTTAAATGCAGTCTTACCTTTTCCCAAGTGCTCGTTTAGTGTTTCAAGATCCTGTACTGCAACCCAGAACATGTCCATTTCAAATACTGACAACTCAGACTAGGCAATCCTTGTATGCAGTCTTACCTTTTCCCAAGTGCTAGTTTACGGCTTGCCTGCTTAAAGAGAGCACACCACTTCTGGTCTGGGGTCTTTTGGCTGTCCAGGCCCTTGGGGCTCCACAGCTGAGCTGTGCTGGCTCAGCAGAGGTCCAGCCGACCCTGTGACCCTCACCCTCTCATCATTGGGGCCGCTTGGGATGTTGGGTGGCTCCTTATTTCCTTATGAAAAGCCCCGTCTCACCTGAGGTGCCGGGGGGCTGTGGCTGCCCCGAGGATGGTCCTTCAAATACAGCGGCAGCGCAGGGCACGCCTGCAGGCACGTAGGCACACGCCCACCTGACCCAAGCCAGCCCCACGTGAGCCACAAGCGAGACACAGCTGGGCCTCAGGTCGGCTAGGCATGAGCTGTGGCGCAGCCAGCACATTATCGTTGTCCGTGGTTGCGCCCCCGCGGCGCAAGTGGTGGCGGCTAGCAGGGCATGAAGTCGTGACTAGCCCGATTGCAGCGCCATCGGCGTAGAGGTGCCGCTACCGCTCTCTGCCGCCCCAAGACAGCAGAACAGCTGCTCCTCAATGATGCTGTGCTGCTTCCTCGCATGCCCACGGACTCTCATTTGCAGGACTGGTTGGGAGCTGGCCGGCACGCGCGCGCCGGCGCATTGACCACGTCGGTGCACAGGGAGGGACCGTAGACATCGTGCACCGCGCGCTGGTGCACAAAGGGCGCGTGCGCGGGGAACGTGCACCGTGCTGGTGCACAGACAGCGCGTGAACAGAGCATGTGCATCGCGCGCTGTCAAACAAGGAGCGTGCGCACAGAGTATGTGCATTGCGCGCTGGCGAACAGGGAGCGTGCGCACAGGGTATGTGCAGCAGCTGGTCTCACCTGCTGCCACCCCTCCTCAGCGGTGTTTCCAGGCAGGAACGGGTTGACGAGGGCCGCGTGCCTGGTGGGCTGCTGCATGGCGCGCCACAGCCCGGGCCACCTCTCTCCATACACCCCCCCAAAGTGCTGGTGTAGCAGGTCCTCTGCGTGCAGGCGGCGGGCGGCAGGGGAGTGTGTGGCGAGGGCTCGCCTGGCAGCCGGGGCAGGGGAGTGTGTGGCAGGGGAGTGTGTGGCAGGGGAGTGTGTGCTCTCGCCTGGCAGCCGGCCGAACAGTGTGCCGGCTCTCTCCCTCCCTACTTCTAGGTTGCCAAGGCGGCAACCTCAAAACAGGGAGACAAGGCACAGCGTCCAGGGGGAGAAGCAAGGCGATAGTCTGAAACAGCCAGTTGGAGGTGTTGGGGCCGCAAGCACGGCACGCCCAGCGCGCCCTCCTGGCCCCACACTACGACATAGCAGGCGCGGGCTGTGCCTTCTGTGTAACCACCACTCCCACGCAGCGATGCGCCATGTACTGGTGGTCGGACATCATGCTGGCAGACACCCACTTGAGCTCTGAGTCGGCACCTGAGCTGAGCACTGCCAGCGGCCAGATCTCCTGCTGAACACACTAGTGCAGAGCGCACGCGCTAAAAGCAGTGCTAGCGCGCCTACACCCACAGGGCACCGCGCTCTCACCTGTGCTCAGCTCCCGCCGCTGCTTTTTGGGCTTTTTGCTGCCTGGTGCCTGCTTGGACGCGGCTGCTGATATGCTGTGAAGGACGGGCCTCGCGCTGTGAAGCACGGGCCTAATGCCAGCTGCCCCAGGAGCAGTCTGCAGGCACATCTTGCTTGGCCCTATGCCCCAAACGGCCCCCTTGCCCATCATGGCTGCCTGGAGTACTCAATGGTTGCTGATGAAGCCAACCATCAGTTCAGGCCTGGCGTGACAGATTCATGTTTGGACAGGCTAATTTGTCTCTTATGGACAGAATTGAACTCCACCCCCTAATCAAGGGCACAAAACAGGTTGGACGCTCTGGATCACACTTTTGGAACTGAGGTGTCTCACAAAGAGTGCAAGCACATGTACTTATGCATCTCAGCGTGCACACAGACACATACACATGCAAAAACAGAGTTCATTGTGATGTTTAGACTTGGGCAAAAACACACATGCACACGCACACATACATACACACACGCTCATGCAGAAGCACGCACACAGCATGCACAAACGCTAATGCACGCGCACATGCACACACGCACAAATACCCCATGCATGCACATGCTGTGTTTAGTAAAGGACTTACCTCTGTAAGAACTCAAGTGGATGGTCCATCTAAAATAGCAACAATATTGATTGAAGGCATCTCACATTATACATCACTTTCAATATTCCAATAACAAAAGTTAAATTAAAGTTATGGGAGTTGGAGAGTCGTTACGGATAAAAGTTTAATTTAAGTTATGGGAGTTGGAAAGTCGTTACGGACCTCCCAGCATGGGCGATAAACATCTTTCATTTCTCCTCAGATCTTGAGTTGTGTTATTCGATAATTTTTAAAGCTAAGGTGGTTTATGTTCCACCTCACACTTCCACTCTCTCCATGTCCATCCTTTTCATTTTGTGCATCATGCTTTCAAATTTATTCTACCGTGCTTTTTCCAAGTCAAGCAGTGGATAAAGAAACTGGCCTTTACCAATGCTAGCTCTCCTAGACTTGTGAGCTGAAGTGCTTTTTGGAGGCTTCCATTCTTGCAAATTGTGTGCGTTATAGGAAAGGTAAAGCTACTTAGGCAGCGATAGCACTCCCTCCATCAATTAAGGAAAAGGGGTCCAAGCTGGGGCCTTAGGGACCGTACGCCCTTAGGCCCCTAGGGGCTAAGGCCTTCCATGCGACTCGGAGGTAGAAACAAAAGAAGCCAGCGGGGATCAAGAGGGTGACTAGTTGTAACCCACTCCTGGCCTTGGTGATGATTTATGGCACATTTGCTCTAAAGAACACTTCTGGTGATCGAATAGTCTATAAACATTGGACAGAATGATATAAAAATCAGCTTACAGCAGCTTCATAAATCAAGCTGCAAAGCTTTGTGTGACTCATTATCAACTGTTAAAAACTGCAAACCCACCCTTATGAACCTTAGAATAGTTGTGTTTTCAGTTTTGAGTTGCTTCATGTGTATTGTGCCTTTTGGCTCATCTTATTGACTCAATAGATGTGGAATCTCTGAAAATGCCTTTTTTTCATACAATTCGAGTTTTAGGTTTAGGTTGCTGGCCTGATAGGCTTCAGGTTAGCTGCCCTCATTTGGCGGGTACAGCCATGTAACCCTGATCAGTCTTTGATGCTTTGGCATTGGCCAGGGAACTCCATTTTCTTAATTCTGGATTCACATGGTTCCAGGAATCAACAATTGTATCACTGATGCTCCAGCAAAGATAAAGTAGAGCATACAGAGCCGTAAGCTACAAGCAAGGTCTCACATTGGGATTTGCCTTACTTGTGGTTCCTAAAATTCAGATTCTGTCACAGTCCCATGTGAACTAATATGAAGTTCTATAAGCCCTTAGTCTAAGGCTTTGACAGTGCTTCAAAGCTCGAAACCTCATCTAGCGACAATTCCAACGTGTGACAGTTCCAACATCTCCACAGAGGCAGTTAAAGACCAACCAGCGCGTGACACAAAAATCGCGAAAGCCTCTAGATGACCTGTGCTATACAGTGAGTTGGGAGGTATTTTCAAGTTGAGTTTGCTGTACACATTTCAAATGTGACATTTGTGCTGTGTACCTGCTGTGCATGTTAGGCTCTGGGCATTCTAGGTTATAGTTTATGCACAACACCCCTAGATATGCACAATGCGGGTTGTACAGCCTTCATAGCCCTCATCTCGTTGGAGCAATCAAGGCTCAGGGGCACAGCAAGCTACCCTCCACTACACATGGCTGCTATGGAGTCCAGCTTGCAAACTCTTCAGTGATTCTCTTAAGCTTACATCCCCCTGGTGCCCACCAGCTGTGGCCTTCCTGCGCGCGGAACGACGGGCATGGGCAGAGGACTAAGAGAAGTGTTTCTTTTATGATCATGAGGTTGGCATAGAGCACCTTCACTCCTCTACCTTGACCTGTGCCTTTTGGTGAAGGGAGTCCCAAGGCTCCAATTTCCAGGCCACACACCTGTCTTGCTCACCCCTAAAGCCTCATAGATTCTGGCAAAGCGTACAGTGAGGTGGAGCATCTCCCGTGAGCGACAACTCCAAAGGGGCCTGCCAATACCTAGCATGGCCATGCTCACCGCATCGGGCTCACACACAAACACGCACACACTCACACACAAGCACTGTGACACTCGTGAGGTGCGATGCCTTAACAGACAAGGCTGCCTGCCCATAGCCTCTGCATCAACGCCACGCAAAGGACAAACCTCCATGGCACCTGCGAGCTCTGCTCACCTGAGTGCTTCAACGACGTGGGGCAAGTGCGCCCTCAAGTCCTCTGAACCGCCGTCTTGCACTGCCTCTGCGTCCACAAGCACAGCACCAGCAGGTCTGGCGTCAGGGCAGAGGCCACACGGTCTCGCTCACAATGGTCTAGAAGGCCGGGCAAGCAGGGTATGCATGGAACTGCCTGGCATGCAACAAGTAGTGCTCCAGCCAAAAGCACGGCAGGCAACAATGAGGGAGTGGTGTGCCGATCCACGTGACACCTGTGCCTGAAGAAAGGCACACAGAGGCACTGAGGCACAGGTGTGTCCAGAGTCCAGTTCTCAAGGCACACACAGCAGCCCTAGGCAGGCATAAGCCTGCAAAGCCCAGCAGAGCTGACTGCAGACATCAGGGGTGCAAGGGACCTGTGTCCACCTAACCCTGCCTCTGGTGCACGAAAGCTCCAGCCAGCACCGCTTCAAAACAGGCAGGCCCCGTACGTGCGTGCCTCACAGCTGTGTGCCGCGCAGCCACCTTGCTGATGCCAGGCAGGCCTCCCTGAGTGGGCTAGACAGGCCTCTGTGAGTGGGGCAGGCAGGCCCCGTCAAGTGTGCCGAGCAGCCCAGGTAGGCCTCTGTGAGTGGGCCAGGCAGGCCTCTGTGAGTGGGGCAGGCAGGCTCCGTCAAGTGTGCCGAGCAGCCCAGGCAGGCCTCTGTGAGTGGGCCAGGCAGGCCCCTGTGAGGGGGCCAGGCAGGCTCCATCAAGTGTGCCGAGCAGCCCAGGCAGGCCTCTGTGAGTGGGCCAGGTAGGCCCCTGTGAGGGGGCCAAGCAGGCCTCTGTGAGTGGGGCAGGCTGGCCTCTGTGAGTGGTGCAGGCAAGCCCATGTGAGCTTGACAGCTGCGAGCCAACCTTGCCTTGCAGTTCCACACTACCTGCTGCCTTTTCCTGTGCCCTCCCTTCCTGCGCCCTCCCTTCCTGCCACCCACCTGCGCCACACCGGCCCGCATCGCTGCCATCCCTGCGGCTGCCCTGCCGGGCGCCTTCCCCGCCTCTCTCAAGGACGGCCGCCCTGCCTTCCTGGATTGCCTGGCGCAGCTCAGCGGCACGTGTGGCTGCGCGCTGCACGACCGCTTGCGGCAGACCCGCCATCGCCGCCACGTTCAGGCCTGCGGCTCAGGACCGAACGCACCAGAGCACTGTTCAGCCATGCTTGTGCATGTGCTGCCAGCCGGCCGCAGCACGCGCCCCGGCAGCATGCATAAGCAACACACTCTAAGGTGCTGCCAACTGTCCCTGCAGGTAAGCCTCAGATTCAGCCTTGCAGCTACCGCAGTACCTGACGGTGTGGCGTCGCCTGCTGCGCATCTGGCAGTGGCAACGAGCAGCCCTCTGCTGCTGCGAGAACGGACAGTCCGTCCTCCTTAGGTCAGGACCACCAGACAAAAGGACCCTTTTGTACCATCGCGCTGCTGCCCCACACACGCTCCACACACGCCAAGCCTCAGCTGTGCACTGGACCAACGCAGCCCCTTGAGCAGAGGCATGGAGCGCGCCACGCGCACAAGCACAGGGAGGGCGCCCCACGCATATGCCTTGCGCCGTGCAGCGTAGGCCGCCATGCTGCCGGCCCCTTCCGTCGCCGTCTAGCCCCACCCTGCTGGGCAGAGTGCAGTCCACCCCATGCACTGCTGCACGCCTGGGCATATGCACGCATGCACGTTGGCTGGCGCCCTAGAGCACAAGCATGTTGGCTGGCGCCCTAGAGCACAAGCATGTTGGCTGGCGCCCTAGAGCATAAGCATGTTGGCTGGCGCCCTAGAGCACAAGCATGTTGGCTGGCGCCCTAGAGCACAAGCATGTTGGCTGGCGCCCTAGAGCATAAGCATGTTGG
>LFCJ01004257.1_pt1 | contig 10491 bp, 11 predicted proteins | sample 643141 | NCBI WGS metagenome assembly LFCJ01 (sample SAMN03766243, study PRJNA286221) | soda lake metagenome | biome: soda lake; feature: Kulunda steppe; material: water; isolation source: sample B1-Br-g2 brine of Lake Bitter-1 | place: Russia: Kulunda steppe | collected 2010-07 | reverse complement strand
GGTCAGTGCGATGGGTATTTTGCCCTTCTTGCGCCCCGCTATAGTCAAATGGCTTTGCTGATTGATTACGTGCCTCACCAGGACGTAAATCAGTGGGATTGTAAAGGCCTAGGTGCATACGGCGACCCCTCTTACAATGCACCCATTCGGGAATTCGTTAAGCACTATGCTGGTGAAAGTGAGTATCGGGCACTACTCCATGCTGAATGCTTTTCTCGTGATCTTGTCGGGAGTGCGATACGTGATCCGAGAGTCAGGAGCAGCTTTGCAAATGACTTCCCTAACTCTCAAGAGCTACTGTTCCGTGCAGCATGATCAATGACAGAGTGGGTAGAGATGCGAGAAAATGAAAAGAAAATCCGAGACTGTCTTCTTCCCCACATGGATGCTGATAGAGCAGATCGTCTAATATCGATGTCCAAGGCAATTGAAGAATATCTTCATAAGAAGAAGAGGGATCCGCCCGATTATAGCCAAAATAACCCTGATGAATTCATTGAAGTTTCGGACAACTAATCAGGGCGCCAAAAAAGGCGCCCAGGTTAACTAGAATCGCTTTTCCCACCTCATCATCACAGACGTATCGTTTGCCGCATATTTGTCATGCCCAGGCTCAAGGGAGTGAACGAGGTTGAAATTAATATGCGTGTCCAACCCCATCGCTTTCGCATAACCAAACTCAATGTCAGTCTGACGGCCAGATGGCGACATATCAAACTGTCGCGAATCCCTAATGACATTACCATCAAGATCACGACCCACTGGGACGCTCATCTCTAGAGTACCTGACTCGATTCTGTGAGGCTGAGTAACAGAAAGCGCTAAAGCATTACTCTCCCCTTGCCACTGAAGGCCTAGCGAAACGCCGCTAGTTAAAACACCAGAGAATCTGTTGACCATGCCTTCGCCGTCGATACTTCCAGATGCCATCTCCAGATCAGCAAATCCAGAGATACCAGGGGCAAACTGATACGAGGCGCTAGCCTTGTAGGTGGCTAACTTATTGGAGTCACTTAGCGATAGCGCTCCGTTGCTTTGCGCTCCGAGAGCGCCGCCCTCTTCATTAAGCTGACCAATACCAAAAGACAAAGAGAGGTCAGGTGATGGCGCTAAATGAATTGCAATATCTCCCTCACTCGCTTTGTAGTTACTCTCTTCAATGGAGGCATCGCCCCTCCAGAAGCTACTGGAAACAGCCATCGAGCCATCCAGGATATCGCGCTTCATTTGCATGCCTGTCGCAATACCCAATCGCTTTGTCATGGGGTTATTGCCAGAAAATGACATCATCGGAAGGAAATTGCTTTCGGACCTTACTCCGAGAGGATTAACCACATCACCAGAGAAGTAGAAGCCGCTAAGGGTCATGCTTCCAGATGATGCATCGAATCGCCCAGAGAGTGGCTCTCCACTGCCCGAGAATGACGCTTGATGGCGAGAGGCTGACTGAAGAGATGACGTCTTACTAGTAATGGTACCTGACATGTGGCGCTCCATGGAGCGTATGCGCTGTCGGGTATAGTCACCGCTCTTTTGGATATGCTCAGAAAGATTATATTGGTAATCACGGCCAAGATCATCAAATACTGCAATATCACCTACTTGATGAGCCAGAGAGTCGCCGTAAGCAGAGGACAGCGACATGTAGCTGGAGGAAAGCGAGGATCCACCATCACTGAGATGACCGCCTTCAGCAACCATCAGGTCGCCCCTAGGCGCCATAGCAGCCTCTAAGTCAGCAATACCCTGCCCCATATAGTAATAGCCGCAGTTACTATTTTCGAAATCTCCGCAAGCATTCTCATCATATAGAGAATGAGTTCGATCTGCTGTTTCAAGCAAAAGATCTGCAACCTGAGGAGCAGTTAGATGAGGCCATTGATTGATGACTTCAGCCGCATACCCACTGATAATAGGCGCTGAAATGGAGGTACCACCAAACCAGGCATAATCAGTATCCCCGGTGTGATAAGGTGCTTCTGAGAGGAATGGCGCCAAAATAAAGCGATCCTGGTAATCGTATTCATCATCAGCGCAGGAGGATGATGAGCAGTTGTCGCCAGGGAAATTGCTCTGCTGATGGAGATCACCGTCAGCATTCACGCCACCCGCAATCAGCATGTGCGAGAAAATATCCTTCTCACCTGAAATCGACCAATGGGTATTGATGACTTCTCCACTATTGCCAGCTGACACCACATAGACTGAGCCTAGGCCATCACTGGAGCGCGTGATCTCTCTGATGGCCTCGATATCAGCAGGCATTTCCAGTCTTCCAGAGTAGCTAACGTTGATCACCCTGGCATTCCTGCTAGCCATCTCATATACCCCACGATCAAGGTCATTCGCAAAGGCCATGCCTGCCCCTGCCTGCTGATCATAGACACTTCCCAGAATAGCTCTCGAATTCGAGCTAGTCCCTAAGAGAACGCCAGCCACTGCCGTGCCATGCTCAGTGTCTTCGCTAACGTTATCTGACTTATCAACAAGATTAATGGTGTCTATTATCTTGCCATCAAAAGACTCATGCGAAAGGCGGTAGCCTGAATCAATAATCCCCACAATAACTTCACCCGATGAAACATCGTCTACGGGCTCCTCTGCATCAGGAGGACTTTCGTGGATACCATCATCTCCACTTCCTCCGCCACCTCCGCCACCTCCACTACTACAAGCGGAAAGTAGCATGCTTAATGTAATGGCTGAGATTGCAAGCGCCAGTCTTTTTTGAGGGAATTCTAGCTGTGGTTCGCTACTTTGCATGTGCGTCTTTGTTTTTATTATAATAAACCAATATGAAGAGCCCCTCAAGCTTTGGGATGGATGACAAACATCATTCGCCCGCCACAGGCCAAGTTGCAATCATCCAAGTTGATAACGGTATAATGTTCATGTCTAGTGATTCTAATCTCACCAGCCCTCTTGGAGACAAAGGCATCGCAGCTTTCTGAATATCGAATCTCCCCAAGCGCCTGAAGATAAAGGGGATCTTTGATATTCCTTCGTCGATAGGACTCTTCCCCAAGATACTCATGAGGCCAAAGAGACTGGATAACCGGAACCAGGCTTCCATGCTCAGGTCCGATGGTTGAGGCCATCAGCTTATTCGTCATTGCCACAAGATCATTGACCTGATGAGCCACCACCGGATCGGGTATAACCATGGAGTGGAGATGGCGTTCGCCATTACCCCTCTCGCTCGCCGCATAGGCCGCAAAAAAAACGCCAGGCAGGAGCATCAAGGCCCCTGCTCGCCTGATAACACTAACATTCATCACAAAAAATGCCGCTGAAATGAGTTCAGCGACATTGTACTTCTTTTGTTGATTGAGTGCTGTAATTCTATGTTACATTGGGCGCGTGACCGCTCTAGTCCGAGATCAGTCTAAGCACGTCTGAGTCGCCAAATGGCTCAACGGGCTTAAAGACGCCTGTTTTCGTCATGCTCCTGCGCAGCTCGAAGCGCTCCAGCGCAGCCACCGGCTCCACCTGGTCGAGAGCATCGAAATTGATTTTCTTCCACTCAGCCTTGTTGACCATTGCACTATAGAGATAGACATCATCAATATGTCCCGTCGCCTCATCGAGCCTTGGGGCAAAAGCCGAGATAAGAACAAGGCTGACCGAAGGAAGGCGATGATAGACCTCCCCCACCACTCTCAGGGCAACGCCATGAGCATAATCTCGATATAGCTGCCTCCGCCGAGTCGCTGTCACCTTACGCGTCGTTACCTTGACCTGCTTTTCCGCTACCGAGTATTCAGTGTCGGGGAAAGACTCCTCGGGAGGGAGTTGCACATCGATGGCAATGGTAGAAGCATCATTACCAAAATCGAAGTTAATCTGGGTTTCCCTGGGCCAAGGGATTGATCGAAGACTTTCCTCAAGAACCACTGCCATTGAATCTGTGTCATTATAAATGGCGATGGTCTCACGGATTTTTCTTGCTTCCTCTCTTAGCTCGAACTCCCTCTTTCTTTCCTCCCATGCTTCAATGTCACCAATGAACTGGTAGCTCTTCCGCTGGTTGAGGTCATCAATTTTAGACTTGGCTGGTGGCCATATTCTTGCCCAGAAGGAATAGGGTGTCTCGGCCTCTCTGACAGGCCTCTCTTCAAAAAAATCTCTTGGTTCAAAAATAGGGGTGTCTCTCGGCGGCAATGTCTCAAGATGTACAGACCCGAGGGCCTCAAGATCGGCATTGAGATGCTCGCAATGCTGCTGAAGCGAGCCCCTTAAGCTATCACCAGCCAGCTTCTTAATGACCCTGACCTCTGACTCATCAAAAGGCACTCCGCCCTCTAGAACCTGAAATGATCCATCTTCTTGAACCTCTACTTGTGTGGCAAGAGTACCTCCTGACAAGAGGTATTCCTCAAGGGCCTTTCCTGTCGAGACGCTGCCATGAGCACCACCACGCCCCTTGCCCTGAGAGGTATTGATCTTCCTTCTGTAGGCTAACCCCGTACCAGGGATGCCTGCATGACCATGTACGCCTCGGGGACCAACACTAATTTTCCCGCCACGCGGTCCTATCGAAGCCCCCAGGCCTTTTTTGCTGACATTAAGGCTGATGCCTGGGGCAATTTTGATCCGCCTTTGAAACCTGAATCCCATTGTTCTCTCCTTAGTCCCTGGTTTTATCAGTCTCTTTTCTTGCCTGCATCACGTCACTGAACGCGGCGGCAAGAATACCTGTTGGCATGGCAATCATGCCAATCCCAATAAGCGCTGTAAGGCCTGCAAAAACTTGCCCCAATGCCGTGACTGGCGTCACATCCCCATAGCCGACTGTTGTTAATGTCGCAATACTCCACCACAAGGCTCTGGGAATGCTCCCGAATGCTTCTGGCTGATGGGATGCCTCTATCACGTAAATAATGCTACTGGTGATTATTAATAAGAACACAGCAACCATAATGCTGACCATCAGTTCATGTCGCCTCATGCTGATTGCATGTTGTAAATCATTCATCGCATTGGAGAATCGCCCAAGCTTTGCCAATCTCAGTAGTCTAAGTAAACGAAAAACGCGAAGAAAGAAGCTATTGAATCCACCAAGCGTCAAAATGAACGGAAGGATTGCCATGAGATCTACAATGGCCCATGGCGTCAATATATAGCGTATTCGCCCTTTGAATCCTCTGTACTCAGGATTCTCTCCTGCTGCATAAACTCTTGCAAAATACTCAAGAAGAAATACGACTACGAGCACCACCTCGATAAGGACAAAGCTTTTTGGCGATATCTCCCTAACTCCAGGCTCCGTTTCGATAATGGCTATGAGGGTTGCCAGAATAATGGCAGCGACCACAATCTGATTAACAGGCGAAAGGCCTTTTTTGGGCCATGCCTTCGGATCAAGCCACGTGTTTAGCTTCGCTCTCGCCTTGCCTAGGTGCCCATCACTATGCATGTCCGATATCACCTATACTGAAGACCGAGCCATATACGGCTCGGTCCATGGTAATCAATAAGGACTGTAAAGACGTGGCGCACTATTGGTGTTAAATCTTGGCGGCGTATTGCCAATACCATAGTTGTTACGATATGGCTGAGGTGCGCGATAGCCGGTACCCCCATTGTAGTAAGGCGATGATGGATTGTTTCTATAGCGATTTGTCCCGACAGCACCCGTGCGAGGATTGATGTTCCCCCTGAAGCTATAATTGTCGGTCACCGTACCATTCGGGCTACTACGGTAATGTCCCTGAACCTGTGTACCATCGCTCCTGGTGTACCCATTGACCCAGACATCTGCACTAATGCCTAGGCTTGCCAGGCTGATGGCGATGCTGAGAACCAAGGTGAGAAACTTTTTCATCCATGCCTCCAAAAAAAAGACTGAGCGAGTGCTCAGTCTTAACTATAGCTTGAAATCAGTGATCGTAAAGCGCTTAAGTATCGTTTTTTGTTTACAGGGATTTTAGCATTGGCCTCCATACATCCCGAATACCTCTACTGCTCATGAATACACCAATGTGACCAGCATCGATCTCATGCTCAGTTACGCCCCCTTTCACAAAGTCCTTGAGGGCAAGAGACTGTTCCTTGGGGGTAATGTCATCCCGCTTCCCAGTAATGATATGAACAGGGCAAGTGATATTGGTCAAGTCGGCATGCTGATCATTAATGTGCACATCATTCTTGCCAAGTCGATTATGCTTAAAGAGGTTCAGGATCGCCCAAAGATACCAGCCTCCCGCGATATCCTGAGTGAGGTCGTACCACTGATAAAACTTCCGGGTCTTGTCGTCGTCTTTTTGGTAGCGCTCAACAAAATGAGTGTAAGGACTTGAGGACTTCCAACCTGAAAGCATCAAGTTACCTGACATCACCCCTCCTCCCATGGCGACGAGAGAATAGAACATGGGCATCGGCATTTGAACAAATTTCGTGAGCGTGCTCTTTCCGGCATGAGTATCAATAGGAGCGCCTGCGATAGTAAGGCTCCTAACAGAGGATGGTGAAAGTGCCGCATAAATGGCGCTTAGCCATCCCCCCTGGCAGAGACCAATCAAATGCACTTTTCCGCGAATGGCCTTCACGCACCTGGACAGCTGATCAACGAGGTCATCAATGTTTTCATGCCGACGTGACCAGGTGCAGCCCTTCCACTCGACAGCATAAACCGAATAGGCCGTCTCTTGAACAGCGGCCTCCACAAGGGACTGATTACTATCATAATCAGCGATGTAACTGTGATGCCCTGCTTGAGGAGGGATGATCAAAAGGCACCCCTTCCCCTTCTTAAAACGAAGAAGTCGAACTGCCTCATCTTCAAAAACACATTCATAGGGGGTTAGCCAATGCTCTTGACTGGGGGAAGCTACTTTCTTTAAGGGTAGGTTCATGATGCGCCGCAATAATTTGGCATCAATTAAATCAAAAAGCCAGATCATCGTCAAGAGGCCTTCTTCGAAGACGAGAACCCAAAGAAAAGACCAGGCTAATAGAGGGCCTGGTCATAGTGAAAGTAAGTATGAATTAACTGGTAGTGGCTAGCTTATCGACAGAGGCTGACACATTTTCAGCGCCTCTAAGAATCTCTTCAATAATTTTTTGAAGCTCTTCAACCTTTGCCTGACTCTCAGAAGCCATATTTACCATCGTTTCCATCGTGCTTTTTGCAGTGGTTGTCAGCTCATTATTTTCCTGGATCACTTTATCAATCTGATTGACGTTTTCCTGAGATCCTCTGGCAAGATTCCTCACCTCCCCAGCCACTACGGCAAACCCCTTGCCTTGCTCACCCGCCCTGGCCGCCTCAATAGCAGCATTAAGCGAGAGAAGGTTTGTTTGTTCTGCAATCTTGGCAATTGTATCGGTGATCTCCGTAATACTATGAGATTGCTTATGCAGAGCCATGATTTGCTCTTGCGTTTTTGATATCTCCTCCCTGGTCCTCTGGAAGGAATCAAGAAGCTCACTTAGCCTCTCAAGTCCATTACGAGAAATTTGCTCCGTTTCAGTGGCTACGGAGCTTGTCGACTCAACAGCTTCGACAGCCATCATTTCCTTCTCTACCTTTTCTGTGACATCAGTGGCAAACTTTATCACCTTGGTGACTTTTCCATTCTCGTCAATAATGGGATTGTATGTTGCTTCGATATATATCGTAGCACCAGATCGGGTTTTTCTTTCGAATCGCCCTGACATATATTCTCCACGCGATAGTCGCTCCCAAAAGGAAGGATTCTCTTGGTAGAACCTCTCAAAGCAGAATATCCTATGATGACGACCAGCAATATCGCTCAAAGAATAACCAAGGGCCGAAAGAAAATTGGAATTCGCCTTAATGATAGTTCCATCAGGGTGGAATTCAATGATTGCATTAGATTTCTCAAGGGCGCCAACAATTGCTGCCCTCTCCAAATCCTGCTGGTAGCGTTCAGTGATATCACTGGCAATCTTCAATATCTCTACAACCTGGCCTTTAGCATTTGTTATAGGGATGTACGTGGCTTCAATCCATACGTTGCGACCTGACTTGGTGAGTCTATGAAAAACGCCTCTTTTGGGCTCCCCTGCATCAAGATCTCTCCAGAACTTGAGGTATGCTGTTGAGGATGCCTCATGACTTGAACAAAATATCCGATGGTGCTCACCCTTGATTTCTAAAAGCGAATATTCAAGCGCCTGAAGAAACAAGGGGCTGGCGTCAATAATGCTTCCTCCTGGGCTGAACCTTATCATAGCAATATGTTTTTCAATGGAGGCTATCTGTATCTTTGAGTGGCTTCTTAACATGTATAGTCATCTCAATTATTATTTTAATGGATTAATGGTGGCATAATTATTCATTCTGGGCAATAAGGTGACAGTATCACGTCAAAGAAAATGACATAGATCATTAATTCTTGAGAAATCAATTGCCTGAAAAATGATGAATTAACGGCGGGTCGTGTTATACTAGATTTAACAGCAAGCGGTAGTACTATGAGCATGATTATTGAACAAGAGAAGGCGGTTGAGCGAGCAATTACTCAAACACTGGAAAATCTTGACTTGGCTAGAGCAGCGAAGGCCATCGATAGTCTGATATTTACTAACCATGTGTTAAAGCATTATCCCGAAAATGTGAGTGAGGCAGTCAGGTTTCACATGGAGACCAGAAGAAAAAAAGAACTCTTGGATGACTCCATCAATATAAAGGAAATTGGCCGACAAGTTCATCAAGATTTAGTGAGTGGTGAGTTTGACATGAGGTTCTTTTATCCAGACTCAAGTCACCTTGTGGAGATTGATAGTCGATACGAAGCCCTTACTAGGCAGCTAAAGGAAGAAGGCGTGATAGTTCCTGGCATGGACAGTCAGCTCACATGGAACCTTACCGTTATTGGAAAATTTGGCCATGAGTTGGCGGGTGATGCTGAAGACTATGGAGATATAAGAGACTCCATTCACAAAAATATCAAAAACTGCATTCCTCTCATTATGAGCAAGAAAGAGGTGAAGGCTAGCGATCTCCTTAGGCTTGAGGGAGAACCGAATAGCGAGCCGCTTGCGATACTTTCAAATAGCCACTTATCAAAGCGACTATCAGAGCAAGACTTCATCAAGTCCCACGATATTTCTTATGCAGTTAAAAACGCAAGAGAAAGCGATAGATTGCAGCGAGAGTCGGAGTCTTCCTTCTCTCCATAACTTAAATGTGAACACAGTAATCCAGGGCCCTTTTAGGGCCCTTTTTAATATCTTACTATCAGCGCCATACATTTAATTTATTTTATTACTAACTCCAATTTAGAGATAATTTAAATAACGGAGGATGAGGAATGAAAAAAATAGTAGAAGGAAGTGACGTGCCCTATATCAATGTGCCAGTGATGCACAATGGGGAATGGACAACACTCGACACAAAAAGTATTTTTTCCGGAAGAACGGTAGTTGTATTCAGCCTTCCTGGAGCCTTCACACCCACTTGCTCAAGTTATCAATTACCTCGATACAATGAGTTATTTGATATATTTAAGGATCACGGTGTAGATGAGATCATGGTGGTTTCAGTTAATGACACATTCACTATGAACGCCTGGGCCAAAGATCAAAATGTTGAAAACATTACTTTCTTCCCTGATGGGAATGGGGACTTTACCCGTGGGATGGGAATGCTTGTTGACAAAAAGGATCTTGGGTTTGGAGAGAGGTCATGGCGATACAGCATGCTCGTGAAGGATGGCCGTGTCGTTAAGGCATTTGTGGAGCCAGATGAGCCAGGCGATCCGTACTACGTGTCAGACGCAGACACAATGCTTGGCTATATTGCACCACAAGTTAAGCCTGAAAGTTCCGTAACAGTATTCACTAAGCCTGGTTGCACTTATTGTCACAAGGCGAAGCAATTGTTGCTTGATAGTAAGATAAAGTTTGAGGAAATAATTCTTGGTCAGGATGCGACTATGACAAGCTTGAAAGCGGTATCAGGCTCCGTGAATGTTCCTCAGGTATTTATTGATGGAATGAAGATCGGTGGTAGCGATGAGCTTGCTGAATATCTAGACTCGAAGAAATAGAGCATTGCCCCGCTTTTAGCGGGGCAATTTCGTCAATAAATCAACTCTCAACCTGATTTTGATACATCTCAATTGGCACTCCTTCTCTTTCATAATGCTTGGGATTTACCCAAGTTGACATGAAATGCCCCCAATAATCACTATTCCCTGTCTCACTCTTGTAATGTGAGGCTCCTTTCTTTGATGCATCCCCCCAAGTAGATGCATGAAAAAAGCCTACAATTTGACTTCTGTACATTACCTTGTAAATATCTTGCATAACTCCTCCTCGGTAGATACCATTATAGCAAGAAAACAGAGATCAGAGGGAAAATAATGAGGCCACCTCGAATCAATGGTTCAACAGACGTTGATAGCTACCTACAGTAAAATTAAGGCACAGCGAGTATTACTATGGTGAACTACCACCACCAAACGCTACGCGTTTGGAAGTGGCTTCTCATGAACAGGGTTCCCTTTCAGGATAGCCAAGTCC
>LFCJ01004256.1_pt1 | contig 10492 bp, 13 predicted proteins | sample 643141 | NCBI WGS metagenome assembly LFCJ01 (sample SAMN03766243, study PRJNA286221) | soda lake metagenome | biome: soda lake; feature: Kulunda steppe; material: water; isolation source: sample B1-Br-g2 brine of Lake Bitter-1 | place: Russia: Kulunda steppe | collected 2010-07 | reverse complement strand
TCTCTCTCTCTCTCTCTCTCTCTCTCTCTCTCTCTCTCTCTCTTTTATAACAAATATCTCACATCTATTCCTCTTTCTTTCACTCTCTCACACGAATATGCAAGCCTCTACAAGGCCTAAAAACTACTTGTTGGTCAGAGTATGGCAAGATCATTAGGTTGAAGGAGAGGCTGTTCCAGGCAGGTATTCTGGCAGGCACAGGACATTCGTGCACACAACTCCTGATTGGACTTGCTGGACATGTTTCAGGGTACATGGTGTACATGACCACAGGGCTTTCATGAAGCACACGCGCGCATGCATGGCAAGAGCATGGTGCTATTCCCAAGCCTCCTCTTCCTGTCCATGATCGCGCTCATTTGCAATGCTTGCATGCATTGCACTCTCAGGAGCAAGGCTTGCACTCTGCCCCACTTGAACCAAACCAGACCCTGTCACAGCGTACTCCAAGCCCACATTTGCAGAGATGGGCGACTTCACCAGCTGCGGGTGAGAATACAGAAGGCCAGCATGGCAGCAGTTGCAGTCCAGCAGGCCTGAGGTTTGAGTTGAGGAGATGAAATGTGGACAAATCATGCTCCTGGGCTTAGTGTTGCTAAGGATCCTGTGGAGTTCAACTACCAGTAGAATCAGAAGCCATTAGGGCCACACTGATCATGACAAAGATCTGGCAAACACGTGCACAAGTGCAAGGATGCATGTTGTCAGGGAGGCAAGTTGCCCTGCACCTTGCCTTCAGACTGCTTGCGCTTCAAACGCTGACTTCCTGCACGCGTCAGACCCGGCCAACAGCACGCCCCTATTAGCCCCAGCTCGCGCGCGCGCACAATTACACACTTACACACACACACAAACCCATGAACATACACATGGGAACACATGCACACACACACCAACCATAAAGGAGTATCACCTGCACTCTCAGGTCAAATGCACCTGCAACGCTCATTAACGCCCATTACGCACCCACACCCACACCCATAACGCACTCAAATATGCGCACAGCGCAGCCCACCCATGCCCACACAAACACCCACACACGCACCTTGATGAACCGCCGGTCCCCTAATCGCTCCAACACCAGCCGCACATTCACGCTGTGCGCCCACAGCGTGCCCAGCGCAGCGCCCAAGCCCTGTTGGCCCTCTGCTGCCAGCACCGCAGGTACAGCAGGGGCTACACCTGGAGGGGCACAGGTGGATGCGCAGGGAGGTAAGCAAGCTGCATCTGCCAATGCAATTGCACCCACGCATGAGTATGCGTGTGTGTGCTTGCGTGCGCGTATGCGCGTGCGTGCAAGTGTGTGCGCGGGCGTATGTGTGTGCTTGTGTGTGTGTATGTGTCTGCGTGTGTGCGTGTGTGTGTGTGTGTGTGTGTGCGCACGTGCGTGCTTGTGCGTGCGTGTGCGTGTGTGCGTGTGTGTGTGCGTGCTTGTGCATGCACATGCGCATGCCCCCCTCTCCGCAATCGTATATGTGGCAAGTATACGCGGCTTTCACCATCTATAAGTGATTGATTCCTGGTCGATCATCCCTTTAACAAGGTACCAATGCCCCCCTCTTGACTCCTCCTCTCCATACACAGCTCAACCACACATCGCCCACGCTTACACAAGCTGTGCTTGCCACACCACTCACGCTCCGCCCATGTGCGAGCGCATATGCACACCACACCTAATATTGTGCCTGTGTGCTTGACAGTACTACCCATGGGGGCCAACACCCCACCTTGGATTACACCAGTGTTTTTACCAGGTTCAGCCATGCATATGCAAATACGACGCCTTGCGTGCCCTCCAGGATTCTACCTGTGCATATGCCGACTCCCCACCTTGGATTGCACCCGCATGCTCTGCAGGCCCATTCATACGTGCAGACACCTGCAGGGTGCATACAGCAGGTCGGCAGGGGCAGCCAGTGTGCTGTGGCGTGAGAGCAGGGCCTCCGTGCAGGAGTGCTTGTGCAGCACCTGCAGCAGGGGGTTAGCAGAGGCAGGAGCGTGTGTGCAGCATGTGCAGCAGGCGGACTTGGAGGGGCAAGCAGGCAGAGCGCTAGGCTGTGAGCTGTCTGTGTGCCTCTCTTGCACATGAGCAGAGGGATAGAGCGGCATGGCAAAGGAGTCCCTCTGCACCGGCGCACAGAGGGGCGGAGCGGCGTGGCAGGTTTCAGGCTGGTGAGCACGAGGCGTGCTGGGATGCTGCAGCCGTGCTGGGGTAGGGGGAGCATGGGATGGACAGGAGGGGCTTGGGGTTGCTGCCAGGCTGCTGAGCACGCATGCGGGTCAACGCAAGGTCACAGAGCATATGCACATGGGTTGCTGCCAGGCCGCTGCGCACGCATGTGGGTTGCTGCCAGGCCGCTGAGCACGCATGTGGGTTGCTGCCAGGCCCATACCTCGCACACACACAAGCCACCTGCACCCTTTCAAGTCGAGGGCCCTGTTTCCCGGGCTGCACCATATGCTCAAGGGCACGCGTGGATGTGTGCTGTAAGGCGTATGCCAAAAGCACAAGAGCCTCTGAATGAGCTGGCCTGGGAACAATCCCGGTGTATGATGTGGCCAATCCCCAGTTCAGCCCGAGCCTGGGCCTGATGGTGAGTTAAGCCGTTGGTGATGCTGTTGGTGACTTGGTGCTCAAAAAAAGGCTGCTTTTAATCAAATAAGCCTGCTGACCTAACCCCCTCAATCGGCGGGCCTGTGCCGTCCACCCACTGCCCAGCTTTGTACGTGTGGCGCTGGACAGGAGTATGCAGGCGTTCTCGCTACCCGTGCAGCTCTCGCTGCAAACCCTTGGCGTGTCTGCAAGCGGCGGGGCCCACTCAGATCAGACGGACACCGAGCACCAAGCACAGTATGTATGAAGAGCGTGCGTGGAGCACCCACAGAATGTGTGGAGCTCACGTGAGCGCATGCCTCAACCTTGTTGGATCACCATTCAACTCCGCCATGTGGCATGCACACACATATGCACACACACACACGCACGCACGCACGCACGCGCGCACACACACAGCATCGTTGTCTAGGGGCCCAGCGACGGGCGGCTGTCACCTGCAGGCTTCAGCTCAGCTAGTCCATGCGTGCTCGCACATATACGTCAAGGAGCGCGCTCACGCTTGACCAAAGCTCACGTACCAGGCGCGTGCCCTGCCTCTGCCTTCGATTGGGGAGGGCCCTATCCTCTGGCCCACCTGGTTGGTGGCCAGCAGGAGCGCTGAGTGCTTGCTTCTGGGTGGTCAGCGGGGGCGCCAAGTGCTTGCTTGGGTGGTCACCAAGCGCCTTGCTGTGACCCACCTGGTTGGTGGCCAGCAGAGGTATCTGGTACTTCTCAGCAACAGACTTGAGCAGGGAGCTTGCAAGGCCCAGCATCTCCTGTCGCGCCACCATGGAGGCCTGCTCCCGTGCGCGCACACGGATACGCACATATGCAGGCCAGGCCCAGTGTGGATGGTGCAGCGGACGTGATGGTTGAAATGGGTTGTTTTGGGGCCCTTTCCTTAACGCACGCACTTCTTGACAGAAGGCCCTTTTTTTGTAAACCCTTGTAAACCCTTAATGCACGTTGCCAGTCATCTGGTTGGCACAGATTTCGGCTTTGAATTTGATGAGAGAAGTACAAATGGGCAGGACTTGAAGCCTTGGGCCCTGCCTGCTTGGTGGACCACTACAAACATTTGGAAATGAGTAGGCCCATGTGCAAGAGCAAAATTTGTGGGTGGGCTTTTGCCGTGCTGCAATTGTGCCACCACTACCAGCAGCAGTAGCAGCAGCAGCAGCAGCAGCAGCAGCAATATTGTGACTGGTAGGCCCTCACCATGCCACTACCTCCCAAGTCACTCCTGGCCAAAGCAGCGATGGAGTCGATGATTACCAGCTTCACCCCGCGCTCCGCCACGATCACATCCAAGCCATACAGGGCTGCAGCCATAAGTGCATGAGTGCGCGCGCATGCGCGTGTGTGCATGTGTGTGTGTGTATGTGTGTGTGTGTGTGTGTGTGTGTGAACACCCGCCCACACGCCCACAGGACAGACGCTGGAGGTCCTGCATGCCCAAAACCAATCAGCCAAACGTCTTCAGTGACCATCTGGCTGGTGCCTGCTCTGACCTACCACGTCTGTGCCCATTAAGGCACACCCCTAGCGGAAGATGACCTGCTGCTTGCCGATAAGCCTTACATCCTGCCAGCCAATCAGCCTAACACCTTTGGTAACTGCCTGGCTGGCTATCGGGATTCTGGTTCTGAGAGCTTTGGAACCCCAAGTCCTTGGCCTGTGCACCAGCAGCGTGCTGCGCAAGCCCACCCACCGCGCGTCAATTCCTCGCTGCTGTGAGGCTTCACAAGCAGCACACGCTCCATCATTGCAGAGGTGGCTGCTTCCCACTGGTCTTGCTGCTGGTGCTGGCGCTGCTCAGAGAGTCTGGAGGTTGAAAGGGGGAAGAGTTGCCAAAGCTTGCGCAGCCAGTGTGTGGGCAGGAGCAAGATCTTGCAGTTTTTGGCTAAGGAGCCTGTACACCGCGGCATAAATGGCTAGCCACCGCATGCACGGATAGATATACCGATGGATAGATGGGAGGATGGAGGGATGAGGTATAACGAAGCCAACAGCTATCTTCTTAAGCACGCTTCACAACATAGAAGATGCTGCAGATGATCAAGATCTGGACTTCACCCGCCTCGTCCTTGCTATTTCTAGCAGCCTGCCTCCGCTGAACTTGTTCTCGGTGTCAATATACACCACTGGGGCCTGCGGCACGCAGATGAAGGAACAATGTCAATTTTCAGTGGTCAGGTCTAGTGAAAGAGAAGCATATGCCACGAGGAGGGGGCTCCATTGTTTGCTTTCCTCTTCAAAGAGGCGGCCTTTTTGCTTGCGCATGCCGTAGGGCATGTCAATGTCGAGCGTGATGTGGAAGCTGGGCATGACATGCACAGCTCTGCCCATGCATCAAGAGAGTCCAGATGTGTGCGCTGGCTGGTGCATGTGAACCATCCCTTGCATTCACCGACGCTTGCAGGTTTCCAACCTGACCACAGCGCCAGAGAACAAGCAGACTGGAAAACCGCTCGCGCTGGCAGGCTTGACCCCGCCTTAGAACCCCCAGCCTTTCACTTCTACTAACCACCAGCCTCCAAACCCTGCCTTAAAATCCCAGCCCCAAAACCCTGCCTCAGATCCCAGCCTTGAAAGCCTGCCAAAGATCCCAGTCTTGATACCCTGCCTGATACCTCAGCCTTGAAACCCTGCTGCTGCCGCAACTGACCTGGAGGCCCACAGGCGCTGGTCCTGCCACCAACACAGTCAGCATGAGGCACATCTGACTCTTGCCTGCAGCGCACGACAGCAAGCACCAGGCACACGTGCCTCTTGCCTGCAGCATAGAATGGCCCAGCATGCTGCACAACCGCCAGGTGCCTGGAACAGCTTACGTGGCCAGTTTTAGGCATGTTCAACTCAATCTTTCATGTCATTTATCTGCGCTTGGTGCTTCACGGGTTATTGACTTGGACAGCATGAGGGTTTCATCCGCCAGCATATGCCAGCAGGAGTCCAGCAAGGCCCACACCTCACCGACCCACCACAGAGACACCCCTCACCTATACCAGCAGGCCCAACGAGCTCTGTGATGGCACCAACAGGCATTCCTCGGTGCAGCGCGTGGTCCAGGCCAGGTAAGCCAGTGGCCAGTGGCCGGGCAGAATGCGACCTCTGGGACCAGGAGCACAGACATTGCGCAGCAAGGAGTGGCTGCGTGCCGAGCAGAGGGTCATGGCCTGTCCCAAAGGGGGCCTTGGGAACAAGGAGAGGCTGCATGCAACAGCACGTGGCTGCAGCTTACAGTGCAAATGGTGTGCTGCCTGCTGCGAGGTCGGATACGGCGGCGCACTGCCGCACACTGGCACACCGATGCTGCCTATCATGGGAGCGCGTCCGCTACACACACCCTGTGGCAGGCCGTGAAGAAGCTTCTAGCCTGTCTGCCATAGCTTGTCTTGCACTGCTTATCTGTGCACACGTACATCTTGTGAAGGTATATATTGCGCATGAACTTGTATGCACGAGGCGTGCAGCACACCCAACAGCAGTGGTTACGAGGAATGGTTACGAGGAATGCGATTGCATGCTTATGCACATGTGGGGGCACTATGCCACTTGCAGGTCCCAAGAAATGTGTGAACTGACCACTCATATCCTACCCTTTGAAAAAGGTATAGGCGATGTCCCATTGCCTCAGCAGCGTACAAACATATTAGATTATCACACACATGCGCGGCCCTGCAAGCTAACTTGGTTGATGCAACCTTGCAAAGCACAATGGAAAGGCAGGGCCAATTGGAAAAAGATCTTGCAGCGGGCGCCCACACCTGTAGCAACCCTGCAGCGGTCACATACGCAGGCGCGATGTTCGCAGAAGCCGAGGTGAGCAATCGCTGTGCATGGCCCATACTGATGTTCATGACCTCGCTCAGGTCTAGCGCGCTGGAAGCAATGTATTCATGGGTTTCAAACGTGTGTGTTTGAAAACTGACGTGCATGAAGGCGGCTTGTAGAATTACTCAACAAGCGTTAGGATAGGTCAATTTGCTGATTATGCAAGCTTTCTCCAGCAGCCGTGGCAGTTTGTGGCAAGCTCCTCCACAGCTTCGAAAACCTCCAAGCAAAAGCCTTCAAACTCAATGTGAGTGGAAGTCATTGAGAGTGAAAGTACACTTACGAGTACATCATGAGGTCTGATGCCTTCTCCAAGCTGTGCATCTGCAGAAGCTGCTGGTCAGAAGGGTCTTGCAGGGAGACCAGGGTCCTCTGGCCCTGCAACCATGCATACAGCAAGCATTTTCAGTCTTTGTGCATACATGTGTGCATTTGAGTGCGTGTGTACGCAGACATGTGAATGCGTACTCACTTCTGTGTACGCCTGTGTGCGCACATACATGTGAACATGTGCGTACGTGTGCGAGCGTTGTGTGAGCGTGCGTGTATGCGTGTTTGCGTGTGAGCATGCGTGTATGCACGTATTTGTGTGTGTGTGTGTGTTTGCATGCAGGCATGTAAAGAAAATATTTTTCCGTTGTCATGTGACCTTTACCTGCATTTCAGACTTTTTATGTGTGACATAAAATTGCACCACAATCCATCTTGTCAGCACGCATTTTCATCCGAACAAGTTTCTCAGACAAAAATTTATATTTTATAATATTCATGACATCGCCCTTATACAACCATACAATACAACCTCTGTAGTGCACGTTCATAGGAATTGTAGATATAACTTATTTTAAACTATAAAATGCGTTCGTATGAAATATTGCATCCATAATAATCCAGCATGTTCTAGGAGTCGGAAGACGAGTCTGGACTGTTCGGAGGTGTGATTTAAAGTTGCTGATTGGCAGAGAAATACGACTCAATTGTAAACTTACCAGCACCCGCTTCTGCAACGAACATCTGCAAGTGACGATGGCGCTCTCCCTGATGACCGACCCCCTGTTCGATCAGTTCCTCGGCGGAGGCTTCGGCCGCGGCCGTGGAAGGGACTTGGGTTCCCTCGTTCCCTCAACTGACTCGTTACCTGCCTTGCACAATGCCATGCAAATCCACTGTGACGTGGTGGAGCGCCCCGACCGGTACTCCATCATCGCAGGTGTGTACCTGTGCGTGCCTTCACTATTGTACATTGTTGATGTTCACGATTCCAGAGGAATACTGATCTGCTATTTTCCCAAGATCCTGACTTAGAGCCTTGAACAGAACTTGCCGATCATTCTTAAGAATGGAAGCTTCCCGGCAGAATTCAAAGTTCCACGACACAGTCTCTACTCCTTGGTCAGATTATGGCACTGGCTCTGAAATATTCTTGGACAAACATGGGCATTCATCACGCGGCCGGCACCTGCGCAGATGCGCCTGGCATGACGGGCGACGACATCCACGTGGAGCTTCATGAGGGCACGCTGAAGGTGTCTGGGGAGAAGAGCAGACACCAGGAGGAGGGCAAGCCTGGCCAGAGGGTGTGGCGCCAGGAGCGCAGCTTCCAGAAGTTCTCGCGGTGCTTCAGCCTGCCTGAGAACACCAACCCAGAGGCCATCAGCGCAAAGCTAGAGCATGGCGTGCTCACCGTTGAGGTACGTACTTAAATTGATTAGCAGTGTTTATCCTTGAATTCAAATATAATTTCAGCTTGATAATTCTTGGCTGCTAAATGATTCTTGGCATACCTATTCTTCATGTTGGAGAATTCTGTTGATGAGCTAAAATCTGTTGTTGTCACATCTTTATGAAGAGGTGTATTGATTAATACCTCTCTCCTCACTCTCTTCACTTGAAATACATTTATTTCTTTCACATTCCGTGACTGACTGTCTAAAATTTGCACTCGCCGCAGGTACCAAAGCTGCAACAGACCAAGAAGGCAGAGCCAAAGCGTATCAATATTATGCAAGGTGGAAATTGAGCTTGTGCAAACACTCCATGGTGATGATGCAATGTCAACAGTAGTGGGACAAGATAGGATGTTATCTTTGTACATGTAGGATAGACCATTCGATTTAGCTTGGTACTGATAAATTATTCAATGTAGATCTGTATAAATAAAGTTGTGCACACTTTCATTAACTAATCAAGGCATACTTGAACTCTTCAAGTTGCAAGCTTGTGCGAGTTTTTGTGGAAGGTCAAGGACTACAACTGTTGGTCCTGTTGATCATGTTCTTTTAGAATCAACTGGCCTTTCATGGTTATGCTTTTCTTCTTGATGTTAAAAAGCCCTTAAAACTTTCAAGAATGTTGTAAAAGATGGTAAAACTACAGTTTCAGAACTTGTGAACATAACCAAACCTAGTAATATCAAGGAGAAATGCAACCCATATTCTTGTAGGAAAATAGAAAAAGCTTTGATACTGGCAAGGTGTGTACATCAAAAGAATTTTATAGACCTGACGCAGCCTTTTTAAATAAAGTAATAGCGAAAAATCCCAGAGGGGCTATCTGACGCCCAAAATGGGTATGGATTTGGCATGCTCCCAGGGCATGGGCCCCCAGACGGGCAGTTTTCAAACTTAGTGTTGAAAAGTAGCCCTGGTTGCAGGCTGTCCACAGCACCTGAGCTTAAAAACTGCCCGTCTGGGGGCCCATGGCTAATGGGCTGCGGCATGAACCCTATTTTTCACAGCCAGATGTCCACACCAGATCAGCCACTGCACCAAATTTACATATATTTTGGTGTTTTGGTGCCCTTGTAACAAACAAACATCATTGCAAAAGAATTGGAGTGAAAACAATCAGTGGTTGGTGAGATGTCGATTTTTTGTCATTTCCCTGAAAAAAGCAGGGGTGCCAAAATGGGTCAAAACCTGACCCCCTCCAAATCTGAGTTTCAACATCCAATATCAATAAGCAACATAATAGAAGTATATTAATGGTGTTTTGGGGGTAAAAAGACGTGCGGTTGGGTCGAAATGAGGGCATACGTGGGCTCTTTATGCCCAAATAGGCCAAAAACAAAGGCCGAGCACCCTCCCAGGCCACCAGGGGCGTCCATTTCACCCCACATTCTTCGAGTAGCCTAGTTATATGATAAAAATACAATTTACACCAAAAAAAGAGCATGCCCGGACTTTTGGTCAGATAGCCCCCTCTGGAAAAATCCAGACTATTCTCTAGTGGAGGAGAATGACGTGTCTTTGGGCCAATATGTCTCCTCTTTTGTTGATGTTATATCCCTTCGGCATGCAGTTTTTGGCTGCCTATGTAGTTTCTATTTTCTTTCCTTTCCAGCTATATTTCTGTTCATGGTCCAAACCAGGACTGACTTTCAGACCCTGGCTATGGTGTCTGACAAATTGTACTTCCAGCCATGGAGGGGTGCTGATCATTCAATTGGCTCGGAATTTCTATTATTCTGACTGTATATGATGCTCAGGTGTTACAATCCACTTCTTGCTCCGCAGGCAGACTTATAACAAAAGCCATAAGTAAAGGTTCCCTAGGATCCTGTCTTGTTTCCACAGATGTGGGCAGTGCTGACAAGCATCGTATGCAAAACCTTCAAATACCTGTGACAGCAGAATCCAGAGTTCCTTCAGCTTGGATTTTTGCTATAAACCGCAATCGAAGAGGCAGGCTCACTTCTCGCCCTGACGCCATTTTAGTGACTCCAAAGAAAACACGCAACATCAATTCCCAAAATCAACAGAACCATCCCAATGATCAAGGCCTTACTTTAAGAAGTGGAAGGAGGGTGGTTTTGGGTAGGGGGCAGGGTTCTATAGCGGCAGCCACCGCAGCTGGAGGCAGACCCCCATCACCAGCCATAGCTTACCGGCCTGGACAGACTCGCCCCGAGAACCTCCCTTGGCAGCGTCGTACCACCCATCACATTGAGATCAAGTACTGTGAAGACACTCGCCCTGAGCAGCAGCTCCAAGCTGCCCATGCTCAACATGGTCACCTTAGACGCAGCATTGCAGGAGACCATGTTCTTCATGTTATTCT
>LFCJ01004255.1_pt1 | contig 10495 bp, 12 predicted proteins | sample 643141 | NCBI WGS metagenome assembly LFCJ01 (sample SAMN03766243, study PRJNA286221) | soda lake metagenome | biome: soda lake; feature: Kulunda steppe; material: water; isolation source: sample B1-Br-g2 brine of Lake Bitter-1 | place: Russia: Kulunda steppe | collected 2010-07 | reverse complement strand
TCACTTACGATTTCTCACCGTCATTCATAAATGCACCGTAATTTACGGTGTGTGACGTCTGACGGCGTAATATGCACCGTAAATTACAGAGCAAATCTCAATTACGCCGAAATCGCCCATCCCTGATTGCTACACTGCCATTACAGAGCATCTGAGCTGGCCTCCCTGAACATGGCTGGCCCTTGGCCAGAGATCAATATAATACACTTACTGGCTGGAAGAGTTCCGTCCAGAGATACCACACCACTCTTTTTGCACAGCTGCATGCAAGCAGACTTTTAAGCTGTCAACAGGCACGGGTGCAGGAACTTACTTGAGGTTGAACTCAAGGGACACACCCGCCAGAGAGGTGAGGCGCCTGTCAGCAGCATCGCTCCTGGAGGCTATGTCTCGGAGCTGCATGCGCACACCAGCGTGTATTTGTATTATCAATCAGCAATGCTGCATGAATAGACCAGCAACAAAGAACTCTGGTGCTGCTTCAGGCACCAAGAGGCAGAAGGAATGGCAGAAGGAATCCCTTCAGACTGGCCAAATACAAGGGCTGTCCACCCATGAAACTTACTGTGCACGCTTACATAGGAAAACGCTGTCTACCAAAGCCAAGGAGAATTCCCATGGAGGCTGGCCTATGTTGTTTGCAGATGCCACGCAAGTTGCAGAGCTAGTAGCTTGCATGCCCAGGCTCCCTTAACCAGCAGATGCGTAAGGCGGCATCTGCAAAAGGCTAAGTCTCAACAGAATCCTCTTGAATTAGGAACAAACTCACCATCTGTGCGTTGTATCCCCTCACAACCACATGCTCATCCATAATGCGAGCCAGGGTTCGGTGCAGGTCATCAGTGTTGCCAGCCAGCAGATTCAGCATGCTGCACACAAGTATGAAACGTGAATGACACGTGCAAACATAAACTTGTGGACGTTTCCATAGCAGGATAGCCTCTGATGCGGCCACTGAAGTGCAGCACTCAAAAATGAACTGCAAAGGAATCCAGCAAGTCACAAGGCAAGACAAATAATGAAACTCCAGGCTCCTTCTTCAAGCTCTTGTCAAGAATATGCCTTGCTGTTTTTAGTGTGGGCTTGCAGGTTGGCACTGGCTAAGGCAAGGTCTGACATATCTGTTAAGAGTTGTTCTTAACGGTCCAACGCTGCAGGTGGCCTTTATTTGCAAGCAATAATAGAAAGAACAGAGGAGCAACCTGGTCCTTTGTCCCCTCGCCACTTACTTCATAGCATCGCCCGCAGCTGCAATCAGAGGCGGAAGCAAGAGAAATCCAGTCAGAGCTCTTAAATTTTAGAATGAGGGCCCGCAGTGCTTTCAATGACAGTTTGGTGACATTGATGTGATGCACAGTGGGAAAGCAAGGGCACGCTGACAACCCAGCAGGTTGAGGCAGGTGCGCTCCAACTCAAAACATACAAGCCGGCGCTTGCTGCAATCACATCCTTGTACTGCTCCTGTACAGCGAACCTTAAAGGATACGGCAAACTAAGTCAGCGCAAGGCAGGCCTGGTATTTTGAGGAGAGGGAGCACGGAGTTTGGACTGCATGAACTGCATCTTGCCAGCAACCACTGGTGAAGCAGGCTATATTTGCCGGTACTGCTTGTATTTGCTCATGTTCGCTCAATTATGAGCTGCATCTAGCCAGCACTCACGGATGAAGTAAGTCAGAGCCTGGTCACCATCGGCCATCAGGGTGGCCATCCTGGAGGATGCCTGCCCGTACAGGTCACAGGGTCATGGGTTTTGGGTTAGGGATCAGGGTCTGGGTCAAATGTCTAGGGCAGCATACCCAGGCAGGTTCTACTGATTGGACGAGCTGGAGGTGAAGACCTGCTTGAAAAAATTGATCGAGCTTTGACCAGATCAGGCCTGCACACCAGTGGTGGCCAGGCGTTAAAAAGCATGGTCAGCAATCATTGTTTCTGAGTGCGCTACCCAGTCCCAGCATGGGAGATAAGAGATGCTGGCTTGTCAACCCATACCTGTGTGCTCCAGAGCCAACCTGCCTGCTCAAAGTGAAGGCAAATACCCTACTCAAGGCTCACACTCGGTCCTTGGACCTTTGCGAGTCTTGAGCCATCTTATGACACCCACCCATACAGAGATAAAATGCACTTGGACACATGGACCAGCATGGAAAAGCTGGTTGAGTCTCGGACATGCTGCAACACAGACACCACGGCGACAATGGCAGGGAAGCCCGTGTGCAAAATTGCAACAAGGCACAGTCCTCGCAATGAGGTCCTGTCCCCAATCAATGAGGTACAGCGCTGAACCACAGCGCTTCCCATGCAGTGGAGTGTCCGGCTTGAGTAGGCAAGGGTAGCGAGTTGATGGTCCAGTCACCTGCTTAAAGCGCTCCATCAAGGTGTTCAGCGTCATGCCGTAGTTAGCGCCACGCTGGGACAGGACGCGCTGGTCATTGTTGTCAAGGCCAGTGCCGGTTGTGGTCAAACCAATCCTGCGGAGGGCCTCATCATTCAGCACCGGCACCAAGACGCCCCTGATGGAGTACACCCGGCCCTGCAGATGCAAGCGCAGGCGCACCCCCAGCTTGCCAGGTGCCACGAGCATGCAGCACACGCATTTGGAGCAGTCAAGGGCCATATGTTTGTTGCACACAATCCGTATGATTGCTCGCATGGACAAGCCATCACTGGAAGGTGACAAAAAGGTCCGATAGAGCTCTTGTAAGCGCGTGGCTCCATGACCACAAGTCTGCGGGCTTGTGGGACCAGTGCATGCTGAAGCAAGGTGAGCTGAAACAAGGTGCGCTGAACATGTACGCATGCTAACCGTGGCTGCATTGCGGGACAAATGGCCTGCTAGTGCCCTCAGCATTCAGGCATGAGGCAACATATGCACGTGTGCCCCATGCAAAGCACCCCAAAAGCGATGTTGGAAACGAAGGGGAAACCCCGTGTAACCCTCACGTTGCCATTGGCAGTCGCCCGAGGCGTCCTGAAGTTAGGCACTTGCACTCCTGGAGCCACTCCATAGAGCCACAAGGACTCCCCATCACCTCTGTACGCAGAGCACCAGCAAGAACTTTGTGAGCAAGGCTGAGCCAGCATCAGTGATCCAAGATACCTTTAACCAGGTGCGCAAATATGCAAGAGAGCATGCGCGTTTGTAGTGCAAGGCAACTCACAAGAGGAGTTGCCAGCAACAAGGGGGCAGCGACCTTACTCCAGGTAGTAAAGCATTCGACAATGCTGAATTGCTTTGAGACTGCCAGTCAGATGCAAGCAGTGATGGGGCAGTGTGTGAAAGCAACACAAATGTACTCTTCATGGAACCTTTCTGCTGCTCCCACTCTCCAAGATGGGGTGCCGATGGGCAATTAAAAAAGGACGAATGCCACAAATATGAAAAAACACCTGGACCACTCCCTTACAGGCAACCAAATATTGCTCAGAATGAGCCACTGGACTTCTTGCACGTGTTCCACTGCACTTAGCGCCCTTCCTAGCAAGCCAGGACACTCCCTCTGCCTGACAGTACTGACCCTTGGATTACAGTTATTTTATCTTCAATTAGATCCTCAGTAGGTGTCAGGGTGTTGCCAATTGTGCAGGTCTGCATGTGCAGGGGGGGGGTTCATGCGCTTGGAGTGCATGCAATCTTGTGGTGCAAGGTGAAGAGCCAAACATCTAGCACTGAGCGCACACACGGCGCAGGAGAAAAGCAGGCATGTGTGCGCTTGTGTCTCCAGGTGTGCAGTCTGGGTGGCCAGCTGCTGAATGACCGGGGCAGCTGGTCAAGCAGAGTGCTGCAGCTGGCACCAGACAACTCAACTGGCTGGACACACGCATACACACACACACCAGACAGCTCAACAGGCTGGCTCTCAGCCCTACAAGGCATCCTGCTGCTGGACACCTGATCATGCGGGTACAGAGCCTGGCCCTGCATGCTCGCGTCAGACGGCTAGCTGCGTTAGCTTAAAATCCATGCAGAGCACCCGAACACTGGACAGCAAAGTACACAGGTGCCTGCCCCACCTGCCTGCACACAGGTGCTGGCAAGCCTGGCGATCTAACGGGCACCTAGACTATCATTGTACTCCAATGGGTTGGCCAGCAGCTGGGGATACAGACACCTGGCCAAGCTGGGTCATGCACTGGTTGGTCCCTGGTGGGCGCTGATGAGCCACCCTCAAGCCCGCACAAAAGCTGGCCTTCAACAATCGCTAGGCAACATGACAAGAGCAATGCCAATTCTGTGCAAGTGAGGAGAGGAAGTTGTCAGCTTGCTTACCTGCACGAGGCTTTGAGACGAGCCAGGCGTGGGGGAGTTTGCGGGCTGGTACTGCGCAAGCAGCCTATCCCTGACTGTCAGTGTCTGGGTCGTGCAGGTCTCAGGGAGCTCAGAGATGCCGGTCACAACTGCAGGCACGTGCGTGAGTGCGCATGCATGTGTGAGCAAGCATGCATACCTATGTGTTGGGCGTGTACATCTAAAGAAGGCCTCTGGCAGCTCAGTCACACCAGGCATAGATTAGAGAGGGTGAGAAAGCGGGCTGCATTGCTATGCAGCTGCCTGGGCTGCGAGCGGGGCACCTGCGTTGGAAAGACGATTATCCACCCTCGCAACCTGTGGGTTCGGGGTTCGAACCTCACTGGAGGCCACAACCGGCTAAGCTGCCCTCGTTCGGCGGATACAGCCTTGAAACCTTAACTTACCTTACCTATGCAGCTGCCTGGGCTGGGCGTTCCTACATACATCTGCCTGATTAGCCACATCGTAAAAATTCTGAACAAACCCTTAGTGGTTTGGTTGTTTCAGTTTATCATTGTTGTGAGGCATCGGTAAAGAAGGGTAGTGCTAAGTGGAGGCTCAGGAACTGCACACAGCTCAAGTAGTTAGGGTTGCTGAATACTGTACATGTATAAGCGAACGCTTATACCTAAGGTATATACTGAAGGTATATGGGAGAAGACAAGATATATAACCATACATCCAAACCGTGTACACGTTTCGCTCCGCATATATACACATATACACGGGTATTTATCACATTGAAATGAGTGGTTCTTTGGACATTCAAACCATTCCCGATTGATTCTTCGTCATTGTTTGACGGATAACTGGTGACTTTTGAAGCAAGAATGAAGAGGCCAGTGTACATGGGACAGAGGGGGAGGGGAGCAGAGTGGAGTCAGGTACTGCAGCAGCGGCAGGTGCAGCAGCAGCAGCCTTATCTACCTTAGCAGCAGCAGGCTTGACTGCATCTACACATGAGCAGCAGGCTGAAGAGGAGACAGAAAAGCAAGCAGCAGAGCGGGAAGCCCAAGCAATCAAGCGCCAATTGGATGCAGCGTGTTGGCAACGAGCAGCATGTACCCTACTGGAAGACCTTGGTGCCTGTGCTCGTGCCAATGGTTGGCAGGTTGAAGTGCATGCTGAAGTGCATCATGGTGGTGATGGTATTTGTGGCGAGCTTTTCAACTCCAAGAATACTGCTCCAAGAATATTTAAGTCACCAAAAGATCACTACACTTGAAATGGCTGGTAAGGTGTGCGGATAGAGCAGGGTCTAGCAACGCTGCAGCCAGGGCCAAGCACCGCTCAAGGCGTGGGCTTCAAGCGTGCAGCTGAGAGCACAGATAGCATAGCCAGCAGCAGCAAGCAGAGGCCCGCGCAGGTCAACAGCTCATCACGCAGCACATTGTCAGCCAGCACGCAATGCAGCAAGCAGCATGGAACCTAGTGCAGTTCTTCTCACCAGCAACACAGCCTGGCGTCTTGTCGCGCACAAGAACCTGGTGGCTGCCTTTGAGCCTTCTGAGCACAACTGGTCGCTTTTTGGCGACATTTTCAGCAGGACCAAGAATCGTTTGGCCTTGAGCGGGCCAAGAAGCTGTCTTATATCCGGAGCTACAGCGATAGCGGGGGCACAGGGGCAGATGAGGAGGTAACTCTGTCCCTTGTAGACGTAGTGATTGAGGACGAGGAAGAGGCGGAGGAGTGAAGGGTTGAGAAAAAGAGCTTGTCAGAATTGTGCTGGAAGTAGAATAAGACTTTGACCTTATAACAACTGTTTGCACAGGGCTACTTAGCACTTTAGGGTATGCATCCATGAGTTGATGCTGTACTTGGTAATATTCAAACTTTGACAGGCCACTACTTTCTGTGGACTTTTTTATTGGAAAAAGTAATTGGTTGTGCGTTCCCCGCTCTTCGAGACCTACGCAATGGCCCCCCCCTAGGGGTCTAATTGGGGGGGATGGGATTTTTGGTATATACGGTTTTTATGGTATACGGGGTATATATACAGGTATATAAGTTATAAATTTCCATATACGGTTCCAGCAACCCTACAAATAATGAACAGCCCATACTGACCGTGGTGCATCAGGACAGGCCTCAGGAAGTGCTGAATGAAAGGGCTACTGTCATTTTCCTCAAAGTCATCGAGGTTGACCCCACCAAGAGTCTCCTGGAGGAATTGGTTGGTGGGTGCAAACAAGATGGCCTGCAAGCACGCGGACAAGAGAAGACAAGGGAGCTGAAATTATACATGCAATGATCTGTTTTGCTGGTTTCATCTGGTATGCCCCTTCAGCGCTGGCCTCATCTGTGCAGTTTGTGATCTGTAGAAAGCAGCAATTCCTCAATGGGAGGGAAGAGTCTAGACGAGGCTTATAACTGAACGCGGCACATAAAAGCCTACATCAAGGCCTTCTCAATGTACCAATGAAGGAGTGCTTGGCTGAATGCCACCACTGGTAACTTAGCAGCCTTCCAGCCCCGCACACATGGGGGAAAGTCGTCAAGGCATGGCTCAAAGCAGAAATGCCCAAACAGGCAAGCAGATTTCAACTTCTGGCTTCAGCCTCGTGCTGGCAGTGACGAGATTGGCCCTTCTTGACACTTGCCAGACAAGTGGCCAGGCATACGGCTCAGCTGCAGGTACCTGGTCGTCTGCACTGGGCAAGGCATCCAGGAGTCCTGCTTTCCTCAGAGCAATGACCAGCAGGGAGAACTGCTGCTCCCCTTCTAGGATGCTCCTGATGTTGCCTTGGCTGTCAGCTTGGGCCTGATATGGCACTGCAAAGCCAACCCAAACAGTAGCAGTGAAGCTGTGAGTGCATGGGAGCATCCCCAGAGAGCAGCTTGGAGACCTGGCTTCCAGCCATTCACATGCACACCTCAGCAGTTTTAGCCTGGGGCTGCAGGAAATGCAAAAGAAGAGAGCTTAGACTGTTGCAAGCCTTATATTTCAAGGACGGCATGCTTCAAAAGCCTGAGGAGGGCGAGGCCGGAAGCGCTAAGCCTACCCCTGATGGCGCTCGGATTGGGGGACGTTGGATATGTGAGCCCCAATAAGAGGGTCATTCGCTGCGGCTCACATCACTGTTCTCCCTCAGCTGGCTCCAATGTCCACGCCGCACACGTACCCGTGACTAGTGCGAGGAGCGCCAGGAGGTATAGCGCTCTGTGCATCGTGGCCGAGTGGGCCCTGCTACGGGCGGGGAGCTCTGCTGCTGGCTCTAAGTGCAGCAACGTGTGCAGGTGAATCCAACGAGAACTTAAATGGCTGTGTAATGGAACGATTACTTATGAAAAAGGAAGGACGAATCGGTTTTGACGGATAACGCCTAACCTGGCTACTTCCGGATCCGTTGGAGGTCGGCTGTGGTAGAGGGGCATTTTAGGCCTTTCATCGCCACTCTTCCTCCCACTCAATTTTAAATTTACTCGGTCTTGGCCCCTTGATAGAGCCTCGAAGACCCGGGAGCCCAACCGCTAAGGTGCGTTGGTGGCATTTGGTGTATGGGGCGCGCATACGCTTCTTGCCAGGGACCACCCACCCCACCAGCCAGCCAGATAGCTAGCCAGCCACTGCTGCGTGGGGCCTGTCCTTGAGCGGGGCTCGCGTGTAGCGCATAGCCCAGGAGCACGGACGGCAGCAGTTTTCCAGCGGGAAACCGGCGTACCCGCATCTGGAGTGCTGGGCTGGCACTGCAGTCGTTAGGCACAACCTCATCGAGCCTGCCCTTTGAAAGGCGCGAGCTATGAAGCAGTGGTAGGAGCAGGCGGGGCCGGTAGTGGATCCGCCCGCGACAGCCAGCGTACCCCGGGGCCCTCCCTGCCCGTTGTGGGAACTCGCCAACATCAAGATAGGGCCGTCTTACCCTCCATCTTCCGTTTCCCTCACATCCTACGTGGCCACACAGCAGCGTCCACTGGGACCAATCTCCAGGCATCTCAGCACTGACAATATGTGTTGTTTTGTTCTTGTTTCCAGGGATGATGAAGGCTTCCCGCCTGGCAGCGGCTATGCTGCTGCTGTGCGGCTTGGCCATGGCTGACCGGCACATGGCTTCTCCCAAAGTTGGTGAGTATAACAATGACAGAATTGTTTTTTCCTTTGAAGGGAAAATTCAAGGTCGCTGCATGTGGCCTTGATATTTGATAGCTGAATCCAGCTATCTCGGGAGATACCAATCAAGCTGCATTGGTCTCGAAGTGGGAGCCTGTTTGCCTCCCTCATCATTTCCGTACAAGCTGATTGCAGTTTATAAACCCCTGGTAAATTGTTCTCACTGTTAATGCACAGCTCTGCTATTCATAAACATTATACTTTGCCTTCACAGTGGGAAACTACCACATGATGGCTCCGGTGGCCAGCTTTGATGATGCGGTGAGTTGGTCCTTGATCCTTGCATACATCCAACATTTGCGATTTTTCATAAGGGCTTTCCCCTTGCCATGCAGCATGTTGCTTGCACCTCAGGGCCATTGTTTGATTAAGCTTCCATGCCACTGCTTTTCAGGAATGCCCAAGTGGAGGAGACGTTGTGATGGACACGGATATCCTGGCACACATGGCAAAGGTAACTTGGGGAATAGGTGCATCAACGGGTGTCGTTTGGTGTGGGATGAATTTTTTCGGTTGTAGGCTTCTGCAACTCGATATGCCCTGTAGGCTGAAGCCTGGCAGCCAACACCTGGGTTCCGCATTGATACCAGAAAGCTTGTGTCTTTGTGCTGGCTTTCTTTGCCTACAACCTTCCTTCTGACTAGACCTTCTTTCCCTACAGGACAATGACATCCCAATGTGGGTGGGCTCTGCCCCCTCAATGCGCACCTTCGGCCGCTGCAAGATGATCAACCCTGCTGGCCATGTGATGGCTGGACCTTGCACCGTCACCAAGCCCATGGCTTATGTGTGCTTCGTGGATGTAAGGGGCGCTCACTCCAGTTCTATTTCATCCTTTGCACCCACCTGTGTATGTCGTACGCCCACTGTGTATGTCATTAGCATTGGTGCACTGTTGGGGGGTGACTGATGTGTGTGGTACCTATTTGTGATGCATATGTCACTGTTTTCACGCACTTCACTTGCTAAGGTTGTAGGGGATATGTTGAAAATGGGGCAGGGCATATCCAAGGCTCCCACAAGTTGTACTTATGTGCTGGTGGCTAGGCAGCTGGGCCTGAAGCTCGTGTGTACCCTCCGCACGGGTCAACGACGAGAGGGCTGAGAGGAAGGTGGAGGGATTAAGCTAGAGGCCCTGGCATCACCAGTGCCTGTAACACATGAGACCAAGCATCTGGGGCGCGCATGGCTTATCATCTTGCTCTGCTGTTGTTCTATTTGATACCTGCAGGATGGCACAAACCCGGATGAGGTCCGCGTTCTGCCCCGCTCTGATCCTATGTACAGGGAGATTGCCAGCCTGTTCCTTGAGTGGAACAAGCGTGCTGGGGAAGGTGAGCCGCTGAGCCCTGAAATGCAACCTGCTTGCAAAAGTTGCTGGTGAGTGTCCTGAAATTCTGTGCCTGCAGGTTCACATGCCTGCTTTCTTTGCACAATGGCTAGCTGGGAGCCTGCTTGAGGAACACCAAGATCAAATTTGAGCTCCTGAATCATGTGTGTGTATCTCTGACCTGTTGCCTACAGGCTCAAAGAACAAGTTCCAGGACTTAGCAGGGAGCGACGACCCTCTGGAAGCAGAGAAGGCAATGTATGGTGATGCAACTGAGCTGGTCAAGCTGTACCACCCACAAGCGACACTCCTGCCCACTGTCTCTGATGAGGTGTGCTGAGCTGAGTGTCACGAGGCAAATGGTCGATGCAGCATAAGACTTCTTTCTAAGAAGCTCAGTCATGTTGTTGTCCATGCCTGGTCTGTGGATTGTCTTCAGCGGTGACATCTGAGGTAAACATATGTCCAGCTCCTTGCCCTGGAGAATTCCTTCATACGTCGTCTTCCAGGGATGTTAAAGTCGAATTTTATTCAATTTTTTTAATGAAACAGACTAAGCAAATTTTTCACGTGGAACAAACTGTCCTCTACAAAGCAAGGTTGAGATTCAACATTACAAGGGGTCTGGCAGGCACATCCTCCTTTTTTGCCGCAATTTTGCATCAATAATAAGTTTGTTTCATATGTGCTTACTTTTATCCTTTTTGCTATGCTCTTCTCTACTTCCTCTTCACCACTGAATTTACTTCGGTCAACCCCCCCCCCCC